>Ga0209414_1000707_pt1 | contig 16292 bp, 21 predicted proteins | sample LakVidmifraction_4_FD_181154 | JGI IMG/M metagenome (GOLD analysis project Ga0209414, IMG submission 181154) | Hypersaline microbial communities from Lake Vida, Antarctica - Brine Hole Two &gt;0.2 micron (SPAdes) (version 2) | ecosystem: Environmental > Aquatic > Non-marine Saline and Alkaline >... | reverse complement strand
ATGGTATGCTTGACAGAGTGCAGTGCGTTCTCCAGTGGTTCAACATTCTTCTTCTTGTCTACCTCGTACTCCGAGATCTCCTCTGCCTTAACAAAGGCATTAAGGTCTCTACGGTAGGGGAAGATGTGTGTTACCTCATGAGTGCCGGTGTGATTAACCTCGTTCCACCTGAGTGTGTACTCGCTCTTCTCTGCGGCAAAGCCACATCGGTATACTAGGATGTCTAATCTCCGTCAACCAAGGCTGTTAACTTTGATTGACGGTTTCTCCTTTTGTTAGTTACGTGATTCATTGTAGTTCCTCAAGTATGTGATAGCCCTCTCTAGAGTATTAATGCTATCATGAAAATGTCCAAGACCCCTGTTGCAGTTAGTGCATAAGATTCCTCTTATCTCACCATTGTCATGATCGTGATCTACGTGGGTGTATGTACCATCCTTTAGTGTAGTACAACAGATAGGGCACTTGCCCCCCTGTGCCTGACGTAGTTGGTTTACAGCATCTACACCTATGCCATAAGTGAATTGTAAGTAGGCCTCTCTGGCCTTGCGCTTGTGCTCAGGAGTGCCTTTACGCCTAGCGTGTGAGGCACGTGCTGACTTGTTAGCACAGGCCTTACAGTAGTAGCACAGCCCCCTAGTATGTATGTTACTTGTATCTTTATGGAACTCCCCGTGTTTCTTAATCTTAGAGCACTTGGTACACTCCTTATGAGTGTCAGTAACATGATGAAGTGCAGTATACTTATTAGCCCCCATACATGTCTCCATCCACTAGCGCTGTGGTTTGAGTGCTCATCTTAGTTCAAGGTCAGGTCTTGTTGCTGAGGGATTCCAGTCTGCCTGCCATCGTTACCCGACAAGACGCCACACAGTTGCTCAGCGTTAGTAAGGCGGCGCGCCTCAGCTTCCCGCACACCTGTGGTAGTGTTGTATACTCCGTACACTACAGTGTCTGCCCCCAACATGGGATCATTCAGTACGCACAGGGCAACGGCGTAACCGTAAGCCTCATGCAGTCTATCAGTGCCTTCCTGTAACAGTTCCTCAGTATATAGGGGTGTTTGTGTTGTGTTTGTTTCACTCATTAGTAATTGTAACTCCATCTTTAATATTGCGTTTTATATTCTGTACAAAAGCCCGCTGACATGTTTGATGTAAGCGCACAACTCCGTGTGCATCCGTCATGTATATCGGTACTTCTGACATGAAAGGGTATGTCTCTCGTACAAACTTTCTTATCTTCTTGATTAACTTTGCGTTCATTCTCACTCCGCTACTGCTGCGTTCGTTGTAGATGAAGTGCCCCGAAGGGCACCCCCTCTAACGTGGTCATTACACTACAGAAACGTACTCATCGTCATCCCCTTCTTCGACTACCTCGGACTCTTCATCCCGACCTACAATCTCTTCGTCTGATACGAAGGGTGTGGGAGGAGATACAAACATCTCCGCTAACTCCAATGCAGTCTCATGGATTACAGACTTGTACACGTCAAACTTTAGTGCAGCCTTAGCAGGCAGTGTGATAGCACCGTTGGCTAGTGCGCCATTGACCAAGTTGATAGCTCGCTCATAGGCGGACTGGTAGATAATAGACCGCTGTCGAGAATCTACGTTCTGTGCCGCAGCCACTACTCGTGGTGAGCTGGACTCCGCAGGTGCATTGCGGGATACCTTAAGGCTACCCGCATCCATGTCCCACGAGGTCTGTTGTACACCCGCCGCCGTAGTATACGTGCGGTCCTTGGCTACAAACTTCACTGCCTGCCCTTGGGATACTCCGGGGTTCTTGAACCCACAACCAAACCACTCTTCACCACTCTCCGTATGTACTGACATATCAAATGCTGATGATGGTCCACGCTTAGTGTTCACCGTGCGTTCTTTAACAATACCTACTACACCTTCTACTTCTCTTAATGACATAAATAATACCTCTTGCTGTCGCTCGTTTACGTTCGTGGGGGTGGAGGAATATCTAATCCTACCTCACCCTTATCTATCTTAAGACCACTACCGATATCTTTCAGAGCTTCATGTACTCGTGTAGCTACATCTTCGTCTGCTTCGTTCCAGTGATGGCCTATCTTCGTACCTACCCCCAAGGGGATAGTAAATCTCATACCATATACCTTATCTAAATAACCATATACATCCTCTGTTAATGCTTGGACAACAGTAATGCTGAAAAGTTCAATTTCTTTTTCAGGAACTTCACAAATAATTGAATCATGTACAGTATTTACTATGAAGAGATCTGCCTCTCTGGTTCGATACCAGAAGAATACCAATGCTATTGGAATAATCTCTGCTGTAGCTAATGCCTGTACGGGGTAGTTGTACACAGACTGCTGTCCCTGTATGTACCCAGACTTAGTAGTCTTGAGGTATGGGAAGTAGTACCGCATGCCCCACTCGGTTTCAATATAGCCTCTATCCGCTGCCTCTAAAACCCACCCACGCTGTGTGCTATTCAGCTGGTGGTACTTCTCCACAAACGCCTTACAGTAAGCCTCTACTGCAGGAGATCCTGAACTGCCTCCATATAGGGGACGGAAGGTAGATTCCTTAGCACCCTGTCTGTCAGTAGGCTCCCCTGCCTCGGTTAAGGTAAGGGCAGTGAAGGCATGGATATCCACATCATTGAGAATCTCATACTCAATCTGCTCATCCTTACCCAAGTGCCCCGCTACACGGAACTCTAGTTGGGCACCATCTGCCTCTGCCACGTACCACCCCTCCTTACGGGCGGCGAATAGGTTCTTGAATTGGCGAGGCAAGTTCTGGAACTGGCAGGACTTGGGCTTAGGGTATGCCTTGAACTTAGTAGGCACCCCCGATGATGCTAGTCTATGCGTTACCGTACGTGCTTGGTTGATCTGTCCTAGAAATGTACCTCCTTGCTCCCTGCATGCACCAATAAAGAACTCAAGGTTCTTAGTAAGAGCGGCATGCAGCTTACCCTGTCGTTGCTTAAGATCTAGAAACTCGATCTGCTCAGGGGTGGTGGCATTCAATGCCTGTATCGTATCAGCATCTGTCTTAGGCTTATCGGTAGACGTACGTAAGGGCTTACCCCACCGGCTCAGCACCTCGTCAAACCCTAAAGTTTCGTACAGATAGTCAGCTACCTGCTTAGGGCTGTTAGGGTTTATACCCCCCGTCAACTCCTCCATCTCTCGCTCGACTTGTACAAACTCTTGTAAGGTTTTCTCGTACTCTGCCTCTACTCGACCTGCATCCAAGTGCATACCGTTGCCCTCAATGTCCGCAAGGACTATGGTTGTAAGACATCGTGTGTATGTTATTGCAAGCAGGCGGGTACCCCGCATCTTCTCTAGCTGCTTTCTCATTACTGCATGGGTAACCTCCACGTCCCGTATGCAGTACCGAAGCAGCATAGATCTAGGTATGTCTTCTGTAGGAACACCTCCTTTGATTAGCTTACTTACTATGCTCTCTTTACCACCAACCTTGTACCTCTTAGCTATTGAGTCGAGGTCGAAGGTCCACCTACGGCCCCCTGCTAGTACCCACTCAGCTACCAGAGTATCATATACAGGGCGGGAGCCTATGTCATACCCACAGCGCTCTAGCCATTGCAGTTCGAACTTAGCATTCTGTGCGACTAAGAAGTCTACATCCTGTATATCCAGCACCAGTTCCTGCATATCATACTCGCTGCCCCACCTATACTTGTGTTGTGTGGTACATGTACCATCGGAGTGCGGCGTGATTATAGACCAGCATGCTAAGAGCAGCCGGTTTTCAGGTACTAGTGCTGAACCAAAGTTGATGTTAGTAGTCTCGAAATCAAGAACTACATAGGAGCCATGCTCGTATAGCTGTGGATCTGGGTCGGTAACAAAGCTTGGTACTTTCACTGTTAAACCTCCCCTCGTTGCATACCTATTCCAGATGTGTCGACAATCCTGCTGCGTGTAATGTCCACACGTATAGGCCACGACTCATGTACACCCCCCAACTTGTTCTTAGCTAGGGTGAGCTGGCGCTCGCCATTGTTATAGTACATCTCATTCATACCTACCATAACCATAGCATCACATGCTCCGGGAATCCCGGTGTTACTTGAATCTATGTCTCCCATATCTAAGCGTAGCTTATTGGTAGCGGAATCAGCAGCTTGGGTTACCGAGATAGCCAGCAGTTTATACTGTCTTGCTAAGTCTCGTATGCCACGTGCTACTGTCTCTAGTTGAACAGTACGATTCTCACTCTTACCTGCTGTAAGGTTACGCAGCTGATCTACTATCAATACGTCAGGGGTGTGCTTGTGTATTAAGCTTCGTATCTCCGGGATAGAGCCGGGGGATAATCCTATAAAGGTAGCGAGATCGTAGTTACGTTCGCGGGCAATCCGCATTGTCTCTTCCCTATTACTAATCATCTGTGCCCTAGTATGCCCCGTCAGATTACTGACGAATCGTAAAACTAATCCTACTGTCGGGTCCTCATTACCGATGTGTAGTACCTTAAGGTTCTGTTGAACAAACCCATGTGCCATGTGCAATACCACTAAGCTCTTACCGACCTCGGGTCGGGCTGCTACAATGATATGATGACCTCTCAACGCTCCCCCACCCAGCCTTCTATTAAGGGAGGGAGGGGCCACACGTATCAAGTTTGCGTTAGTCGTGCCCTCTAGTAGGGTGTCTATGTCTACCCCACTGTACTCGTCATCCACACCTAAGTCTAGGTCGTATGCAAAGTCCAGTGCTTGCAATCTATCCATCAGCTCGGTGCTCCGAGCCTCGTTATTAACAGTCAGTGCATCTACTAAATGGGTACGAAGTATAGCCTTCTTATAATCAAGTACCTCAGATACTACGTTAACAGCCGAAGAGTCCTCGGACGCAATGCGGGTTAAGTATATATCTAGTAGCTCACCATGCTTGGCGTTGTCCTTGACGCGGCGCAGTACTCTCTGCGATAGAAGTTCCATGTCTACATGTGTAGCTGCCTCATCACGGTCGTAGTAGTCTGCGATCACATCCCATACCAGTATCCCCTCAGGGGTTAAGTCCTCATCGGTAATGTGCGGGGATACGGTGTTCCAATGTACACGGCTAGTGATAGCCGCTGCTAGTATCTTAATCTCCATATGTTGTAATGGATGATATAATCATCATCATCTCCTAGTATGTATACAGCCTGTATATCCAAGGCTGTACTGCATGTTGCATCCTGTATATATTAGCACCCTTAAGGGGTGCATATTCTACCTGTATCTTGCATTCATGTATTGTTGGACAACAACATTCCCTGAAAGTTCAATCTAATTTCAATTTAATTCTACATATCGGACTAACCTCCTGTAATCATTATAATTTCTGGTGATATATAGTTGCGATTAATAGATATAGCGCTATAACTGCCGCACAGGCAATTGCCACCGGCAGCGGTATAGATAGGAACACCCCTATTACTAACACCGCAATGCTTACTGATACAAAGAATCCCAGCAGTACACCGAGAGCGCACCAAGCCCATAGGCAGAGCTGCTTGAGCATGCTCATTGTGAGCGGTCCTCCATCTTTTTAAGTAGGGCCTTCAAAGACCTAACAATCCTCAGTAGGGTCGCCCTATCTTCGTACGTTTGCGCGGACTCTTCGTCAGCAAATACATACCCAAGCGGTAGGCCATTATGTCGTGTTTCTATCTTCCTAACAACACTACCATGCTGCTCGGACCCTAATCCCACCTCATACTGATGAGCTCGTACTATGTGGGTGGGTGGGCTAACCCACTCCCGTACCATCCTATCCATACGATTACATAGGTCGTCTACCACTTTATTAGTTACAGACAGCTTATGCTCTAACTCTACAAACCTTTTCCTACTCGCACTACTTGACATGCTCTCGCTCCTTCTCGCCCTGCTCGTTAAACTCGCTGTTGAAATCCTCAAAGGATATCACCGCTACAATGTCTGGGTGTGCCTTACGCAGTTGTGCAAGTACCCCCGCAATGTTCATCCGGATAGTTTCAGATCCTTTATAGCACCTGTAAACACTACCCGAGTTGCCGATGAAGTCATAGTAATCCGCGGACTCCTTGACCTCCTCTATCCCGGAGTTCATTCTCCACGCATCTCCATCAAGGTACCCCCCCGACCATCCTGCCAGTACTTTATAGAATGTTGCCTCCTCTGTTGTTAGCTTTATAATAATCCAATTATCGGGTGTGTACATCATGTATCTCCTGCGTTGTGTAGTAAGAGGTTCAGCATCCACAGGCTGTTATTCTCAGCCCATGATACCTGCTCTACGGGGTGTAGGCCTTTGACATATTCTACCACAGCACCCACTCCTTTATCATCGTCTACAAAGGGCATGTTACGTGTGCGTGCCTCCCTCTGTCGCATAACGGCACCTGCCGCGTTAGCCTGTGTTGTACCGTTGGGCAGTGTTGTGATATGCCCTTTCTTATATAAAGATTTAATGTTCATTCTATCTCTCCTTCTCGCGGTGCTCGTGAGTATTAATTAAAAACTGCAGGTAATTCTGCATAGGGTGTGTCTTTAATATCGCAATCTAATCTGCGCATAGACACGTTAGTAAGTAGTGAACGTACACGTGCTACCATACGTGCAGCTTGTGCTGTAGCATCCGCATCTAGCAGAACTAAGGTGCGCTTATAGCGCGGAGTAGCCGCTACTCTCATACCTATCTCTACTAGCTTAGGCATACTCATGTTGGTTCCTACTAGGGCAACGCTATCCACCAGCCTGCTAGCTTTCATGGCGCTGATCTGGTCCTCCACAATAATCAGTGTGTCACTGCGGTAGTCGGGTAGCAGTAGTGATGACCCAGCAGGTAGTGTATACCATGCTAGAGGCACCTCATCAAGGGGCCTGTATATCATACTCTTACTACCGCGGTAGCTTTGCGGTGACAGCTCTGGGTAGTACCTAAGGCTGTCTCCCTTACGTGTCCCATCATAGTGCAGGAGGGGCAGTAGTACACGCCCATCTGCTGCCTGCCGAACGCCATAGTAATGGAGCAGGTCCGCAGTAATCTCAAACCTGCCCAGTAAGAATTCTCTATACTTATCAGTAAGTTGCGTGTACTCACCCATGTATTTGTCCAGTGCTGGGTTACGCACAGGAGCAGAGTTGGTAGGAGACATCCCTCCGTATGACCTCCTCCCCCCTGAGGAGCACGAGGCCCTGTGGCACACGTACTTAGCCACCCCACCCTCACGGGTTATCTGGAATGAGCGCTCTCTGGTACGCCCACCATGGCAAAAGGGGCACACCTCTCGGCGGCTCTCCCCCTCTGCCAGCCCTAGCACAAGGTCTCTAAGTTCGGGATTGTTCATACGTCCTCGGCAAGTGTAATAGGATCAAATGATACTACGCCCGCCATGCACGTGTTATCTGAGTTAGGGTTCAATGCAGTCCATGGGATAACGGCGAAGTACAGGGTCTTGCCACTAGATAGCTGTATACTACCAGTATCCCGCCCCACACGGTGCATCATGCCCTCTATAAACGAACATGTGTCATACGCACCCTGCCGAAGTAGGATGTTGCTCGCAACGTCTACAAGCCATGCTGTGCGTTGATTATTGTGCTCCAGCATGTCCCCCATGTGGTCCGCGGCGCTAGTAAAGAGAGACTTCTCATCTAAGTTCAGTAGTAAGGCGGGCATAACGCTCATAACCATAGGACAGTTAGACATCCCTGCCCACGGAGCTTGTATGTTATGGAGTGTGAGGCGTACAGCCTGGGGGTACAGGTACGTAATAAACATAGTACCAGCCTTGGTGAGGTTCACACATCTAGAGCTCCACATCGGACCAGTAAGTGTAGTAACGTTACCAGTGGAATTACTACCCACCTGTCTGGGAATCTCATATGAGACACCTGTACTGTCAGTAGACAGGGATGCCATCAGGGTTCTGACAAACTTTTCCCCCTCTCTAATACGGGCGGGAGTGTTACTTGGGTTACGTTTCCAGCTCACTACCGAGCTTTGGACGGGGCGCTCTACAATGTAATCATACGCCTTTTGTACATGAGTATCGGTTATTTCGGGGTACTCCAGTAGCATGTTACTCAGACCGATATCTTTCACATGGTCGTCGGGTGACCATATACCCCACGTCTTATCACCGCTAGTAACCTGCATGTATGAGCCGCCATGATCCTCTTTAGAGTATGGTACCGCTTCTAGAAATCGTCCCGTATATAAATGGAAAGCTAGTGTATTCACAGGACACCATGGGCTACCATTACCATACGCCCTGAGTGGCGTTCGTCTGATACGCTCCTTGGCGTCCTCCGAGACAAATTTGGGCCTAACATCTATCACCCACCCCCCACAAAAGGAGGGCCAGTCCGAGCTAGACACTTTCCCTACACCTCTGACTTCATTTTTATCATCAACGTACATAGTATGCTCCTACACTGTAGCAGTGCTTATGGGGTTCAAGGACAACATGCCTACGTAGGTGTACTTTGTACCCTCATTAGGATTACGAGCACACACCGGCATGATGTGGAAGTATATCGACAGGTCTTTGTCTACTACAATGTGGTCAACGCCTGCCTGCAATTGGCGAGTTGCCCATGTCATTATATCCCCAACACAGAACCCACCCATGAACCCATCTGCCCATCGGGTAGATGGGGTGCTGGTCACGTTATCAGATAGCCACACCGTGGGCTGCCCCTGTGCCCGCAGCATGTATGCAATACCCTTAAGGAGCATACTATAAACCTCGTCGGAAGTTAAGCCAAGGCCTAGTATAGTGGGAAAGTTTCGAGAGTTACCCCCAAAGTAGTGGTCACTATCACGCAAGCGAACACGAGTCAGAGCAGTCCATATATTTGTAAAAAATGACATGTTACAACACGCCCACAGGGAGCTACCTATAAGACTGCTGTTGTGCGAGTTACTATTCACGCCGTAGCCCATGTGGCTTAGAGCCTTTTCTGGGTGGGTGGCCTTTAGAAGACCCTCGTGGGCAGTGGCCCGTAAATGCGCAATGGCCTCCTTCCACTCAGCCACCATAGCATCACCAGCTACCCCCGGTTTACGTGCATAGTCGGCGTAGCCTTGCCACCAACGAGACAGACATGCTCCGTCTGTAGGGTCGGGGTTGCGCACATCGGGCAGGCTGCTAGAGGGCAGAGCGTTCCGTATCATGGCTTCCCACCCGCGCCTATTTATATAGGCACTCTTTACCCACAGGTAGTGGAGTGTATTACCTGATCTATACTCCCGTATAGTCACATGATCTTTGAGGTGTGTACCCTTATAGGCCCACATCAGAAACTTGTGGGCACGCGGGGTAAGTAAACAAAAAGAACCCTGTGGTAAGCGATTCCATAAGGCGTGCCCAGCCTCTGCCTTGTTGGTATAGGAGTGGGGAACCGGATAGATCGGGTGCTCCCTCTCCACAATTAGGTCCACTATGTGTCCCCCACAAAAGGTAGGCCAGTCTGATACACCTAGTCTGTAGTAGGGGGCTGACCTTCCTAGACATACCATCGCCTCATACTCACTACCAGATCCCTCGTAACCCTCGTAATTCATTGTATATACTAACATTGTAATAGTCCTCTTGAATGAATGGATGTGCCTAACAGCGACTGCCTTTAGTATCGGAAGGGTCTGTTTCCAGAGCTTCCCACAACTTAACTAGGCTTGCTTTAGCTACGTTCTTACCACTATACGTGCGTATACTGTCCGTTAACTTGATTATATCCTTTACCTCCTTAGTGATGGGGATATCATTCTCCCCTGCCCATACACAGCCTAGGCTCATGTATACAGTGATGCATCCCTCGGCAGATACGCGGTAGTTCCGAACGATACCTCGTACAGTGAGCAGAGTATTACAGTCTTGGGAACCCTCGTGCAACTCCTGTAATTCCCACGGCCCTGCCTTCTCACCGAGGAACTCTGCGGGTATTAGTAAGCCGGTACCAGCGGGGTCAAGCACGTAACCGTGTACCGAGATTCTATCACGGCCTGCGCCTGCACTAGTTACCTTTGTAACCGCCACGTCCAGCACTACGTCTGTGGGCAGTGCCTCTATACTTCCGTCCGCACCTTCATGCTCTCGGATATAATCGGAGGTGGCTTTGATACTACCTGCCAATGGTATCAGAGCTGGAAACTTACGAGATACCTGAGGCAGCGGTGTAGCCCACTGGTGTGGCTGTTCCTGCAGGGTAGTGCTACTACCCCACGCACCCTTAGGGGCACCATGTGTACCTATATGAGCAGGCGGGGTTTGATTGTAGGAAGAATACGTTTTAGGAATTTCCTTATACACCTGTCTCGATACTTTATCGGGGTCATCCAGAGGTATGTTGTATAAGGTATGTGAGTCCAGCTCGTAGAGAGTGGAATCCTTATTACTAAGGCCAAACCTAGACATCAGCCAGAACAACATGCCCGGCTCACTGGCAAAGTAGAAGCCCCCTACACCATTAGCAGCCCACATAGGGCGCTCTTTGTTACGAGCGATGCGTATAGCATGCGCCTTCTTATCTAGCCATGTAAGTGCATATGCACCCATAGTTATCTTAGACAGGACATCCTCAATAGGCTTGTCTGTGTCGTTGAGGTAGGCGTAGATCTGTGCTGAGTCTACATCCACCTGAGACTTAGCCGTGCCCATACTCCGCAGACCATACGAGGGCACCGTACCATTATGCACCCCGACTACATTATCGTAGTCGTAGGGGTGGCAGGCGGAGTCAATGTTTTCCCCTATGGTGGTGTGTCTATTGTGGCCCACTACTGCACAGGCTCGCAGTACCTCTCTCTGTGCCGCCAGACCCTGCGAACTGTTCAGAAAGTCATTGCCGCACAGTGCTCGCTTATAGGTTTGGGTAACCCCAGACGGGGTGACAGAGAACCAGCCTGTGCCGTCTACCCCCCGCAGCTGACCCGTGATGGTACTAGCTCGCAAGAACTTCTGCTGGTCTAGCGATAAGGTACCCTTCGATGCTACTACTCCAAAAATGCCACAAATTTGACTATCCTCCTGATTACTGTACCCATTGCCAAGTTTTATTATTGACAATATAAGATACAGTTCTGTAGTTTAAGTTAAAACGATTGCCGAGTTCCTTTTGAGTGAACTCACCTGTGCTATACAACGCTCTCATAGAACGTACATTGTCGGGGGTTGTTTTAGCAAGACTGCACCGTAGTCTTACATCCCTATCTAACATGTTATCATACACCGTACCTAAAGACAGGTGCTCTGGCTTAATGCACAGGGGTGTATCGCACGCATGTCTTACAATAGCTCCTGCTATATCCTCCTCTGGGTTTAGTATCTGGTATATGTATCGGTGCCCTCTTACATTAACATTACCATCTACTGATATACGGGGGTAGCCGTCGGGTGTAGTACAGCCCTGCCATAGTAAGCAATCACCATCTACCACACATTTATCTAGCCACCTGTTAACCTTATCGACTGGCTTCATACCTCACTCCTGTAGTGTCTACACATTTAGACACCACAAATGACGGAAAGTTCCACACATTATGACGACTCTCCTGTAAAGACTAACTGTAAATCACCCGCAGTGATATGAGGTGATGTAAATGGACGTGCTACCGACGCGGATTCAGCCAACGATATGGCAGCATGTACCGAACGATCTAAAATACTGGTCGTGAGTGGCACCTCTCCAACACGACTATGTAGCAGGGCCTCTGCTGATGGTGCGCTTAACCACGACCGGATGAAAGGATCGGGCCCCTCCTCCAAGTACTGCATGACTAAATCAATGGGGGTCCTATCCATGGCACGGTCGGATATATCTACTATATCTAAGCATAAGTTGATGTAAGTCAACAGCCTAGCGCGGTCTATCGTAGACTGCATGTGCCGGAACTCCACTGTACCGATGGTACTAAGTGGGGCTAGATTCAAAGCTGTGTACTTACTGAACTGTGACACCGCTAACCGTGCTTGACGTGCCTGCCGCGACTCAGTTGCAGTACTACTAGTGGACAGGTCCGTGGCTATAAACATATCCTTAGAGCATACCCACCATGGCATACAGAAGCGAGACTCATGCCTGCCTTTGCCATCCCATGCAAATATGAACGGCTCCAATAGAGCGTAGAACACAGTCAGCATATGAATGTCCTCTAGGGTCTTATCCCGCATGTCTATGTGAGCATGGGTAGCTGTGCGCCAACCATACCTTCCCGCCTGTAGTGTAGGGGACAAGGCTAGTGCGTCTAGGGCCTCGATAATCTTGGCCCCACAATAGCCCGGCACGGGAAACAAAATCTCAACGGAGCGGTTCGCAGGTCGTAAGGAGCCATCACCTGTAGTACACCATATGTCGCCCAGTTCCCGCGCGACCATGCTGCGATCCACATTCTCAATCTCTATCTCAATGCCCACGTTACGAGTCGAGTCGATAAGCTCTGAGCTTGGGACTACTGACTGTCGTGGGGCCATTCCCATAAGGGATGATATGTTACTATTCGCTCTCATCGGAGAAGTCTCCTGTGGGGGGTACAGGTTCAGCGAGAATCGCTGAGGAGTCCCGCCATACCCTACGCCGAAGTGTCTCTGCCGAAGATGCCTCCTCCTCACTCTCCGCAGAGTATGACCATGTGAAGTCGGGGTGTGTCTCCGGATGGACGAAATCACCGTTGTAGATAATTGAGCAGCCCCCTAACCAATCATTGTCCGCAGGCATGGAATAGAAGCATCCCATAATACGAACCATATCGGCATTGGTGGACAGCATCCCCGCGAACTGGTCCGTCGCACGGTTATATGCGGTGGGCTCCATGGGTGTATATACACCACTATCATCCGGTGCTACCGCAATGAAGCGCCCCTCGCTGCGCTGGTACAGGGTAGGTACCCCCTCAATCATGTCCAGCTGATCTATCTGCTGTTGTGTATGTATCCTGTACATCTCAAACAGGGGGGGCCCAACTGGGTGGGTAGCGATACCCAGAATCTCACCCAGCCTCTGTTCTAACCTAGCCCTAGTACCCATGCTTACACGTATGACTGCGGGAAAGAACGAAGATGTCTGTATCATTATTAGTGAGGAAGTCGCACAATGGAAGGTGCCAAGATAATCACAGCCCTCTACTGCATGGTGAAGGGCTTGCCCTCGCCGGATAGTTCCGTATGAACCTACGTTCATGTTATATCTCCTACTTTAGAAAGTAATCGCCGCATACATACTTGCGCGGCGGGTGATAGCCTTTTAGAGGGAGTAAAGACACGCCCCCGTGTAATGGTGCCAATGGGAGTCATGCGATGGTATACTGCCCACCGTGCCCGCGTCTTCTTTAGAAGGGCTATGTCAGGACTAATGCTGACTCCTATACGGGACGTGTCATCATCCCACAACCCCAGCGCCTCTGATAATGAGGGGTACTGATCGTTAACGCAATGCTCCAGTACTAATGCCAGCACCACATCAGGTAAACGGGACAGTGAGGTCCCCGCAGAGCCACTGCCGCTGCACACCACCATTTCAAACATACGACTAAGGTTTGCGTACTCCCGTCGTATTGCCTCAGTAATATTCCCACCAGCCTCTACCGCTTTAGAGGAGAGTGCACGTATCTCAGCTATACGCTCTGCTACGCTGTCCTTAAGGTTTACGGGGCACAGTACCTCAAGGTTGCGTGTATCTACACCCTTGATGAGGTTGTGTCCTGCTCGGGGAGATAGGTACAAGGGAATCCCATGGTAATCTCCGTATCCTACAGGGGGGTGGTGAATTACCACGGCTCTAATAAAATCTCGTAAAGAGTAAGAACCTATAGACTCGTGGTTTATAACTCCCCCTAGTTCAATGCCATGCTCCCGGCTAGGGCTGTTAGTTATCCGACAGGCGGTGTACTTGCCACCCCTGCGGTTCAGCAGTATAGCGCTGCCCCAATAGGACATAACATCACGCATCTGTATGTCATCGTACTGAATCATGCTCAGTCTCCTGTTAAGTGTGTGTAAATTTCCACGTCACTGAATATGTCGCGGGCTAGTTGTAATATTACTTGGGCTTTCTCGGGGTCCTCGGTCTCCATCAGGGAATCCCCGTGTACTAGTGGATAGCAGGCATGCAGTCCGGCATGTAGCTGGTCAGTGTCGCCGTGTACTAGCAGGTGCTCTACTGCACGAGCATTGGTTAACATGCGCAAGCTAGAGGTGTGGGAACGTAACCACAGGTTTGATGTAGTACGGTACTCCACTCCCAGCACATTACCGTAGGTCTTGGGACGGTATAAGCCGTGCATCCCATAAAATTTACGGCGACTGCCCTGCTTACCCCCTGTTATCTCCAACGCACCTAACAGCACGTCACACAGGGCAACAGCCATAGGAACAGGCACTTTATTCGTCACACCATACGAGATGTGGATGTGGCCTGCACCACAGCGCACATTGCCTAGTGCTACAGCGTTGAGGGGTAGGCGGCTTATTACATCTCCGGCCTGTGCTAAGTAGTCCCTATCACACCCAATCTCCTGTGCATAGCGCCCCCTCAACGCCTCAGTCTCGAATGTTACCGTAGGCTCACAGGCCAGTGTAACTTCCTCCTCCATCATACAACTCATGTATTCCGAGGCCTGCACAAGTAGGGATTGGCACCGTGTTGCCAACTCCTCCGCATCATCCGAGGGGTCTGGGCAGAGTTCTACCATGACATTATCGCGGTGCATGGTTCCCCCCGACAAATGAACATGTTGCCCATTCTTACTGCCGATATCAAGGTGGTTGGGCACTGGCAGGGGGTGCCCTTTGGTATTACGCATGAATACCTCAAAATCTGAGCCGATCATAATACTCTCCGTATGTTCACTTAATCCTCACAGTGAGGGATGGTTTAAAAGATAGGGCATCATTGAATGTGCCCCGCCGTTCTGTGGCAAAGCGCTTTCCAAGCCCGTTCTTGGTGGTTTGCTTTACCGTCACTACCTTAGCAGGCTTATCAAGATGGAGCCGGGGAGCATCCGGATACCGGGACTTCTCCATAGCATCTACCAATTTAGTGCGCATGCAGTATGCTATGGAGTAGCTGTAGCTGTTTATATCATCGCCATATGTGCTGCGAATATACTTCTGGGCTGCTTCCGTGGCTCTCCTGTAAGCATGCGACTGCCCTTTAGCGGGATACAGCTCCAGTAAAAAGTCATCGGCTATCACTCGGTCCTTATGAATAAGTACACGAGCTGAATATTTAGGCATGGTGCTCCTCCTGTTAATTATGTTGCGAATTGTAGACTTAATCTCCTTTGTACAGAGACCGATAATCCTCATGTTATAGCTCCTCTAGGTGTGCTTTGATTACATTTACATACTTCTCTAACAAACTGGGACTGCGGATAGCGGGGGCGGAGTTGACCTCCACTACTGCCGCAAGAACCAGCGTGTCGCCTGACCAGTGGGCGATAATGTCTACCGCCCCCATGTGCATACCATCTAGAGCTTCCAACGCCTCCACTGCTAGCTGCCCTATATCATCATGGTATTTGATACCGTGACGTGTGAATACCCACCCATTAGCGTATGTACGTACTTGCAATCGTGTACGCTCATCGGGTGTGTCCATGTCCCGCTCTTCGATTGAGGACGGGTTTAACCTGCGCTTTTGTGTGACATCAATAATAGTACCACCATATACATGCACACGGTACTCCTTGAAGGGTGTACCAAAGTCACGGGTATACAGTGCTGCATCCGGTATTGCTTGTTCTAGACCCTGCCGTGGGTCGATATACTCTAAGCCTTGCCCCGAATGCCCCGTTATACGGTGCCGCACGTATACACCCCGCCCCACTTGCAGCCACCCAGCAGCCTGCTGTGGTGACGTAGTGTAGGCCAGTGCCTCAACATCGGCTGCTGCTAGGGCACGAAAGGTGTCAATCTTATTACTAGCCAATGCAATGTGGGCGGGAGTGTTACCTATCCACGAATAATCCTCGTGGTACTGGGGTTCTATACTGTTACCCCAATTAAGGAGCTGTACGTGTCTACCAGTGTGTCGGAAACCCGTATCCGTGGTAGTGAGTATGCCCAGCTCCCTGCCTAACCGCCGTGCAAACGTACGACCTGTTCGCCGTGCATACATGTAGATGTTATTCATTATCTTGCTCCGTTTATTAGGGCTTCGGGACATTCCTCGCCATCGTACTGAACAACCCAGCACACACCCAATTCCGGCAGGTCCTGGATTATGTTTCTGTTTATTTCGTGTTCTTTGTTTTCAGTTTTCATTTGTCCCTGCTGCTGGCGGTGGCGATTGGTGTG
>Ga0209414_1000706_pt1 | contig 16293 bp, 19 predicted proteins | sample LakVidmifraction_4_FD_181154 | JGI IMG/M metagenome (GOLD analysis project Ga0209414, IMG submission 181154) | Hypersaline microbial communities from Lake Vida, Antarctica - Brine Hole Two &gt;0.2 micron (SPAdes) (version 2) | ecosystem: Environmental > Aquatic > Non-marine Saline and Alkaline >... | reverse complement strand
ATGGATTTTAAGCACGTTTACCAGTTGTGTAACTACCTTCCTACCTAACTCTTCGTTGCCATAAATACAATCTTTCAAAGACCATAGGAAACCTCTTTCAGAAGGAATTAAATCAGACATTTCTTGTGCTAAATCTATATCTATATCCAATCCTCTACAACTTGTTAACAATGCTGATTTGGTAGCTTCTGTTGTAAATGTTATAATATTCAAACCATTTTCATACCCAATTTCTTGTTTTATGGAATCGAATATAAAAGCCCTTCTACTTGATTGTGAATCAAGGTCAATGTCGGGAAGCTCTGGTCTACTCTCGCTTATATGTCTCCAATAAGGTAAATCGTACTCGATAGGATTTATTTGAATTATTTCCATTAGATAGCAAGTATAAAAACCTGTAACACTACCTCTAGCGACTCCTACAAGACTATTTCCTAAATTATCATCCCACATTATTTCTACTAATCTTTCTGTGAGGTTATAATAAGCTGATAATCGTTGCCCTAGTTTTATACTAATATTCCATAATTGTTTTAATTCTATATCTATTCTCGCTAAATTTTCTTCATTGTATTTTTGGTTAAACCTCTTGAATCCTTTTTCAATCAAATACAACATGTATTTATCTTGATTAAACATACTATTGGCAAACTTATTAATATATTCATACTTATCGTAATATAAAGAAAAAATATTATCCAATTCAAATTCTGGCAAGGTTAGTTCTGGCACTATAACTTCGTGATTCAAATCATAGGTCTCTATGTTATTGCTAATGAACACAGTGTTATTAATACCATCTTTAAAATCCTTATCTGACAGATAATCCATTTGTTCTTGCATTTCTTTTATGTTTTTAAAATAAGTGTTGTTATAGAAAGAGTCTACTTCTCTTTCTTCTTGTTTAGATTTTAAATAGTTGCTATGCACTTTTCTCTTAGTTTTATTAAGGTAATGTATATCATTGGTTATTATCCATTTTAAAGAATATGCTTTGGCTATTACTATCGCAAACTTGTTATATTCAATTTGTTCTACTGTTGTCGCTGATTGCAATTCTATAAAGAAACCATCAGCTCCGAATATATCTATATTCCATTTTATAAAATCGTTTATTTCGTGCTTGACTCCTAAGCTATTTGTGTCTAAATACTCTAAAACCAATTTAGAAAATTCAGAACCTAGACACGCTGTGCTCCCGTAGACGTTCCCTTTTATTTCGTCTTTCATTTCTTCTACCCAACTCTTTAAAGTCGGTACTCTTTCCATTGCTCTATCTGTATAAGAGTTAGACCAAGCTCTAGATGACAATTCTCTTATTACTTTATGCCCTTTTTTATTCCTTGCTAGTAATAAAAAGTGATGATAATCTATTTTATCTGATGGAAGCTCTTTCATTTTATCAACTAAATATATTTCGTTTCCTAATATTAATTTAAAATTAGTGTCAGCATCATTCTTCTTTATTTCCTTATACGCTTTTATACCTTTTATGTGTGCTGAAACAGTTTCATGGTCAGTTATTGCTACAGCATTTAAACCCATTTTATAAGCATAGTTAACATAGTCTTCAACTTTGTTTATAGAGTCTAGAAGTCTAAAGTTTGACATTTCTGTATGTCCGTGTAGCTCAGAAAACTCTTCATCGGACAGATTAAAACCAAGGCATTCCAAACACACAACCTCGCTGTTTATTATATTCTTACCACAATCTTCACATATAACCTTATTACATTCACTGCATACAATTGAATCATCTAATCGCCCAGCACCACCTGTTAATTTGTCGCATAGCTCACATCTTTCGTAATCCATAATTCACTTCCTTCTTTATACTAGTCCAAATGGGATAGTTACAAACCGTGAGTAGTTCAATTCTTTCTTTAAATTAGGTAGACAAATATCTAGCTTGTCTACCTAATGTTGGTTTAAAAGAAGAAATCATCTTTCCCTTTGCCTTTTCCATTTTTAAATTTTTTGACTTTTCTAGAGTCTGTTATCTCATAATCTTCTATAACCACTTGGTATGTCTTGTCTCCATTCCACTCATTTATATCCAAACCACCTATTACATCTATTGTAACATCTTTTTCTTCATTTGTCAAGTCTAAAATAACTTTTTCATTAGGGAAAAACAATTTATATTCTATACCTGTGTCTTCATTGACAAAAGAAAGTAAACTCTTTTTTTCATTGATTACTGCGTTTTTAACTACTACATCTTTAATAATTACTTTTGGCTCTTTAAATGACTGTCCCCATATATCTTTCAAATTGTCAAATGTTTTCACTAACGATTTTTGTAATTTACTACTATTAATTTCAAAATCTACTGTCACGCTATTTTCATGGTTTTCATATTTTTTATTAAAAAATTCAATGGCTTTATCCTTGTTTTCTAATAACAATGAAAATCCAAAAGCATTACCGTGACCTGCCGCATTTATAAACAACCCACTGCTTATTAATTCGTCCCTTAAATTATCTATAAAGTAATAATCTAAATTACGACCAGAGCCCTGTAATATTGTTTTAATTTCTCCGTTTACTTCTACTTTTCTTTCTACGAACAACAAAGTAGGTCTGTTAATGTTGCTAGCAACTTTCATAGCTAGTACGCCTTTCATATGTTTGTATTTTACATCATCATCCATTTTAATAATATTTAATACATTGTTTTCATTGGCAGATAGTAATAGTGTAGGGGATACTTTATCTCTTAATCTGTCTTGTCTAGATTTTATATTGACTAATTGTCTAGCCATATCTTCGTATAAATAGACTAACTGTTCTTCCGCATTTTTACTTCTTTTATATATAATTTGTAACTCTGTGTCAGTAAAAGCTCTGAATAAATCTTTTCTCTCTGCGACAGTTCCAACTCTGGTTACTGCGTTTATAAGTGGAGCTATATACCAGCCAATACCTTTAATATTGGTACGCTTCATAGAGAAAGATTGTTTCTTAATAAGTGCTTGTACAAAAGGATTTTTTATTTTTTTCAACCCTTGATTAATATAATATCTATTCTCCAACTCTCTTGTGTCCATCATATCAGAAATTGTGGCAACCGCAACCAAATCAATATAATTATTAGCCACAGAGCATTTAAGTTCCTTATCTAAAGCTTGAAGAAATTTATATACCACTGTTGTTCCGCAAATCTCTTTATTAGGGTAATTAGGGGATAACTGAGGGTTTACTACAATAGCATAATCATTCTCTACATCGGATTCATGATGGTCTAATATGATAACATCTATACCTAATTCTTTAAGTATTTTACATTCTTTTACATCACTGCTTCCAGCATCAGGCACGATTAATAAATCAAAGTTATATTTGCCTTTCGAATTTTTAAACTCTTCTAACTCCTCTATGACTATACCGTGTGCTTTTTCTTCGTGGATGTTCCAAGTTAAATGTGAATTATACAGCGGATATATTTCCTTCAAAGCTAAATACATTGCACTGCCAGAACAATATCCATCACAATCACTATCTGCAATAATATGTATTCTGCTTTTGTTTTCTAAATGTTTTTTCAATACTTTAACAGCTGTGATAATATTATCTAATTTTTTGTAGCTATTTTCAACGATTCTAGTTGGGTTTAAAAATTTTTCTATGTCCTTTCTGTCTATACCCCTGTTTTCAAATATACTCGCTCTTAAATCGAATATGTAATCGTTACTACCAATGACGTTATATTTCATAATTTAGTCTTCCTCTCTACTTTCTACTTCTTGTTTGTTTTTCATTAACTCTTCTAACACTTCTTTGCCTTTGTCTGCTGGACTATCTTTAAAATCCAACAATCCATAATCATCCCATAATACATAAACAGTCATATAAGGAGATAACATATAAGCCACTTTTAGAATATTGTTTATATATTTCTCTTTTTCTTCTTCATTGTTCCAAATTTCTTCGGATGGTTTATCAAAAGCCAATATGGCTTCACTTACACCTAAGCTTAATATAATATCTCTCTGTTCTTCACTAAGACTAGAACTAGACAATCCCGCTGTAAAGTTATTTTCACCATAAAATGTATGACATTTAATTACTGTTTTTTCTCCTTCTACTAACATTATTTTATGTATTCTTCTTATAACTTCATGATTTATATTCAAACCGTATAACGCATTAGAGACAGCATGGGTATAAAATTTCCCTTGTATAGAAGTAGGCATATATTTAAAACCACTGTCTACTTTATGTTTAATAAGTGTCCTAGAACGTATCCCTATTAATCCTCCAGTAATTTCCCTGTATGGAATGATTATTTCTGATTCAGATTGTCTATAGAGTATACCGTATTTTTGCATTGACTCTACAGATAACCCTTCTTCTATCCAACCACAATAATATAATTCTGAAAATAGTTTTAACAAGTGTTCGTTATAATGTTTGTCTTGTATTATCTCTTCTTCTTTATTTATTCTGTCATATATTCTGTTATATCTATCAATCATATCCCAATCGTCAGTGTATTTAATTTCTCTTAAAAAACCTTTTGGTCTTTGTGAACTAAATTCAAACCCAAAAAAGTCAGCTACATATCTAACATTTTCTATGAAAGATGGATTAGAATGGACTCTAGAGACTAACTCATATATATCAAAATTGTCGTGACATTGTGTATAACAATGAAAGTTTTTAGAATCTACGAAATAATACATTTTGTAGCTAGTGCTTCCATGACAAACAGACTGAAAGATTAAATCTCCATTCATATCTGTCTTAGGTTCAGCACTACCCATACTCATAACTATTTTTGTAATATCTTCTTTAGATAGTTTTTCTTTTATCTCGTTTTTATCCATAAAAGTTCCTTTCTAGAATCTGAAACAATCCACATCGTTATCATCACTATCAGTGTTCTTGTCTTCTGTTAATTCCAATATTTTTTCTATTGTAGTTGATTCTACAGTTATTAAATTATAATCATTATCTGTTACAAAGAGGTCGGTAGTTCTACAAGTGCCATAGTCAAAATAGACCCACAACTTGATATTATTTAACTTACCTCTTCTGACTTTGTAAATATGGTATACTAAATTCGGTTCTGGCATGAATCCTCCAATCGATTGTATTATAGGTCTTATAGCTTGTAAATCTGTTTCTGTTGGCAATAAAACTATAGAACCTATATCCAATTTGTCGGCTAACGCTTTAGCGCCACGTAATAAATTCTGGTTAGCGTTTTTCTTATTCTCCCAATCTCCGTTTAACTGCGAGGAAGAATTTATATGAACATTAAGTTTATTACATAATTCTTTCATTTTATCGGAAAACATATACAAAATATTGTCTTCTCTTAATTTAACTCCATTTGTTTTCGATGTTATATCCATCAGCATTTTAATAGACATAAAGATGTAATCAAAGAACACGTACCTTATTTTGTTTTCTATTTTATTTCTTTTAATCGCATTCTCTATATCTTGTATTGAAAATGTTGGTTGTTCTTCTATCCAAAATGGAGCAAGAGCTATAATCTCTATGGCTTTATTAACCACTTCTTCTTCTTCTTCGCTATATTTACCATCCAGTATCTTCTCTTCATTCACTCCAGAAACATTAGCTAATATTAATGTCTGTATTTCTTCTTTTTCTAGCTCTGTAGTTATAAACAAGCTAGGCTCAGAAACATTTGTTTCTATCCACACATGTGTATTCCAGTCATAATACTTACAAACAGATAGCCTACATATATCTCCAACAGCTAAACGAGTTTTACCAACGCCAGATGGGGAAGACCTTAAATAGAACTTTTTTAATCTTAATCCTCTTGTGATTGTATTTAATAAGTTACTTCCACCGCCCATACCCATTTCTGGAGTTATTTTGTATTCTTCTTTTAGATTTAATAGTCCCTCTCCAGCTTGTATCACCTTTATATCTATATTATTTGTGTATTCTTCCCTTAGTTTAATTATTTTGGCATCATATGTATTAATTATTTCTTCTATTGACATTTCATCAAAATTAGATTGCATTCTTTCCTTAATATTAACGTCCAATTCGTCTTCGTCTATTATTTCCCTTATGTCAAATCCATCAGAATCTAAGCTATTGAGTAAACTTATTTTTTTTAATCTCTTATAATAAAAATCAAAATTTCTAATATTAGCTAATTTTTTTGATTTTTCTAAAAAATCTATTCCTTCATTGTCTGTAAAAGTTTTATATTGTTTGTCGTATTGTAGTAAAAAATTATCAATTTCTATTGAAGTTATATTTCTCACTCCACTATGAACCATATTGTTTATAGCGGCAAATACGATTTGATGAAATTTCTCTGGGAAGTCTGTTATTTTTAAATTATATTCTTCCTCAAAAAGTAAATCTGGTTTTTTAAGAAGACAACCTATTATATTCAATACTATCATTTTGTCTTTCATATCTCACCCTCTACAAATCTTCGATTTTTATAATGTCTTTGTCATTGTTATCGTAATTTATTGGTTTAAGTCTTATTTTCTTATCAATAACAAAATCTTTAATAGTTTTATTTTTCAATTGTTCATTTAAATTGTCATTAGCGCTCTTAACTATTAAAAAATGTTGTTTCGCTAAGTCATATTTATAAGGTAAAAATCCAACCCCTCTGATATTAGGATTGTTTTTAATGTCTGTTTTTTCTACCTCTGTTAAATATCTTATTGTGTACAATATACCACTATATTTCCAAGTGGGATACTCAGTCATATATCTTTCTATCTGCGAATTAATCATCGGACTAACCTCTTGTGTACCATATACTTTACATATGTACTCATAAAGTTCTTGTTTAGGGTCTATGTCTTTTTTATTATTTTCGTAGATTTCTTCCATCGCTAATTTATAACAAATTAAATGATATTTTCTATTTTGAAATTTCTTGAATCCATCGTCAATTTCTATAAATTGATTGCAATGAGGACAAGTTGCTTTTCTAGCCATAACGCATACTCCTTTGCTTAAAAGAAAAGGGCGGGATTAATCCCACCCCATTAAAATCTATTCCTCATCATCATCTTCATCTTCATTCTCGTCATCAGCATCCTCTAGATTATATTCATAACCTTCTAGAGTATCTTCATACTCATCTTCTAAATCAAAAAGAATCATCTCTAATTGTTGTTTTTGCGTTTCTTTTGCTTCGCCTACGCCTTTGCCATCACCTAGATACTCATTTGTTATGTCAGTATACTCTTCAAATCTATCAAGTTTAAATAACATAGTTGCATATCTTTTAATTTCTGCCACTAATTCATCAAAAGGCATTTCTTCTTCTATCAACTCTACTTTTTGTTCTTCAAAAGTAGTTACAGCTTGTTTGCCGTTAACTTCTTCTTCTTTTTCTACAGCGAGTCTAATTGCTTCTTCTAAATTCTCAATTGTAAATTCTTCTAGTTTCGTTTGCATGTAATCAAATCTAGAGCGTGCTAGATATTCTTTAGTGTTAACCATGAATGCCGAACTAAGTTTTTCTTGGCCAGACTTATCTAGTCCATTAGGCTTCAAGTATAAAACAATATCGCACAAGTCTATAATTGGGTCTATAGAACGTGTATCGCCAGTTGGGAAAATTTTAGTGTAATCTTCTCCTTCTTCATCTGTGAACGTACGCTGACCTTCATGCGAAATAAAATAAACAGTATAGCCAGAGTTAGTTAATTTATTAATCTCTTTCCAAAACTCTGTTTGATAATCCTTCCACAATCCGTAACCTTTGTTCCCTTTGCTGATGTCTTCAACCCCATTTTTTTGGCATAAATAATCTTGACACATCATTGATGCGGCAAATACTGTATCAAATATGATTGTTTGGTATTTTTCTTTATTCTTTTCTAATTTTCTAGGGTCAGTTAATTGTTTGTTAATTTTCTTAAAATTAGACCATTTATTGTGCAATGGTAGAAAATTTACACCAGAAATAGCATTAATACCAGCTTCAAACGGTAAGTAATATGGTTTGCAAGCTCTTGTAGCTTGTTTTGTTTTACCTAGTGAGTTAGAGCCATAAACTAGTATAGCCTTACCCCTCAAATCTTTTGTAACTGTGCTTATTTCTGGTGTGTCGATACTATATTTCTTTCTCTTCGCTATTGCCATAATCTTCTCCTTTTATAAAAATATCTGTATGTTGGGTTTGTATGTTGGATGACACCTTCCTAGAAAGGAAGGTCATCATCATCTACAGTTACGTTTTTCTTAGCTTTAGTTTTAGGTTTAGGAGTAAAACCTTTTTTGTTATTTTTACTTTCTCCAGAGCCTTCATTTCTTCTCTCATCATGGAATATTGCACGTTCATTCATAGCTTTTTTAATTAAATCCTTATCTAAAGATAAATCGTCATCTTCGTCATATTGTTCTTCTGCTCCACCTTCTATGACAAGTTCTTTTTTAAATTTAGTAGATTTCGTCTCTAAATCTTTACCGAATCCTTTGACTACGGACACTTTTTCTGTTTCTGTAAAATCAATATCTCCCCAAACTGTACCTGTTAAACCGACTTCATAATTTTCTAAAATATACTCGACAACCACTTCATCTTGCGCTACTAAATCCAATGGGAAAGCACGTCCACCCCAAGTAGTTATAATCATTTCTACAAGTAATCTTCCTGTCTCCTCTTGTTCTTCGTCTACTTCTTCTACGATTTTAGAAAAATAACCTTCTAATTGAAAAGTCGCTGTTTCAGTGTAAGCGCCTTTTTCACTGTTTATGGACATTCCCTGTAAATCTGTGTATACTAAGAATCCACTATCCGTATTGAAGGCTTGTTCGCCAAATTTAGGGTAACATTTAACTACGGTAACTTCTGTTTTCCAATCATCTGGTAAGTCCAAATCTTTGTACTTGTTCAGAACATCTGCCATAGACACGTAAGTATCCATAATAGTTGCATATCCTTTATAAAGCTTGTTTTGTTCCCCATTCTTTTTAATTTTCTTTTGATTAAGTTTGATTTTGATGTCTTTTTCCATTGCTGAAATAACAATATACCCTCTGATAGCTTTAGTGTCTTTTTCCTCACCATTTTCCATTGTCATTTTTGCATCTTTCACTTCAAGATTCATCTCTTTCAATAAACCCACTACCTTATTACTTTGTTTCGATTCTCTTAATTCTTTAACAGCCATAATTAATCTCCTTTTCATTAATAATTATTTTGTTTAACCAACAAATACCATTGTATCATACTTTTGTCTATTTGTCAAGCTTTTTCTTCATATTTAAATATTATTTTTTGTTTCTAGTACTTTTTTAAAATTGATTATTCTTTCTTTACTCAAATTATAGGAATCTTCGTTGTTATCTCCTCCTATAAAATTCCTATTTAAATCCATGCAAGCCACCCCTGTAGTACAAGAACCTATAAAAGGGTCAAATACTACATCTGCTTCGTTAGTATGTCTTAGTATTATTTCTTTCATTAGCCCTAAAGGTTTTTGATTGATGTGACCTTTATCAATTTTTTCCCCTCTCGGAGTAATTGAATAAACATATTTACACCTATCATATGTTGTAGACTGTCTGTTAAATGTCCATCTGCCTTTAGGCTTAACTAACCATACTGCCACTTCAAAATCTGTCACATACCTTCTGTCTCTATTCCTCGGCATGGGATTAGTTTTTTCCCAACGTACCATGTCTTTTATGATAAACCCTAAAGATTCAGCATATTTAGCTATTTCCCCCAAGTTCTTCCAATCATTAAAAATAAATAAACAACCACCATCTTTCAACAAATCATAGGACTCTTTAATCCAATCTAACTGATTGAACCCTTTATCCCATTCTCCAAAATCTATGCCTTGTCTTCCCATAGTGGTAAAATTATTATCCCTAGATATATTGTATGGAGGGTCAGTAATTATAGCATCTACTTTTGTGCCAATGTGTTTGTGATGTTTAATCAAATCTATCGCATCATATTGATATATATTACAAATCTTCTCATTATGTAAAAAATAATCACTTATCATATATTCTCCCATCATATTTTCTCCTATCAATTTTTTCTTTATTCTTAAATCTTAAATCTCTCTCTCTTTGACAATTACCACGGTAAACACAGTATTTATCACAATAACAGGTATTGTCATTATTACAGGTCACTGTATTTGTCTTGCACCCATACCTAATAATTATAACTAAACTTGTTATATCCATCTTAGCGCCTACTCTCCTTTAAAACATAAAGAGCTATTACTTTTATATATTCTAAATCCTTTGCATCCAACTTTCCAATCAAATCAAAACCTGTGTTCCCGTCAAAGTCTTCAAATACTTTGTGGTACATTGTATTTTCATCCTTATACTTAGATTGAAGTTCTACTAGTTCACGAGACATTTTGTCATAATATTTATCATCTACTGCATTGTCATTTAGATTGTAATAGATATAAGAGTGTATTAAAATAAATCTTCTTAAATGTTCAATGTATTTTTGTTCTACTTTGCCCATTATTATCTCCCTTCTTTCATTTTATAGGATACTCCACTGAACTCTAACAGTTCATAGTAGACACTTTTGTCGAATATATCTTTCACAATGAAGTAAGAATCTTCCTCGCTTATTTTTTCTAGAACCGCAAATCTTTCTGCTATCTCTTCTAATGAAAAACTAAGATGGTTAAAAGAACTAATTAATTTATAAATTTTAAGACCATAATTTAATAAGTCATAAATACCTTCCATGATATACTCCTTAACTTAATACAAATCTTTTGAATACAGTTCATAGGCTACATTTACGTCTTTCACTTGACGACTTTTAATAGCAACTTTTCTAGCTTCAACTCTGTCTACAAATCTGTTTACATCTGTTACAAAGCCCTCTGTCAATTTATAATCAGTATGGCTTTTACCCAAATTGTACAGAGTCCTAAAACAGTCGCTATGTCTTCTACCACAAATAACAAAACCTGTTTCTAAATAATTCTGCTCATATCTATAAGTGACTCCATCATCAAAATAAACGGCAGAACATAGAATTTTTTCTAAAACCTCTTCTTCTTGGAGTTCTTCGTCTTCTATTTCTTTAAATTGACCGTAACAATAAGAACCATTTAACTCAGCGAACTCAATAAACTTATCATGAAATTCATCAAGTGTCATAGTAGTTTCAATAATTGTGTCTATTTCTATAGCTATTTCTTTTTTAATCATAATATTATTCTCCTTTTATCTCTTCTTGTTCCTCAATGTCTACAATACCAGCATCCTTAACAATTCCCTCTAAACATTTAAAATTGAAATTTTTATGTTTAAATGCTTTAAAACTATCTTTACCTTCAATCCTAACTACTACACCTTCTCTAATATGGGTTTTACCAATTGGGTCAACTCCGTCAGAATGTTTTGCGACTCTTTCTACTAAATCTTCCTCTGTTGTAAAAATAAATCTATCTAACTCCATTACTGTTTTTAACCCTAGTTGTTCAGCTCTAATCTGTACTAATCCCCAAGGATAATCAATCTTGTATCCATCTTCATTAGTCATCGTGATTCTGTAAATATAAATATCGCTTTTTCCATTGTCACAACCGTAAGAATAAGTTGTAGTATCGCCATATATTTTAATAAATTCTTTATCTTTGGTTTTTTCATTCGAAACAGTACCCATAATAGGACTATTTTCCGCATGGTATCCAACTATTTCATAATAAATTATCTCGCCTTTTTGTAATTTGTCTACGAATTTTTTATGATGTACTTCTCTGAATGAATCGTCTCCGTAGTAGCCCCCTTCAAAACTCTCTCTAATAGTTCTTCTAGTTCCTGTTATATATTCCCATGTTTTTTTAACAGAAAATTTGGTCTTGCTAAAGAGTTTCTTAATTCCTTTGTAATATTTTTTATCCTCTTTTTGTAAAAAACCTGTACGACCACTAGTTCCGTGCATTTTTAAAGTCATATAGCACACATCTCCAATCTCAAATTGATGTAGATTATACACTAATTGAGTAGTATCGCCATGTTGTGCAAACATTGGATAGCTAATAGTATCTCTAATCTTGTTTTTAGGCTGAGTAGGTTGACTTCTTACCATTTTCATAACAGGGATATATTTTTTGCAGATTTCCACCCCATTTAAAACACTTATTAAATCTCCTTCTTTAAGTTTAGAAACATTAGTAAAATCGCTCAAACTTTCAAGTGGCATAAATAAACCATCACTTATTTCTCCTCTAAGTTTTAAAGCTCTAACATGTCTTATATTCGGTTCTAGATAACCACCTATATTTTTACCACTTGCATCTTTTTTCCTAAGTAAATTATTTGTCTCGCAGTACTCCACTCCTAGTTGTCCATCTGTAGGGAAATATAAACCTAACTCTTCTTCTTCTGTTTCTAATGATACTATTACGCTGTTACCAAAACACGTACCTACATTGAGTCTATCTGCGTTTGAATGAGGTCTTATATTTTTAATTCTAGTTACAAATCCTGTATAATCCATATTTTCTCCAATCTTAGTCTACTAATTCTAAATCTCTTATACTAAAAAGCCAATTATCTACACCCTCTAGACTGTATACGTATTCTAAGTGAGATTTTTTAGCTATAAAGGTTTTATTTATATTGTCAGCAATCCAATTAATAAACAAGTTAGATAGTTCGTTATTCTCTATTCTAGTTTGAAAATCAGCAAATGTTATTCGCACTTCTTTTCCATCATAATCGGAATTACTGACATTTTTAGTTAATTCTAACAATTTAGAATACTTAATATCTAGTAATATTTCTCTTTTACTTCTGTATTTTTTGCCCATTATTTTCTCCTTTTTCTTTTTTTCTCTTCTATTGTTATTTTGGGGTTACTAAATATGTCTTGATTTGTTGCCCTTGTAGCTACTGCTTTCATAGACATGAACAATGTTTTATAATGTTTCCTAACGTGTCTTTTCTGTGGTTTCTTAATTAATTCTATACCATATAAAATTTCATTAAAACCTATCTTGTAATTGTTTAAATCAACTTCGTAAAATCCTATGTTTAAAGGTATTAAACTTTTATCTATAATACCTTTGGGAGCTATTATATATGTATAGTTAGCTCCAGCGTTAAAACCATTTTTAAAATCAGACAGAGATGACTTTGCCTCAAAGCCATAAGTTATTATTTCTGGAAGTTCACTATATTTTTTATTTATAATTTTAATTCCAGCCACATCGACTATGCCTTTTTTATTAGATATGGTTTTATCTGCAAATCCTGTAACCTCTTCGGCTATGATGCAACAACCTTTCTGCCTAGCTAGATATTTAGATATTTGTTTAAGTTCGTAATGATTGCGACTTTCTCCTCTAGGAGCTTTATTTTCATCTAATAACATTCAACCACAACACCCCTTCATTCCGTTTATATATTATAATAAACACTTGGATGATATTGTAACGACTTTACGAATTTCCTATCCTCGCCATTTATAATTAAGTAATGATATATTCTCCAGTTTAATCCAGTATGACTGTCAATTGCTGTTCCGTGAAGAAGCACCCAGCTTAAAGATGGCGGTTCTTCACAAAAAATACAGTTGTTATCCCCATCTTGTGGGTCATAAAAATTATTAAGGTATTCGTTTATGACAATTAATTCTTCTTTCGTGGGTAATGCTCCGTCATACTTAACCATATTTTTAAACGATTCAAAATCAAGTTTACTTAAATTCTTGTTGTTCAATTCATTTAATTTATTTGTTATCTCTTCTACGCTTTCCATGTCAATCATATTATTCTCCTTTAGATATAGTCTCCTAAGATATTTAATTAATTTACCTTACCGCATGATGTCTTTATAACTGTGCAACCTACTATAGTATACTTTTTAATAATATTTCATTATTTTTTACTACCATAATCTTATGACCATAGTATCCATTATGAGAGTTGTATACAACTAGTTGGAATACACCTTCCGATGTTTCAAAATCAACAAATTGAATACCACCACAGTCTAAATATCTAGCCGCATTTTCAACTTTTTCTTTCTTCAATGCCGTATCTGTAAGTCTAACACTTAATAACTCTGCACCAATGAATGAATCAAAATCATCTTCGGTAGAAAAGTATCCCCAATTTTCACAACAAGATTGGTCATTGTTGATTAACACCATGTAATTATCTGTATCTGTTTTTATGAAAAATCCATCATATCTACCCCACTCAGGTAAAACACTTAATATTTGAGACATTCCAAGTTGGCTATCATTGTCTCCGCTTATTTGTGTCGCATTTGATTTTTTTACATCAAATACCTCTTTAATTTCCTTAATTCTCATATTATCTCCTTTTTAAATATTATTTTGTGTCGTTAATCTGTATGAATAGTTATCATAGGATAAGAGCCTCTGTACCCAAAACACAAATTACCAGAATCACATACAAGCGCCATCTCATTGTTTGTCAAGCTGTTCGGATTACTAAATATTTTATAAGTAGTACTGCCATAACCATTTTTTTCAACCTTGTAACACATTAACGTTCTTTTTTCTTCATCTGTTGGGATATCCTTGTAAAATGATTTTGATTGTGGGTTTAAATCATTTAAGTAAATATCATAATTTATCTTTGATTTTTCTCTTTCATTCTCTGTAAATGCCCAAGGTGAATATACTTTTCTTTCCATAAGTCACTTCCCTTCCTTTTGCTATTCAATAGTTGCATCTATAGTGGTAGCTCACTGTCTTTAATGTCCTAATATATCATACTTATTCACTACCATAATTTCATTATACATCATTTCACCAAAAAAGTCAAGCCATTTCTTATTATTTTTTTCATTTCCTATAAAATAGGGTTGCATGTGCCATTGTATTAATTGTAAAATATGTATTAAATTAATCGAGTTTCCTCTTTCGTCTATCTCTGCCAATAAAAACATGGTTTGGTACGCTGATACATTTTGATGGCTATAATAATGGGCTTCTGTCCCAACGATACCCCTTTTATTCTTAAAGCTCTTAGTCCAAAGCTTGCCAATATCATGGAAAAATAAAACATAAGCCAAAAGATGATTGGGATTTTCTTCTGTGCCTATATAAGATGTAGTAGATGTTAACATATGTTTACCAAGCTTATATAAATGATTTTTATTATCTTGTTCGAATTGATTGCAGGCTTGATAATAATTATTAAAGTTCCTACTAAAATCTATATCCTCTGTATAATGTATAGAAATTTCATCAAAACCTTCTTGTTCTAAAGGGAAATTAAAATTTCGCCACATTCCAAGTATACGTTTACTCCCCACATGTCTTTTTCGTTTATCGTCTCTCACAAGACAAGAACCAACAGAAGTTGCTACAACTATTGCTTGTCTTTCTACGTTTATTGGCACTTTTGATAGAAAATTTCTTCTCTTTTTCCAATTTAGATTAGTTGCATCGTATATAACATTGCAACCGTTTTTGAGGTCATTTATCACTCTTTTGTGCAACTCTTTAAACAATTCATCATTTTTATCAAAAGTGCTAACACTCCCAAATAATTCAATTCTTAGTTCGTCTGAACTATGTATAACTGCATTGTTCTCTTTAGATAATTGTTTAGCATAAGTTGACTTGCCAGAAGCTGGTAGACCAATTAATATTGTAAGTTTTGCCATTTTATTTCTCCTTTGTTTTAATTGTAGTATTGTTATATAGCGGTAGGCATAGAACTAGTAATTCTATACCTACCAATGTATATTATGGTGTGTTGTCCAAAACACACACGAGAAGGGAGCGGAGAATATAGGGTTTGAACCTATGCACGCTATTAACGTCTAACTGTTTAGCAAACAGCCCTCTTTACCGTTTGAGTAATTCTCCTTGAAGTACGATATTACATGGTTGCTAAGAATAAAACTTTATGTAAGATAAGTACAGTACTGCTACTATAACCACTGTAATAAATAATATGGTTAATAGTATAGAAATAAAATTAAAAACAGACTCGGCATTAAATGATTTTCCTTCTATCCATTCCTCTTCTTCTTCGTCAAAAATCATGGGCTTATCTAATAAACTATTACATACTATATTTTTTTGATGTAGTTCTTGTCTTTTGAGTCCAGAAGAGTTAGATATTTTATTAGAATTTGACTCTATCTGCGAGGATAAAATATTCTCCAAGGTTTCTTTTTTCATTTTATTCTTTTTATGTCTAAAATCTATCAAATCAATTCCGTTAACAAAAAATATAGAATTGACCGTTCCCAAAACTATTAATATTATTATAGTAACTATACTCATTAAGTATCTCCTTTTTATTGACTTATTGATAGCTCACTTTATTTAATCTTACCTTT
>Ga0209414_1000705_pt1 | contig 16298 bp, 24 predicted proteins | sample LakVidmifraction_4_FD_181154 | JGI IMG/M metagenome (GOLD analysis project Ga0209414, IMG submission 181154) | Hypersaline microbial communities from Lake Vida, Antarctica - Brine Hole Two &gt;0.2 micron (SPAdes) (version 2) | ecosystem: Environmental > Aquatic > Non-marine Saline and Alkaline >... | reverse complement strand
TGCTTGTGGCCCGATGTTTCACCTTCTGCTAGGACAAATTTACCCGCATGGTTGACCTTTTCCCCCTTAACTTCCCCTTCGTAAACTTCGATATTTATATCTCCATGTGCGTATAGTTTTTTCATAGTTTTAGCTAATTATATTTATTCCGCTAATGTTCCGAACCAAAACAAGATCAACAAAACCAATCCCGCCCATAACACTACTTTTTCGTATCGGGTAGTTCCTGATACCTTTCTTGAGATGATTACGATCGAGTGAATCCATGAGTAAAGCACTATGCCTCCTGCAATTCCATAAATTAGTTCCATGTTATTTTTGAGAGATTAAAAATTTATGATAATTAAAAATACTTATTGCTATTGCGCTTGAATTGTTTTGAATACTGGTCAGCTTCTTGATCTCCTCCAACTGTTCTAGTGCTTGAACCGGTAGCGTGATACTTTTTCGTTTAAATTTATCCGACATTTTTTTATATTTACTAATAATTATTGATTATATATTGGGTAGTATTAAATGCATAGTGATGCTATCCCCGTTTGGGGTATGTCGTTGATTCATATATGACTTTGCCGTGTTCCTCTGTTTGGGGTATGTCGTTGATTCATATATGACTTTGCCGTGTTCCTCTGTTTGGGGTATGTCGTTGATTCATATATGACTTTGCCGTGTGTCTCTATGCTTAACAGCAAAAAACCGACACTAAATAAATAGTATCGGCTTTTCGCGTTACTTCTGCCTGATTTTACAGCGTGAAGATTTGCGTTTCGCCTTTGATTATAATTTGCTTTTTAGTAAACACAATTCTTGCAACTGGTTTACTATTGCGCGTCAATTCGATTTCTAAACATTCATCCCCCCCCTTGCGTGCCGGCCTGCTATTGTCGCCCGTCCTTGTAACCGTGGCGTACAAAAACATTATCGTAATTCTTTGATTGCTTCCAAAATAAGGCCTCTAGTTTTTCCCTTTTTTGTTTTGAATGATAGCTTATATCCAGCTCTCCTGATCTGTGTCGCCATATAGTTAATCTGTAAACTACTGCGCCCCAATTCTTTAGCGATTTCGTCCTTGTTTTTATCCTCCCACATAGTCAGCACTGTTTTTATTTCTTTTTTAGTCCAGGGATTGTACTTTGTTCTCATATTTTTATTTTTATAACAAAAAACGCCCTATCCCTTGTGTTGTGTGAGTAATCACAAGGGAAAAAGGCGACTTTTTGAATTCCTACGATTTTTTAATAGTAGGCGTGAATAAGTGGGCTATAGTTTTAACAGTTTTAGCAATAAACCTCTGGCGTGTCTTTTTGCCGTTTCATCGTTTGGTTCTTCCAAAAACTCTCTAAGAAGTTCGACAAGGTCAGTAATTTTCATATTGTGATGAAATTAAACTTTCACAGAGTAATTTTTTGTCATGGCGTAATTTTTGCAACTGATTAGCCAATTGACGTTTTTCCTCTATCTCTTGTGTGTATTCGATTTCGATTTCTAGTTCCTCGATTTCTAAGTCTACGGCCTCTAGTTCGTAGCTAGTTTTTTCGCCTTTGTCATAGGTAAATCCTAGCGTTGGCATTTTCTCATAATCGCTGTAATAGGAAATAGCTCTTGCCCCGAAACTCATAGCTCGCTCGGTAGTCTTGCCCGTTTCGTAACAAAAAGTAAAAAGTGTATTTGCTTTGATATCCTCGCCCATTCCTTCGGACTTGATATATAGTGTTTTTTTCGTTTTTTCTACAACTAGCGGATTTTTTTCATTCCGCCCGTAGTGTAAAAACAACGGTATACCCTTTTTATCAGTCTCTAAAAGAATAAACGCGATACTTCCTTCAGCTCTGATCCTGTCTTGTTCGCCTGTTAGCGTTTTAACAATATCTATGGCAAGGGCTTCACTATCATTAAATAGTGTATCCTTGTTCGTCAGATATTGCATTTCGCCAACAGAATAAACAACGTGTTTTTTTACTTCTGTCTCATATCCGCATGCGTGGCTTGCCTTTAACAGATTAGCATTTGAGATAACACCGTTATGTACTAAGTAAAAAACACGATCCACTGTTTCGACTTTAATAGGATGATTCGCTTCAGGTATATTCGGCGTGCTTGTCGGCAATCTGTGGTGAAACATTATCTCGCTTGCTCTCTCATTTTTGAGCAGTTTTATGGCTTCGGCTTCATACTGTACCCGAAACCGTTTAGTTGTTTTCCCTATAATGATCCACCCATACCCTTCCGATCCTCTTAACTTTTGGTTTTGATACTGTGAGATTATCCTATTAGCAACAGGCTTATTATCTAAGGCTAACGCGTAGACTATTCCGCACATATTTGTGATTTGTTAGGATTGAATAATACAATGCGACTTTTTACATAATTTTTAAGATTTTCGTCAAGTTTTAGAATTTTGAAAAATTCTGTTAATTTGTCGTCAAAAAATATCATGTTGCTAGTCTTTTTCAACAATCGCATATCAACTCGCTCAACTGCTTCGATTATCTTTTGATGAAGCGATACCCAATTGAGAATTTTTGTGTGGGATAATGTCGGCGAATGATAGCGGATCTCCAGGGGCTTATTTGCCCGTAAGACATTATGCAAGTTAGTTCCGTAGTATCTCGTCTTGTGGCGGTATTCTTTTCGACATACTCGGATCACTTCGCTGTCAGTCTCCTTATACCATACTCTGTACAAGTCTTCTTCGCTTTGTATATCCAGTATACTTTTTATATCCCAGTTATCTTTGAAACTTTTTGCATAATTGTTCCCCCTGCGATATTTCGGCAACATAGCCGTTATAATATCGTCAAAAACAAAATAAAAAGAAAAAAGTTTTTTCACTGTCCGCCAGCCATTCGACACGTTAAGGTGAATGTGTAACCCGCATGAATGATTGACACTTGCATATTTTCTAGCTAGTTTTGTCGCTGTAATAATCGCTTGCTCACCAATTTCGCCCCGTAGTACAGGTGTTTTAACCTCTAGGCCATAGCCTTTCCCCTTGATTGTCATATCCTGCCCGATCCCAAAATGGCTCGGCAATTCCTTTATGAGGCTAATGGCGTTCTCTTTGTCTTTTGCTAGTAGCTCGATTTCTACCCCAAACGGAATATGGGACTTAATGATTCTGCCGTTCTCTGTATTCTGATATATGCGTGTTGCCGTATTCTCCTCTCTGTAACTGATAACTCCCCCCTGTTCGATCCTAAAACAATCATCACATAGGGTGTCGTTAGTAGAGATCAAAAGATCACAGTGTCCGCAATTATGATACTGATTACGGCAACCTTCACATAGTACCCCGTATTGTTCCGTAAACACCGTTGACTCAAGATCAAAAGAATATTCACAATTTGCACAACTCGCCGTCGGTGTTACCGTTGGCGTTTTTTGTTCGTTCATAATTTTTATGTCAATGAACAGCTCACACACTGCCCCACAATACGCCCGAAATAAAATTCAGGCGTACTAGCGACTGTGATTATTTATTTCTCTTTTCCTCCTCCTCCTCGATAACTCGCAAGGCTACGGACAAAAATTCCTTCTGGTATTTTTGCGTGAGGATTAACCACATAACCCCCCGTCCAGCTTCTGTCAATGTTCCCTCTCCAATATTTATAAATTCCGCCGTTACCAAAAGTCTAGCCTCTGGTGATAGCAATTCTATTTGTCTGTCTGTCAGTTTTATCATTTTATTTATTTATTTATTTTCATAATAATATCGACCGCTACAATCACTAGACAAAAATTTTATCTAGTGACCGTAATTATCGATTGATTCCTCGATTACGGCATAATATCCCGCAATAGTTTTTTTCGAGTTTGTAGCGCGGGTATATCATTTTTTCTTTTTTGCAGATATGGCAGACAATTTTTATTTTTTGAACGAGTAGCCTGCCATTATGGCTTGCTACTTTTAACCAGTGAATTTTTAAACGTGCCATTGTTTGTTTACTCCGCTTGTAATTGTGTTTATGTCCTTTTTTAAAATGAAACTTTTTGCCCGCCTTTAAATTGTTCACTGTGCCGTTAGCAAAAACATGATCCCGCATTCTTTCCTTATATTCTTTAGTTGCTATTCCTCGCTTTGTATCCAGTCCGTGCTTCTGTTTGTATTCTCTCGCAGAGAGTTTATGCACTTGCCAAACATGCGAAACTGGACGAGTAAAAAGTTTGCCACATATTAAACAGGGTATCTTTTCTATCATGGCAATTTTTTTATGAATTTTTTTGAGCAAGCACGGCACAATCTAAAGTTTCGAGTCATTATAAAACGGCGTTTTGACCTTAAATAAGTATGCGTGAAAGACGACCAGCGAACAGAAAACGGCAAGGATTTTTTTTTCTCGCAAGTACTACATTCCATAAATAAAAATGTTCGCCATGATTATATTAGTAATGATTGCCCCGATTATTGATCCGATAATGATCCCGCCGATAAATTTTTTCATGTAAGTAGTATATACGTCATGGCCATACAACGTCAATATATAGACTGTGGATAGCTACTGAATAGGGGGTATAAAAACTCCCGTTGAAAAATTAGGATTTGTTTTTTTTACTGTTTCCTCGTTCGGTTGATAGATCAAATTGATATAGCTATCATCTAAAAAAGCAATTGCTATTGAGCGTTTGTATGAGCTTCCTATCTGGTGACTCCACCACGATATGAGTGTGTCAGATTTGTCTATTGTCCCATTTGCGAGCTTGACAAGGGTGTCAGCTAGTTTTTGATTGTGTGCTTTTCTTTCCTCCTCCCTGGTTAGTTTTTGTACCTTTACGGCCTTTTTTGCGTACTCCGGAATAGTGATTCGTTTGTTATAAGTGAGATCGATACAGGCTCTTATAGTCTCGGCCAGTGATGCTGTTCCCAGTTTCTCTTGTATCTCTTTCAGGCGGTTTGTGGTCTTTTCGTTCAGGTTGAAATGAGTATTCATGTATCTATTATATACATAGATTGTGTAGATTGTGTAGGTTGCTTGTAGGTTGCTTGTATGTTGCTTGTAGGTTGCTTGTAGGTAAAAGAAAAATTTTATTTTTTATTTTTCAAAAAAAAATGGACGTTTGTTTTTTTGCGTGGCTAAGAATATAGGTAATTGTGGCTTGTGTTGGTTTAAGGGGGTGAGGAATATAGAAAAAAAAAAAAAGTTTTTATTATTTTTTATTACACCACACTTTTTTTACTTTGTCCCTTATCTTATATATAAATATAATAATAATATATATATATATTTCTTTAAGATCATTCTTCTCTCTATTTAGGGGACTGATTTAGTGTCGCACAATATGTTTGGACATTACAAAATTTTTGTGTCCTGTTATAATAATAAATATAATCTCTCTTGACTTCGTTTGTTTTTGGTAGTCTTATATCTCGCTTGACCTCGCTTCGATTGCGTGTTGTCGCTTCGCTGTGTTGCGATCCCCCAGGATGGCTCTAGTTGGCTTTATTTTTTGCTATTCGTATAGTGTAAGACTATGCGACATTAAAATATGGCTATAAATAAAGACCCCCCCATACCCCACCCCCCGACTTCGAGAGCCACCCCTTTTTCCTGTTAGATTGTATCGACTTGTGCATACACTCTCTTTTTTTGAAAAAATGCCCCACCCCCGCCACAGGCCAAGATTTTTTTGAAATCGTCAAAAATTTTCTCGATCCCGATTTTTTTTGAAATCGTCAAAACAATCCCGATTTTTTTTTTAATTTGCATTAACAACCATTAAATTATATTATTATGAAGCTATGAAAAAATACATTGAGGAATTTTTAAATTATTTAAAAGAGGTTCGAGATTGTTCGTCCTTAACAATAAAATTGTATGACCGATTTTTGAATCAACTTTTTTTGGAAAATAATATTGAAAAAATTTCTGATATTAATTTTAAAAAAGTTGAAGCGATTAGAAATAAACTTACAGAAAAAAAATTAGACCCAATGTCAAAAAATTTGTATCTCGTTGTCCTTCGCTCGTTTTTAAAATTTTTATTTATCAGAAAAAGAATTAAGTGTTTCCCTTTTGATGAAGTAGAACTTTTTCCTAAACCAAAAAACAAGAATCATTTTAATTTGCCCTCCCCAGAATCTCTCGTCTTATTTCTAAATCACAAAAACAATCCAAGAGAAGATTTTATTGTGAACATGCTTTTCGATTCAGGTCTTCGCATTGCGGAACTTCATTCTCTCAACAACATAACTCCTTCCCCCCATTTTCTTATTGTCGGAAAAGGAAACAAGCAACGCCAAGTTTTCATTACGGAAAAAACACTCGCTTTATGGCATGATTACCTCATTACAAGAATTTCTCCAGATCCTGCTCTTCTTGTAAATCTTGATGGACAAAGGCTCACAATTCGTTCCCTGCAAAAGTTTGTTGTCGCTCGTTCAAAATCTCTTTCTCTTCCAGTGCTTATAACCCCCCACGTCTTGCGACACCTATTTGCCACAACTATGCTTGAAAAAGGCACACAGATTCATGATGTGAAGCGAATGCTTGGTCATTCGAGTATTGTCACAACGGAAAGGTATCTTCATGTTTCGGATAATCACCTTGAGGAATCTTACCGCCGTGCAAAAAATTTTATATGAAGAAGTACAAACCAGGTCCATCACCCTCCCAAACTCACCTCGATGCCATTTCAGGCTATTTACTGGATGGTTTGACTCTGGATGAGGCTTGCATTCTTACGGGCTATCCTGTGGCAGATATGCGCTATTGGAAGGTTGAGAAACCCTCTATCGTTGATCTTTTTGATAAAAAGGTTATTGAGTTTAAGCATAAGCACCTAAGACAGATGACCATAAGCCCCTCTGAAAAGAATTCACAATGGCTCCTTGAAAAATTACGACCCTCTGAATTTGGTCCACCTAAAATGGCTATTCAACCCCCCGCTATAAATCTTGTCGCTCAGTTTGTTAAAAACATTCAGGAGAATTACGGCCTTGCTAATTTTGTGGAGTCAGGTGTTCCTGGTGAGAAACTCGGTCTTACCTCGAAATCTCTCGACATACCTGTTACACCTATCGACATTTTAAATGGATAAACTCACACCTAAAGAAAAAGAAGTATTCGACCTTCTCAAGGATTGGCGGTGGAGAATTAATAATCTTTATTTTGTAAAAAATAAGCACGGGCAAAAGGTTCAGTTTAAATTAAATTGGGCACAGGAAATCCTTGTCAAAGACCTTTGGTTTTTCTCAATTATTCTTAAGGCACGACAGATAGGTATTACTACTTTTTTTTGTATTCTCTATCTCGACCAAATTCTTTTTTCCTCTAACAAAACCGCTGGTATTATTGCTCACACAGAAAAAGACGTGAAGGATTTTTTTAACGACAAGGTAAAATTCGCATGGGACAATTTGCCTGGATGGTTGAAGGAACATTTGGGACCGCCAACTTCAGACTCTGCTCGCGAACTTTCGTTTCCTAACGGCTCGCGTATTTTTGTAACGATGTCGACACGAGGTGGTTCGCCCCAGTTTTTGCATGTTTCGGAATTTGGAAAAATCTGTGCACGCTTTCCGGCACGCGCATTAGAAATCGTTACGGGCTCGATAAATGCGGTGGAACAGGGAAACTTTGTGACGATAGAGTCTACTGCTGAAGGGGCAGCAGGCTACTTCCACGATTTCTGTCGGGAAGCGGAACGTTTGATGAAATTGGGGAAAAAACTGTCGCCACTGGAATTCAAATATTTCTTTTTTCCTTGGTGGAAGGAGCCCACATATAAGTCGGTAACCCCCTTAATAATTCCAAGAGAACTGAATGAGTATTTTAAAAAGCTCGAACAAGTTGAGGAAATTAATTTGACACTTGAACAGAAAAACTGGTACGCGGCGAAACACAAAATCAACGGAGAAAAGATGATGAGAGAATATCCATCAACGAGTGATGAGGCGTTTATCGCATCGGTTGAAGGGGCGTATTACTCACAGCAAATGGCGAAGATGTACGAAGATAAAAGAGTTCGCTTGGTGCCATGGGATTCTCGTTTGCCTGTGATAACTTTTTGGGATTTAGGGATGAATGATTTTAACGTTATTCTATTCACCCAAGCAAACGGAAATGAAATTCGTTTTATTGATTGTTACCATAGTTCTGGGGAGGGTCTTGCCCATTATGTAAATGTAGTAAAATCAAAACCATATCACTATGAGAAGCATGTCTTTCCTCATGACGTTGAGGTACGGAATCTCGATGCAGAAGGAAAGTCTCGCAGGCAAACACTTACGGATCTTGGACTTATAAATATCCAGACGATTGAGCGAACGAAGAATATAAATGATGACATTGAAGGTGTGAGAAAATTGTTTTCAAGGTTTTATTTTGATGAGGAAAAATGTGCGGATTTAATTGATGCGTGTAATTCTTATAAAAAAGAATGGAATGATAAAATTGGGCAGTTTAAGAATAACCCTTTGCATGATAAGTCGAGCCATCTGGTCGACCCACTTCGGGCTTTAGCTAGGGGCTGGACACAGCACCATATCGGAGTCGGGGGTATGGGGCCGAAGGTGGAGTATCAAGATTTTTTTTAAATTATTGTGGTATAGTAAAAACCAATGGATGCAATTAAGCCAGTAAAATTTGAAGAAGGCGAAGAATCTTCTGTCGGGATTATAATGAATCGCCTATGGCAAGCGATTGAAGAAAACAATCGGCCGCGATCAGAATTAAACGGAAAAACTCGGTATCAGTATCATTCTGAAAATGAAAGGATTGCAAATACAGTTGTCGAAAAAAGAACGGCAGACACTGATATCGTTGTTTCTTCAGGAACAGTTGAGCAGAAATTGTTTGCAGTGGTCGCGGAACTAAATAGTTTAAATCTTGGGCCAGAAGTTCGTGCTTTTGATAAAGATAATAATGAACTTATTGAGCTGGGTATGGCTCTCACTGATGTGATTACGGACAGTGAGGAACGTGAAGATGATGAAGAAAATAAACTTATTCGCCAAGTTGAACTTTTAAAACAAGGTACTGTTTTTATTCAGGAAAATTGGGTCGTTGAGTACAAAACTAAAAAAGAACTCAATTCCCCTTTTATTGGAAAAATAAAAGATGTTGTTTGGAAATCAACAAATGAAAAATGTTACGAAGGTGCACGCAGGCAGATTCTTTTTGGGCCTGGTGTGTATCTAGGAAATGTAAAGGAGTTTACAATGAAACTCCAACCATTTATTTTTACACATAAAATTACTTCATATTCTGAGACCGAATCTCGGTTTGGGGGCAAGGATAAAGATGGGAAATTACTTTGGGAACGATGGGAAAGTGTTCCGAAAAAAATAGTCCAAATCGCAAATGAGAGCTCGGCGAACACCCTTAATTTATCCGGTGGATTTTCTATTGTTGATTTGCAAAGTGATCAAGTTGAAGAAATTCATTATCAAGATAAATTTAAAAATGAGTATCAAATTTTCTTGAATGGTATTCCGATGTTGCCACCAGGGTTTCCCTTAACGGTGATTTCTCCTTCTGGTGAATACAATATCGAGAAACAAGTGTACCAAGTTATCAATCCTTTTTTCGCTCTTGGAAAATCTTTTGTAGCAAAGACCGCAAACCTCTCTGACCTTCTGGATGAGATGCTGAGGCTCCTTATTTTGAAGACAAGGAAGTCAGTGCATCCACCTTACGCAAACATTTCGGGTCGGGTTATTTCTTCAAAGTCTCTTATGCCTGGACGTATTACGATGGGGATTGACCCTGGAGCTCTTGTAAAAATTGGTGAGGAAGGTCAAGGAGCGACTGCGGCTGAGTTCAATATGTTTAGAACATTGCAGGATAACGTTGATAATGTAACAGTCAGCCCTCAGTTTCAGGGACAACAAGGTAAATCTGGAACGACTGCAACAGAAGTAAATACTCTTACACAGCAAGCCCAGAAAGTTTTGTCACTCACTATTTTTGCGGCATCGATGTTTGAACGAAAGATTGGGTACTTGCGATTGTGGAATCTTTTGGCGAATGAGTTTAAACCACAAAGTCAGGAGGTTGATGATCTGCGAAAAACTTTGAAAAATAAATATCGAACAGTTACTAGAAATACGGCAATTGAAGGTCGAGGGCAAGGGATTCGGAAAATTATTCCGACAGATGATGAATTGCCTGATTCGGAGGAGGTTTTTAATCAGGAGGAGTATCAAAATACGCCAGAGGGAACAGGTCGTTTCCGTAGGAAAACTCGAGGGGAGTTGCAACTTTCACCAATTCAGATAATTCATTTGAATCCTAAGGAGTTGCAATCGGCGCGTTTGATGTTCTTTATCGAGGTAGAGTCAAGGGAGAAGAATACTGGCATCAATGCGAAGTTTGCGTTTAGGGAACAGTTAAGAGACATCCAAGCATTGATGTCAATGGGTTCACGACCGAATATCACTGAGCTTGAGGATGAATATGCTTTGGTGTGGGGCAAGAGGAAAGATCGTTTATTTCAGGAGGCACCACCTCCAGGGATAGGATTACCAGATGAAGAGAGTGGAGTCGACACTCAAGCTATGGGCAATATATTAAACGCTTCATCTGGTGGTGCGCCCGTTCTGGCAGGATAAAATATGTTTGGTCGCAACAAAATTTTAGAACTCGAGAAACAGTTAGAAAACGCGCGACTTGTTGGAGTGGCTCGTAATTTTGTTGTCTCTAGTTATATTAATTTTCTTGAATCGATGGGTGAAACCGATCGGAAAAATTATGTTGCAAAAGTATCAGGCTGGTTTCCTGTTGATTTAAGACCACATCTTCAGTCAATGATTTATGAGCAACAAAAAGAACTTGCTCGGTTAGATATGGGGTTGGAAGCAACCACTGTTCTTCGGTCAAATATTAATTGTTTGTACTTACTCATTGAGTGGGGTGATCGTATGATTGCTGAATATCGAGGAAATATTGAAGAAGCTCGAAGGCGCAGTGATTCCGATCAAAATATTATTAGTAACATTAAAGAAAAATATAACGTATGAAGATTATGGGAGCCGATAACGTAGAAATTGAGGTGTTTTCTCAAGATGAAATGGATGAAAGGATTCAGTCTGAAAAAGAGATTCTTCAAACAGAACATGAACAGAAAATTTCTGAAAATAAATTAGTTTTAGATAAAGCGATTGAAGATAAGGTGGCACTCGAAACACAAATGGCGGCAAGCGGTGGGGACAATAAGAACTTCGCCGCTTTGAAGGATGCTCTTTCGAAGAAAGATGAAGACATTAAATCTCTTCGGGAGGGTAATCAGAAGATTATGGATTTGAGGACTAATGATTTGAAGTCCGATGTCCTTAGTAGATTTTCTGGTGTTAATGTGGAACTAGCGAAGAAGATTTCACATCACTATGATGTCACCTTGTCGGGAGTAAAAGCTGAGTCAAAGGAGGAAATTACAAAGAAAATGGAGAGTGCAGCACGGCTTTCTATGGATGATGCAAAGGCTGATATTGTTGGCCAAGCCAATTTCAATAGTGGTACTTTTGGTAATCATGGTGGAGGGTCAATTATTCAATCGGTCGAGTTGAGTAATGCTCAGAAAGATCTTGGCAAAAAGCTAGGAATTACTGATGAGGACATTAAAAAATATAGTCCTAAATTAAAATAATTATGGATAAAGAAAATAATGATGATGAGTCGGTTCAAGTAAAAAAGTCAGATCTCAATCGGTTGATGGATACGATTTCTCGGCAGAGTAAAGACATCGAGGTTCTTTACAAGGCAACAGATAAATCTCGCCTTGCTTCAGTAAGACAGTCTGATTCGAGTGCTAAATTAATTCATACTTGTAAAATTTGGCAGTGGAGAAATGGGAAAATCATAGTTGTTTGGAAACTTACAAAAAATGTTTCTGAGATTGTTCAGGGTAAGTGGTATGAGGAGCAGGCTTCTTCTCTTGTATTTGAGGATGGTTCAATGGAAGAAGGTGTTTCGCTACTTGATTTTTATAGACACAAAATACCTGTTATAGTTGAAATTCTTAGTCGAAAAGCAACAGCAAATGACAAAGGTGAAGAAACAAATATTTTGGAGGTACTTTTCCCTGATGGAAAAAAACTTCAAGTTGGTGAAATGTTTATTAATTAATTAAAAAAAATATGGAAGATAATGAAGTTGTAGGTACAAGCGAACCTAGTCTTGAAGAAGTTATTTTTTGGGAGGGTCACAAAGTAGTGACAAAGGGGGCGGAAAAAACAGTTGGAGTAAATAAGTTTTTCAGTTCTCTGTGTGATGATGGGTGTACTTATGATGTGCCTGCTGAATACTTCAAATAATATGGATATAAAATTCATTGGGGATCGAGAAATTAAGACAGTTGTAACTTCGGATTTAAAAACCCCGATGTTGGCTCCTGTTTATTTGGTTACCTATATTGATGGTAAGAGCGAGTTTGTTTCACAACTTCTATATGATCTTGTGATGACACCAAATAAGTCAGATTCAACAACTGTTCGTGAAATTCTTGTAAGGAAAATCGGTGGTGGTTTGTTTAGTTATCTTAATGAATTCGGTCTCTCACTTTCAGAACTCGATCCTGTCCTTGATGAGGTTGTCCGCCTAGTAAATGATTGTTCCGATAAGGCAACCAATATTCTGTGGGGTGTTGAACATCCGAAATTGAGGAACTTGCTCATGGTTAATCAAATCTTAATGAAGAATTTTAAAGAAGAAAATGCTCGAGAAGAAAGTACAAATGGAACTGCACCCACTGGAGGCGTTGCTGATCCAGAAAATAAGGGATAAATACCGTTGGGGAGAAATCCTTATTGAGATAAGAGATGGTTTGCCTAAACGAATTGGCAAAACTGTTATATATGAATCTCTATCCCCAGATACTATTTGACAAATAGTAGTTTTATACTCTAAAATTAGAGTATAAGTTCTTTTACAATTCAATAGCGTTCATCTACTGAAAAACAGCGATGATTCTAATTATAGTTAGTATCATTGCTGTTTTTTTGTTTTCCACATAGTTGGACAATCCAAGGCGACCTTGAATTGTCCAACTATGTGGGAACCAAAATCAGGCGAAATAAATGCCTGTTTAAATAAAATTATCGATTGCCTATTCCCGAAGGCCCCACCATGAAAAGGTGTTAAATACAAAGTCGATGTGCAGATTATTAAAATAAATAAATACAAAAATGGCTTTTAAACCGTATAAGGGACGTTTTAAGTTTGAATGGTTGCCTGTCACAACTTCCACAGCTCTTCTTGGTGGAAATTTGGTTGAGGCTACCTCTGGCTTAATCGCAGCAGCCGATACAGATGAGGCGGCAGCTGATATTCGTGGTGTTTTGGTCCAAACAATCGCCGCAACTGATGCAGATTATGCAGTCGCTCGTAAGGTGGCAGTTATTGTGCCTCTTGAAAAGCATTGTGTTTGGGAAGGTGATACAGGTGGTTCATTTGTAGCAACCGATATTGGTGTTGAGTATGGTATTACAGCTTCTGGTACAGCACCTGGTGATGTTGTTGATCGAACAGAAACTACAGCGGATGCGTTCTTGATGACAGAATTTCTTAGTGCCACAAAGATTCGAGGGTACCTAAAGTTGAATGGGTCTTACTAGGTCATATCACATTATTAAAAGTTTAACTAGATAAAAAATGGAACTTAATACAGTAAATTTATCAGACTTTGTAAAGTTGGGGCAGGTGCTCTTCTTGAAAGGTTTAGATAGTTATAAATCAGCAGCTCGAATGTCTGGTATGTGGAAAATAGATTCCATCCCAGATAACACTGGAAATAGTCGTGAATATACCGAAATCGATCTTGAACAATATGCTCGAAAGAAATCTGAAAATGATTCAGCTGCTCGTGCTCGTGTTCAACAGGGGTATAGCAAAACTGGTTCGTTGAAGCGTATTGCTTTCAATATAGGTATCAGTTATGAAATGAGACATTACAACAAATATTCTGAAGTTGTCTCTCGTTTGACCAATCTTGGTCGAACGGTTTCTCAGAGAATGGAATTGGATCTTCAGCACCGACTAACTTTCGGTACTGCAACAACTTACACCGATATGGATGGGGATGTCGTAAATATTGCCGTAGGTGATACGCTTGCTCTTTTCTCAACAGCTCACACTGTCAGAGGTGCTTCAGCAACGTTCAGAAATCGACTTGCAAATAACCCTGTTTTTTCAAAGGGTTCTCTTGAAGGTATGGAGCTCTTGATTATCGAAAACAGTATCAACCAATTCGGGGAAAAGGTTGTTATTGAATACGATGTTATATGGTCAACTGATGATCCAAATACTGTGAACACTGTTCGCGAATATTTGAAATCAACAGCTGCTCCAGATGCAAACAACGCTGGAGTCATCAACGTTTACCAGTCTAAATATCGACACGTTGTTCTTCCTCTTGTTGCAACAACAAATCTTGGTGCTGTCGATGCAACAAAGCGAAAATTGTGGGGCTTGGCTTCTACGATGAATTGTCAGTCATATCTTGCGATTAATGAGGAAGCTCATCTTATGCAGGATCCAGCTGGAGGCAACAATGGCGAGAGTAGAGAGACTGATGATTGGACGTTCGCCGCTAGAGCGGGGTATTTTATCATCACTCCAGGTGCTCGTTGGGTAGCGGTTTCTCTTGGTGACGGAACGGCTTAATTAAAAATTAACAAGTTTGCGGGTAGGGAGAACGAGTCTCCTGAGGTGGTGGCGGACCGTAAAACTTAAATCAAAAAATAATGCCTTTTAATTTAAATAGTGGTTTTGGAAATCTTTTATCTAAAAGGCTTTCCATGGGTTTTGCTGGTAAGGTTCTTGTTGTCGGAAGAGATGGTTTGGCAAATCGCCAAACCTATGCCGAATTGTTTGGTGTTGATCCTGATGGAACAGTTTTATTTTTCTCGACAGTTGATGCCGCAATTGGTGCGTGTGCATCAAACGCAGGAGACACAATTTATGTTCTTCCTGGACACACGGAAACAGTAACAGCAACAAGTATTGCTCATGATGTGGCTGGAGTAAAGGTTGTAGGTTTGGGATTTGGAGATGCTCGACCAACATTTACATTTAGTTCGGCGGCTGCGACTATTACAGTTTCAGCAGCTAATGGTGTCTGGGAAAATTGTCGGTTTATCTCTAATTTTGCTGATGTGGCCTCGGCTTTCACGCTGACCACAGCCGTAGGTTTTACTTGTAAAGGAAATGATTTTCTTGACACTTCTTCTATTCTTGATTTCTTGGTCTGTGTTACAACAAGTGCAACAAACAATCAGTCAGATAGTTTATCTTTCATAGGTAACTATGTTTATTCACTTCCGGCTACTGCTGGTGCAGTGGTCTCAATTCTTGCGAATGAACTTCGCTTGAATGTTTCTGATAACATTGTAGATAAAGCTGCAACCAATAATGCGGGGCAACTCATAACTCTTTCTACCAAAATTGTTGGTGGTGTAAGAATTTTGAGAAACATCCTCACTGTTACAGGTGCCGCTGGTACCACCGTTGGTATTCTGTTTACAGGTTCTGGAACTTCAAGTTCTGGTATTTGTGCATTCAACCTCGTGAACTCTCTGGACACGACTACAGCTTTACTCGCAACAGCAAGTACAAAAATCTCTTTCCAAGAGAACTATGTATCTGGTGCGGTAGATGCTTCGGGTACACTGTTCCCAGCAGCAGATAATCCAGCTTAGTTTCTTCTTCTCCTCAGCTCCTTTGGGAGTTGAGATAGGTGCAGAAATTAACAATAAGGTTTTTAATAAATTAAATGCGAACCACAAAAATAATTACTGTTTTAAATGCTGTTACTGCCGCAAGTACCGCCTCCGGTAAAATTTATGTTGGAGATGCTACTCGGTTATCTCTTCAGGTTAGACGTGCAAATCATGGGTCAGGCTCATCAACCTTTTCGGTTAAAATAGGTATGGAGTCACCTGGTACTGTCACTCCAGTAATGACTGCTTATAATATGTTGATAGATAATGTGACTAATACAAATGGTCAAATGCTTACTCGTATTTCATCAAAAGTTTTGTCAGGAGATGGTGATGCCTTTCTCTTTTTTGATGAGGCGTTTAAATTTAATTGGATTGAAATTACTGGTGCTGTGGCGACAGATGGCAACGCTAGTGTATTTCTTCTAATAGAGCAAGAATAAAAATAAAATGGCTGGAGTTATACTAGCAAAACCAAGTGGCGGAGGTGGAGGCATTGCTATAAACGGCACCTCCATAACCACCGCGGCAATTCCTTTTGCCGAGGGTTTGTCGATTGCTTCTACAAAAAGCGTTCGCATTGGAGGGTCGACTGATGCAATTGCGCGAGGTAAGTTACACCACGACGCAAATTCACTCATCCTAA
>Ga0209414_1000704_pt1 | contig 16298 bp, 17 predicted proteins | sample LakVidmifraction_4_FD_181154 | JGI IMG/M metagenome (GOLD analysis project Ga0209414, IMG submission 181154) | Hypersaline microbial communities from Lake Vida, Antarctica - Brine Hole Two &gt;0.2 micron (SPAdes) (version 2) | ecosystem: Environmental > Aquatic > Non-marine Saline and Alkaline >... | reverse complement strand
ATCTAAAATGATTAGTTATATATAATTGTATTTTTGTGATCTTAAATGTAATTATTGAAAATCTTATACTTTAAATACTTTAAATACTTTATTTTTAAAGGTGGAGGGTGAAAGGTGAAGGGTTGTTTTTGAGTCAATTAGAAACAAGGGTAAATTGAAAGTATTCTTTGTAAGAGACAACTTTTTACCATTTGGCAAGAAATAATTTCAAAAAAGACCATATATAGAAGAAGGTAAAATTTAACCATTCACCCGTCACCCGTCACCCTGCAACCTTATATATTAGATAATAGGAGCATCATTGCAAATATTATATCATATTTTTATATAATATAATAAAACTACTTAAAGAAAAACTACACTTCTCTCAATAATCCATTTATAACTAATCGGTTAACTATGGTCTCATTATCATGGAATTGATCATCTACATCATAACCAGCTTGTTTCAAATGAAATATTTCCATAGCAGTTCTCTGTGTAACATTCTCAAATAAGTATTCGTATTTATCTGGATGTATTATTTTGTCTTGTTTTTGTGCATTAAATTCAGCAAGTTGTTCTTCATTATAAATTAATTTATTCCAATCTAATTCATAATTTGATTTATCTTCAGGAGTATATAACAACATGTTCCAGTCTATTCTCCAATCAGTTTGTTGATCAGGAGTTAAATATTTTCTCACAACTGAATATGGTTCCTTTTCTAAATCATTGGTTAAACTATCAATTAAACTGACTTTTTCTATAATTTTATATTCTGTCATTTATATATATATATGTCACATAATAAAAATAATACTATAAATCTTTATTTAAATTCTAAACAGGCATTGACACAATTACAGGGCACCAGTAATTGCATATTTGATTTCTCTTCATTACAAATTGAAGATGGTGATATATACGTCTCAATACAGTCTGCTCAGATTCCGGGAACATTTTATAATGTAGATGATATAAATAATGTATTTTCATATTCAGTAGGAGTTTCTAATTATCAGATTTTAATACCTGAAGCAAATTACAATGTTAATAGTTTATTAAGTTTTTTGCAAAGCATAATGACAGCACAAGGTTTTACTATTACTTTTAATTCAGCAAAAAATAAATACACCTTTACAAATACAACATCATTTATTTTTAAAGCCAGCTCGACCTGTTTTGAAATACTTGGCTTCACAGAGGGACAACAATTTTCAAGTGTAGGAAATACTTTAACAAGTAACCTTGTTATTAATTTTTTTACCATACGTAATGTGCTTATAGAAATAAGTAATTTAATGACTTATAATAAAACCAGTAATGCATCAGAAAATAATTCATCTATTCTAGTAAGCATTCCAATTACAACAAGTCAAAATTCAGTATTGTCTTATTCTAACATTTATAGTTTATATGAAAAAATAACAAGTGTAGCAAATTTTGCGTCTCTTCAAGTCAGATTGTTAGATCAAGATTTAGACCTATTAGATTTAAATGGCGGAAACTGGAGCATGACAATACAATTAAATTATTAATTTAATGGGAAGTCAAACGTATTTTTATCAATTTATAATATTGAACTATATTATAAATGCCATCAATCGGTCAGAAATTAAAAAGAGGTATTTCTTCTATAGGCAAAAAAGCGACATCAATTTCATCTAATATTGGACAAAAAATTGCTTCTGTTGAAAAGCAAGCACAGAAAGGTATTAACAAAGGGATTGACTTGGGACAAGGTGTTTTAAGACAAACTGAACGAGGTATTGAGGCAGCCTCTGGAAAGATTGGCTCTATCAAACAAGGTCTTTTAAAAGGGGCAAATATAATAGATGCATTACAGGGCAGTGGAATTGCATCAATGATCCCAGGCTTATCAGGTGGATTGGGTGCAGTCAGCGCAGGACTTAAAGGCGGAGCTTCAGGCCTAAAAAAACTACAAGACGTAGGCTCTGATGCTCGCTTGGCAACTGGAAAAGCAAAGAATCAATTGGCTTCTGTAGGACAAAATGTTTCTGGAAAAGTGGCACAGGCATCATCTAGTGCACAGGCCAGAGTAGAAAAAATTGGTGAGAGAGCCAAAGCACTAGAAACAATGGCACAAGAAGATTTGAGTGACGTTAGATCTGCTTTTTCATCTTAGTCAGAGAACATGAAAAAATATAATATTAAGTAATAGTATAATGGATCCAAAAGCTATGCTGCAAAAACAATCTGGCTTGTCAAATATTATAAGAACAACAATGAAGCCAATGAAAACTAATATGATGGATCAGAAATCACAAGATGCTTACGCTAGAGCAAAAGCAGCAGAAGTATACAGAAAAAAATAATAAAGGTTAAACTATCAACGAGTTAAATAAAATTATTGATTGTTTAAATCATTTTATTTTCTATATAAATATATATCATGGATACTTTAGATAACCAAGATAACGACAAAATTCCTTTACTCAAAGAAAAGAAAACGAGACCACCTCCAAGCGAAAAGCAAAAAGAGAATTTCAAAAAAATGGCAGAGAAGCGAGCAGAAAATATCAAACTCCGTAAAGAAGATAAATTATTTGAAGCACAAAAGGCACTTTTAGAAAAAAATAAAATAAAGACAAGTGCTCCTCAAAAAAAATCATCAATACAGTTTGAAATTGAATCAGAATCATCTGAGCAAGAAGAAGCCATTCTAGAGCAGCCTATTAAGAAATCTATGACTGCTTCTCGTAAGCAGATTGTGACTCCAACTTTAAATGCACCAGTAAAAACAATTAAAAAGAAAAAGGAACCAGTAATAGTAGAAGAATCAGAAACAGATTACTCTAGCGATAGTTCAGAAGAAGTGATTGTTATTAAAAGAGGAAAGAAGAAATCAAAGCCTCAAAAACAACAACAACAACAACAACAACAACAACAACAACAACAAGTATTTGTAGAACCCCTTGCAAAAATAAACTATCACAACTTTTTTTGTAATTAATTTATATTTTATAATATTTTATTCTAATCATATATTATAAAATGTCACTTCCAAAACAGCTTTTCTTCCAAAATAAAATCGATTCACTCCCAGCCCGCCCGTATACGTCGAATATACAACCTCAAGGGGCACAGACCTATTCAATGAATGATGTGATGATTTTTAATATTCCTTGCAACCGAAATACCGTTTTGTCTCCTCACGACACTTATTTGAAATTCTCTATGACTGGCACAAACGGTGGCACAGCACAAGATTGGGTTCGTCTTAGCAAGGCTGGAGCGCATGGTTTTATTCAACGGCTTCGCCTTTTTCATGGGTCTACCCTTTTGGAGGATGTAGATAATTATGGCAATTTAATGGCACAATTAGCAACTCACCAACGCTCTGCCGATAATTTAAGTTACAAGGGATCAGTTGTAGAGGGTTTTGAAGAATCATGTGCAGTGCTTATCAGTGGAACTGGTGCTGGAGCTTCTGCAACCCCTATTTATTCTCAAAATGCTTTACGTGGTATGAGAATTGTAAACCCTACTTATGGAGCAGCTGGTGCTTTGGGTATAGCTGCAGTCAGCCCGATTCGAACTTACTGTATTCCTCTTGTTTCTATCCTTGGCTCTCTAGGTGATAAATACTTGCCTCTTTTTGCCATGACATCTTCTCCTCTTCGTCTAGAACTACAGTTGGTGAATTCTGCTCTGATTCCCTTTGTTTCTATTACTGCGATGGCTTCTTTCTCTCTTTCAAACGTTGAAATCATTGGTTCGTTTATTGAATTATCAGATCAAGCCCTTGGTGTGATTCAGCAGTCTCAAATGGGTGCGCCCCTCACTCTTGCAGTAAATAGATATTCTAATATAGTATACAACGCTACTCTTTTAAATGCGAGCACCAATGTTAGCTGTCCAGTCCCGTTTAAGTATAGCTCAGTTCAAGCAATAATCAATAGCATTAGACAGCATTCGTCAGGCGCTATCACCTTTGATGCTTTTGGAAGCTTCAACTATAATATAAATGAGTATTGGTTTCAATTTGGCTCAGAAACACTTCCTACAAAACATCCAGGTTCCTCCTCTACGGGTGGAGGAGACAGACAAACTATGTTTAACTACTACTGCTCTGCTCTTGGTTCTCCTTATGATTTGGATTATAATCCTCTTGTGAATTTATACACTTATGACACGATGACCGTGCCAGTTGTTTCTGCTGAAAGCGCCAACACTTTTGCTGGAAACTTGTCATCTATCTCTGGTGCCTTTGGAATAGGCCAGGAACTTGTGAGCTTTCCTAGTGCCAATACAGACCAACTGTTTTCTGGACGCAACACATCCACGGAAGACATATATCATAATTTGATTTTCAATGCAAATGCCACCACACCAGCAATTAGATTTGATTACTACTGCTTGCATCATGCAGTCATTATTTGCGAGAATGGACAAGCTCAAATTCGATATTAAATAATAAGTCTAAGGGGAAACCCTTAGAGAAGGTTTAAACAACCATTGACGACGATATCAATAATTTAGGTTTAAACGTTGATTTAAACGATTTTGATTTAAACAAACAATAAAAATATTTTTATTGTTTGTTTAACCCCTTAAAAGGGTTAAATAGTTGATAGTTTAAATCATTTTTGTTTAAACGGATGTTTAACCACTATTTTGGTTTAAATAGTTGATAGCAAAAATCATTTTTGTTTAAACAATATATTAAGCAATTTATTATATATAGATATTATATATAATGAATAACGGGCTTGGCTATAAATTGGCAAATGTTCCTACCATAACAGGACTGAGCACTGTATCTGCTGATTCTGTAATATCTGATTCAATCACTGTTGATACAATTATATTAAATGGTAATGATATTAGCGTGTCATTAAATCAAATTCCAATTAACACTGATAATATAGCAACCTTACAACAGCAGACAACAGGAATAAGTTATTCTGATGTTGCTGGAATTGATTTAACTACTATTGATAATAATGTGACAATAACAAGTTCTAAAAAATTAAAGTGTTCTACAGTTCCAACTGCAAATGATGATGTCGCAAATAAATTATATATTGATACTTCTATTGCCAATTTAATAGATAGCTCACCCGCAACTCTTGATACTTTAAATGAGCTTGCTGCCGCCTTGGGCGATGATCCAAATTTTGCAACAACTGTTACAAATAGTATAGCTACAAAAGCATCTTTAACTGCAAACCAAACCATAAGCGGAATTAATAATTTATCAAATCCTTTAAATGTTTTTTATGGTTCGGGAACTAATTTAACTGGGATTAGTGCCTCTTTATTAACAACGACTTCTATGCCATCTACAGGCACTTTTTATTCTACATGGCTTACATCTGCAACTGGCGCTTCAGGGCTTACAGCATATAGTGATGGTAATATTTCATATGATAGAGGAAGTAATCGGCTTATCGTTCCAAATTTACGGTCATTCGGCCAAATAGAAATAGATAATACTACACCAATTATAACAACTAGAACAACCGCATCTGACTTAATTTTACGAACCGTAAACGCATCTACTGGATCATTAAGACTACAAACAGGCGCAACTGATAGATTTACTATAAATTCATCTGGAGTTGCTACTTTTACAAATGTGCCTTTATGTAGTGTTATTCCATCCAGTGCGGATATGCTTTGTAATAAAACATATGTTGATTCTACTATAGCTTTAATATCAACTACAACAATACCAGCCACTGGAACATATTTTACTACATTTACGAATTCAGCAACTGGGGCTTCTAATCTAATACCATATACAGACAGTAATATTTCATATGATAGAACAAATAACAATATAACCATTAATGCAACAAACAATTTATATTTTAATACAGCTGGAATAAATAGAATTTGGATTGCCCCAGGTGGTGCAATTCGTTGCTCTAATTTTATATCATTTAATAGCACAAGTCAGATAGCAAGACAAATTTTAAATACATATTATAATTTTCACGATAATGATGCAACTGCTGGCGGAACTTTTAGAGCCCGAATGTATTCAACACCATCAAATTTACTTCTTGAAATAAACGCTGGACTATCATATATTATATCTATTAATGCTGTAAATTTATTTACAATTTCTTCAACCGATATAACATCAACAATTCCGATAAATGCTCCTGCTCCTACTCTTGGAACTCATCTCTGTAATAAAACATACGTTGATTCCGCTTCATCTTTTTTAACAACTACAACGATGCCAGGTTCTGGAACCTTTTATGCTACTTGGACGAATTCATCAACTGGGGCTTCTGGTTTAACAGCATATACAGATATTAATATTTCATATAATAAAACAATTGATGAAGTTCAAGTTCCAAATTTTAGAGTTCAAGGTGATATGACTATCGGAACCGCAACGCCTACAATATCAACTCTTAATGTAGCAGCAGATTTAACTATATTTACACTTGCAGGTTCTACTGGTTCATTACGGTTACAAACTGCAGCAACTGACCGCTTAACAATTAGTTCAGCAGGCTTATCAACTTTTACAGGAACAGTAAATGTTATATCTACCGTAAGCGGTGGGACACCTTCATTTTTTGTAAGAGATACTGTTTCTTCAAATCAATTAAATGTGATTGTTAATGCTACGGCTGGTTCTTTCAATCCTCTAGTTCAAGCAGCAGACCAAGTAATATATTCATCTGGAACTATTAATACAGAAGTTTTATCATTGACTACACACAGCAGCACAACAACTGGAGTAAGAATCTCACCAAATGCGTTGGTGATTGGGTCAGGTGGTGCTTCTTTATCTGGTAACCCTAATGCAAGAATAAATTTTGATGGTTCTGCTGGAACAATTACAAGCACTGCACCAGCAGATATAACTTTGAATTCAGCAACTAACTTATTATTTCAAACTGCTGGTGTTACCAAATTAACCCTTTCAGGAACTCAAGTTGTATCAACTGTTCCATTAATTATTCCATCATGTGGATCATCTACAAATTTTATATCATTTGGTGCTAGTTTATTTGATGTTACTAGTAATGTTAATCCACGTTTTAATTCACAAAATATAATATTAAATTCACTCGGGGTAGCGACGACGTTTGGCTGTGGAAGTTCTACTGTCTCTAATCATATTTTAATAACTAATGATTCCTTAGTTACGACCCGTAATTTTGTATCTGGTGGAAATATCGTAATCGGTAGCGTGGCCGCGAATTCAATGACAAATGCGGCATACCAAAATATAGTTATAGGATTAGGTGCTGCTTTAAATATGACGTCTGGAAATGGAAACATCGTGATCGGGAATAACAATGATCCACCTACAGCATCAGGAAATAATCAAATTGTTTTGGGAAGAACAGAACAAACAATGTTTATACAAGGTGGATTAAGTTATAGAGTTGGAACAATTGTCTCTACTATTACACTCTCGGGCACAATGGCACAATTATACACTGTAGTTATGAATGGGGCAGCGCGAATAATTAATATACCAAATCCTACAGATGCAAATATGATAGGAGTAAGAGTTATTTTTAAAAGAAAAGGAAACACAATTGCTTATAGCATAGCCTGTGCTGGAGCTGTTCCATTTATATTAATTAATTCCATTACACCTCTTGCTGGAGCTTTACCAATTGGCACTACATTATTTCAAATTGAACTTATGTCAGATGGTGTAAATTGGATGTCAATTAATCAAACTTAAAAAATCAAAGCAATCAATAATATATAAATATATTTTATAATTAACGCTTTTATTATTATCTTAATTTGCTGGGCAAACTGCTCTGAATTATCGGAGAAAATAGTTCCAAAAAAAATCCTGCTATATTTTTAATACGCTGCTTGTTTCTTCTAATCCATGTTGTTTTAATTATTTTGTCAAATACCAAATCTAATACCATCTCAACTAATTCAGTATTATTTTCAAAAAATGGCTTACATATATCAACTACTATTTCTCTCTTTATTTCTCCTTGTTTTGGTTTATTGAAAAAGTCTTCTACAATCTGGGATACAAATAATACAAAAGAATGATTTAATTTTAACTCATTTGAATCAAAAATATCAATCGATGATTTTAATTCATCTATTATATCCTGTTTCATTTTAAGTATTTTTAATTGTTTTTTTTTCTCTGTAAATCCTTTTATACTAGTTAAATCATATTTACTTTTTGTTAATTGTTTTACCTTAGTTTCTTCAAATTTATCAGTTGGTTTAATACTATCTTCAAACTTTTCGATCATATTTTTTTGAGACTCATCCGTAGGAGGAAGCTTTCTTTCAAAATTATTCATTATAATATATAAATATATAAAATAAAATAAAATATATATATATTATAAAATGGAATTCAATTTACCAAAAGCTAATTTTATTTTAAAAACTAGTGATATATCAGTATCTAATGTTATTGGTGAGTTCCCTTTATCAAATTCTAAAGGCTCTATTAATTCAAATCGAACTTCTATTACTTGGAATGGTGTTAGCATTAAAGATATACTTGGTGAATTATTTAATAATTATGAATTATTTAATTTACAATTAATATCAGTCGCTTATCCTATTGGCACTACCCTATACGGTGCTACTGTTGATGATAGAAATATTCATTTTGGTATCACTGGATTTGATTGGGTTTTTACAAATTATAATACGGTTACTCGTAATACCAGTAGAGAAACAATGGTATCATGTTTAAACTTTCAAGGACAAGGTATTTCTAATTCTAATACAAATTCAGAGCAGGCTGTTTATACATTCAGAAAAAGTATAACAACTGATATTACTATTAATTTATATATTATTAATAATATATTACCTAATATGAATGTAGGGACTATCTGGCCTCAAATTGTTTTTAATTTTATAATTACACCTGTTTCTTAAAAGTTTTATTATATATAATATATATAATGCAATATATAACACCAAAAGCAAGTTTTGCCTTAAAATGTAATGATATATCTTTAAGTGATACTTTTGCAAATTATCCAGTAACTAATCTAGTAGGAGAAATCAATGCAGCTAGAACATCTGTGACATGGTATTCCATAAATTTTGAGGATATTCTCGGTGATTTATATCAAAAATATGATTTATTTAATTTGCGTGTTAGATATATTCAAAATACAAGTCAGGCAGCATTTGGAGTTACAGCAGATGATAGATCTGTTTATTTTAAAATGTCTGGATTGAATTTTTATAATTCTACTTATGATACTGCTAGAAAATGTAATGTTAGTTCATCTATAATTGCTTCTAGAACTTTTACACAAAATAATGCAGATATTAATTCATTAGATGATAGTTGTATTTTTACTATTAGAAAGCAACAAACCTGTAATATTACAATTGAATATTTAACAATTGCCGGCGCTGCTCCTGCTATGAATGCAGAGACTCAATTTCCAAGAATAGCCTTTTATTTTGATTTAAGCCCTGTTATTTCTGACATTTCTAAAACGATTGAATTATCTACTACAAAATGCTCTTCATTGTATACATATTATTTGGGATTAACTACTACTGTTCAATCAATTGATATGTATGCTGTTCTTGGTAGAGAAAACTTTGAAATAGGTGCAAAATATAATTTAGTTTTTAAATTTGCTCAATCAAATACATCAGCAAATTATGTTCAATCAATGGATGGATTTATGTTTTTAGTTTCATCTAGTGGTATGAGATTTCAAAATTATGAAACTGCTATACAAAAGCCTGCTGGAAGTAGAATGCAGTTTTTAACATATGGATCCTTTGAATCGTCCGTAGGAACAGTTGTAGCACCAAATTTAATCAGAAATCAATCGTCTGGTATTATGACCTTTACATTAGAGGCTCAAATCTGTAACTTAATGATCACTTTACAAAATACAGTAAATAATACAGAAAATACGGTTCTAGTTGGTGATACTATTATAGTTTTTGATATTTACAAATGTTCTACCTTTTAAAAGTAAGCATTAAGGAATGTTTAAACAAAATTATTATATTTAACCAATATATATGGAAGACATTATTGATTTGGTGAAAAAGAATAGACCACATCTTTCTACTGGTTCAATTAAAACTTATAAGAGTATTCTTAAAAATATCTATGATAAATGTTTTGATGATAAAGAATATATTTTAAAAAACTATGATGATGATAAAGTCATATTGAAACATCTGGAAGACATTCCATATAATAAAAGAAAAACTGTTTTAGCTGCTTTATCCGTGCTAACAAATAATAAACACTATAATAAAATTATGATGGAAGATATTGAAACATATAAACAAAATGAAATGAAACAGCAGAAAACACCTCAACAAGAAGAGGGGATGATTCCTATAGAAGAAATTAAATCATTATATGATTCTTTGGAGCATAATGCAAAACAAACTTTAAAGAAGAAAGATTTATCATCTAATGATATTGATATAATTATGAAATGGGTTTTACTTGCATTAACAAGCGGATTATTTCAACCACCAAGAAGATCAATCGATTTCGGAAATATGAAATGGAAAAATTATGACGAAGAGAAAGATAATTATGTTGATGTAAAAAATTCCAAATTTATATTCCAAAATTATAAAACAGCAAAAACATATGGTAAGCAAGAGACTGATATATCAAAGCCACTTAAATTAATATTGAATAAATGGTTTAAGGTTATTCCAGATGGATGTGATTTTATTTTGTTTGATAATAAGTTTCAACCGCTCACCTCACCACAAATAACTCATCGCCTTAATAATATTTTTGGTAAGAAAATAAGCACCAGCATGCTAAGGCATATATTTTTAACAAATAAATTTAAAGGTATTGATTTGGAAGAATTACAAAAAACTGCTACTGAAATGGGAAACTCACCAATGCAAGCCCTTCTATATGTAAAAAACTAATTCATCAATTAAATAGTGAAATATTATATTGCTATATATATAATATGTCTATTATAGAAATTGATTCCAAGTTTAAACCATTGAAGCCTGTTAAAGAAGCAATGGATGTATGGCTTCCAAATGTAAATCGTAATATCCCTAGTAGAAATGGATTTGTTTATGCAATGGTTGGAACAGGTGGATGTGGAAAATCTAGCACTCTTTTAAATATGTTAAAATCAAAAGAATATTATAGAAACAAATTTGAAAATGTTATATTGTTTTGCCCTCTTACTTCTTTTTTATCAGTAGAAAAACATCCGCTAGTGGATCATGAACGAGTTTATCATGAACTAGATGTAAATTTATTAAAAGATATTGAAGATGAATTATTAGATATCAAAGCAGAATGCCTAGATTTGGATTGTGAATTAGAGCATACATTAATTATAGTAGATGATATGGCTGGCTTTTTAAAAGATAAGCAAATACAAAAATCATTGTCAAAGCTTATTATGAAAACAAGACATTTATCTGCCTCTTGGATTTTCACTTTACAGCAATTGAAATACATGCCTGCTACAATTCGAAGACAGTTAACTAACATTTCTATTTGGAAACCAAAATCAAATAATGAGTGGAACAATGTATGTGAAGAATACTTTGGAATTGAAAAAGATAAAAGGCAACACATATATGATTATTGTTTTGAACAACCTTATCAACATTTAGATATTGATTTAACCAATGGTAAATTGTTTAAGAATTTTAATCAATTGCAAATTAAATAATATTGAGATATATTATAATGCCAAAAAAAGATAAGCCAAAAAAGGATAAAAAGAAAAAGAAAAGTTTCTCCACTGCTGATATTCTAAAATTAATTAAAAAACTTAAACCTAAGAATCAACAAATTGTTAGAGTAAATGTAGGTGATAATTTAAGTAAAAAAAAGAAGCCTGGTGAAGTTCAATCGTCTTATAATCCTCCTTTTGTTTTTCCTTCTCAAGGGTTCCAGGCAATCACTTCTCCAGGTCAGCCTCCTTATAAACCACCTTTAATAGAAGAGCCTAGACAAGCATCATCATACAATTTACAGCCTGTCAAACAATTTCAAACTGTATTACCACCTTCTTCTCGTATAAGAAAAGAAATAAGTAATGAGCCTTTTATATTTGCTTCACCTACTCCAAGAATATCAGAAATATCAGAAAGTGATTTCTCAGAAGTTGAACAAACTAGTAAAAAAGGAAAGGGTTATACAGTTAGAGCACCACGAGCTACTAGATCTACAAAATCAAATCTAAATATTGAATTTACTCAAGAACCTTCATTAACATTTAATGCTCCAAAAATTTATAATGCTAGTAATTTATCAGCCTCTGCTGCTGCTCCATCTTTTTTTAATCTTCCAGTTCAAAATGATAAATATCAGGCAGATATTATTCAGATTGATTCATCAGGTGACCAAATTGGCATTATGGCGAATTCTTTGCCATCTAATTTATGGACTGGTTCTCCTGAAGGCGATGTAACATTAACAATTGAAGAAATTGTTGCACCTAAAGATATAACTTTAACTGAAAAAATTGTTTCACCTGAAGAACCAGCTTTTGTTGCACCTGAAGAACCAGCTATTGTTGAAGAACCAGCTATTGTTGAAGAACCAGTTCCTACAAAATCTAAAGGTAAAAGTAAATCTTCTGATTCATCTGTTGATACTCCAGTTAAAAGCGAAAGTAGTGGTTTTGTAAAAAGTGCAAAAGCCTCTTTGTTTATGATTGCTGACGTCAATAATGCTATAGAAAAAGGCTTCAAAAGTGATAAATTAACAAAAGAAATTGTTTATTCAAAAGGGCCTTTAAAAGGATTTGTGAGAAAGGATGTAAAAGAATATATTCTTTTTCCAGTTTTTTTAGAAATGGAGAAATTATTTAAAAAAGAAACAGTTAAACCATTTAAGTTATAAAATCTCCTATTTTTATTTATAATATATATATAATGATACTTGATTGTTGCACAATTATTAATATTGAAAAATCACCAATAAAAGAAAAAAGATATAGATTATTTTTAATTAATGGAGACCATTATGATATTGGTTTAAAAAATTATTGTTATTATATTGATGATAAAGATATTATAAGAAGAGAAAAGGCTTATATAAAATTAAAAAGTATAAAACAATCAGAACTATTATATGAAATGTTTATTTTAAATGGATATTCACAAAATGTAATTAAAAATATTAATTTTTTTAATAAGGAAATATTAAGGAATAACTAAAATAAACTAAAACTAAAATAAACTAAAAATTAATTTCTCTACTTATGTTATAAAATGACATTCGATTATATTGAACCCTTGGAAGAAATATTTGATCCTTCTTTTACTTTCTTTTTTTATGCAATTACATGTAAAGATTTATCTATTGATGCTTTTTATATTGGTAAGACAATTGATATTAAAAGTCGCATAGCGTGTCACAAAACAAATAGCAAATCTTCTGAAACAAAATTATATAAATTTATAAGAGAGAATGGTGGAATTGAGAATTTCAATATTAAAATTATACATAAATGCACTTGTATTGAAAAGACATCTATTTATATTGAATATGCTTTAATAAAACAATATAAAGACCAGGGATTTCAAATGTTAAATATTCAAGTTGTTACTAGTTACCCTTTACAAAAATACAATAAAGAGAAATGTGGTGAGCATTATGCTATTAAAAAAGAATGTAAATGCGGTTGGACTGGTAGCAAAATGAATTTCTCAAAGCATGTAAAAACATCATTAAAACATCACAAATTTTGTATTGCTGAATTTGAAGTAGATCTATTGGGTTAATATAAGATATTGAAATTTCAGTATCTTATATTTGAATTTAAATATAAGTATTAATTCTTAAATAAAGGTTTAAATACCATCAAACTCGATATCTTGAATTGATGGCATCAGTACACCTAATTCTACACAAATCTTATCATACAATTTATCACTTGGATACGTTTCAACATCAAAGAATAAACTCATGAACATTTGTGTTTCATCTGAGTCTTTGATCTTTTGTTTCATGCAAACTAATAAATCAATAATTAATCCAAATATCTTGCTTTTAATTGATTTAATAAATTGTTTATTAATAGACCATTCACCACTACTGTAGCAATAGAATTTTTTCAACTTACTATCAGTGCATATAATCGGATGATTTTTGCTATCTATTTTTTCTAAATTATGCATGATTGTAAGAGCATAGTATCGAGGTAGCTTGCAATTTAATAATTTGGATATTTCAATTATTTCAATGTTATCAATAAACTGTTCTATACTAATATTTGGTGTTACTCCTTTTAAAATAGTTTTTGGCATCTTTTTCTGACTACTATTGATCAGAGTTTGCAAGGACATTGTTTGGGCTAGGATCATTTCGGTTAGTTGAGTGCTTGTGAAATCCGACATTCTATATACTTACATTAGATTTTAATTTTAAGTTATTATCCTTAATATATTCCTTAATATATTCCTTAATATATTCTTAAATATATTCCTTAAATATATTCTTAAATATCAACTATACCCTTTAATGGGTATCTATTCTTATTTTATTCAAAATAACACATAGAACCTATTAATATTCAGATTTTGTCTTAAAATTTCAGGAATAAATTTCATTTTCCAATTATACTTTCTACTTTTTTATTAAAGTTAAGAATAGATACCCATTAAAGGGTATAGTTGATTTTTAAGTATCTTAATTTATATTTAAATAAAAAAATAAATATAAATTCTCAAATTACTTCCTAAATGTAATAAGTTAAAACAACCTACACTTTTCTTGTTCTGGTTTTATTGTAAATCCATTTATATCTTTCATCCAAATTGATTGCCCTTCTTTGCATTTTGGATATATGTTTTTACCATTTGCATCTGTTAAATAAAATCTTTCTCTATTTTCATTCAATGGCCATACAATTTTACCATTTTCATCTAGATCGTAACCATTGTTTTTCTTTGCAGCTACTTGTTTCTGTTGTTCTATTTTTTGTATTTTTAATTTTTTTGCTTCTTCCAGTTCTATTAGTTTCGCTTCATATACTAGATGCACCTTTGATTTTTTATGTCTTGATTTATGATGTCTAATACTTTCCATTCCACATTCACATATTACTTTTTCATTCATATATATTTTATGTTCTGCATCATATTTTGCTTTCGATATAATTTTTAATTCTGTTTCTAAGGTTTCAATTTTTTGTAACATATCAGCTGCATTTTCAAATTTTAATTTATTTATTTTAATGCATTCTAATTTAAAACGCTTAAATTCAAGTTTTCGTATTTTATCATCTTTCTTTGCTTCAATTTCAGAGGAATTCATTAAAGTAGCTGGATATTCAAGCCAAACAGATTTTACAAATTTATCAAATTGATTATTTTGCAAATCAGTTATACATGTATTATCATTTAATGATAGCATTTGTTTTTTATAAATCACTAGTTGAATCAAATTCATTTCATTGATATTTTTATATTCATAATCAGAATCTTCAAAAAACGTTTCAAATAAAGTAGCTTGCATATTATATTATATAGTGAGAATATATTTAAATCATTATTCTTAAATATATTCCTAAATTATATAGATACCCATTATTGGGTATCTATTCCTGTTTTATTCAAAAAATCATATAGAACCTATTAATATTCAAAAATATTCCCAAAATTTCAGGAATAAATTTCATTTTTCATTTATACTTTCTACTTTTTTATAAAAAACAGAAATAGATACCCATTAAAGGGTATAGTTGATTTTTAAGTATATTTTAAGTATTTTTATAAAGTTTAAAGTTTAAATATATTCCTAAATTACTGCATAATGGTCTCAATTTGTGTTCACAAGTCGCCACTAATTGGCTGCATAATGGTCTTAATTGCATTAGAATATCGCCACTAATTGGCTGCATAATGGTCTCAATTGCATTAGAATATCGCCACTAATTGGCTGCTTGTTATAAGTGTTATTAGTTATATATAATTGTATTTTTGTGATCTTAAATGTAATTATTGGACATCTTATATTTCAAAATACTTATTTTTTTAAGGTGGAGGGTGAAGAGTGAAGGGTTGATTTTAATTCAATTAGAAACAAGGGTAAATTGAAAGTTTTCTTTGAAATATACAACTTTTTATCATTTGGCAAGAAAAACTTTCAAAATAAGGCTATTATATAGACAAGGTTAAAATTAACCATTCACCCGTCACCTATCACCTTATATATTTGATAAGATGATTCATATTTTACCATAATATAAGATTTGCATAGTAAGCAGTAGAATTCAATATCTAAAATGATTAGTTATATATAATTGTATTTTTGTGATCTTAAATGTAATTATTGAAAATCTTATACTTTAAATACTTTAAATACTTTATTTTTAAAGGTGGAGGGT
>Ga0209414_1000701_pt1 | contig 16311 bp, 18 predicted proteins | sample LakVidmifraction_4_FD_181154 | JGI IMG/M metagenome (GOLD analysis project Ga0209414, IMG submission 181154) | Hypersaline microbial communities from Lake Vida, Antarctica - Brine Hole Two &gt;0.2 micron (SPAdes) (version 2) | ecosystem: Environmental > Aquatic > Non-marine Saline and Alkaline >... | reverse complement strand
TTGATGCTTTTTGCATGATGTTGCTGATAGAGTCGTTGTATAAACATCAGTCGGAATAGTTGGGTGGGAAGCGGGGAGTGGGTGTTGCGGTTGGTGGTGGCGGGGGAGGGGGAAGGGGAGGGATGATTGTGAGAATGGGGTGAATTGTTAAGAAGTGGTTGTTTGTTAAGTGATTAGGTTGATCGGTAAAGGTGTGTATATGAATGAGGCTCGGGTAAAGGTGCCACATGAGTGGCGCTGCATTCGCTTCGTGAAGAGATTAGAAGGCGATGGAGTTACCAGGCCGCTGCTATGCCAGGCGCTCTCGGAATCTACTGGCGCACGTGTCGATGTGGTGGTGAAGGTTAGGACGCCAGATACTCCTTTTGGGCATAATGGTGCGACGTCGCTCGCCTCGGAGTTAGTGTGTGCGATATTGGCAGCCGCGCTCGAGCTTCCCGTTCCAGAGTTCGGTGTAATATCGCTGAACGGCGCATTGGCCGAAGGTATTGTTGATGCGGAAGTAGCTGCTCTTGTTCGTAGAAATGAGGGGGCTAATTTTGCGACCGTGTATCAGCGGTCTTATGCTCCTTTGGCGCCATTGTTTTCTACGACCGGCAAGGCTTTAATCGAAGCGCTTGAAAGCGTGGTGACTTATGATGCGGCTGTGTTCAACGGCGATCGAGACCAGTGCAATCCAAACCTTTTATGGGGAGGCGACGACTTATTGATGATTGACCATTCGTTAGCGATGCCGATTCATTTGTGGCGCGATGAGCAATTGGAGGCTTCGCCGATAATGAGTGTGGCTCGACTCAAAGATCATGTGTCACATTCAAGCCTGTTAGGACGGAAGCGAAAGTTTGAGCTCGTCATTGAACGATGGCTGCAGGCTTTTACTGACCGTGACTTCGACGCTATTGTGGAACTCGTGCCCAAAGAGTGGGAAACGCGGGCCGGAGACCTGGATAAAATTGTAAAATTCCTCAAAAATCGCTCAAGGCGCTTTAAGGATATTCAGCAGCGTTTGCGGCATGCGACGATGAAAAAGGAGGCGTTATGAAGCCGTATCAATTCACTATATTACAGTACATACATGATGAGATAACGGGAGAATTTGCGAATGTTGGCGCACTGCTTTGGTTTCCTGATGACTGCAAGCTCCTTTCAGACATCAACTTTAGATACTCTCGGCTTACGAGTTTCTTCGACGGTCTCGAAGGGAAATCCTATCGGGCGATGGCCGAAGCGTTAGACCGGCACATACGCGGGAAAACACAAAATCTTCAGCAGGTAGATTTGCTTGATAGGCCGCCACGCGAATTGTCAGCTCTTCTTCCCACGCTATTGAAACGTAGAAGCGGATGTTTTGCTTGGTCACCCATAATGGCAGGTTTGGCTGTATCGACGCCGGCCGAAGAGCTGTCATTGATTATGGAAGACTTCGTGACCCGTTATGAATCAAGGTCAAACAGTGAGACGAGAAATGAGTCGCAAATATGGTCGACTGTAGAGCAAGGGCTTATTAAGAGCATTGCTGGCCAGAAGGTCGAAAGAGCTTTTGAGATAACTAGCACTGATTATGAATATGAGTTCCATGCGGGCTGGATGAATTCAACTCAACAAGTCGCGGAGGCGATTTCTTTTGACCTAAAGCTTCCAAACTCAATTCGTGAAAAAGCAGTCCGATGGAGTGGCAGAATCGGGACACTGCGCAAGGCGACCGAGTTTCAAGTTAACCCAATAATCGCAAGACCAACATCGCAAAGCCTTCAGGCAGCATTCGACAGCGCCTATAAAATACTGACGGGCGTTGAAGGCGTGCGAAATGTTTGGATGGAGGATGAGACGGAAGGCCTTATTGAGCAGATCGAGGCCGATGTTCATGCTCATTAATCCTCACAGGCTTGGAACCTGTAGAGATGTTTTTAATTGCGATGCGATCACCATCCCCGCCGACCGCTAACATCTTCGATTGACCCAAAACCGCCGACGCTCCATGCTGTTAATTCGTTCAGTGGTTGTGTCGGAGGCAGAATGCTAAAAAAATGGATAGTGGATGTGGTATCGGCGCGCGACGTCGCAAGTGAACTCAAGGCGTACCTCGCCGGAATGGTGGGGCGAATCGATGATCGGGGTTGGCTGTACGTCAGCGCCCAAGACGCGCTCGAGGATGCTCGAAAGGTTGGCCGCCATCGGCGCGGTGAGCCTCGGGTGGTCGACGGTTTATTTCAGTGCGCGTGCGGGGGAGCTCACCCGCTGCGCGACGCCGTGATTGATTGCAATTGCGGCGCGCATTACCGGGTGGAGTGGTCGAGCGATGGATGGTGCGTTGTGGACTCGAAACAATAATCAGAACGCCCTGGCTTCGGCCGGGGCTTTTTTATGCCTTAATTGCTTTCTTGACCAATCAACGCGTGTTACACTGAACGCCCCAGCAGTGAGGCACGCCCATGCAGTACAACAAGCTCGACCAAATTGCCTATCAACATGCCCACTCCGACGACCTGACGTCGCTGCTGGGCCACCGCTCTCCGAGATTCGACAGCGCCCAGCAATTCGGGGCGTTCTGCCGCATCGTTCAGAGCTACGACACCGCAAGCGCATCGACCGTCTCGCCGACCGCGCTCATTATAAACATGCTCGAACTCGGTTGCAGCGTGGACACCTCGCCGCGCGCCTTCACACCCTCGCCAATCCCCTATCATGAGGAGTGGATTCACAAGGTCCACCGCGACGCCGAGCGCCATGCCGGCAGAAAAGCGGTGCGCGCCTGGGTGGCGTCGGACATCGCGGGTTTGTCGGGTCGCGCGGCGGCCGATGCGCTGGGGTTGGGTCGAACGATGGCGCTGCAGATGATCGAGACGGGGCGGCGCGCCATCGACGCGGCGCTGGGTCGTGCGGGGTATCTGCGCCAGTAATTTTTTCCATTTTGGACATAGTTGCCAACCATCCGATATTTTCGGTGAGTTGAGTTGTCAACGAATCCTTTACAACTCGATTCTTAAAAGTCCCTTAATCGTTCGATTTGGCCGGAAACCTACACATATCGACCGCATCATACTGTAAGGCCCGCAAAGAGGCGCTGTATGCAGTTCTGGTTGTTCCCATCTGAATCCCCCATCCCCCAAGACGCCCGACCTGTGCCGAATTTCGGCGACGATTACCTCATCACACCCGATGGGGATGTCTGGTCGAATAAATGGCTGGGTCCGAGGAAGATGCGTACGTTTGAGGGCGATGGCGGCCCGCGTGTGTGTCTGTGGCGATACAACCGGCGCTACTGCCCGGACGTTGAGACGCTTCGGCGCCAGACTTTTGGCGTTGAGAAAGCGCCGACCGGCGACGCGCAGCTGATCCGCGACGTGCTCGAGGAGTACGGCAATAGCGCGGAGGTGCTTGAGTGGGCCGCGTCACTATAAAAACACTACTTTCACGAGACACGAAATGAGCGCCGAAGAGATGTTGGATGCATGTTTTACTTATCACCCACCCACCGGCAACCAAACTGACCGATATCAGGAAATCTGAGACGCCGCGAAAGCATTCGCGCGTGTCATTTTGGAAAACACACCCGACTGCAGGGATCAGTCCGCCGCGATTCGTAAAGTGCGTGAGGCTGTGATGACCGCAAACGCGGCGATTGCCTGCAACGAATAAGCTCAGTTGTTGCGCTCTTTGCAACAACTGCCGGCTCAGCGGCCGTGGTGCGGATTAGCCCGTTCATCAGTGCGCCGCTGGGCCAAACTTCAGGCCGGTGAGGTAACGGCAACCACACGGCCTCCAAACCCGTGACTGCTGGTTCGAATCCAGCCCGGCCTGCTGAGGTACGACTATGTCCCAACCTACCCAACAACCGTGGCACCGCCGCGAGGAGGAGACGAGCAAGTCCTACAGGGCTTTCTGCATCTACCGAGATTTAGGGTCGGCCAGATCGCTACCAAAAGCGTGGGATGTCTACCGTGCTGAAAACGGTCTTAAAGCGGTTGAACATACCGGAACCTTTAAGGATTGGTGTTCTTGTAATGGGTGGGTTTCACGCTCCAAGGCATGGGACGATCACGAGGATTCGATGCGTCTTTTGGCCAGGGACCAGGCCCGGGAGAATGCGCGCGACAAGTTCGTTGAGCATGCGCAACGCCTTGCCCAACAGCTCGTGAACGTGGCGCTCGGCGGCGAGGTCGCGGGGCGTGACCAGGTCAAGGCGATTCTCGAAGCACTCGACCGCGCGGGCATCACGGTCCCGAAGGAGCTTCAGGTTGAGCACACCGGCAAAGGCGGCGGACCCGTCGAGGTTGACCATATCAAACGCCACGAATTCACCGACGAGACGCACCTGGAGATAGCAAGGATTTTGAATGACGTCGGAGCCCTTAACACCCAAGCAGGCCAAAGACCTGCGGAGGCTGACGACCCCGAAGATTAGCGAGTATTGGAAGCACACGCCGACGCCCAAACAGGCGGCAGCGCTTCTCGTTTCACACCAGGAGATTCTATTTGGGGGCGCGGCCGGCGGCGGAAAGAGCGACTGGCTTTTAATGAAGTCACTTCAGTACGTCGACACACCGGGCTACGCGGCGATCATTTTTCGAACCACCTTCGCCGCGCTTTCGCTCCCAGGCGGGCTGATTCCGCGTTCCATGGAGTGGCTGGCCAATACGGATGCCCGGTGGAACGAGCAAAAGAAAACATGGACGTTTCCAAGCGGCGCGACCATCACATTCGGGTATCTCGAGAACGCACGCGACAAATTTCGATACGCCTCGAGTGAGTACCAGTTTATCGGATTTGAGGAGCTCACCGAGTTCAAGCGCGAAGAAGACTATCGGTTTTTGTTCAGCCGGCTTCGACGCACCATCGACCTCGACGTGCCACTTCACGTGTGCGCGACGACCAACCCGATCGGCCCCGGATTTGAGTGGGTGCGCCGGCGGTTCATCGACGGCTCAGACCCCGACCGAATCTTTATCCCCTCGAGCATCAGCGATAATCCACATCTTTCCGAGGAGGAATACAGCAAGTCGCTCGACCAGCTCGACGAGGTCACCCGCAAAAAGCTCAAAGATGGTGACTGGTCAGACCTCACCAAAGGCGACCTATTCGCCAAGACGATGTTTCAGGTGCGCGACTCGGTGGGGTGCGAGCTCGTGGCGAAGGTCCGCTTCTGGGATTTCGCGGCAACCGAGGTCACCGACAGCAGCCCCGACCCGGATTGGCTGGTCGGGACACTCTTTGCCAAAGACGCCGATGATAGGTGGTGGGTGCTCGATGTGGAGCGCGACCGCCTCGGCCCCGACGACGTCGACGCGCGCATCAAGGAGGTCGCAAGGCGCGACGGGCAAAGCGTCCCGATTGTGCTCGAGCTTGAGGGCGGCTCGCAGGCGAAGATCGCCGTCAACTACCTGGTCAAGCACGTGCTCGCCGGCTGGGACGTCCACGCTCAAAACGTCTCACGGGGCAAAGAAGAGCGGGCGCTTCCGCTCGCCTCTCAAGCGCGCCAGCACAACGTGTATCTCTTGCGCGCCGCGTGGAACGGCCCGTGGTTAGACGAGGTCGAAGCGTTCCCAACCGGGGGCCATGATGACCAGGTCGACGCGGCAAGTGGCGGCTTTAACTGGATTGTTTCCGAGCACAAAAAGAAGCCCAAAAAGTGGACCGCACAAAGGTTTATATAGATGACAAGCAACGCAAATCTACAGAATTGGCCACGCGCTCAAAGCCCGTATCACGCCCCGGGGTTGCCGGCCTGCTATTGCCACCCTGGCTATACGAGCCAGTACCAGAAATGGGGTAAATACGGGCTTGCTTATGCCGGTGGGGAGGAGGCACGCCAGGCGTTTTTGATGCCTCACGAACGCGAACGAAGCGCCTCATTCAGCGCAAGGCTTAAGCGCAGCATCTACCCAAATCACATCGATGTTGTGGTCTCCACCTACGCCTCGCATTTATTCAGGCTCGCACCGTCTCGTGGCACCCAGTCCGAGCTGTTGCAGGGCTTTTGGGAGAATATCAACCAGGGCGACGCGGACGCCGATGAACTTTTCGGGCAGGTTGCGCGCCTCGTGCAGGTATTTGGTGGCGTCGGCGTACTCGTTGACCGCCGGGACCCTGGCACAGAAGAAGACCAGCCCACCACACGCGCCGAAGAGGCCGCCGTGGGGCGAAGGCCCTATGCGAGCATCGTTCGGCCCGAAGACGTTGTCGATTGGGAGTATGACGGCGCCGGCGAGTTCGAGTGGGTCATGATTCGCGAGTCGTTTCAGACTCGTCGAAGATTCAACCAACCCTATTCGATGGGCGCGTATCGATACCGCAGGTGGACGCGTTTTGGGTGGGAGCTCTACCGCGTCGAGGAAAACGAGGACTACGACCCCAGCGCCGAGGACGGCGGCGAGCAGTATTATTATCAGCTCGAGGACGAGGGCGAGCACCCTGTCGGATACGTGCCCTTCCACACGACCCATTGGGGCACGCGCCTCGACGGCACGTGGTTTGGCACCAGCGCGATCATGGAGTTCGTGCCGATGATGGGCCGGCTCCTGAACCTTCTAAGCCTCACCGACGAGCAAATCTACCAAATTATATTCCCCATTTTGCAGGTGCCGTTTGCAGTGTGGGCAGAGCTTGAGAAAGTTGAATTCGCGGTCACAGGCGCAATCCCATGTCCTGATGAGGGGAATGGGTGCGAGTGGCTTTCACCGCCTGTTGAGCCGGTGGGAGCCATCCAGAAACAGGTCACCAGCACCGAGCAATCCATCCGATATCTGTCCGGCATCGGCCGCCAGAACGACGACGGAAAGCAGGCGCAATCCGGGCTCGCGATGGCCTATCAATCCTCCGACAAGCGGGCGCTGATTGAGCAGTTCGCCCGGCGCATGGAACGCATGGAGACACAGGTTGCCCAGACCGCCGAGCGCTGGATGGAGCAGACGCCGTCGGACCCCGAGGTCAACTACCGCGTGGAGATCACACCCGAAGAGATCGAGGGTGCCTTGAAAGACGCGTTGCAATTTGAATCGCTCAATATGGGCGGCGAGGCCGCACTGGAGAATCAACGCCAGGCGGTCAAGGCGCATCTTGGGCGGTACGTGTCGCATGAGCGGCTCGCTGAAATCCTCGCCGATTTGGAGAACAAACCCGAGGCGAGCGAGGCCGGGTCGAATTCCTATGCGCTCACCAACGCGCTGAGGGTCGGGGCGCTTGCCCCGTCTCCGGATCTCATCCGGGCGATGCACGCTGCATCTGGCGCACCAGCGCCGACCGAAGAAGAAGCACGCGAGCAAACCATCCTGCTCGAAGAAAAACAGAACCAAACCAGCATAGACACGTAAAGGAAAAAACGCATGAATAAGCAACTACTGAGACTTCTATCCATTGGCCTCATGGCCGCAGACGATGGCCAAAACGGCAACAGCGCGGGCGCGAACACCTCCGCCAACCAACCCGCACAGGCCCCGCAGCAACAGCAACAGCAGTCCCAACAATCCCAACAGTCCACCCATAACTCCGAGCAAACCCAGCAACCAGGGCGCGTGGTTAGTGAGGGCAATGTGCAGGGGCTTATCGACCGCCGGCTCAGCGAGCAACAGACGCAGTTTCAGCGCCAACTCTCGGATCTCGGATTTGAGGGCGGCATCGATGACATTAAGACGATGGTCGAGGAGCGCCGCGATCAGGAGCAAAAACGCCTCGAAGAGCAGCAGAAGTTCAAGGACCTTTACGAGCAATCGAAGTCTGAGCGCGACCGATTACTCGGCGAGAAGGACGAGGAGCTCAACCGCGTGCGCGAGACCTGGCGCGGCGAGAAGGTTCAGCGCGCGCTCACTACGGCCGCCTCCGAGGCCATCAACCCGGAGCAGGTCACCCAGCTTTTGCAAAACCGCATCAAGCTCGATGAGGATGGCAACGACTCCTACCCCGTCGACCAGGCCGGGAAACGCCTCACCGACGGCAACGGCGAATATGTGACGGTTAAGGCATTCGTGAATGGATGGCTTGAAGAGAACCCGCATTTCGCGCGGGCGGCCGGCGGTCGCGGCGGGAACTCACGCCCTGGGGGCGCAAACATCAATACCACCGACGGCTTCGATTTGGACCGCGCGATGAACGACACCGAGTACGCCATCAAGCACATGGACCAACTCGGGCACGTTGTGAAAGGCCTGAAACGCTGACCCAGACTTACGCATACCTAGCACTCTAACGTGGGCATTTGAGGCCCGAATACAAACACACCAAGGAAGATCATGGCTACGCAGCAAGCAGACGTTCAGAAAGTAATCGACACCTATGTCGCCGCCAAGGTTATCGCGCGAATTCGCGCATCGGCGGTGCTCGCAAAGATGGTCAGCTCGAACTTTGACGACTCCGATATCAAAGACCGGGGAGATACCATTAAGGTGCCCAAACGCGGCAATCTCACCGTGCGCGATAAGCTCGAAGGCGCCGCCATCACTTCCGACTCGCCCGCGACCGATACGGTCGACGTGAAACTCGATCAGCACAAATACGTTGCCTGGGGCATGGGCGACCTCGCGACGGCGCTGGCGAGCGGCCAAGGTATCGAATATTTCACCGATGCCGCCGACACGCTGATTGAGGCGATCGAAAGCGCATTATTTGGTGAGTACGCAAACCTGACCGCGCAGGAGGGCACGGCCGGCACCGACCTTACATCTTCGGGCCTTCTGGCCATCAAGCTCGGTCTCGACACACAGCGATGCCCGGCCAACGAACGGATCGCGCTTATCGCGCATAAAGACGAGAACAGCCTGCTCGCCGAGGATAATGTTATTCGTGCCGATGCCCGGGGCGACGGCGGCGCTGCGTTCGAGAGCGCGAAGGTCGGCCGCGCTTACGGCTTCGATATCTTCGCCTCGCCGCTGGTGCCCGAAGTTTCCGGCACGCCCGACGAGACCCACGGGCTGGCGTTTGCCCCCGGCGCGCTTGCCCTGGCAAGCCGTCCACTCGACGTGCCCCAGGGCATGACCGGTGTGCAGACCGCGGCCATCACCGATGCTGAGACCGGCATCACGATGCGCTACATGCAGGGTTACGACATCACCCAGATGCGCATGACGCACGTCCTCGATGTGCTCTTCGGCACGAAGGTGCTCGACCAGCGCAAGATCATCGATATTCTGACCTGATTCAAGGTCTCACCGAATGCCCCGCTTGGGGCTATGGCTCGTCGTGGGGTTTCTTCCATTTAACCACGACGGGCCGATTCACGTTTACTCGCATTTAAGGATTGAACCATGGAAGAATCCATCGAACTGATCAACCTATCGGGCCGAAAGGTCCGCGTCGCCACACGCCGCAAAGACTTCCTGATGGGTCAAGGGTTTACACTGCCCAAGCCGGAGGTCACCGTCGTCGACGATGATGATTTCGAGCCCCCGGTTATCGTCCTCGAGGACCTCACGAAAGCCGAGCTGTGGGCGCGCATCAAAGATGCTGGGCTCGACGACAAGGTGTCCTATCAGGATACCAAAGACGCGATGATTGAGGCGTTCAGTGAGGCGTTCAGTGGCGAGTGAGAACCTCGAAAAACTGCAACGCGACCTGCAACGCATCGTCGACCGCAAGGGCGATTATGTGGAGGACACCGTCAAGCAGGTTTCGGACGCTTATTATCAGTCCGCAAAGTCGCTGCTCGATGATGTGACCGAGGCGCTCAAGGGCGTGGACTCCAACGATGTGACGGCGGTCGCGAAGATTCGAAACCAGATCCTCGATGAGTCGTCGATGGCGGCGGACCTTATCTGGCAGGATTTCTCCGAAAGGCTCGATAAGACCGTCGGGTATATCGACGACTATTTCGAGCGCACCGGGCGCAGGCCCGCAATCGATAAGGAGGTGATCGAAACTCTCAAGGGCGCGTGGCCAACTCCAGGCGTGCCCGGGTCTGGCATTGCTGCCGATATCCACAGCCTGTCAGTTTACCACCAGAAGGAGCTTGCGAACGCGGTGACGCGCAATGTTCTCGGTGGTTTGGACCGTCGACAAATGGCGCAGGAATTGGCCAAGAAAACCGGGCGCACCAAAGCCCAGGCCAAACAACTCGCCCACGACGCGACAATGGCGTTTAGCCGGACCGTCGAAGCCGTAAAGGCCAAAGAGGCAGGCTTTGAATACTTCGAATATATGGGGCCGCGCGACAAGGTGACGCGTCCGTTCTGCTCGAGATATGAGAGTAAGGTCCTAAGCCGCGACGAGATTAACGCGCTCGACAATGGCCAGACGGGCAAGGGTTCCTCGATGATCCATGGCGGCGGGTATAATTGTCGTCACGATTGGAACCCCGTGGATCGCGACTGGTTTGATGATGATGAGTGGGCCGAGATTCGGCCCGATACATTGGATACTGACGAAGGACCCGAGCCATGAACCCATTCGTATACACAGCGCACCTCTGGCGAGAAGACCGCGAACTCTTCGCCCACGACGACAATGCCTTCCAGATGGCCCTGAACCGCGCCACAACGGACGTGCTGCGCGACCTCGACCGCCACGGCGTCAACACCGATGCCGTGGAGAATGCGTTTAAGAATGCCACGGTGGAGCTGAGCTTTACGGCTCCAGCAATGACCGGCCTCACCATCCCCAAAGGAACCGGCGTGACCAACGTCGACCCCAAGCGAGGCAAATATGCAGGTGTTGTATTTAAGACCGACTTCGACCAACTGCTTATGCTTGGAGAAACGGCCATCATACCCGCGACGGCGGTTCATCCCGGCGCCCCCGCCAACGTCGGCGCAAAGGAGCTGGCCTATCTTGCTGAACCGGATGCACTCACGATTGAGCGCGTCACGAACCCCGAAGCGGCGACCGGCGGGAGCGACCACCAAATGACCCGAGCCGCGACCTACCGCGCGATGGAGCTCGTCTACCTCGACCTGATGCGCACCATCGACGACGCCTTCGGGAGCCGCCGGCGCGTCTACGGGAAGATGTACCGGGAGGAGGTCGACCGAAGCATCGCGGCCGGTGTGCGCATGGCGGCGGGTACGTTGACCCCGGCATCTGGAAAGACCCACGGAACCGTTAGGTTTAGGCGCTCATGAAATTCGGCTTCGACATCGAATACCGCCAGATGATGCGCGACCTGCAGTCGTCGGTTGAAGATGCGTATCTGCCGGATAAGGATCTCTATAAGCTGGGCCGTCGCGCGGTTCACATGATTAAGCGGCGCACCAAACAGGGCAAAGACGCCGATGAGAAGATGTTCAAACCTTACTCTGACGCATATTCGGCCTACCGCGAAAGACACGGCCGCAACACCGACAAGGTCGACCTAAGTTATACCGGCAAGATGATGGCGAGCCTGACCGCCGTGCCGGCCGACGGCGCGGCGCTGGTACGCTTTAAGAACTCCAATGACGGGCGCATCGCGAACTATCACAACTCGCTCGAACCCCGCTCTAAGATTCCACTGCGCCGATTCCTCGACGTGGTGGAGGGCACCGACGACTACAAGAAGCTCGCCAAATACGCGGCGAAGCTCTACGCGAAAGCCATCGAATCCTAAAATAAGCGGGTCCCGCATATGTCAGATAACCAACGCGAAGTGATGTTGGAGGCGCTGAAAAGCGCGCTCGAGCAGATAAAGGGCGTGCGATTCGTCGACCGCCAGGCGATCACCCCCAAAATGGTTTCAGACCGCCAGATGCCCGCAATCATCATCGACGAAGACAGCACCAGTTACGCGTGGGCGGAGCGCCACGGAAGCCGGACGATGACAGCGATCGACACCATCGGGCTTGATTGCCAGGTGATGTGTCGGCGCGGCGACTATGAGGGCGACCCGTCCACGGTTCGCCAGGCATTCGCGTGGCAGGTGATGAACCAACTTGCGAATCACTCGACCCTCGACGGGGTGTGCAAGGACGCGGCGCTTCGCTTCAACGTCCAGTATCCGCCGTCTGATTACCCGTATGCACGCGCCATCGTCGCGCTGAGCGTTGAGTATCACGAAGCGTTTGACGGCCGCGCACAAACTGAATGGCAGCAACTCATTCTCTCGACGACTGAGCCTGTGCCTGGGCACGTCGCCAATCTCGACCTTACAGACCTTTAGGATTAAATTATGGCAAACCAAGTAGGCGTTCAAATCTCTCGAAGCGTTGCGGGGCCGCTGTCCTTCGGGGCTGATTCCGGCGATAGCCTTTTTATCGCGCTTCTTTCCGAACGCGGCCCGTCTGACGTCCCGACACTCGTCACCGGCATGAGCCGCTTTGACGCGCTCTTCGGCAGGGCGACGGCCTTTACTGCCAGCGCATCGTATTCGGCGGGCTACGAGGTGCTCAAAGCGTTTTTCTCCAAAGGCGGCGGCCGCGCGTACGTGCTGCGCCTGGTCGGAACCAGCGCGCTCGAGGCACAGGTGGACCTGCTCGACACCGCAGGAACGCCGCTTGATACGCTGCGCGTGGTGGCCAAGGGCGAAGGCGCGTGGGCCAACGATTTCGATATCGTGATCTCGGTGGGCACTTATGCCAACACGTTTAAGCTCGCCGTGCTCGACGGTGGGGGCAACGCGCTCGAGGTTTACGACAACCTCACCATGACCGCCACGCAGCTTGCACGGGTGAGTGAGCAATCGGGCTATATCCGTCTGGAGGATTTGTCTTCGGTGACGGCCGCGCCCACCAATCAGCCTGCATTGGGAACCTTTCCGCTCGGAGACACCCAGGTGGGTGTGGATGATAACGCGCCCGATTTTGCCGATATTGTTGGAACCGAGTTGTCGGGCGTAAAGACCGGCCTCAAGGCTTTTCGAAGTCCAGTCTACGGTCGCGGCTTTCTGGTCGCGCCGGACCTCGACGCCGATCAAACCGTCCGCGATGAGATGCTCATGCAGTCTGAGAAGTTCTTTCGTGTGTGTCTTTCGAGTGCAGGCGCCGGGAAGACGCCGAGCACCGCAATCTCGGAGAAGTCGGGCTTTGAGGCGTTCAACGCACTCACCTACTACCCGCGCCCCATCGTCGAGGACGAGCTCACCGGCGAGCTAAAATCGATTCCAGCGGTCGGGCATATCGTCGCCGACTGGCTCACCGCGATTGACCAGAAAGGCCCCGGCAAAGCACCCGCCGGCGCCGACTTCAAGATCGACTTCGTGCGCGGGCTTGAGACGCAGTCTAACGGCCAGCCGATGGTTGATGAGGCCGTCGCCAAGACGCTTCTGGCCAACGGTATCAACCCGCTGTGGGACCGAGACGGGCAGGGCGCGCGCTGCTGGGGCGCACGCTCCACCTCGCAAGATGCGGCGTGGCAATACGCCCACGCGGGTTATCTGTGGGGCCGGATTGCGCACGCAGTTCAAGGCGCGCTCAATCAGTTGGTTTACGATATCGCCGACACGCTGTTTTTCAGCCAGGTGCGCATGGGCGTTCGCGCCTATCTGATCGATATGCACAGCCAGAACGCGTTTATGGGGACGGTGCCCGGCGCGACCGAGCAGCCAGACCCGAAGGTTCACGCGTTCGCTATCAAATGCGACGCGTCGCTATTGAGCGACCAGGACCTCGCCAACGGCATCGTGCGAGTGCAGATATGGTTTCGCCCCGCAGGCGTTGCCGAGACAATCAAAGTCGAACTATCCAAACAAAACTAAACGGAGGTTATTTTGCTGAATACATTTCATAATCAGGGCGCATATGTGTGCTATTTCGTCGAGTTTCCTCAGTCGAAATTCACGCAGAAATCAGGCGGCGAAGAGACCAATGATGTCACCCAGGTTCACCCTGGGGGAGGCGGCGACCCCGTCAACGTCGAGGGGCGCACCACCGTCGGACAGGTCACGCTTCAAAAGCCTTACGACCTCATTCTCGATGGGCCGCTCAATCAGTGGTCACGTCTGTGGTCCCAGGGCATCAAGAAGCCGCTGACGCTCATCGTGCAGCCGGTCACCAGCCAGGGTATCCCCTTGGGCGAGCCCGACGTTTATGTTGGATGCAGCCGGCAGTCCTTTAAGCATCCGGACGTTCAGACCGACTCATCTTCGGCCGCGATGCTCGAGATCACCGTGCAGCCCACCGCGAAGAAATAACCCCGCGCCCGGCCGCGCACCGGCCGGGCTGCATTTACCTGCACCACTAAAGGGAGAGACTCATGAACACCAAAACCATCCAGCTTGCCCACGGGTTTGTCGACGCCAAGGGAGACACCCATAAAGACGTCACGCTTCGAGTCCCGAAGATGCGCGATGAAGCCACCGCCGAGCTCGCCGCGACCAAGGCCGGATTCGGGTCGCAGTCGAGCTATTTCGCGTGCGCGATGATCGCCCAGTGCGTCACCCAGTGGATCGGCATCGCGAGCGTCACCGTCGACCACGTGCTCGACCTGTACCGCTCCGACGTCTTGCTTCTGCAAAACGCCCTCGCCGAGCTTGAGGCCCAAGACACCGTGGTACAGCCCTCAAAAAACTCACCCAGCGGCGAGCGCTGATTCTCGTCGCGCACCAGATGACGCGTATTCCTCACAGCGACCTATTAGAGATGACCCGCGCCGAGGTCGAATCCTGGTGTCAGGCATCATTCCAGGCGACCCGCGCTATTAACGAGCTATTCAATGGCTGACGTTGCAGAACTAAAAATCAAACCGGTTCTGGCGGGGAATGCACGCACGCTCTTTAGCCCACTTTCCAAAGGGCTTCGCGGCGTCGGAAGCCTCGCCTCGGGCGTTGGACGCACGCTCTCAGGCGCGATCTCAAAGCTCACAAGCATCCCGTCACTTATTGCCGGGTTTGCGATTTATGGCGGCGGCCGCTCGCTTCTGGAGGCAACCATCGGTTCGGCCGATGATATGGCGATGGCCGAAGCGCGCATGAAGGGCATCCTCGGGACCACCGAGAATGTCGATATTGCGATGAGCAATGTCAGCAAAGTCATCAAAGAAATCCCGTCGCTTGGGCGCTCGGACGCTGTCCAAGGGATGGAGAATTTCCTATCCGTCACCAAGGGCTCGGTCGAGGAATCGACGAAACTCGTCAAGATCGCGAAGGCGCTTGAGGCTACTTCGTCCGACCAAAGTTTTGGGGATGCGCAGTTCGCCATCAAAGAGCTAATTGAGTCGGGCGATGCGCTGTCACTCAAGGATCGCTTTGGTTTGAAACTTCCGACCTCGCAGGAAGCCAAGAAGCTTGCGAAGCGAGATGGCAAGGTTCTCTCAACCTACTATCTCGACACGTTGCTCGAGAAACTTGGCGGCAAGTACGGACAAGAGGGCGGCCAGGTTGTTGATTTCCTGCTGGGCATCGACCGCAACAGCGTCCAGGGGAAGATGGCCCAGATCAAGTCGGTCGTCACAGATACCATGACGAGCATCGGATCGCAGGCCCGGGAGCCCGTGCTCAAAAACTTGGGCGTCGTCGCCGACAAATGGACGGCGATGGTTGAGACACCGGAATTCAAATCGAGCATCGTGCGTCTGTCGGATTTTTTCGCCTCAACTGCCGGCGCCATCACCGGCGCATTGCCTGGGCTGATCGATAAACTGCCCGGTGCGATGAAGTCGGTGATGGATGCGTTCAAGGCCGTCGGCGGGTTTTACGATCGACACCCGACGCTGGTTAAGGTGCTCGGCGGGATGGCTGCTGCGAACTGGGTCACTGGTGGAGCGATCGGGAAGATGGGCGGGTCTCTTCTGTCTAAAGGCGCAGGCAAAGCGGCCGGAGCGCTCGGCATTGGCAAAGGCGCAGCGGCCATCGGAGCCGGTGGAATGGGCGGATGTTGCTGTGATGGTGGAGGTGGCACTACGACAGGCTCAAAGGCTGAACAAGGCGTAATGAGTAGCCTGTGGAGCAAAGGCAAAAACCTCCTAAAGTTCGGAAGCCTCGCCGCACCCGCAGCCGCCGAAGCTTTGACGGCAGTGGAACTCAGCGCAGTCACTATGGGTACCGGCGCGCTTGCCATGGCTACTGCGGCTGCGGCGATTCCATTAGCGCTCGGGGCCATCGGCGTCTCTTCGTATGTCCGGGCAATGAATTCCGAGTCTGACTTTGGAAAATCGGACACATACGATCAATATCAAGTCGGTCAATTTGGGCAAAAGTTTGAGTCCAAGCTCAATGCTGGCGACCTTGAAGGCATTAAGTCTGAGATCACTCAAATGCTCGGCGGTAAAGATGCAACGCTCGACACCGATCGACAGCAATCCATTCTCGATGTCATGGACCGGTCGCTCTCTAAAATCGGTCTTTCGGTTGACCTCGATGAAGGTGCAAAAGTCTCGGATATGGAGTTCGATAACACCTGGTTTAGCGGGAAGGGCGAGACCGCCGAGAAGCTCAACAAGACCGAGATCACGGTCAACGTGGCGGTGCCTGCGGGGAGC
>Ga0209414_1000700_pt1 | contig 16311 bp, 12 predicted proteins | sample LakVidmifraction_4_FD_181154 | JGI IMG/M metagenome (GOLD analysis project Ga0209414, IMG submission 181154) | Hypersaline microbial communities from Lake Vida, Antarctica - Brine Hole Two &gt;0.2 micron (SPAdes) (version 2) | ecosystem: Environmental > Aquatic > Non-marine Saline and Alkaline >... | reverse complement strand
CTTGGAGAGGGGGCGACAGCTGCAATCTCAGTGACCAGCTCGACCGTCTGGCTGGTGAACGGCTGGATGAACGCACTTGCCCTGGGTTTTGGGGTCCTGATGGCTAGGCATCTTGGTGCAGGAAAAGGCGACCGGGCCAAGCTGGTGGTCAGACAGGCCCTGCTTACCACGCTGGGATTCGGTCTGTTTCTCTCCCTGCTTTTTATGAAGGTTGCACGATTCCTTCCCTCATGGATTGGAGCAGAGGAAGCGGTACGCCCCCTGTCCCAGCAGTACCTCACCATCATAGCGATCGGGTACATACCCAACCTCCTGATGATCACCATCAGCACGCTGTTGCGTCTCAGCGGGGACACCAGGCGCCCTCTCTACCTCAACGCCTTCAACAACGCGGCAAATATCCTCTTCAACCTATTTTTTATCTTCCCCTCGATACGACTTGGCTCTCTTGTGCTTCCAGGCCTTGGCCTTGGGGTACGGGGTGCTGCAATGGCCACGACCCTTTCGTGCACCCTGACGGCAATCTTGTTGGTATTCGTCCTCTTCAAGGGCAATCACAAGATCAGGATACAGTTCAAGGACCGTTGGAGCTTTGATGCGACCATACAAAAACAGGCCCTCAGGCTTGGAATCCCTATGGCGCTGGAGAGGTCCACCCTCTCATTTGGCCAGATTGTCCTTACCAAGATGGTAGGGACCTTGGGAACCACAGCCCTTGCAGCCCACTTCCTGGCCATCAGCGCTGAGTCGATAACCTACCTGCCCGCCTCAGGCTTCTCCACAGCCGCCACCACGCTGGTGGCACAGTCCCTGGGAAGGGAAGACAAGGCTTTGGCAAAGCGGTATGCAAACCTCTGTGTGTTGTGGGGAACGCTGATGATGAGCTTTATGGGTCTGGTATTATATCTGTTTGCCCCACAACTGATGACTCTCTTCACACGAGCAGAGGCTGTAATAGTGTTGGGTGCAAAAGTATTGAGGATAGAGGCTTTCGCACAACCGGCCTTTGGGCTCTCCATCCTGGTCTTTGGCGTGATGCGAGGAGGAGGCGACACAAAAGCTCCTTTTCTCATCTCCCTTGCAGGGATGTGGCTCTTGCGTCTGCCTTTGGCCTTCCTCTTGCTCAGGCTGACAAGCCTGGGCCTCTCAGCCGTATGGATCGCCATGATGAGCGACCTTATGCTTAGAGGTGGTATCTGTCTATACAGTTATCGAAAAGGAACATGGCTCAACAGCTGGAAACAGCTTCACTGATGGCGATAAACTGAGCCCAATCGAGCTGTTCGGCACGCTTGCCTGCATCGACCCCGCTCTTTTCGAGAATGAGGGCAACCCCATCCTTACCAAAGCGGGCACCGGTCTTTCCCCCTAGGAGGTTGTTCTTTATCGTCTTCCTCTTTTGGGCGAACAGGTCCCGTACCACTACAAGAAATACATCTCGCAGTGTGGGGTCAACCAGAGGAGCAATTCGTTTGGTCATCGTAATGACAGAGCTGCCTACATTGGGCTCCGGGTAGAAAGAGCTGCCGCTGATGGTAAAGGCACTCTTGACCTCGTAGTCCATCTGGGCAAGCAAGCTGAAGGATGACCAGGCTTTCCCTCCAGGCTTTGCACTGAGGCGCATGGCGACCTCTGTCTGCAGGGTATAGACCATCATAGGGGGAAGACATCCCGATTCCAGTAACTTTGCAATGACGACCGAACCCACATTGTAGGGCAGGTTTCCACAGATCCTGTCTGGGGTCCCTTCAGCCTTCCAAAGCTTTTCCCATGTCTTGAGGACATCACCTTCGATGAGACGGAAATTCTCATCATCTCCAAAGGCCTGCTCAGTAAGGATACGGCAAAACCCATGGTCGATCTCAAAGGCAGTGACCGAGCACCCAAGCTCTACAATATGGGCGGTCAAGGACCCGATACCAGGCCCGACCTCCCAGACGTTCATCGTGGGGTCGACTTTGAGCTCCCTGACAATATTCTCGCGAACATGGCGGCTGAGGAGAAAATTCTGCCCAAATTTCTTGCTCAAGGCAAGCCCTTCCTTATCGAGCAATTTCGATATGGCCTTCGGTGAATCGTACGCGAATTTCCAACTCATAGGAGTCTCTCCTTCTTTTTTGCAAAGCCCGTTCAGCATAGCCAATAGAGGTAAGGAGCGTCAACACAACAAAGAGGTAGAGCACAAATCCACCAACATCAAGGCCACCGCCAAACAGGTCGCTTCCAAAGGTGAACACCGCCTTGAGCAGGTGATGGAGAATGTTCACTAAAAAAGCAAACCTTTGACCAAATATGAACACACACAAGCTAGATCCCATCAGGGCGAACATCAATAGCGATGCAAAGGGCGCTATCAAAAGGCCCCCTATCTGCCAGGAGCCCCAGACCGAGAGGGTGGGAACAGCGGTAAAGAGGATGGCATAGACTGAAGCGAAAAAAGGCTCCATCCATTTTGGCCTGTAGAACGAGAACAGCGTGTTGCACAAGAGCCCCCCATAGGCAGCATAGCTGAACAGGCTACCCATGCTGGACAAGGCAGAGGGAAAAAGTGCGACCTGCAGGCATGCAGTGGCGAAGTACGAGTAGTAAGGGGCCATCTTCCCCTTGAAGAACAACGAGATGATGGCCATCCCCATTGCCCGCACCAATGAGGGTTTGGGTCCCACCAAGAGGACGTACAAAAGAGCTATGAACACTGAAATCATTCTGCCCCTTCTTTTCCCAAACAGGGGAACGAGAATATACGAGAGCAACCCAATGAAAAACTGCAAGTGCATCCCGGAGAGGGCCAGCAGGTGGGCACAGCCACTACCAAGGCTGAGTTCTTTGAGTGGAAAGGCAGCGTCGCCCGTCCTGCCCAAAAGGAGCATCAGGGCAAGGGACCGGCTTTCCTCATCGTCTAGGGCGAGGGTGAAGCGCCTTTCGATACGCGACAGCAGATCACGTCTGCATATCTGTAGGCGTGAAATAGCGAGCACTTGTACAGAATCAGCAAAAAAGAGGGAGCCATCAGGAGCAAGTTCCCCATCGAGGGTAACCCTGCACCCACTGACAAGGAATTCGTCAATTTTCACCAAGGCCGACAATACCCCCTTGGCACTGCCAGTAGCACCGTCACTTGTCCCACAAGACTCAAGGCGCACCCTGAGCAGTTGCTTGCCGCTCGATGAGAGCAGGGAGTCCTCAACAAGGGAGCCTTCCACCGATTGTATGCGAACAGGTATGAATGCCATCTCAGCATGATTACCCGCCATGGCCCAACCGAAGAGGGCATAGCAGAAAAAACAGAGGAGCGTGATTTGTATGATTGTCAGTTTGAGATTGGTAGGGTAGAAGAAAATCCCCAAGCCAAAGAGGGTGAAACCCAGAACGAGCATCACAGTTGCCACAGCAAGGGGATAGGCTAGCAGAGAACTCTCTGTTGCAGCGAGAAAGAAGAGCAGAGGCACACCCAAAACGATGCCAAGGCGAACCCAAAAACAACCACGCATACCCCCTAAGGCATACGCGTGGTCTGTTTGCTTCAGCTTATCTGTTCAGAAAGGACAACAGTGAGGGCAAGCAGGCTCAAATCGAGCTTCTGCTGCATGCTGAGATGAAACAGTCGCTGGGCAAGCCTCAGATTCGGCTTCTGACCTTCCCTGACAGAGTGTACCCTGCGATACATCCGATAGAGGCTCTTCTGCCTCACCTTCAGGTGCAACAGCAAAAGATCCAGAAACTCTTTTGCCCAGGGCCCCTTCTGCTCCTCAGTGAGGAGTTCAAAACCCTTTGTCTCAACCAGACAGAGATTGTCACTCACATCCCTCATATCCAGAGCTGCAATATCCTGGAGAAAAACCTCCAAGGCAAAGAGGCCCTCCTGCTCTTGGTAGTCAGGACTTCCTGCCTCAGCCTTCAGCTCGAACCTTCTTTGCAGGGCGACCGAAGATCGTGTATCACGCTTGGCTAGGACAACCCAGCAGAATATGGTCAACGCAGAAGAGACAAGCATCTCATCAACCATAGGAATGGGGTCACGGATGGCGAGCGACATGAAGAAGTACGTCACCAAAAAGACTACAGCACAGATAAGGAGCCGGGGTATGTACTGCTTGTCCTGGATCCAACGGTCTACGGAGAAATCAATGGCACTGTACAGAGCAAAGGAGGCTTCGTCCTTCTGGCCCTTGGTAAGCATGCCGCTACTCTTGAGCACCACAGGGGTGTCAGGATCCAATTGAGCTGCCTTATCCGTCTTCAGGTACGGACTGAGGTAGAGATTCATACCAACTTTTCTAAGCAGTGCATAACAGGTTATCATCTATAAGGCCGCCTTCAACATTGCTATGAGACCCGGAAGATTTGCTTCCAGAGTCTCCCTATCCCCTTGTTCAGCTTTGACAAAGAGGTAGTACTTAATTTTTGGCTCTGTCCCGCTAGGACGAACCACCAGTTTTTCTCCTGTATCGAAGTGCATGATCAGGACATCTGAGGGGGGGAAGCCAGTATCCTTGCCGGAGAGCAAATCCTTGAACGAGCGTATGGTCTTGGTTCCCAGAGCATCCCCTTCCTTGAGGTTTCTCAAGGATGCCATGATCTGTTCCATCTTCTTCTTCCCTGCAGAACCCTCGTAGTCACGGGCGAAGACTACCTCTGCGCTGTATCCATACTCTTCATAGATGGCATCGAGTCGCTGTTGCAAGGTAAGGCCAAGGGTAGCGTAGTAGCTCATCATCTCAACGGCGACCAGGGCCGAACTTACAGCATCCTTATCCCTGACAGAGGAGACGGTGAGGTAGCCATAGCTCTCCTCACAACCGAAGAGGAAATACTCATCTTCGCTTGTCTCCAAGGAAGCAATCTCTTCAGCGATGTACTTGAAGCCGGTGAGCACATCCTTACACCTGCCTCCATGACCTTCTGTAATCTGCTTGACCAGGTCGGTGGTGACCAGGCTCTTCACACATACAGGGTTCTTCTCCCCTTCTGATGCGTTGATCAGGTAGTCACACAGCAGCACTGCTATCTGGTTTCCACTTAAGAGCTGGTAGGAATCCTTTTCAGGGGTTAGGGGAATGGCTATGCCCAAGCGGTCGGCATCAGGGTCTGTTCCCAGCACGATATCAGCCTTGCTCTCTTTAGCAAGAGCAAGGACCATCTTCATCGCCTCGGCACTCCCAGGGTTGGGCAGGCTCACTGTGGGGAAAGCACCATCAGGCAGTTCCTGCTCCTTAACCACAACACACTTGATACCCACCTCTTTGAGCAGGTGACGTATAGGAACGTTTCCTGTCCCGTGCAAGGGGGTATAAGCCACCGTTATGGGACTGCCATAGACGAGGGCAGGCCTCTTCAGGGAGGCAAGTACCATCGCATAGTATGCCTGGTCGACCTTGTCAGGGACAGGGACCAACAGGCCTTTGGAACGGGCACTCTGTTCGGTGATGCTCTGGATATCATCAGCCTTCACCGAATTGGCACGCTCTGCGATACTGAAGTCATGAGGAGGGGTTACCTGTCCACCTGTGCGCCAGTAGACCTTATACCCGTTGTATTTGGAGGGGTTGTGGCTTGCTGTGACGACAATACCGGCGGTGGTGTTGAGATACCTGACGGCAAAGCTCAGCATCGGCACCGGGTGCAGCGTGTTGTACAGGAATACTGAAACGCCGTTTGCAGCGAGGACCAGGGCGGCTTCCATGGCAAACTTCTCACTATAGTGACGGCTGTCATAGGCTATTGCAACAGAGGGGTTGTTTGACTCCTCGTTGAGGTAGTCGCTCAAGCCTTGAGTGACCTTGCGTACGATAAAGGAGTTCATCCGGTTAGTTCCCCCACCTATGATCCCTCGTAGCCCTGCAGTCCCAAAGGAGAGGCTGGTATAGAACCTGTCGTACAGGCTTTCCCAGTCTTCCTTGGCGAGGTCCTGTTCCACTTCCTGGCGGAACACACTCTCCTGCTCGCTACGAATATACGCTTCTGCCTTATTTCTCAGATCTTTTTCATTGTAGGTCATTGATAGCCTCCTGCAACTCTTTTACCGAATCCACTATGTTGGATGTACCTAATCTAGCTAGGTCCTCTCTCCGTCTGAATCCCCACGATACCAGAACATGTTGGCAACCAGCATTCACCGCTGTTTGATAGTCAACTTCAGAATCTCCCACATAGAGCAAATGTTCAACCGTAAGACCTTCTTTCTTTGCAAAATGCTCAAGGCCTGCCCTATCGGGCTTTCGGGGAAAGTCATCTTTCATACCCCGTACCCAGGCAAAACGGATATGAGGGAACAGGGTACGCACTACCTCTTTGGTCAGGCCGTCCTCCTTGTTGGAGAACACTGCAAGAATGATGCCCTTATGATCTAGATCCTCCAACAAGGAGAGGACCCCCTCATACGGACGGCTTTTGACGCAGTGGTTCTTGCGATAATACTCCATCATACTAGCATACATCCGATCGATATGATCGGAGGTAAAATCCTTTCCCCAGAGCTGTGCTGCCCCTATAAGGGCATTTCGCAGCCCTCTGCCTACAACCTGTTTTGTCAGAACGATGTCCAGGGGGGGCAGGTCTTCAAGCGCAAGAGCCCTGTTCAGGGCATCCTTTATGTCTTCTATTGTATCAACAAGCGTTCCATCAAGGTCAAAGAGAACAGCCTGCACAGGTATTTTCTGCATAAGGCCATTATCGGGTATCTGGGAGGTTCAAGTCAACAAACGTTTTGACAAAACCGTTGAGTTCCGATACTCTTAGGCTATGCAAACAATTACAATTAAAGATGGCAAGGAAAAACAGCTCTTACGCCACCACCCATGGGTTTTCTCAGGTGCAATCGAATCAATAGCCAACAGCGAAGAGGTTGGGATTGCTAAAACAGTAACACAGGACGGCACCTTCATAGCTTGGGGTTGGTACGATCCCAAAAGCCATATTCCCCTCAGGCTTCTCAGCTGGAATGAAGAGGATGAGGTCGATGACACGTGGTGGGCCAAGACCATCACAGCAAGCGTGCTCAGGCGAAGCCCCTTTTTCAGGGACAAGGGCTCCCCAACGACCACCTTCCGCATCATCTTCGGCGAAGCTGATATGCTTCCCGGTCTTGTTGCAGATGTATACGGAACCCTTATCCGTGTGGATATCAGTGCAAGGGTAGCTTGGGACCATAAGGACCTGATCGTATCTACGCTGGAAAAGCTTTTGCAGCCGGCGATGATCATCGTCACCACAGACGCTTCCTACTGTTCAGTGGAAGGCCTCAGCGAAACAGTGCTGTTCTATCAGGATGGTGCATATTTCACCCCGAGCAAGCGACTAGATCCCGTAAGGTTCCGTGAAGACGGACTTTTATATGAAGTAATCCCGGGTAAGGGCCAGAAAAGCGGCTTCTTCTGTGACCAGAGGGAGAACCGCAAGGCAATTGAACCATACTGCAAGGATGCAGTGGTCCTGGACGCATGCTCCTACACGGGAGCCTTCACCCTGCATGCCTTGCGTAGTGGAGCGGCATGGGTGGACCTCATCGACAGCAGTGCCACAGCTCTCAAGCAGAGCCTTGCCCATGTGCATATCAACCAAGATGCAGACATCATCCCCAAAGGGAGCCGTGAGCGGGTCAATATCATCAAGGCAGATGTTTTCAGGCAGATGAGGCTTATCGAGAAAGAAAAGTATGATCTCATAATCCTCGATCCACCCAAGCTTGCCCCGACCAAGGCCCAGGCCGACAAAGCGGCAAAAGCATACAAGGATTTGAACCGCCTTGCCATGGAGAAGATAAAAAATGGAGGCGTCATCGCCACCTTCTCTTGCTCCGGAGCCATCTCAAGTGAGATGCTGAGGACTATCCTTGCCTGGAGCGCCCAGGACGCAGGGGTTGAGGTTCAGATCTTGAGGACCTTGGGTCAGGCGGAAGATCATCCCATACGCCTATCGTTTCCTGAGTCGGAGTATCTCAATGGGTATCTCATCAGGGTGATACGCTAACTGGCTAGAGGATTCGGCGTGTCGTCAGGATTGGAATTGTCATCTTGGCTTGACAGCATGCTTACGAGGAAGCTCAGTTGTTCCAGTTGCTCAAGGATCGCCTTGGGTAGCAGGGAAACGCTGGTCGCACTGCTGTCCAAAGCACGCAAGGCGTAGGCATAGTCCTGCATCACTGGCACTTCAGGGCCAAAATTCAGCTGTAGGGGCATGGTCTCTTCCTCGTTGTAGCGACAACGGCGGAAGACGCCATTGCCATCCTTGTCCCCATTGGCGCACACGCCAAAAAGGCGACAGATCAGAGGCCTGGCAGGATAGACACTGCAATGGTAAGGAGAATCGAATCTGTAGAGGGGGCAGGAGCCTGAATTTGATTTTTTAGCATCAACAATCTTATAGATCAAGGCAGTATCTTTCTTCACCAGGAGCAGGTAGGCAGCTACAAGCCTCGCCTCCAAGGCGGTGATGTCCGGCATGAAATGTTCACAACAGGTACCACAACCTGCTCCACAGGCTATGGAATGTTCAGAGCAGAAACGTGCAGTCTCCACTTCTATCTGGTCATATAGGCTTGCAAGGGCGGCCATACCATCCCCTGCATACGTTCCGCTGAAAGCCGTACATATCTCTCCAATGCTATCCATCTTTTTCTCCCAATAAGGGAGCATATTACCACTGGAAAAACCGTGTAATCAATCGGGTAAGGCCCGTTTTTTTCGTCTTTTTTTCCTGGGTTTCTCTTCTTTTATCCGCTTTGCTTGCACCGAGCGCTGTACAAGGCGCTGATTGCGCCGGTCGGAGAGCATCAAACCTCCCAAAAAGGCACTTAATCCACAGATGGAGAGGGCTCCTACCCAAGCAAGGGGCTGGTGCATAAAGGGTAGCTCTATGTTCATGCCATAGAAGCTTACAATCAGGGTGGGGAACATCAGGGCGATGGATATGATGGTCAGTCTTTTCATGATGACGTTCATGTTGTTGCCGATGACCGAGGCAAAGGCATCCATCGTACCGGTAAGGATGGTGGTATAGACGTTCGCCATCTCAATGGCCTGCTTGTTGTCAGTGATGGTATCTTCCAGGAAGTCCCTCTCCTCTTCTGAAGAGAGCTTGAAATAGGAAATCTTCAACAGCTTCTCCATCAGGACCTCATTGGTAGAGAGGCTTGTGGAAAAATATACCAGGGACTTCTGGATCTGCAGCAACTGTATAAGCTCATAGTTCATAACACTTTTCTGCAACTGCTCCTCAACGAGGGACTTCTGCCTGTTGATGTACTTGAGCAGTCGGATATAGACCATGGTAGCGCGTCCGAGGATGCTTATGACAAAGCCTTCCTTGGTCGCAACGGGATACTGGCGGAACCTGTTCTTGGAAAAGTCCTCCAGCACGATGCTGTCACTTTGGCAGATAGTGATGACCATGTCCTTGTACAACACGATCCCCAGGGGCACTGCATATTGGTTTATCCCCTTGCTATCATCGGCGAGGGCGGGCAGGCGGACAATGAGGGCGACATAGTCGTCCTCGCGTTCAATGCGAGCCTGCTCATCCTGGTCCATGATATCTGCCAGCAGTTCGCTGGAGATGGTGTACTGCTCTTCGAGCAGTGTTATATCGTCTCTGTTGATGTTACGGGCATCCACCCAGGTGTAGGATGCCTCGGCAGAGCTATCACCTGGATTGGTGCTCACTACATTATTTCGTATGGTTATCATAGTTCCTCCATGGATTGGTGCGTAAGGCGTACCTCAGTAATCCATAGGAACTGGCCCAAGACAGGGTCTAGATCGTAGGAAGGGAGGACGCCAAGGATAAATAACTAGGCAGGGGTATTATACTGCCACCTTCGTCTGAAACAGACATGGGATCCTCCTCCACGTACAAGATACGTTCCGCTACGGGAACTACTCTTCCATACTACCACAACCTATAAAAAATAATAAAGGGTACTAGGCGCAAACCAACCACTTTTTTCACCACTTCCCTAACCAGAACAAAAAAAATATACTGAACGGAGGAGGCCTATGATGTTCAATAGAGAAGAAGCGCTACAATTGCTGAAGAAATACAACACGAATGATGCTTTGGTCCTGCATGCTTACTGTGTGGAGGAGACCATGAGAAAATTTGCCGCCCATTTTGGTGAAGATGAAGAGTACTGGTCCCTGGTTGGGCTCTTGCATGATGTCGATTACGGCAGCTTTCCACAAGAGCACTGCTCAAAGGCTCCCTCACTCCTAGCGGAGATAGGTGCCGATGATGCATTCATCCACGCTGTCTGCAGCCACGGCTGGGGACTCTGTAGTAGTATAGAGCCCACCCACATCATGGAGAAGGTTCTCTTCACCATCGATGAGCTCACCGGCCTGATCTACGCCACAGCCCTGATGAGGCCCGAGCACATGCAGGGCATGAGTGTGAAGTCAGTCAAGAAGAAGTGGTCATCCAAGGGCTTTGCCGCCGGGGTGAACCGGGACCTCATCACCCAAGGGGCCGCAATGCTGGGGATGGAACTGGGGACCATCATCCAGATGACCATCGATGCTATGCGTGGAGCAGAAGAGAAAATCGGCCTCTAGGTATCGTTCATCTGCTCGATCCTGACTATGCCGGCCTTGTTCAGGACAATGGTATAGTGGCTGTAGATATCAAGGTCTTCCTTGAGGGCACGCTCGCGGATAACCATATGCAAGTGATAGACTCGCTCGCTGTTGAGCTGATCCAGCTCATCAGCGTTCGGGTCCATCCTGAATACTATATCCTTAGGATCGTCCATCTCCTTGAGGAAATCATCAATTCTGATGCGTGTCACCAGGGTAAAGTTGTTCTCACGGGGAAACTTATCCCGCTCCATCTTATGTTTGGTCAGAGGATGCATCACAAGGTTGCGTACATAGTGCAAGACATTCTCATCAGGAAGCATATCCTTGAAGGGGTTTGTCTTGTCCTTACGGATATCCTTTACCTTGGAAGGCAGGTCTTGTGGCTCTTCATAGTGCAGCCGTATCCTGCTTGAACAGATTTTCGAGGTGCTTTTGGGTGAAAGGAATGAGGAGATCTCATCGGCCATCATCTTCGGCAGGACCGCATTGAAGAAGGCTCTGAGCCACTCCTTGATCCTATCCTTAAACACATACGCTATGATGACTATCAAGGCCCATTGCATACTGTTTTTTAGATATGTCTTCTCTGCAAAAATGGAGGCCAAGGTAGCAAAGGCCATCGCTACAGCAGCAGCGGTGCCTGCAAGTATCTGCGAAACCCTCATCGGCCAGCGTGAAACCTCAGGTATCAGATAGAGGGCGGACTGGGTCCACTTCTTCAGCACTGCCTTGCGGTACTGGATAAGTTCGGGATTGTCTCCCCCACTGGGATAGCTCTGCAGGTTGCGGTACTCAGCCTCATCACGGGAGAATGCAAGCAACAGGCCCAAGACCTCCTGCAGTTCATCGCCAAGATGGGAACAGGCCATATACAGGTCGATGGCCTGCTTCTCATTGAGCAGGCTCACTGCCTCATCAGCCCAGAGATAGGCTACGAGAAGGCGGTTTTCCAAAGAACACTTTGTCCTGATGACCTCCAGCATGTCCCGGATTCCATCCTGTATGACAAGCGTATTACGGTACCAATCGACCAACGTCGAATTAAGGTCAGCCTTCATACCCAAGCGGGCCATATCCTTGCAATCCTGCAAGGATGCCTTGTTCTCGTGCCTGACGGCGTTGGCAACAGTCTGCAACTCGTGGATGACAGTACGTTCGGGTACTGAGGTTATGTCCTTTTCCAAGTTCTCCGTATACCTATTGAGCAGCGTCAGAGGACTGATCATGTTGTCCTCATCGAGCAGCTCCTCAAGCGTCAGCTCAGGAGAGGAGTACCTGCCATGGCTCTGGAACTTATGCAACATCCTCTGCTCGGCATAGGTGTTCTTGTTCACATAGAGTTGGGGAGGAGAGAAGAGGTAGTAATGCAGTTCCCGTTCATACTTATGCGTTTCTGGAATAGGAAGGACTATTTTGGTCTCCAGATGTCTGCTGGAGTGTTTTCGTAAATCTATCAAGGTGCCTTGCCTCCCGGTTGCAGTAGTATAGCACGCCTCACAAAAACCACAAGCAGGGTTGATAAAGACAACCATATAAATTTCCAGGTGATAGCTATGCAATACCACGAAATCAATGATGACCCGATAGCTCTGAGTTCAAGAATGACAAGACACCGGTATGTGAAAGCTTCAAACTGGAGACAGGGTGCCTGTAATTCAATGTTTGCTGTCAAAAATGTAAGGCTATGACTTCTTCTTTGTCAGGGAAGATTCGAGTGCTTCCCGTATAGTCTTGCTATCACACGATTGCAGCATCGTATCCAGGATCTCCTCATAGCCCCAGAAGAAGCCCTTCTTGATACTGCTTAAGGCCTTTATCCCTTCAAGGGGCTTCACCATCTTGTATATCGATCGGGTCATCCTCTTCATCAGCGCTAGGTTGTCGTTTGCCCTCTTGTTTGCAATAATGGTCTCTTCATCATCATAGAACACTATCTCCTTTACGCTATACACAGGATCCTCATCATACCAATGCTCCCTGACAGCCTTCATACAGACCTGGGCACTGTTGTCCAAGCTGGTGATGTAGTACTCTGTCTCATTGGTCTTTTCTCCAGTGTTGCTGTTCTCGGTCCTCGTGTCAAAGCAGACCACAGCCTTCATCCCCGGCCAGTGTGAGAAGGGGCTGTCGTCACCTATCTTCACCTTGGCAACGGTGCATATGCACTCGTCCATATGCTCTTGATTCTTCTTCATGAGCATGGCATACAGGTTTGGATCCGATTCTGTTTTTTTGAGATAGTCGGATTTGAAGTACGACGCACACTCCTTGAGCAGCGTCTTCTGGTCTTCCCCTATCCTTCCTAGGTAGTGGCCCCTCTTGGCAATGATGAATGCTATGCTCTCGCACTGGCTCTCCATCGCATTGAAGACTACCATGGTCTTACGCAGGTCCATAGTGGTCAGCACCGCCTGAACAGTAGAAATCGTATTGGAATCCTTCTCTATCTGAAATGGCTTGAGGCAGATGCCGTTGTGGCTTGCTTGCACATGGAGGGTCTGTAATGTGTGCTCTAGGCTAAGAACGGCATCAGAATGTTTTGCCTTCTTATCATCGACATCTAATGGGGTCTTCTTTGGCTTGGGTATGTGTCGGGCTTTGCGCAGATCGCCCAGGCCCTCAGTAATGAAGGCGATCAGAGCCTCTCTGAACTCTTCCATGTCGATCAGAGAGAACACCCTGTTGAAGATATCTTGTGAGGGCATTTCTGCCTTCAGAGACAGGAATCTGCTAAAGTACTTAGGCTTGCACTCGTAGAACAGATCTATTTCTTCGAACGTCTCAGATCCGCCGAGCATGGCAAAGAAGGAGAGCACGAGGATCTCAGTAAGCGGATAGGAGACTTGATCCTGCAACCGTGGGTCATCAAGGTCAGCATTCAGGATGCTCACAAAGCGGTCTATCTTTGTACGACCCACCTTGCCTTCACCCTTCCACTCCCCAAGGATGTCTATGGCCTCCCTAATCTCCATCAAAAAATCACTGCTACTTGTGTTGTCGTTATCCATATCACTCCTCCCAGCAGAAGCAACTCTCTTGTGCTAGAGCTTTCTTCTTATGCTCCATGATCCATGTCGGATATGCCATACTGCCTTTTAGTACATTCAAGGTACACTATTTCCTAGCAAAACCACCTGCAAGAAGGGAAAAACTTGTAGTTTCTCTCTTCTTGTAAGTGGCTAGTGCTGTTCGCTCATATGCTTATCGCCATTTGCTTATCGCTCGTTTATGCGTGTGTGCGAAGTTTTGAAAAAGAGTCGAAAGGATATGCCTGAGCGGCAATCAAGGAGCTCTGTTCAAGCCCGATTAGAGGGGGGATACATATATCCCTTTTTCCTAAGGAGAAAACTTGCTGGACCCGCCCTCCCAACAGCGATTGCATCAGCGGTCGGGGGCACGCTGCTTCATAAAGGCTCTTCACCAGCAACAGCAACCCGCTGAAGCCTGGAATTCCACTGGCGCCCCCTTCCTTATCTGCAAGGGTATGCGGAGCATGGTCTGTCTCGATCCAGTCGATGCGTCCTGCAAGCAATGCTTCAAAGAGAGAGGCTCTCTCTGATTCACTACGCAAGGGAGGATTCATCTTGGCATACAGCATATGGTCTGAGGCATCGTTGCTGTTGAGCAGCAGGTGATGGGGGGTGGCAGCGCAGCTGATGCGCCTCCCTCTCTGGATTGCCTCTTCCACCAAAACGAGGGAGGAGACCGAACTGAGGTGGCAGATGTGCAGGTGCCCTGCAAAACCAGCCTCTTCGCTGTACATGATCTGATCCCTTACAGAAGCGACCTCCGCCTCAACAGGTCTGGCAAGAGAATGGGTCGAGTAGTCTGAAGGATCCTCGAGATCTGCTCTGAGCAGGCTCTCCTTCTCACAGTGCAGGGCTACCACCCCCTCATAACCCAAACGGGTAAGAGTGCGATAGACCTCTTTTTGTGTCTCGCCCTCGGTAAGGCCCATGTTGCCTGTGGAGTGACCGGCAAACATCTTAAGACCGATCACCTCAGAGGGGTACTCGCGAGTGAGGGCAACGACCTCTTCTATTTGCCTTGGGTTGTCGGTAACTCCCGCATAGAGATGGTATCTCATAGGAAGGCCACAGCGCTTTGCATCTGAGATACGCTTCTCCACACTCGCCCTATCGGTAAGAGGGGGCAAGGTGTTTGGCATATCAAAAAGCTCATCCACACCACTATAGAGTGCAATACTCATCCCGTGTAGCAACGTCTCCTTCTCTGACTGGCCCCAATCCCTGAGGTGTACATGTGCATCTATCATAAGCCCACCATCTCAGGAGCGTTTTCGGCGAGGTAGTCATACTGCATGAAGGTTCCCCATCGGCAGGTCAGACGGTCCCCACAAGCACATTCTCCACACATGCCGATACCGCAGAGCGTCATTTTCTCCATGGAAAGATAAAGGAGGTCTTGTCGAAGACCTCTGGAGATGAGTTTTCTAGCGGCTATCTCCATGAACTTCTCAGGTCCCACCAGGTAGCACCCCTGGTCACGATCAAGCTCGATCGTATCCAGGAGATCAAGCACCCTACCAGGCTTGCCGTCATCGGCAATACAGGTAAACGATCCACAAGAACCCAACCTATCTTCAAGCAAGGCCTTGCCAACAACTGCCTCACTGGTCCCTATCAGGATGGTTACTTCTGTCTTTTGGTCTTGCAGTTGCTCAACTAGGGAAGGAAGGACGGCAACCCCTGTCCCTCCGGCAACCAGCAGGGCCTTCTTTGACTTTGCATTCTCCAAGGGTGAACCATAGAGACCCCTGACATAGAGCTTGGATCCCTCTGTGAGCTTGCAAAGCTCAGAAGAAAAGGTTCCCCTGTTCTTTACGATAAAGGTCAGAGGGTCATTGTGTGCTACGCTGAAAGGCTTTTCCCCAAGAGAGGGCAACCAGAGAAAGGCAAACTCCCCTGCCTTGCAGAGAAGACTCCCATCGAGGGATATGATGACAGTATCCTTGCCATACTGTTCCCTCTTGGTGACCGTATGTTCGGTATATGCCATCTGTCTCTCAGAGATGAGGAAAGAGGAGCTGGACACTCCAGCAAAGGGTTTTTTATCTTGCAACAATGATTGGGCTTCAGCCTGTACACTTGCAATATAAGAAGGCCAGTTACGCTGGTCGACCATACCGAAAGCAGAGCCGATGCCCACGGCATCAGCACCTGCTAGGATCATAGCGGCCACTTGCTCACCTGTGCTCACCCCGCCCATACCAATGAGGGGAACAGAGACTCCGACAGCCTTGCGAACCTCGGCAACTGAACGCAGGGCATCCTCATGGACCCACTTGCCACTGCAACCTCCCTTGCCAGAGAGCTTGTTCTGCAGGATGGGTTGGCCGGAAACAGGGTCGATATGCTGGATGGGTCCGCCGGTGTTGATGGCAACCAAACCATCAGCACCGGCTTGGACCACAGCCTTAGCTATCGCACCAATATCTTCGGTGTTGGGAGTCAGCTTCACAAACAAGGGGGCCTTACACTCTCGGGTAGCCTCCTTAATTGCACGTACATACTCACCCGCGATGGACATGTCGCACCCGATGGATGATCCATACCCGATAGAGGCGTGGGGACAGGAAAAGTTGAGCTCCACCAGATCGGCAACCTCATCAAAGGCCTTCACCAGTATGATAAAATCCTCGATGGAGTTTGCCGAAAGCGAGACGTTGAGCAATGCTCTGAACGTGTGCTTCTTTCTCAGAAGCTCAAGTTCAGCAAGA
>Ga0209414_1000699_pt1 | contig 16312 bp, 13 predicted proteins | sample LakVidmifraction_4_FD_181154 | JGI IMG/M metagenome (GOLD analysis project Ga0209414, IMG submission 181154) | Hypersaline microbial communities from Lake Vida, Antarctica - Brine Hole Two &gt;0.2 micron (SPAdes) (version 2) | ecosystem: Environmental > Aquatic > Non-marine Saline and Alkaline >... | reverse complement strand
AAAGTTGTAGAAGAGCATGAAAAAGCAATCAATGACTTTCTTGCCTATGCAGGATATAGGTATGCAGTAAAGATTTCAGGTGAAGGTGCCCAGGCCCAACTCAAACTTAGACACCTTGATCAAGAAAAATACCTAAACGGTGGTAATCAGTACCTCAGTTTTGGAGAGAGGAATGCATTTGCGATTGTGCTATTCATGTACGAATGCCTTTCAAAAAAGCCAGATCTCATAATTCTGGATGATCCTATATCTTCGTTCAATAAAAACAAAAAATATGCCATCCTTGAGATGCTTTTTCGTCGTGATAAGAACGTATGTCTCAAAAACAAGACTGTATTGATGCTCACACATGATATTGAGCCTATTATCGATACCGTCAGAGCTTTATCCTCCAAGTTCAGCAACCAGACTTCAGCATCATTTTTTAAGCTCAAATCTGGTATCATTGAGGAATTACCCATACATAAAAATGATCTCCAAACATTTGCTGAAATCTGCAAGAATTCTCTCAATGGAGAAATGGATAGTATCATTAAACTGATCTACCTACGGAGACACTTCGAGATAGCAGATGAAAAAGGTAATGCTTATCAGGTGATTTCCAACCTATTGCACAAAGGTAATGATAAAGCACGTGGTATTGATACTCGAGAACCATTAGATGATGAAGGCAATTATCTTGAAATGGATCAGGTTACGTTTGACAATGGATGTAGTGAAATATCCAACAAGATTAATGGATTTTCGTATTCTACCCTTTTGGCCCGCCTTTGTGATACTGCAGAGATGAAAAGCATCTATACAGCATGCACTAATGGATACGAAAAGCTCCAAGTATGTAGGCTAATTGATCATGAAGAGAAAGATGCGGTTATCGAAAAGTTCATCAAGCAGACATATCACATCGAAAATGAATTTATCTGCCAGCTTGACCCCGCTAAATTCGACACGATTCCAGAATATATTGTTGTAGAATGTGATAAAATTGTTGAGTTGGCTTATGAGCGTTGAATCCCAAAATATCGAATGGAAGCAGGCGTGGCATGACGACTACCTGAAATGGATTTGCGGGTTTGCAAATGCACAGGGGGGATGCTTATACATTGGTAAGGATGATACGGGTAATATTACTGGCCTAAGTAATGCCCATAAATTGAGTAAAGATTTACCAAATAAGATTCGTGATCAACTTGGGCTTATGCCGCATATCAATCTGCTAAATGAATATGATAAAATTTTTCTAGAAATTATCGTAGAACCCTCAACTGTACCGATTTCCTTTCGAGGAGTTTATTACTGGCGATCAGGTTCGGTAAAGCAAGAGCTAAAAGGACACGCTTTAACTGAATTTTTGCTAAAAAAGATGGGTATGACCTGGGATCGGGTTGTAGTGAGAAAAGCTACGCTCGATGATATTGATGATGTAACGATTGAGCTCTTCAAAAAGAAGGCAACTAAAGCCGGTCGCCTTCCGGATCTTTCTGATCTTTCCACAAAAGACCTGCTGAAAAAACTGAGCCTGTTGACTAAAGACGGGCTAACCAATGCAGCCTTGGTTTTATTCGGCAAAGACCCTGGCGAGTTTTATCCCAATATCTTTGTTAAGCTCGGCCGATTTGGAACAAGTGTGGTGGATATGCGCTTTCAAGAGGTCTGTGAAGGAAATCTGTTCCAGATGCTTCACGATGTGATGGAACAATTGGAGAAAAAGTTTCTAATCAAACCGGTGCGCTTTGAGGGATTACAGCGTATTGAAGAGTTGGAATATCCTGTACCTGCTTTACGCGAGATGCTTCTTAATGCTCTGGTACATCGCAGCTACCTAGGTAGCATGACACAATTGAAAGTTATGGACGACCGTCTCTCACTCTGGAACGCGGGAAGCCTGCCTGTAGAGTTGACTGTCGAAAAGTTATTTCAATTACACGAATCCTTTCCAAGGAATCCACTTATTGCAGATATCTGTTACAAATCAGGTTACATCGATTCCTGGGGACGCGGTATAGGGAATATTGTTGAAGCTTGCAAACAATCTGGTTTACCTGTGCCAATCATCGAGGAAAGATTCGGTGGTGTGGCTGTTGAGTTGCTAAAGGGGGTGGTGAAAACGCCGGTTAAAACGCCGGTTGAAACGCCGGTTGAAACGCCGGAGGCCATTCTTCAGGCACTGAAAACAGATAGTTCCCTAACGTTGTCGGATGTTGCTGTTCGGATAGGAAAATCTGTCAGTGCGGTTGAACGAGCAGCCAAAAAGCTAGGAGACCAAGGAAAATTGAAATACATCGGCCCACAGAAAGGTGGCCACTGGGAGGTAAAAGAATGAGTATATGTAGTTTTGCAATAAATGAAAAACATCTTTCTCAAATCCCCGCTTTGCAGCTTTTGATTAATTTAGGATTTATATTTTTGACACCTAAAGAAGCACTCCGCGAAAGGCAGGATCGAGCTTCCAATGTCTTGTTGGAAAGTATTCTGCGCAGCCAGCTCAAAGAGATAAACCGCATTCGCAACAAAGGTGGTGAGTATCTCTTTAGCGAAGAGAATGTGCAATCGGCTATCGAGAAGCTGAAAAATATCAAATATGATGGACTGCTGAAGACCAACGAGGCTATATATGATCTAATAACGCTCGGAACTGCCATGGAGCAGACCATCGAAGGTGATACGAAAAGCTTCAATCTGAACTATATCGACTGGAGCCATCCCGGGCGAAATAAATTTCATGTAACGGTCGAATACAGTATTGAACGTTCACGGTCAACGGAAACCGTCCGTCCGGATATAATTCTCTTTGTTAATGGTATTCCCTTTTGCATAATTGAGTGTAAAGCACCGCATATTGAAGTGGAAAAAGCTGTTTCACAGGCGATCAGGAATCAACATGATGACTATATCCCTAAGCTCTTTATTTACAGTCAGATGGTGCTTGCTCTGAATAAAAATAGCGCCATGTACGCAACAACAGGAACCGCTGCAAAATTCTGGAGTGTATGGAAAGAGCCTCAGATGAGTAACGGTGAGTGTGAGTTTGAAAAACTCTCAGCAGTACTCAACCAACCTCTGTCCGAAGCTATTGTCACAAGAATTTCATCTACCTTTGATAGTAAGCCGGAAGATTTTACTGGTAACAGGCTGGTGACTGAGCAAGATAAGGCTTTGTTTTCCCTTTGCAGACCGGAGCGTCTCCTTGAATTGGCGTGGAAGTTTACGGTCTTTGATGGAGGAATAAAAAAGATTGCCCGCTATCAACAATATTTTGTCATCAAGTCCACTTTGAATAGGGTAAAGCTTTATGATGGAAAGAATTCGCGTAAAGGTGGTGTTATCTGGCACACCCAAGGATCTGGAAAATCCCTTACCATGGTGATGCTCACTCGGAATCTGGCTTTAGATCCCGAAATCTTGAATCCACGAATTGTCCTTGTGACAGATCGTGACGACCTCGACAGACAACTTGGAAACACGTTTGCTTCCTGTGGCCTTGAAGCAAATCGGGCAACATCAGGGAGAAAGCTGCTTGAGTTGATCGTTGAAAAAAAATCAGGGATTATTACGACGCTCATACATAAGTTTGACAAAGCATATGCAATAAAGAAATATCAGGATGAATCATCTGATATTTTCATTCTGGTGGATGAGAGTCACCGTACTCAATTTGGTTCATTTTCAGCCCGGATGAGACAGATGTTTCCCCATGCCTGCTACTTAGGGTTTACCGGGACACCGCTTTTAAAAAAGGAAAAGAACAACTTTACCAAATTTGGTGAACTGGTGGAGCCCCATTATTCCATTACACAAGCCGTTGAAGACGGCGTAGTTGTTCCGCTTCTGTATGAGGGGCGTCATGTGGAGATGACCCAAAATCAGGATGCTGTTGATCTGTGGTTTGAACGCCATACACAGGGGTTGACCAAGGAGCAGCAAGCGGATCTGAAACGCAAATATTCACGAGCGGAAATGCTGAACAAAGCAGATCAGGTCATATACATGAGAGCTTTTGATATCAGCGAACACTTCCGCTCCACCTGGCAAGGGACAGGATTCAAGGCTCAGCTTGTGGCTCCAAATAAAGCATCTGCACTCAAGTACAACGCATATCTGAATGAGATTGGTTTAGTCAGTTCTGAGGTTGTGATCTCACCGCCAGATATGCGTGAAGGCTATGAAGAGACCGATGAGGAAACAACGGATGAGGTTGTGAAGTTCTGGCAAAAGATGATGAAACGCTACGGCAATGAAGAAGAATATACAAAGCAACTCATCAACCAGTTTAAGCATGGTAATGAACCTGAAATATTGATAGTAGTTAGCAAGTTGTTAACAGGTTTTGATGCACCTAGAAACGTGGCTCTCTATTTGTGCAGAATGCTGAAAGAGCACACACTTCTTCAGGCAATTGCCCGGGTCAACCGTCTTCATGAGTGTAAGGAGTTTGGCTTTATAGTCGACTATGCTAGCGTTCTTGGGGAGCTTGACAAAGCGCTAACCATGTACTCCGCATTTGAAGGGTTCGATGAATCTGATTTGGTCGGCACTTTGACATCCATTACTCAAGAAATTGAAAAACTGCCCAGTAGATATTCTGATCTTTGGGATCTCTTCAAAACAGTTAAGCACTCCTACGATGAAGAGGCGTATGAAGTGTTGCTCGCAGATGATGAAATGAGAGAAGAGTTTTATAGCCGACTTTCTGAGTTCGCAAAGACTCTTGGTATAGCACTCTCTTCTGAAAACTTCTTGATCGAAACCGATGAACTTATCTTGTCCTACTATAAGGCAGATCTTAGGAAATTCCAGTCACTCAAAGCATCCGTCAAGCTCCGGTATGCAGAGGCTATTGACTACCGAGATTATGAACCAAAAATCAAAAAGCTCCTGGACACTCACATTCAAGCCAATGAAGTTATGCAGTTGAATAAGCCGGTCAATATCTTTGATGATGAAGCCTTCATGATGGTAAAAGAGGAGCAGGAGATCTATGGTAGCAAAAAATCTACCGGATCGAAAGCTGATACGATCGCACACGCTACAAAAAAATCCATCTCTGAAAAGATGGATGGGGACCCTGCATTTTATGAGAAGTTTTCAAAGCTGATCCAGCAGGCGATTGAAGATTTCAGGGCAAAGAGAATCTCTGATCAGGATTATCTGAAGAAAGTTGTGGATATTCGCAACAGAGTTGTTGGTAAGTTGCATGATGATATACCAGATAAGCTTTCAGGTAATGAAGATGCCTTGGCATATTTTGGCATGCTTAAGCCTTTTTTTGAAAACCCTGAATTTGGTGAAGAAAGTATTGAATCAGCTGCAGCTGATACGGCAATTGCTATTCATGGCATAGTGAAAAATCATAAGAAGGTTCATTTCTGGGATGATGAAGACGCTCAGAATCAAGTGGTCAATGAGATTGATGACTACCTCTATGATGAGATCATGACGGAAAGAGGGATCATATTGTCGTTTGATCAGATGGATGACATCATTGAGAAGGTGCTACAGGTGGCAAAGCATAGGAGCTATGTATAATGGCAGACCTCGATTGCAAACACTCGGTTACTTACGGGAGGAAGATAATCGAATTCAGTCTGCTATTCTGTGACAGAAAAACGATGCAAATTACTGTGCATCCGGATAGTACGGTTTTCGTTAAAGTGCCCATGCAGTCTGATATGCCACTGATAGAAAAGAAAATAAGGAAACGGGCTCGTTGGATTCTCAGACAGACGGATTATTTCAAACAATTTATTCCAAAGACGCCTAATCGGTGTTATGTGAATGGTGAAACTCACCTGTACCTTGGAAAACAATACCGATTGAAGATAGCCAAAGGAACAGAAAACTCGGTTACCTTGGCTGGCGGATTTTTCCATATCATGTGCCGGATTGAACCGACTCCAAATGCTGCCAAAAAACTATTGGATCAATGGTATGTAGAGAAGGCACAACTCCATTTTACAAAAAGCATGGATCGCTGCTGGCAAAAGTTTTCTGGTCTCTGTATTTCCCAACCCAAACTATCTGTCAGGATAATGCAAAAAAGATGGGGAAGTCTCTCAAGTAAGGGTACACTAACCCTCAATACAGACCTTATCAGAGCGCCTAAAGAGTGCATTGACTATGTTGTTACCCATGAGTTGTGTCACCTGAAATATCATGATCACAGCCCTGAATTTTATGCGCTCCTCGGTTCTCTCATTCCAGGTTGGGAGAAGGTAAAACATAGACTTGAAGTAACCCTCTCGTAATCCAAAAAATATGTCGGTCGTTACTAAAGAAGCAGAAAAAATGAAAACTGAAAAAACCGAATCTGCATACGGGTGATGGAACCCTTTGAATCAGTTCAAATTTCAGCGTTTTTGTCCCCTATAGTATAATAAACGGATTTATGGAATCCTAATTCCAATATTTTCTCATTCTTGTTTTAGGGCGGATTCATTATGATGAAGAACATGTTCAGGTACTCTTGAAAGTCCTCTCTAATGAATCCTGCGTGGGAACGAAGGAACATCTGGAGCAGTCCGCAGAGCTGACTGACAGGATTGTGCTTAGAATCAGGGAGCTTCTTGATTTCCTAGACCTCGGGAATTACCATCCCTATGCAAATTCGGTTTTAAACTGAATAGATGGTAAGATAATCCATAGTATACAAGCGCCAATTTCCAGTAAATCGGTTAACGGCTCCAACTAAATGGGGAAATTTATTGGTATATTTTTGTGGTTCCTCCTTCTAGAGTTCTGCCCATACCAAAGTCCAAAATGACTGTAGGGTTACGGTTGCCTCACCAGATGGTCCTCGTATGCCTGTTACCTCTTGCCAATCCAAAGGATGGGCTTTCCCTTCATCAACTTCAGGAGAGGCTGTGAACAATCTCATCATTTTCGAGTAGATGGGGATTTGTATGGTAACAGACATCTCTTCTTTGAGAGGGTTTTTCCCTTCATTCCACCGAACATTGTCCTGATCGAGAAGATTGAGCAAATTGATTATGATTCGAGTCTTGGTCATATGCACGATGGGCCAGAGAGTATTGGGTTGCCCATCACAGGAGACCCTCGTCTTTGGTACTCTTTTTCCTTCTTCATGGAAGAAAAAGGAAAACTCACGATTCTCTCCAGTTACAAAGCTCTCTGTGATATCGATCAGAGAAGTACCATACAACAACTCACCATATTGGACAGAGAAATCGGTGTACTGGGTGAGGATTCTTCTGTCATTGGGATTGAGAACTGTATGATCCACATAATAGGGTTGGGTAAGGATGCCTCCATCTTCTCCAAACAGCAGCAACGTTGCCCCATGAGCACATGCAGTGGCCATAAGAAGACAGGTAGAGGCCAATGCACGGGAGGAATCAAGGGCGATATCTGGTTTATATGAAAGAGAATATGCTGCGAATATCAGCGGCTTCTTGAATCTTTGGTGTTCCAAAGCCAATTGTCTAAGGTGTCTGTACTCTGTATGAGGATCCCATACTTCTATGTAGACAGCCTCTTGCGTGCAGGTGGCTGTGAGACTCGATGGCCAGCCTCCCACGTTATTGAAGATGTTCCGATTGCTGTTCTTTGCCCAATCATCGATCAAGGATACAAATTCCTTATCAAGGTACACTCTCTTGCCTGCACAATCGAATGCAATCTTAGGATACCCATACGTATCCATATGGATGCCATCGAAGCCGAGCGTATCGATGGCGGCTCTATATTGCTCAAGGAGATGCTCTCTCCAAGGGTTTCCTGCAGCTACGTTCATGATGAAAAATCGTTCGATAAGGTCGATTGGATTTCGGTTAGAATCATACAGAGCCTGGTCGGGGTGGCCTTCAAGATATTCCTTTGAGGCTGCATACACTGCCCCATAGGCTATGGCATGAATTCCAGCATTGTGAAGGGTGGTAATTGAAGCTCTGACCGTGTTGCTATCTATCGCCTTACCCATTAGGTCATGGTAGCAACCTTTTTCAGTTTCATTAGCTTCTGGCAAGTACTTGTGTGGTCTAAAGGACCAATCATAAAATTGGACATGTGTGCAGTGTTGTTGCAAGAGGAAATCAACACAAGCCTTCCTTGATGGCAGGTCTTCACTTGCGAAATTACACAGGAATCCATACCGTACGGTATGTATTCCTAGGTCGATTGCTGTTTTGGCTTGAGCTGAATGCCCTTCTGAGTCTGTGACTGAAAGGAACAAGCCCAATCCAGCTTGCTGTCCTTCGGGGTTTATCTGAGAGGAAAAGCTGATAGTATGCTCAAACCGGAAGATATCAGAGGTAACGGTCGTAGTGAGGTATCTTTCCCAATGTTCTGGTATCAGATCATGCCCGAGCCGATCAAGGCTCAGAGCAAATGAGTAACGATCAGGGGAAGGCCCAATCCCAGATATCTCTATCACCAAAGGTATGGACCTGTCTTCAGGTCCTAAACGGGGTATGAGAGGCCAGAAGCGAAGTTGTAGGTTGTTGTTCATAAACTCATCCTTTTATTGACCCGGTTGTGATACCAGAGATAAAAAACTTTTGGAAAAATAGGAACATGAGAGCCGCAGGGAGTAAGCCTAAGGTTGCGGCAGCCGCCATGAGTGGCCAGTTAGCTCCATACTGTTGAAAGAAGAGGGATATCGCCAAGGGAATGTTCCGATGTGCCTTGTCCTGCAAGAAGAATACGGCTTGGGCATAGTTGTTCCACATGCCGACTCCCTGCAATATTACAACAGAGGATGTGACCGGACCAAGTAGGGGCATGGTAATTCTCCAGAATGATCCAAACCAGGAACACCCATCAATGATTGCCGATTCTTCGAGGGATATGGGGATGGAGCGTATAAAGGCCGAATAGAGAAAGACTGCGAAGGGCAATGCGTTTGTGGCCATGACAAAGATCATTGCCCAATAGGTGTTGATCCCCCGTAATTTGATGAGCAGGGTATAGAGGGGTACCGTATTGATGATGCCTGGGATCATCATACAGGCCAGAAGTATGGCAAATATGATTTTATTGAGGACAGAAGGGAAGCGTGCGATCGTATAGCCTGCCATCGAGGAAAGAGATATCAGTACTACAATCCCTCCTCCGGTCATGATAGTGCTATTCATCATTGCCTTTCCAAGGTCGCCTGATTTCCAGGCATTTGGGAAGTTCGACCAGTTGAAATCAGGGATCAGTCTGATAGAAGATAGGCCCCCTTCCTGACTTTTTAGGGCAAGGACGAGCAAGAAGAAAAAGGGTATGAGTGCTAGCAATGCGATGATCAGGACAACAGGGTAGAGAGGGTAATCAAGAGCATCTCGTTTTTTCATCATACCTTCTCCTTTGCATTGAAAAACTTCAGGGAGAGCAGGACTGGGATCAGGATGATGAAAAAGAGAATCAGGGCAACAGCTGTGGAGTATCCTGTTTTGTTTCCGTAACACATTCTCATGATGTATATGCTCAGTGATTCAGTATCATAGCCGGGGCCACCATCTGTAAGGGCAAGAATTGCATCAAATACAGAAAGGGACCCAATTATATTGGTGATCACATTGATCTTCAAAGCGGGGGTAAGCTGTGGCAGAACGATGAATCTGAATATATTGCCCCTTGAAGCTCCTTCTAGTTCAGCAGCTTCAAAATGCTCTATAGGTATTGCCTGTAAGCCAGCGAGATAGATTATCATCGTCATCCCTACGTACTGCCAGACATTGACGAGGACTATGACAAGCATGGCACTCGATCCGGACAACATCCAGTTTGATGTGGCTTCGTAGCCTATACGTTGTAGCAAGATTGCCAGAAGCCCGCGCCTGGGTTGGAGCAGAAGATACCAGATTGATCCCATGATCATAGGGCTTATCACTGCTGGCAGGTACAGAAGAGATCTGACGGTAGCGCGAGCTTTGAAGGTGCGGTTCAGTAAGAGTGCTAGAAGCAGTCCGGCTATGTTCAGTAACGGGGCACTGCCCAAGGCAAAAAATACAGTATTCTGGATATCCCTCAAAGCCCGGCTATCTTGAAAAAATGCCTTGTAATTGGCCAGGCCTATAAACTTTGGAGTGGAGAAACCATCCCAAGCCGTAAAACTTGTCCATACCCCCCTTGAGAGGGGGTATAGAAAGAATAGTGAGAACAACACCAGGGCTGGCACCGCCATATAGCGATGCCAAGACCCGGTATTGGGATGCATAAACCGATGCTTTTTAGTTGCTGGTAGCATATGCACTGTCCCAAATCTTTTGATACTCTTTCGCGAATTGTGCAGGAGAAGCATAGTCCCCATGCAGCAATTTCTGGATGAGCCTTCCTGTGTCATCGACAGAGAGCCCTGACGGTGCTTCTGTGGAGAAGTTGATGTTCACATAACTGTTTACAAGTCTGGTCGCATCATCTTTGATCGGGCTCCAGTTTGCATCGACATCAACAAAAGCCGAAGGGATTCCCCTGGTTTCGCTGAAAGATTTCTGCACTTCCGGTTGGAAAAGGTAATCCAAGAATGTAAAGACTGCATCGGCTGACTTTGTTGTTGCAGAGACAGCATACACTGAATCTTCAGCACACAGTACCATTGGTTTGAGTCCAGCGACTACAGAAGGGAAGGGACCGAAGCCTACATTGGTTTCCATGTTGGGGTTTAGCTTGATGATATCTCCGACGACCCACATGCCTTGGTTGATCATGACAGCCTCACCATTTGCAAAGGCTTCCTTCTGGTTGTCATACGTTGCTGTGATGGCATCGGCATTTATCAGATGCTTGTCTCTTAGTTCAAGCAACGCCTTGGCAAAGTTCTCCATAATGCCGTTGGGTGCATCCCACTGCACAGCATTATCCAAGAATGCTTGTCGTGATCCTGGAATTCCCAGTTGTTGCTTTGCAACTCCATGAGCCCAGAATTCTATCAGATGGCCCAGGGTCCACGAATCTTTTCCCCCAAGGAACAGAGGTGTTTTGTTGGGATAGGCTTTTTTGATGGCTTCAAGATTGGCAACAAATTCTTTCCAGTTCTGGGCATCTTTCAGCCCCAGTTCCTTAAAGATCTGCTTGTTGTAGAAAAGGCCTCCCATGGTGATGTTCGTTGCGACCTTGTATTGTTTCCCGGTCTTGAGATCAGTGCAAAGGTCCTTTACTGAAGGAAGGATGCGATCCCAAAATGGTTGGTCCGAAAGGTCCATGAACAAACCCTTGTCAATGAAATCCTGGGTAACCACAGTGGATACATCGGGGACTTGGCCAGAAGCAATCTTAACCTTTATGACATTTGATGCATCCTTCTGGAATTCATACTCCACTTTGATCGTAGGATTGAGTTTTTCGAAATTTGCAACTTGTTGGGTATCCCATTCGACTGTTTCAACTCTACCCGAGAAATAGCTGATGTCTGTTTGCATTGCTTTGGTACCTTGGGCACCTAACGGAAGCAAACCTACAACAAGCACTGTAATGAGAACTGACAACTTACCTAAGTATGTTTTCTTTTTCATAATTCTTCTCTCCTTTTGAATTGTAATGCATAATCTTGAAATGTAGGATCAAAAACATGGCATGTGACCATAACAGAGGACAAGCAATAGCTCCCCAACGTTTTTCCCATGGTGCAATCATTGATTGGTCATTGGTGTCAGTCGTTACTTGTTCTGGTAAATGACCTTGACCGTCGCTTTGTGCAACTATCCAATCAAGAAGTTCTTTAGCCTCTTCTTGACGGCCTGACTCAAGGTAATGCCATCCCAAAAACCCAGAAAGAGGCAACCAAAGGCCTCCTCCGTAATAAGTATCCTCCCTATATCGCTGGGTACCTCCTTTGTGTAACAAATCTTTTTCTATCAGGTCTATTGTTTTTTCCATGTATGGATGTTCCGCTTCAAAAACATGATAGGGTGTGGAAAGCCAAACAAGACTGGAATCAACTAATGAGCTGCCTATGAACTTTGGGAAATAGCCTTCTTTTTCAGCATTGGCAAGTACATATGTGCGGATGGCCAATTCAACTGCCAGAGCCGTTTTCTGTTCTTCTGCTTCTAAAAAGGGAGCTATAGATTGCAATCCCCCTGCTAAACAAGCCAGGGTTGATACATGATGCTTGTCTGGGAATTCTTCCCAACAATCACTGGATGGTAATTTCCAAACAAGTACGATGTATTGAATCGTAAGGGAGACTGCTTTTTTCCATTCAGCTGGGATAGCATGCTTGCCTGTAGTCTCAAGATATTGTGCTATCAGCCAAAGCAGTGATCCGTATCCATCTGGCTGGTAGTTTGGCCAATCTGTTGGGTCATCTTCGCCTTCAAGCGAAAAGCGGGCTCCTAATAAGTCGCATTGCTCCAGGTGGGAATTCTGCAACATCAGTGATGATAATTTTAGGATCTTCTCTTCGTTATTCTCGAGTATCTGCACCGCCCAGGTAATATACCGTACTGTTGACCTGGTCTCATGTGCGAGTAACAGGCTATATGCTATATAGGCGCTATCGCGTAACCAGCAGTATTTGTACTGGCTGAAATGGGGCCCAGCCACAAAACTCCCTGCTGGATGCTGGTACTTGAGCAAAAGAGCAATACTGTCCTGTTGCATTGTAAGAAGGTTTTCCCTCTCAAACTTTTTCATGAATCCTCCAATATATCTCCATACAATTTAACGTAAGCGTTTACGTAAATTGGTAAAAAAACTCATTTTTGTATGTCTCTGACAGAATCTCTCTCTTTGATAGAGTGGGGCAGTATGATCTGCTGTTCCCTTTGATTTTCCGACAAGAGCTTCATAGAAACTTTTCCAAGTTCCTCAATACCTTGATGGATGCTGGTTAAGGCGGGGTAGGCTATCTGGGCATCAAGGGTGTCATCATATCCAATGATAGAAATTTGTTCAGGAACCTGTATTCCGTTCCTGTGCATCCATGTCAGTGCGCCCAAGGCCATTTCATCACTAGTGGCAAATACGGCTGTCAAGTCTGGATGAGCTTCATAGAGCTTTCCCATTGCTTCTATACCGCTAGCGTAGTGGAAATCGCCATATGCGATGAGGCTAGGATCATGGGGGATGCCAGATTCAGAAAAAGCTTTCTGATACCCTTCTATTCTTGGTTTACCGGCTATCCGGTCATCAGGAGATCCTGTGATCAACCCAATTTTTGTATGACCTTTGTTGATCAGGTATTTTGTGGCGCTTCCTGCGGCTGCCTTATCATCAATTTTCACATAGGAAAAAGGGAAGGAGTTTCTGTATGTAGCAACCAGGACAACTGGAATTCCCAAGCCTTTAAGGTATTCCCCATACTCATCAGTGAGCCATTCACTTATGTAGAGAATACCATCAACTCGTTGCTCTCTGAGGGTTTTCAAGTATTCCATGGTTCTAGCACCATTTCGATCTGTATTACAGACAATTACACTTTTCCCTTTGTTTTGTGCAATTCTCTCGATGCCTCGTAACAATTCATTTGAGAAACGGCTTGTAACACAGGGAAGCAACACTCCTATAACATCAGTCTTTTGATTGACCAGCCCTCTAGCCATGGCATTAGGAGAATATCCAAGATCTTCTATCACTGTCTCAACACGTATCCGGGTCTTTTCTGAGTAACCAGGAAGGTTGTTAATGATTCGCGAGACTGTGGCTATTGATACTCCTGCTTTGTTTGCCACATCTTGAATATTTACAGACATTTCTAGTCCTTCCTTTAGGTTGAGTAAGCGCTTACGTAATGTAGTATATACTGAATTTTCCTGTTGTCAAGAATAAAAAATAGTAAAATTGATTTTTTTTAGGATTATTTTTCAGTACGTGTGTATTGGCACTACTCATCATCAAACATTCTAGCCATTCAATTTTTTTAACGCTGAAGCATGAGTCTTTAAACTGAAGTACTGCTTCTCTGAGGTGGGCATTGTCGGTGTGATATGCATCATGGTACATCTGTAAATCAATCAAAGAATGCCCAGTTCCCAACAGGTGGAAACTGGGCATGGAACTAGTATATGAACGATCTACTTCAGTACGGATGAAATCTTCTGAGCGACCTTGCTGGGAACCGTTTCTTTGTAGAATTTCGGCCAGAATGCATTTTTTACTGCAGCCAAGGTTTTCTTGCTTGTCATCCAAGCTTGCAAGTCCTTATAGACTTGCATGTCAAATTGGGCAGTCTTGACTCTTCCCTCGAATCCTTCCCCAATGTATGCATCGTAGGGGCATGCATACGTACTTTGTACGCCTGCTCCATTAGGTATGGTTGATTCTATGAGTTCAAAGCGGAAGAACTCATGGCCGTTCAGGTCCTGGATTTTGGCTAGCTGATCAGGAGTTGTGTACTTGTTGAAGTCAATGGGATCAAAATTGCCGTATCGGGTTGGTGCAATCCCAGTATCGAATCCGAAGTTTGGCAGGTCCATTTTTTCAAAGTATTTTAGTTGAGTTGCCAGCTCCATTGCACTCTCACCTGGTGCAAGGGTGTTTCTCAACAAGGATTCTGGTTTGGTCAACTAGCCCTGTTGATAAGATCAAGGGCCTGGAAGGTAGCGATGAGTTGGTGTAGTTGCAGATAAGGGCGATGTATAGGTTGTTTGCGGCATGGATGACTGTGGAAGGAAGTGAAGCGATTGGCAAGAAGAATACTCTTAGGGGGTGAGGCAAGCTTTTCTTTTCTGAAGATTATTAATGAGTAGGAGGGTATGTGTGATTGTTTTGCAATCAAGGAAAATGCTGTTGGGACCCTACGATCAAACAATTCAAGATGGGCGTTTTTTCTTGCTGCTTTATAATACTATGGTATATTGGCTACAAGAGACAAATATAAGAACGAGAATACTATGCAATTAACAGGATATCATGCAACAACAATTAGCAACTATGAAGAAATTGTTGAACACGGTTTTAAACTCGGGAAGGGGCTACGGGGCACAGGTGTATATTTTTGGGAGGATAACTGTGGTTATGGAATAAGCCTGTCTACTGGGTGGTATGGGTTTTGCAATCGAAAAAAAGCATATGATTATTGTGAGAATAAAGCTATTGCTGTAATCCAAGGATTTTTTGAACCTGCGAATGAGTACAGTTTTTTGAACATAGATGATAGGAGAAAAAGGGAAAATATTTTTCAGCTAGCAAAAAGCAGAAAAATGGACATGCATGATAGAGATGGGTTGTATGCCCTTTATGACTTGTTTTTTTGCCAGCTTGAGAGTCTTATTGGGCATCGCTTGCAGGTAATAGAAACGCCTGTAAACACTTTTGGGACCCGTGATACCGACTTTCCTTATCAAGTGCTAGGTCAGCCCTATTGCTATCTTGTAAGGGATTCGCACATAATTAGAATAAAACTATATGAAGGAGACGATAGTGGATAATTCACCAAAAATGGAAGCTGCAGTTGATGCAGTATTTGAAATGTTGTCTCAATGGTCAGATGAGAAATTCTTTAGAGAATTGCAAGGGTCCTATGATGGCGAATTTGCTCATTTGTTGAAAGATGCGGGTATCTTCGATTTGGATTCAGCCTTTGAGCTTGGGTCAGTTGAACATGTGGAGCATATTGAAATATTTTCTAGTAATGTGAGCAATTGCTATGTTTCTATTAATTATAAGGATGAAGATAGTAAAATCCTCTATAAAAAAATAACTGAACCAAGGTTCTATGGAATAAAAAAGGAAGATGAAGTCTTCTTTGATTCCATTTTAGGAGAAGGTCCAAGCTCATGGATGACAAAAATAGCATAACGGCCGATTTTCAATTTCTCTCATATAAAGTCGATACTATAAAGTTTTCTGTCGAAAACTCTTTAAGTGTGTTGCAATGCAAAGACAGTATAGATGCAGATAGATTTCAGTTGGGAATAAGAATTCGCACTCCTCAAAAATTTACATCTGTAAATGACGAAGTCGAATATGTTGGCGGTTTGGATATACGAGTAGGATTATTATCAACAAAAAAAGATGGTAGTGAGATTGCTTCAGGAGAGTTTGGTATAGCAGGAATTTTCAAAAAAGTAGGTATGTTAAAAGATGATCTTGAAGAGCATATGGTCAAAGAAACCATTCCATCAATATTATTAGGCTATTTGCGAAGCACCATCTCATCTACTTTTGCCAATGCAGGATTTGGAAGTGTGATAATTCCGTTAATTAATATCAACAAACTCGTCCAACAATCAAATCTTACAATAGTTACTCACCAACTCCCTCCTGTGAATTCTGACAAATGATATACAGGGAAAATCTATACCATGTACTCTCTTCCAGCCAGAGAAGGTCGCAAAATTGCTTTTGCAATGGTTGTCACATTACTTTCTCTTGAATGCTTTCATTCTGTAAAGCACCAATACAACAGCTCCAAGCCCCAATAATAGCT
>Ga0209414_1000697_pt1 | contig 16336 bp, 28 predicted proteins | sample LakVidmifraction_4_FD_181154 | JGI IMG/M metagenome (GOLD analysis project Ga0209414, IMG submission 181154) | Hypersaline microbial communities from Lake Vida, Antarctica - Brine Hole Two &gt;0.2 micron (SPAdes) (version 2) | ecosystem: Environmental > Aquatic > Non-marine Saline and Alkaline >... | reverse complement strand
TTATTTTCTAATTATTACTAAAAATTACAACTATGTCAAAAAATGCCAAAAATGCAACTGAAATTGCAACCGCAACCGAAATTGCAACTGAAATTGCAACTGAAACTGTAAAAACAGTAATGGTACACGGGCAAAAAATTGAACTAACAAGAGAGTTCGTTAACCCTTTCGCCGAAAAGGAAAGGAAAAAAGCAACCGGCGTTATTGCAACAATTGCAAGTCTTATAGAAAATAGCGCGGACGGTATGACAAAGGGCGCGGTTCTGGAGGTGTTGGCCAATGTTTTTCCAGACCGTTCAGTAAAGGCAATGGCAAGTACTGTAAATGTACAATTGCCAACCAGACTAGCCTCAGACAAAAAATTTGAGCGCTCTGTAAAGGCAATGGCAAGTACTGTAAATGTACAATTGCCAACCAGACTAGCCTCAGACAAAAAATTTACTTTTACCACAATTTTAAACGAGGCTGGCGAAAAAGTGTACAAGTTTGCCGGCATCAAAGAGTAAAAAGTACATTGAAAACAACCCGGTTGACATTGGTTTGTCACCCGGGTACTTTTGGCGAAATAGCCGCATATTTTTTTTCATTTTCACTTAAATTTCCTACTATGTTAGCATTACAATTAACTGACGAACAAGCGAGTGAGGTTTTTCTGTATGTAGAAAAACTATTGACCGAACAAAATGTGTTTTTAGAACACATGTTAAAGGAAACATGCCACACTACTTTTTTGGAAAGCCATTTGCCCATTGCAGACCATATACAGGCCTACATGGAGGAAATTGACAATGGCGAGCTTGAAAATTACTACGTTTCTGACATTGCACTATTATTTGACTTTTTGCAATGGTACATTGGTACGTTTTCAACTATGCAATATTACGACCAACTTTTGAAAAACATAGCAAACGGGCAATAGTTTACCGGAGCAACTAATTTTTTCATTTTTTCATTTTTTCATTTTCTAATTTTCACTTAAATACTACTATTATGCTAATTTTCAGTTTTTTTTATTTCGCTATTTTGGCTTTCTTTTTTTTCAGTGCCCATGCTACATACGTACATGAAAAACGACAAAAGTAATGTTATTATTTTGGCTGTTTATTAGTTCTGTTTTTTTGTTTTTCTTTTTGGCTAGTCCAGCAACTTTTGCCGGCAAAAGCAGGAAAAACAAATAAATATAAAAGCGACTTTTTTGTCGCTTTTTTTTGCTCAAACGTATGCAACTATGTATATATGTATATAGGAAATAGTTGTGCTTTTGTTTTGTTTCTGTTTTGTTTCTGTTTTGTTTCTGTTTTGGCTTTGGCTTTAGTCCTTTAGCTTTGGCTTTAGTTTGTCCGGTGCCTTGGTTTATGCTTTAGTCCTTGGCTTTGTTTTGCCCACACCGACCGCAAAGTATATTTTTGTAGTCCTTTGCCTTAGTTTCCATTTTTTGTTGTTTTAACGTGGTTTTTGCCCGCTGTTTTTTCAAAATAGTATGCAACTACCAAACAACAAAAAAACAGGCTCAAAAGCCGCGCAAAGGTGCCAAAAACCGCTATTATAGGTACATTGCACGGAAAGCACCAAAAACAGTGTGCATATTAACATATAGTAACACTAAATAACACATTGTAACACTAATTAACATATAGACATAGTTACATATTTAGAAAGTTGCATACCACCAATTTTACCGCTTTGCTCCTATAAAGTGGGAGATTTCTGGGAGATTTCTGGGAGATTTTTGAAGACAAACTGATGAGGATTTAGGATCCGAAACTATTTTTAAAAATAGTCTTTGTCAAATAATAAAAATAAAAATTATGAAAAAGCATTCAATTGTGATCACAAATGAAGTGGTACCGCAAGATGAAAAGATGTGTGTGCCGTTTATTGCACTTAATAGCAGTGATGCGGAATTAGAATCCGCTATTTTAAAGCGTAATTTTGACGCATTACATGCTTGGAAGTTGGAAAAAGCAAAGGATGCCAATTCCAAAAAGACTATTATCTGCTACGGCAGGAATATTAGTGTTTGTATTTAATTTAATGATTTAAAATTTAAAATTATGGATGAGCAAATAGAAATAGTAGATGCCCTATTAAAGTATATGGGCAAAGAAGAGTTACTTGATGAACTCTTGCTGGCCTTAGATATAGATACTGCAAATGATCATTTGCAGTACATTGCCAGAATGCATGATATTCCACTTTAAAAATTTAAGATATGAAACATGAAAATATAGAAATATTTGCGGAGCTGAATTGCTCTGTGATAAGAGGGACTTTAAGAGCGCAGGATTTAATTCCTGCATTCCTGGATGTGATTAAAGATATTCCAGAAAATCTTTCTCCTACTCCGGCAGTACCTTCATACGCATTAGAAGATGATTCATCTGAATGGTGGAATGAAGATGCCTGCTTGCATCTTCTCCATGAAACTCTGATGGATCTATTAAATTTGTACGCTCCGGAAGGATATTACTTTGGCAGTCACTCTGGTAATAGTTCCGATTTCGGATACTGGCCATTGGGGGAACAGGAATATTAGTGTTTGTATTTAATTTTAATTTCTTAAAACAAAAGTTATGAATAAAGAAACGATAGTAGATAAACTAATAAACACAATGTCAATAGAAACATTGTTTTCTGAATTGATGAGATCCTTAAATGCAGATGAGGCAAAGGATCATTTACTGTACATTGCCAGAATGCATAACATTGATGTAGAAGAAAAGGAAGAGCAAGACGAAGAGGAAGAGTTTATTGTCCATGGGCACTATGCGTGGTCCAATTGTTGCGGATACGAAGTACAACTCTCCGATTGTGGGGATGCGGCAAGATTAAGGATGAACAAATGGACAGAAAATGAAGTAGTTACGGATTGGCTGGAGATACAATCTGTGATAGATGCGGATGGGGCGTGCGATGAAGAGGGCTTTCCAGATTTTCATCAGGTTATTGACCCTGATGGGTGGGATGTCCCTCTGAATTTAGTAATGCGTTGCGAAAATTGATAATTAGCTGGATGACTGCGGTTGTCCAGCTATTTTTGTTTTTAAAAAACTAAAAACCCGATATGGATACTTTATTGAAAAAACACACATTTTCTTATTGGATGCATTATAAGAAGAAAAATAAGAAACACACCATTGCGGATATTGATATGATGGCTGCTTTTACAGAAGTGGCTTTAACGCATATCAAGAACGTGCTGCACACTGGCCATAATGTTGTTTATAACAATGATAATCTTTTAGAAAAAGGAAAGATTCAGGCTGTTATTGATCAAAGTATTTTGGTCAATGATAAATTAGTACAAATGAGTGAGATATACTACATAATAAATTAATTATGGAAAGAAAGAAATTGATTGGGAATGTAATTAGAAAGGATATTATATGCTTATTCCCGCTAGAATTTAAAAAATATTCTTTGTTGGATGGGGTTTCCCCTATTCCAGAGAATAGGTTAACCTGCTTACAGGCTCCGATTGGGGCTTTTGCTTTTAGAATAGAAAAAGGAAAATTTGTAGTAAGTGAATTTGTGTTGAATTGATAATTGGCAGGATGGCTACGGTTGTCCTGCTATTTTTGTTTTTAAAAAAATAACCTACTTTTTAAGGTGTTTTTTAAGGCGGTTTAAACCCAAAGGTATGTTATACCGCCTTTAGTCCTTTGCTTGCAAGAATAGTGTGGAATGGCTGTGAATAACTTAGTCAAAAGCATTATAGTAATACAAGCAAAGCAGAACGGAACAAGAACATCACAAGAACATCATAGATTTAATCAAAAAAGAAATACGGATTTATTCAGGAACACCATCAGGGAATGTAGAAAAAGTTTACCTCGATTTTTACCTATAAAGTGGGAGATTTTGCTGGGAGATTTTGCCGATAGTTTGGTAACAAAGAAGATAGGTTCGATTCCTATTATCGGCACTTTGTCAAATTTTAAAATAAAAAGCTATGATACAACAATTAGAGAATGAAAAAAAAGAACTTTTTGAGAAAGTGCAGGATTTAATACGTAAAAAAATGCGCCTTTATTCAAATGAGGATTTAGACTCCCCAATGAGCGAAGAAGAAAAGGAATTGCGCAAGGAAATAGCAAAGACGTTCTCAAGAATAGATAAAATCAATAGAACAAAAAGACTTATTTCAAATCAATAAAAACAAATACCATGAAACGAACAACTTATAAAAAAATCGGAAAAGTATCTTTGGTTCGGGAACCATCGACGATAGAATTGAAGCAAGTGACAAAAAGTTCAGTTGCTGCTGATGTTGCGCGGGAATTTTTCCCCTCGGTGAATACAGTAGAATATGTTTATGTGTTGCTCCTGAATAGAGCAAACAAAATAATGGATGTCAGTATGATTTCAATGGGTGGTATATCGGGTACCGTAGTGGACATCAGAGTGATTATGAAAACGGCGCTTGATTCACTTGCGAGTTCTATCATTTTAGTACATAATCATCCATCCGGCAATACAGAACCATCCGGAGCAGATGAAACAATTACCAGCAAAGTAAAAGAAGCCGCAAAATTGTTTGATATTGAATTACTGGATCATGTCATTCTGACAGAAAATTCATATTATTCGTTTGCCGATAATAGTAGGATGTAAATAATTTAAAACAAAAAAGCGATGAAAAATTTAGTTAGAACAACAACCGGGGATCTTTCAAGCCAAATGATCTTAGCCCATTGCGGCGACTACGCCGGGATGTTTCAGGATGCGGCGTATGAAATCATTGCGGCTTTATGGCCACTGCCGAGCAGCGATGAAGAGTCAGATCAGTGGGCCGATATAATGTGGGATCGTCAATTTAACATTTATGCCATTTGGGCAGATGGTGAATTAAGCAGCCAGAATTCCAATTGTTTTTATGTGGAATTGAACTATGACGATTGCCCAGAGGCTTTTGAAGGCATGAAAGAACAGATCAATAATTAATTAACCAAACCCCGGCCTATGCCGGGGTACAAAAACAAAATATCATGAAATATTTTAATATAAAAGTAAGTCAAGATTGGACTTTCACCGAGGAGGATATTGATGATCTCATGGGGACTGCCCTTTATATAAACTCTTGGTGTGATAGGATTGACGCGCCCGAAGGTGTCATGGTTACCAGCGATTCAATTTCTAAAGGTGATACATTGTATATTTATGCTTACTGCGGTGATTTGTGTGTCCTGTATGTCCTCACTCTTAAAAAGTTTTTAAAAGGATTGAGTGACACTATCAAACACATAGGCGGCTTTAGTAATGCGGAGGATTTTATGGATGGCCATGATGCCGACACCGCAGATATGATAATCCAATTTGCGTTGTTTGATGAAATACGTTTTGCTTAAATACTAATTTAAAACAAAATATCATGAAAAATGAAAACATAAAACTCGAAGTAGGCAAGAGCTATCTGAATAGGATGGGGGAGGTCGTTAAGATTGTAGGTAAACGGCCCTACCCTACCACGTTCACTTACGTCAGCGAGAAAGATTATTCCTATCAAAGTAATGGCAAGCTCTTCGGTGGTAAGGAAGATGAGGGCGACCTAATAGAAGAAGTTCCAATGCAAAAAAAAGGAGGACACGATATGAAAGTAACATTAAAACAGATAGAGGAAGCGTTAGCTAACAAGATGCAGATTAATAACGCAGAGGATCAGGCGATATACGATTGCATCAGGTCACACGACGTAGGCGAGGCCATCGACATGGCTGGGATTAAAAAGTCCCAAGAGTATTTCACAAAGGCGGAATGGAGAGAAGTTTACAAAAAAATAAAAAAGATAATTCAGTTTTTTAACAAAGAAAACGAAAATGAAAACTAAAAGCGATGAAAAACTTAGAAATATTTGATAAAGATGGTACGGCATTACATGTAGCTGATATTGTATACAGTTTTATTAAAGATAGTGCAGAAAAAGCAAATAAAGATATAGAGGATGTTTATGTGGGGGTAGCTATAGGAATTGGCCACGGAAAGACACCTATATGGATTGAGACAGTTGAGAGCGTGGATAACGGATATGATGCAACAGACTTACATAGTTTTGGAGATGCGGTTAAAGTAAAATCTATAAACTAATTAAATAAAAATCATGAAAAATTTAAAATATGAATTAACGTCAGATTCTATCCAATTTAAAGGTAAACCTTTGTACAGAATAAAAGCACTGAAAGATTTCAGCGATATTAAAGCAGGTGATTTGGGTGGTTATATTGAGAAAGCATCCAATTTATCGCATGAAGGTGATTGTTGGGTTGGTGGTAATGCTAAAGTTAGTCATAATGCTAAAGTTAGTCATAATGCTAAGGTTCGTGATAATGCTAAGATTCGTGATAATGCTGAGGTTCGTGATTATGCTGTGGTTTGTGAGTATGCTTTGGTTTGTAATAATGCGGAGGTTAGTGATAATACTTGGGTTTGTGGTAATGCTAAAGTTAGTCATAATGCTAAGATTCGTGATAATGCTGAGGTTTGTGGTAATGCTGAGGTTAGTGATAATGCTGAGGTTAGTGATAATGCTGAGGTTAGTGATAATGCTAAGATTCGTGGTAATGCTAAAGTTAGTGATAATGTTAAGGTTAGTGATAATGCTGAGGTTAGTGATAATGCTGAGGTTAGTGATTATGCTGTGGTTTGTGAGTATGCTTTGGTTTGTAATAATGCTAAAGTTAGTGATAATGCTGAGGTTTGTGGTAATGCTGAGGTTTGTGATAATGCTGAGGTTTGTGGTAATGCTGAGGTTAGTGATAATGCTGAGGTTAGTGATAATGCTAAGATTCGTGGTAATGCTAAAGTTAGTCATAATGCTAAGGTTAGTGATAATGCTGAGGTTAGTGATAATGCTGAGGTTAGTGATAATGCAATAGCAACAAAAAAAGTTATAGCTTTTCATGACATTTACAACCTAACCATTACTGATAATCATATAAGATATGGGTGCATTCAAAAAACAGTTGAGGAATGGAAGTTGTTTTTAGATAGTGATGAAGTCATTGAGACAGAAAGAGATACTGCCAAATTTAAGAGGATTGAGAAAACTTTGAGAGAAGCAATCGCTGCGTGGGAAAATAATAAAGAATCTTAATTAAAGAATAAATACAATGAAAAAGTTTAAATTAAGTCATGTCGTATTGTATGCTAAAGGTTGGTATCTCAATACAGGGGATGTGTTTGAGGATTTGAGGAAGATCTTGAAATTTGACGGGTACGCCCCATACTCTGACACTGATATTTATTCTATTCTTATAGATAATGTGCAAGATCTCGATGTCCATTGGATGTCGCTACTATCTATATTGGAAAATATTAATCCATCAAATTGTTGGAAATTTGGGTATTCTCAATTTTCAAGTAATCCAAAAGAAGATTTACCTGATTACAATCACCGTACAGCCTTTGTTTATTATGTACTCAGCAATCTACGTTTTATTGACAGCGAACAGTGGAATGTGGTTACTCCAAAGGGCAGTAAATATCCTATTGGTAAAGGGATCACAGTGAGGAAAATATACAAGCTGTTTGTGAAGAAGAATAAATGATTTTTTAAAATAAACTAAAAACAAAAGACATGAAAAGACAAGATGTTTTAACGATTTTGGAAGGGAAGTCGTTCGTGAATAAAAGAACAAATTATTATCATACGGCGATATTGGCTTGTACAAACCCCGGCAAAAAGTTTTATTGTGGGAAGCACTCTGGTAGTGGTCGATATTCTACAACTATTAGTTGGCAATGGGAATTAATTGCTTTATTTAAGCGATTGGGCTTTGTCGATTATGAGGTAGGCAATGACGCGCCTAGAAATGGAAAAAATGGTGATTTTATAATTGTAAATGAAGACAAATGACTGAAAAAGAAAAACAAGAAAAAAGATATGCGCGGTTGTTAAGAACAACTGATTTGTGTACATTAGGATCCTCTTTATTTATAAGAGGTGGCAAAAAGGTAAACATCAATGCTTTGACTAAATATAGGCAGGATATTTTATTTGCTTTGTTGAAGCGGTTTAGCATTGATCCAAGGGAAGAACGGATTTCTAAAAAAGCTACGTTCTTCCAGTCGTTGCAACAAACAGCAATGGAAGATTATTTAGACACAATACAAGAATAAAAACTAAAAAATAAATGTTATGAAACTAGAAAAAAAAGTACACGCAGTGAATGAAGTTCAACGATTATTAAAAATGAACTACGATCACATTATGCCACAATTAGAAAAATTTATAGGTCAAAAGATTAAATTACAAACAGGTGGAAAAGCGGCAAAATTCAAAATTGACTTCTCGGATGAAAAGCCAAGAGGATTTGAAGGGGAATATGCTACGATCCATAACAGGTATATCTCCTTTCCTCATTCTGGTACGATATGGTTAGAGATTAGTCTTTGTTTTAAAAATACGGATGTGTGTTGCTTTTATGAAAGTGATATCATATACATCGGGGATTTGGACAAATTTCATTTGAAATCAGTACGGACAGAAGCATACGAACCTGTCTTTTATGATCTCTCACAAGTGCAAGCAGATTTAAAGCGCAAACAAGAAGTGGAAGAAGAACTTCACAAGTTATCATATAAAGTAAGCAAATTCGCGCATCTTTATTAGGTTTAGTAATAGGAATTTAATATATTTATGTATGCAAGCAAAACAGGTTCAATACAAAAACACAGGGCAGTTGGCTATTAAGATCACTGTTGGAATTGATCCGTCCGCTGTTTCTATTTTAAAAACAATTACAGGATGTAAAAGACATTCTAAGGGATATTGGACCTGTTTGCTTTCCTACAAAAATGCCCAAATTTTATTGGATAATGGATTTGGATTATGTGATAAAATTAGTGCCTATCTTTCCAACAAGCCCACCGAACTAAAAATTCCAAAAGTAAAAATTAAAGGATTGCAAGGAACTCTTCGCAAGTACCAACAGGAAGGTGTTGCTTTTATTGAAATGATGAATGGTCGTGCATTAATCGCAGATGATATGGGATTAGGTAAAACGATTCAAGCAATAGCATATTTACAATTACATCCAGAAACACGCCCGGCACTTATCATTGTGCCCGGATGCGTAAAATATAAATGGGAACGTGAGATTATAAAATGGATTCCCAATCCCGGAAAGATTCAAATCTTGTCTGGGCAAACTCCGTCTAAACGTATTCATGGTGACATCGTAATTGTCAACTATGATATTATATACTATTGGAGAATGCTTTTATACAAAGCTGGCTTCAAAATAATGATCGCCGATGAAATCCAATACTTCAAAAATAATTCCGCTAAAAGAACAAATGTCATCAAACGAATAGGAAAAAAGACAAAAAAACTGATTGGATTATCTGGTACGCCTATTGAGAATCGGCCTATGGAATTATTCAATTTTGTCAATATGTGTGATGCAAAACTATTTCCAAATGCCTTTTCTTTTGGTATGACTTATTGTGCCGGATATCATAATGGATATGATTGGGTTTTTTCCGGTGCTTCTAACTTGCCGCAATTAAATACTATTTTGAGAAAGCATATTATGATTAGGCGTTTAAAAAAGGACGTCTTAAAAGAACTACCTAACATAAATTATTCCGTTATTCCTGTCCTTTTAGACAATAAAAAAGACTACGACATAGCAAAGTCCCAGTTTATTAAGTTTGTCAAAGAATCAAGAGGAAGTAAGTCCTCTGGCACGGATACAAGAGGGGAAACATTGGCGCAACTAACTGCGCTCAAAAAGATGGTGGGCGTTGGAAAGATTCCGTCTATTATAGAATGGGTGGATGATTTTTTACTAACAGGTGAGAAACTTGTTATTTCTGGATGGCATAAGGATGTTTTAAAAGTTCTATATGCACACTACAAAAAAATAGCTATCCTTATAGATGGTTCTGTTTCAAACAAAGATGTTTTGGCAGAGCGATTTCAAAAAGAAAATTCCCTAAAACTAGCTATTGTTAATATGAAAGCTGGTGGGGTAGGTATTGATTTATTTGCCGCAGCTTCTATATTAGTCGTTGAATACCATTGGACACCAACAATGCTTGATCAGGTTATTGCCAGAATACACAGAATGGGGCAAAAAAGAAAAGTAAATGCCTATTATATGATAGGATTAGATACAATAGAAAACAAACTTATTTCCATGCTTGATAAGAAAAAGAATATTATTAGTCAAGCTATGGATGGAAAACAAGTTGAGGGCAATATTTTAATAAATGATTTAATTGATTTTATGTTAAATGAAAAATAATAAAATTATGGAAATGCAGACTGATTTAATTTACAACAGGGCGTGGTCATTTCACAGGACTACGGGAATAGAATTACAAGATTTAATCTCACAAGCAACTTTAATTTATTTAGAAGCAGAAAAAGAGTTTGATCCAAATAAAGGAATTTCTTTTGTGACATTTGTTCACACTTGTTTAGACCAAGCATTGATTGACTATTGCGAAAAAACAAAGAAATTAAAAATAATTGATTTAAAGGGACACAATTTAGATTGGTTACAGACAACTTTCGTGGAAACAAATATAAGTTTTACTTTGAATATGTCTCGGTTTTCCGGGGATGTAAAAGAAGTGGTGTTATTTGTTTTAAAACAACAAGAGGATTTTGATTTGAATTACAGTAGAAAAAATCGCGGTTTAATCGCACAAAGACTATTAGAACAAGGTTGGAAAAAACCTAGGATTTGGCTTGCGTTTAAAGCATTGCACAAGCTTTTAAAAACAATCCCTCAGAACGAACTATTTTCGTAATATCACGTAATTAACTACATAATTCTGCACTTAATAAAAAACATTCCCGTATAATATAAAGAAATGTAAGCACATTAAGCACCTGTTCTATGAATATAATTAAGTTTTACGAAGATCACAATATTGACTACAAAACAGAAGGGCATAAACATTGCCGTGATGGCTGGGTTAATACAAGTTGTCCATTTTGTACAGGGAACCCCGGATATCATTTGGGGTTCCCTATGGATGGCCATGTGTTTAAGTGTTACAGGTGTGGCAAACATAGCCTGTTAGAGGGTGTGGCTAAACTATTGTCCACCTCCTTTAGTGAAGCTAAAAGAATAGCACAGGAATACAAAGGAATAACCACCATAAAACAAGTAAACACACCTATAATTAAACCGAAAGGTTTTAAATATCCAAGCAATACATCCCCGATCACATCCACACATAAACGCTACCTAGAGGGACGTGGATTTGATCCAAAAAATTTGGTTAGAAACTGGGAGATTTTGGGAACTGGTCCACTTTCTTTTTTGTCAGATGGAATAAAACAAATTGATTATAAACACAGAATTGTGGCGCCAATTTATTGGGATGGCCAATTAGTTTCTTTCCAGTCCAGATCGATAAAGAAAAAAACAGAGCATGGGGATGTAAAATATTTAGCTTGTCCTAAGATAAGGGAACGGATCCACCATAAACATTTAGTTTATGCAAATCCAGCAGGCTGGGAGAAAATGAAGAATGGAATCGGCATTGGAGTAGAAGGAATTACAGACGTATGGAAACTGGGAGAAAATGCGGTGTGTACTTTTGGTATAGAATACAAAGTACAACAAATAAATATAATTGCCCGACATTTTAAACGATTTGCTGTTGTGTTTGATGATGAAAGCCAAGCTAAAAGACAGGCCAAAAAATTAGTAGAAGAGCTTTGTCTGTTTGGTGTGGATGCTTTTTACATCCCAATAGTGGGAGATCCTGGTGCTATGTCTTATGAAGAAGCACACAAATTAACAAAATCAATAATAACTAAAATCTACTGACATGACTAAAGCATTCTTTTATTATTTGTTGACTGGTTGGCGAAATACCTTTTATTTTGGATATCCAAAATCGTATTTACCCGTCCTATGCAAGTTCAAAGAAAAGAAACCAACTCAACTAGGAACATTCATACAGAATTGTGCTGTTTTTTGGTTTGAAGAGGCCGGAACAGTGTTCTATGCCAACACAACAACTTTGGCAAAGGATAGCAAAGGAATCGCTAAAGAATCGCTATTAAAAAAGGCTACCGCGGTACACTATACAGTAACACATTGGAAAAAGGTTTATTAAGTACTTAATTTGGAGGATGTTTTAAATAATTATACCTTTGTTTTTCTCCAAAGTAAGTAGGTCAAAAAAACTGTTCGACAAGGAACAAAATAATATTTAAAAAAGGCTCATTAGATGCAGGTGCTTGTTCCACCTCTCTTTTGGGCCTTTTACTATCTAAAAAAACAAATGCCATGAAACGTACAACAAAAAAAGAAAAGCAATTAGATTTGGACGTAGAAGAAGCTATGTTTGCATATCTATACAAAGAAGTAAAAGATTTAAAGTTAATTGCTTTATTTCTTTTTATCAAAGCACACCACATTTTTTGGACACATGCCGATTTTTGGATGGAACAACTTGCGTTTATGAATATGAACAAAAACACGCAAAATAAACATATCCAAAAATTAGAAGAGTTTGGCCTGATTAAAAGAATGGCTTTACGTGACAAAAATAAAAGAGTGGCCGGAACCATTTGGGGCGTTTCCTTAAATAAACAATTTGATTTTCCTATGGACGAATTAAATGCCATTTTGAAAAAAGAAAATTTAACATGTACCAAACTCCCACAAAAAAAATAAGATTATGACAACAGCAAAGGACATCGAAGAATTGTACACAACTGAGCATGATGCTTATATTGTAAACTTGGCAGTTTTAAAAGAACTAGGAATTGGGGCGGCACTTCTTTTAGCTTTATATATGGATTTTACACTTAACAAAGCATTGCCGGATGGATGGTTCCTCTGCCCAAATAAAAAAGCGGGGCTTCTTATGGGTTTCCCAACGACAGCGATGGTAGGAAGAAGCAAAAAAACACTGCAAAAAATAGGAATCCTAAAAACAAAAAGAAAAGGCATTTACGAATTGCTTTATGTGGATATTATGAAAATGAAACAACTCATTGATAAAAAATAAGACTATGACAACAGAAAGAATATTGAGCCAAGAACAATATCATGGGCTTATAAAGGAATTAACCAGAACGGACGGCTATTTATTATTGCATAAAAAATTAATTGCGCATCTGGGTGGTTTTATTGCACTTGTTTTGTCTAACTACGTGGATAAGCATATTTATTTTGAAAAGAAAAATCCTGCTGCAAACGGTTGGTTTTTCCTTACATTAGATCAACAACAACAACAACTTGGAGTGCCACGGACTTTTTTAATCAAGTATAAAAAAATCTGTGTTGAACTGGGCTTTCTTAAAATAGAAAGAAGAGGAATTCCTTCAAAAGAATGGTTTAAATTGGACTATGAGAAACTAGCATTTATTTATTTACATGAGGCAAAAAAGGACATGATAGCCCCTGACTTATCTGGGAGGCTATGCAAAGCGACATCTGGTAGACAAGCCAAGGCAAATCGCAGTGGGCTTGTCAACAGTCAAGACAAGTGTCAAGCCGAGGCAAATCTCAGGTCACTATATAAGGAGAACATATTTAAGGAGAACAAAGAAAATATAAATAGTATAAATACTATTTCTGTCGCCAATAAATTGGACGACCGTGATAGATTTAAAAGAACCAAATTTTCTTATATGGATAAAAAAGACAAAAGCAATCCAAAAAAAGAAATTGTCCAAAAAGAGGATAAAAGTATTCCATATAAACCATTAGCAACCCAGTTGTCTGATATCATCCAAACAAACAAATCCATAACACACACACCCGGGCAGATAAAAGCATGGGCTAAAGAATTGCAAAAATTAGAAAGCCAAAACAAAATAACTATTCCAAGAATGCAAAATGCAATGACTTGGTATTCCCACAATATTAGTGAGCTGTATGTTCCAGTTATCGAATCAGGCAAAAGTTTTAGAGAAAAATTCATAAAATTAGAAGCGGCCATTGAACGAAGTGAGCAACGGCCTTTCAAAAAATCACAAAATACAATAGGCACACACAATATAAAAAATCCCACTGGTGCAAAAATAGACTACACATCAAGAGTACCGGCACCAGTACCTAAAGGTTTTTAAAATAAATTCTTATGAAATGTATCCTATGTAAAGAAAATAAAAGCATGAATGGGTGGGAAATATGCCTAATCTGCCATCGTGAGAACTTATGGGAAACTAAAAAACAAAAAGAGCATCTTTCCCATCTACCAAAAAGAGTGGCAAAAGAAATAATGGAATTTTCTTTTCCAAATTTGCCAGACATCAGCAAAGGTGTGTATATCTATGGATTTGTAAAAACAGGAAAAACTTTACGTGCGGCCAAAGCAGTAATGGAACAATTACATCACGAGTATGTACATACCCAAATCAGAAACACTTTTGCTTTTGTAGAAACCAGTGCGCTTTTGCAGCAAATCAAAAACACCTACAATGCAGGAAACGAAGAAACAGAACAATCCATAATTGAAAAATACCAAAGCATAGACTACCTTATTTTTGATGATATTGGTGTCCAGAAAACAAGTGATTGGGCATATACAGTTTTATACCTTATTCTAAACTACAGATATGAAAATTACAAAACCACAATATTTACATCCAATTGTTCGTTAGACGATTTGTCTGGACAAATGGGGGATGATAGAATTGTAAGGCGCATTATGGACATGTGCGCTGTGATAGAACCAATACAATAACAATAAATTCTTATGAACCACGAAAAAATAACAGAGCGGCAAATTATTCTTGCTATGCTTGTTTCTGATGAATACATGAAACAGGTCAGGAAAATATATAAGCCTGAATATTTGCGTTCCGATGCCGCTGGGCGGATCACCCGTTGGGCCATAGAGTACTTTGACAAATATGCCCACGTAATGCAGGAAGGGATTACAGAGGTTTACGTTGATAAAATTAAAAAAGAACACATTTCCGAAGAAGTTGTCGAGCAAATAGAAAATATCTTAGAGTCCATTTCCGACGAATATGATAGAGAACAATTCAATTTTGAATACATTGCCGACAAAACAGAAATATATTTTCAGGCACGTGCAATTGAATTAAATAATGAGAAAGTCCAAGTGCTTTTGGATAACGGGGATGTGGATGAAGCAAATGCTTTAATAGCAAACTTCTCTCCACCTAAAAGAAAAATAGCACAGGACATTGATTTATCCGACCCTGCTATTTTAGATAGAGTTTCCCAAGCATTTGCAGAAACAGCACATCCTTTGTTTAAACTTCCGGGAGCATTGGGGGAATTGATAAATGAGCATTTGCTTAGAGATTGCTTTGTTGCGTTGCAAGGTTCCGAAAAGCGTGGAAAAACTTGGAATTTGATGGAGTTGGCTTTGAAAGCATCCAAACAAGGATGCAACGTAGCTTTGTTCCAAGCTGGTGATATGAGTGAAAAACAACAACTTCGCAGAATTGCAATTAGTCGGGCACATTTATCGGACAAAGAGGAATACACAGGATGGCAGTATGTTCCTGTCAAAGACTGCCTATTGCAGCAAACGGACCAATGCACCAGACCAGAACGAGAATCTGAACTTAGTTTGTTTAAACAAAAGTACAAACGGGAAGACATTACAAAAGATATGCTTTTAGAAGCAGCAGCCGAAAACCCAGAATATGAGCCTTGTCGCAATTGTTCCAAAATCATCGGTATTCCTTGGCTTAAAAAAGTAAACTTAGGCTCGCCTATTACAGAGGAGCAAGCAAGGCAGGAATTTCAAAGATTCTTTGTGAATAATGGACGTAGGTTCAAACTCTCAACCCATGCCGCACAAACTTTGACAGTAAAGGACATTGAACACAAATTGGATGAATGGGAAAAAGACAATTTTATTGCAGACGTAGTTGTGATTGATTATGCCGATTTACTTGTGTCCTCTGTAAAAGAGTTTCGCCATTCGCAGAACGACATTTGGATGAATTTGCGAGGCTTATCCCAAAAAAGACATCTTTGTTTGATAACAGCGACCCAAGCTGATGCAAAAGCGTATGAAACAAATACATTGACTTTGCAAAACTTTTCTGAGGATAAGAGAAAATATGCACATGTGACCGCTATGTTTGGACTAAATCAAGACAAAACAGGCAGGGAAAAAGAATTAGGAATATTGCGGTATAATATAATTTTAGCCAGAGAAGGGGATTTCAATGCAAATAAATGTGTTTGTGTTTTGCAAAGTTTAAAACAAGGTAGAGCGATAATCACCTCATATTGGTAATTGCAACTATCTTAAAAATAAACGAACAATTCCGCACTTAATAAAAAGCATTCCCGTATAATAGGGTAAATACATTATATAGTGTACATTTAAAATTAGAAAAAATGAATGAAATTAGAAAGTTTGAGTACGA
>Ga0209414_1000695_pt1 | contig 16366 bp, 13 predicted proteins | sample LakVidmifraction_4_FD_181154 | JGI IMG/M metagenome (GOLD analysis project Ga0209414, IMG submission 181154) | Hypersaline microbial communities from Lake Vida, Antarctica - Brine Hole Two &gt;0.2 micron (SPAdes) (version 2) | ecosystem: Environmental > Aquatic > Non-marine Saline and Alkaline >... | reverse complement strand
TTCAAAACCTTTCGAAACTTCAAGATCATTATTTATTTGGTTACTGGAGACTTGGATTTCACAAAAGTTAATGAACATTATAAAGCACTAACATAAAATAGTTACCCACTCATTTTGAGAAAGAACCTTCTTTTTTCTATTATTCATTACGTTGTGTTTTGGATAGTTCCATTTACGAGCAGTGTCCGCAATTATTCTGAGGTGATGATTTCCCTTCCATCCAATAAGAGGATGCTCTTGTTGGCTACATCTTTGGCCGATGCCGGGTTTTGGCCGGTTACCAGCCGTTGGTCAGTCACTGTCTTTTTCTGGAACGGGTCCGCCTTTTCAATTGTGGCTCCTCGTTCAATTAGTTTAGATTCTAAGGCAAAAGGAACTGTTTTATCCAGCTTAACGGCAGCTTCTTCCTCGTTGGTAAAAGTTGAAACGGTTTTTCCGTCTACCAAGTATTTCCCGTTGGATAGACGAATATTCACCAAGCCAGCGGGACCATGGCAAACCGCCGAAACCACGCCGCCTGTTTCATAGATGCGCCGGCTTATTTTCTGAAGGTTTTCTTCGTCGGCAAAATCCCACATGGTACCGTGGCCGCCCGCATAATAAACTGCACGATAGTCGTCAGCGTTTACGAGGGCTGCCGGGATGGAATTTTGAATTGCCTGCTGGGCTGCTTCATCGTTCAGAAAACGGGTGTTCTCTTCATCTTCAATTTCCAGTCCGTCAACCGGAGGTTTTCCGCCTTCAGGGCTTGTAAAATCCACGGCAAAGCCGGCTTTTTTAAATGCATAGTAAGCATGGGAAACCTCGGAAAGATAATACCCTGTTGGGGCTCCTTCATTTTTGCCCAATGTTCCGTGGCTAGTGACGACCATGAGAATTTTATTGAGTTTCTTTTTTGTTTGCACCTGTTTAGGCTGAAAGGAAAGAACTTGATATTGACCCCGATCTTTTTCTGGTAGATGAATCTGGGACGTGGTGAAATAGATATTTCCTGCTCTGTCCATGGCAAACGAATCTGGCCAGCGAATGGTCGAATTCTGAAGCACTTGAATCAGGTTCCCCTCGTAATCGAGCTGATTGATGGCATTGTTCTCCAATCCGCCCAGCCATAGATTCCCGTCACGGTCAAACATCATGCCGTCGGTGGCAGGCACTGCCGCGACTGTTTCGACTTTTAGGGCCAGTTGTTCAGAGGACAATGATATATCGGATAGGGCATCGGTGCTGATCCTGTAAAGTGTATGACCCGTAAGTGCGATATAATAGAGTTTTTCGCCGTTTGGCGTCAGGGCTATTCCGTCGGCATTCACGCTGTTTTTCCAGATCACTCCGTCACAGACTAGATAATCGACCTCGTTTTGAACTGAGGGATGCGCCTCCAGCAGACGCCGCGAGCTGCCGGTTTTCAGGTCTAAAACGATGATTGCTCCGTCGCCTGAATCGCTGATGTATGCAATCTTTTTTTCGGTATCGATGCGCACGTCGTTGAAGTAGGAGTTAGGCTGATAAACACCTTCGGGAAAGGTGAATACCTTTACCTTGCGATTGGTCTTCAAGTCAAACCTGTAAAGAACCGGTCCCGTTTCCTTGACCCCCTTGAATTGCGGATTGTTGGTATCCAGTACCCATAGACGATTTTTGGCATCGATAAACACCGATTGCACCGCATTAAAACTCTCGGTGTTTTTTCGATTATTCCACTCTTGGGTAGGATAGGGGACAGGTCGACCGTCTACGATTTCGGCGACACTGATCGGCACATCCTCGGACCAATATGGATAATTCACAAAAACTCTACCCGCATCACTTACGGCGACTCCCGTCCATTGACGATCGGATGATGCCCTCACTTTCAAGTTACCGGCATCGGCAATACAGAAGCCGTTTGCTACGAAAAAAAGCACACATGCAGTTTTCCAAATTTTTCTTAGAATCATAATTTTACTCCTTAGTAGTGTTGTTTTGATCAGTAATGGTTGTACGCTAATGCTTTTTGGAGGTTCTGTAACTCGTCCACTATGAGTTTGAAAGCACAATTCTGTATCTGGCCTTGCCAGATCTCAAACGATCGAAGGCCTCGTTGATCTTGCTCATCGGATACATCTCAATCTTCGGTTTAATCCCATGCTGCTTAGCAAATTGCAGCATCATATCGATTGTTGACGGGCTACCTACTGGCGACCCTGAGATTGATCTTTGTCCCATTATTAAAGAGAAAACCTGCAAATCCAATGGTTCTAATGTTGCCCCCACAAAATGCAGGCGCCCCTTTGGCTTGAGCGTGCTTATGAACATACCCCAATCCAATTTCACATTAACTGTTGATATAATAAAGTCGAATGAGTCTGCAGCAGCTTCGATTTCCTCTTGATTGCGCGAGTTCAATGTTTTGTGCGCTCCAAGTTCAAGTGCTTCTTGCCGCTTTGAATCGTGTGACGTAAAAGCCGTGACCTCACATCCCCAGGCTCTGAGAAATTGCAGAGCAATATGTCCAAGTCCGCCGATACCGATGACCGCCACCTTATCGGTCGCTTTCACGTCGAATTGTACCATTGGATTAAACACAGTGATACCGCCACATAACATAGGTCCGGCTGAGTCCAGATCAATTCCTTCAGGAATCATTATCACGCTTGCGGCATCCGCACGCACTTTGTCCGCGAAGCCGCCATGATGTGCAACAATTGTAGGCTGGGCACTCTGACAGAGGTTTTCGTCGCCCGTCTTGCAGGAAGAACAATGACCACAATAGCCACTGTGCCAACCAAGACCAACGGTCATGCCCTTTTCCATATTAGAGACGTTGCATCCTATTTCCGCAACCTTTCCAATCACCTCGTGACCAGGCACGAGAGGGTATTGCGAGAGACCCCATTCATTGTCGAGCATGCTCAAATCACTGTGGCATAGACCGCAGTAAAGAACGTCGATTTCTACTTCATTGGGAGATAGTTCGCCAACTTCGTAGCTGTAGGGTTGAAGTTTGCCACTGGCATCGAAAGCGGCATATGCATGGATCTTTTTTGTGGTACTCATAGTATTCTCCTGTGGTTTTGAACGTAAAGTTCAGCGAATCATTTTTCTGAGTAGCAGAAAAAGATTCCGCTGCAACGATATGTTTATGTGTTCATATAAATTTTAAAATCATTCTACCATTCATGTTGCCATTGTCAAGGTGTTTGTCCGTTTTTTTTTGAAACTTTTTGAAATACGTTCATGAGATTGTTAGTCCAAATCAGTATATTTTGATGGCTTTAGTTGGACAAACCAGTTCACATCCAAGCAGCTTGTCGCATTTGTTCTCGTCTGTCACGTGACAGATATTGTCAGTTTTGTCCACAAAGAGGATCTTCTGTGGGCAGATTTTAACGCATGCGCCACAACCAGTGCAAAGGTCCTCGTCAATCATCACTATCTTAGTCATTGTTTGCATAACGTTACTCCTTAGTCGCGGTTTTTATGTTATCTGCAGGAGATTGTTTACTTCTCTTCTGGCTAAACAGCCATTTCATGACATCCTTGTTGGAGTAGGTCCGAGACCAGGCATTGTGTCCCACGCCTTCATATTCAGTGTACTTCGGTTTTCCGCCAGCTTTCTCAATTGCTGCAACCATGTCCCTTGAACGAACGGGTTTTACCGTCGTGTCACTACCACCATGGAATACCCAAAGGGGAAGCTTGGTCAGTTTCGGCGCTTGCGCCGTATCGCCGCCACCGCAAATAGGAATTGCTGCGGCAAACATCTCTGGGTGTCGCTGGATAATATCCCAAGTACCGAAGCCGCCCATGGAAAGGCCTGTGACGTAGATTCTATTTTTGTCCACAGGCAGTGTCGTGATGGATTCGTTAAGTAGATTGATTGCAAGTTGCATGGAATCGGATGGTTCAATAGGCATGGTGTGAGAGAGGTCTCCCCAAGGAGTATTCACCCACTGCTGACCTGCTGGGCATTGTGGTGCTATAATAATTACAGGAATTCCATTCGTCTTTGAATAAGTCATAATGTCTTTGGACCCATGGGCCAATTGCCTGCTGTTATCGTTTCCACGTTCCCCAGCACCATGAAAGAGCAGGACTAGTGGATAGAGCTTCTTAGAGTTGATATCTTTAGGGATGTGTATTCTATAGTTCAAAGTTTGACCGTTGGGAGAACTGTAGACCTTCGCGTTAAATTCCTCATCTGCTTTCAATGAGGTCGTGAGGATACAGGTGAAGGCTGTCAAAGCAGCACAACATGAATGCTTGTGTTTCATAATTTTTTCCTTTCAATAAGTTGTTTTCAATTTTATGATATATTTTCATCTATTCCAATTTTTATGGATTAAGGAAGTCGAGTATGTTTGGCACATTCTTTTGTCATTTTTTTTGAAGTTGCAAACGTTAATGTTTTACCACCTTATGTTATGTTTTGGCTCTTTGCCTTTTGTGTTCATACATCAACAAATCCCCTTCTTCTAACAAAGCTTCAACTGTGGCATGCTTTTCAGGATTAAATTCGATGATTCCATAAGAGAACAAAAGATCATAGCTACAATCAGATTCTTGATTGTACCTATCTAATGACTCCTGAAATCTTACAAGAATATCTTTGGCAATCTTTTCTGTTGCCTGAGTTAGTAATATGCAAAACTCATCACCGCCAAGACGCGCAAAGATGTCGGACTCCCTGAATGCAATTTTTATCTGTTCAGTAAATGCTACTAGTGCTCGATCTCCCTCCGCGTGTCCAAATTTATCGTTGATCATTTTAAATTTGTCTAAGTCAATGTATACTAAGGATGCAGGGATCTTATGCCGAGTACAGAATTTTAGGCAATGTGCTGCAAGCATCACAAAACCTCTCCTGTTTGATATACTGGTAAGCTCGTCGAGTGTCGCCATCTGCACTGACAGAATTTCCCGCTCCACCATTGAAGCAAGGTCCTGGAATGCTTCCTGATCGCCCTTATTAAGTTCTCTTGCCTTCTGATCAATAATGCACAATGTTCCAAGCTTACTGCCATTTTGGGATTTTAGAGGATAACCCGCATAAAAACGAATATTAGGATCATTCAGAACCAATGGGTTGTCTGCAAATCGTTTGTCCTTTGTAGCATCCGGAATGATAAAAATATCATTACCAAGAATCGTGTGCCCGCAAAATGAAATATCTCGTGGTGTTTCATCAACGCTTAGGCCTGCCGAGGACTTGAACCACTGCCGATCGGCATCAATAAGACTTACAAGTGCAATAGGAACGTCAAATAACCGCATTGCCACACGCGTTAAGCGATCAAAACGCTCCTCTGGAAGGGTATCTAATATATTGAGTGCTCTAAGAGTCTTGAGTCGTGTTGCTTCATCTTGTGGTATATCAGGTTTTTCCAATGTAATCTCCTTAGAACAATTCACAGTTGATCTTTTACCTGCTACCTGCGGCGACCGTTGATCTTCTCCAAAAAACACAACATAGCTCACTATGCTTCTATTTTTTTGAGAAGCCAACCTTGTCCTCGCTAACACATCTACACGACGTCTCAATTGTTCATTGCTCTAGCTTAAAATTATTATTTGTCGATATGCTTTAATTATATATAAAAATTATTATTTGCTTCTAATAACTTGTGTTTAATTATATTATATCTTTGCACTTATGTCTAATTTTTATTATAAACTTTATATATTAACCTTAATTTTAAGGTTGCAGGCTTTTTCCGACGGTCACCGCCCGCCGCTACAGGTGGCAATTTGCAAAACAACCTTGAAACTGCAATTTTCTGCTGTAGCGACGGGCGTTGACCGTCGAAAATAAAGATTGATAAACATCACCCATGGGTGATGTTTATTTGTTTTAAATGCTAATTCCATTGATCCAAATGCATGTTTTGCCTCTCAGCCGTAAAACCAAGGATATTAATATAGTCTTGCTAGCCCCAGCCTGCGGAAGCGTAGCGGAGTAGCAATCGCATTAAACCATTGTTTCGCTATCTTTTCGCTACTGTTCCGCCATTGTTTTATTCATTTACATTCCGAACATTTGTTCTTTGAGATCTAGATAATAGATATAATCTTCTTCTTTTACATCTGGGGGACAGCGATGATCGCAGAAAGGTATATAGCCACCTCGTTCAACATAAGGAGCAAGTCTTTCAAGATATGTCTTTATGGCATCTTGGCCTTTAATCATCTCCATTTTGTCTACGCCACCCATTATTCGAAGATCTTTGCCGTATTCATCCAGTAGATCACCGGCAAATACACATGAGTTCACTTCGTATGGGAACAGACAGTTGATTCCAGCTTCTAAGAAACCTGGAATCAGAGGGCGAACATCGCCATCGCAGTCTGTATACCAAATGTCAATGTCGTGTTCTTTAAGCTTTTTGCCTATTCTCTTGTAGCGGGGCACAACAACATTGGTGAAGAAGTCTAAAGTTACGATTGGCCCGCTTTTATAGCAGATATCTTCCCAGCCTGATGCAAAATCAAATTTGAAGTGGGGGAGTATTGCATCTAAGTTTGCTTCAATAATTTGGCAACATGTTTCAACCATGTCTTCAAGCATTTCAGGGTAGTCATATATTGCAAATGCAATTCCCTGAAAAGTCAGCATATCTCGAATTCTTCCCATAAGAGATCCGCAGTCAACACCAAGTGGATAATCTCTGTCATCTGTGTGAATCTTCTTAAGAGCTGCAATGTCTGGAAGCCTTTTAGGGTCGCCAACGATAAAACGTTCTTCTTTAACCTTTTTCCAGTCTTCCGGAGTACATATTGTGGCTTTTATATAGTGGGGTATCGTCGCATGTCCATCTTTTGGAACTTCAGCAAGTAAGCCTTCAGAATTCATAATAATCTTACTTGTTTCGGTTTCTTCAATGACTTTGTGTTTAAAGCCTGGGCACATAAAATTATTGCCGCCCACCTGATGCACTTTGTCGAAGTTGAAGAAGATATCACCTTCTTCATTTGATTTGATGTTATTATCTTGGAATATATCCCAGAGGTCAAAGTTTTCTTGCCACCAACCAAATTCCATGTTAAAGCATCTGTCGATGGGTTTGTAATGCATTTGATTGTTAAAGCGTTCTCTATCTGTCATTGTGCCTTTCCAGGCATCGCGGCATGGTGTGATTTTTTTCATGGTTTGAGACTTCCTTTTTTTATTTTTCATGATTTTATATTATCTCTTTGTAGTATTACAATGTTAAAAGGTGAATAATGCAAAAAAAAGTTAATTTTACGGTTAGTGGCTATTTTTTCTTCTCGGTTCACAGCCCAGCTACTAAAAACAACATGAGCATTTTAAGACTTATACATTATTTACAACTTTAGTGGCTGGGCGACTCTGCATTATTTTCAAACAACGTTATTTGCAGGTAATGTAGTGTCCGCTTCAGTCTTCGCTTTTCAAGCTACGCCTAACACAGCTAGAGCGGAATTGTTTTTCGATTCATAGAATCGACCCTACATTCTTCCCAAATAGCGTTATTTGCAGGTAATGTAGCGTCCGATCTGCCTGCCGAGCCGTCTTTGTCACGCCGTAGTCAGGAACTGCGTAGGAGGAAGTCAGGAACTGCGAAGGCTGATGATCGGAATTATATATATATAAAATCATCACCTAAAAAGACAGATAACTAAAACTCATTTCCTGATTTTATAGGACATTACACTACGTTTCATTGCTGTCGCAAAGTTCCAGCCTCGCCAAGGCGGTTATACAAGTGAGTTTTTTCTCTCAACCTTAAAACTCCAAAAAAAAACCTCGTTTTAGGAAAACGAGGTTTTTAAAAATAAATATAAGTTTCTAAATTTTAGAAAACATATTTCATTGCAGCCTGGAAACGATTATCTACAGCTTCGTCCATCGTGTAGTATTCAGTTGCAATTCTCTGGAATTCAAGACAGCCTATTAGAGCTTTTGTAAATGAGTAGTATCCATTAACACCATAAACAGTGTTTTTTGAACGCATACCTGCATTTAGGTCTTCATTATCTGGATCATCAATACCGTATGAAAGGTTTACATTAAGTTTTTCTGTTGGGAAGTACATTAATTGAACCCATCCGCCAGAAGCGCCAATGCCTTCAAGAGTTTCAGAATTGATACCTTGACCTACACCACCAAAGTAAGTATCAAGATTGCTACCGGTCCAGATAGTACCAGCTAAAGTCACCTTATCTACGATTGGCATATGCAAACTACCAATAACAGACCATGTGTCAACATTTTTAGAATCAACTCTTCCTTCATAATGGTATGTTTCTGTTCCATAATGACCTGAAACACTCATTCTACTTTTCTTTTCAGTCAGGATTTTACCCATATATCCCAAGTTGTACTGGAATGTTGGAACACCACTGTCTTTGCCATCAGCTTGACCATCCTGGTTTTCATCAGGAGCAATAGTTGTAGCTGCAGCAGCTTTTACAAAAATTGAAGATGTATCAGATAAGTTGAAGTTCTTTGTAAGTCTAGCCTGTGCTCTTCTTAAACCTAAAGCACCTTTATCAGCCATTGTGTCAAAGTTAACAGTTTTAGGAGCAACTGTAATAAAAGTTTCCCAATCCTGACCAAATCTCATTGACCAATCTTCAAAAGCCCAGTCAATATATCCAAGTCTCAGACGAGGATGATATCCATTCTCACTATCTGAACGACCATAAAAGTCAATTTCAATTCTAGCTGAAAGTTTACCATCATAAACAGTTGGTCCACCAATTTTCAGACCAAGTCTTGTTTCACGAGCAGTCATGTTGAATTCATTATCGCTTTCACCGTCAATTTTTGGTTTTACGAAGAAACCTAAGTCGCCAATGACTGTTGCTTGTGAATCATATATTGCATCTACTTTGATATATCCGTATAGAGTGATATCAAACGAAGATGTAACTTTACCGACTTCCATTTTTAGGTCAGTTGCCGGTTTTTGATCAGCCGCCACTTTTGTGTCAGCCGCCATTGTTGTTGATGCAGCAATTGCAAGAATTGCTAGGGTTGATTTTATTACTTTGTTGTAACTAAACATTTAGACTCCTTTGTTGTTTTAGTTATTAATGATTCAACACTAAATTGTTTCTAACCATAGAAACGTGACAAATTTATCAATTTTGTCATCTGTTTGCAAGAAAAAAGAGAAGAGTTTCTACCACGAAAGGCATCAAAAGCACGAAAAAGAGAAAAGAAGCAAAAAAAAGAAGAGATGGTCACCTGTCTGCGTGCGAGCAAAGCACAGGCAGGCCTAATTTACGCGAATTTTCACACAAAATGTTGGCGTGGTCTTTTTTGGATTAAATGAGCAAGGGGCAAATGACTAAGGAACGTCGATAGTTTCTCGCCTAAGCATGGTTTGTTTTAGTCCTTGGTCCTCCTAATCAAAAAAAAGAAAAAATGCCTCCAAGCTCATCTTGGGTCATTGCATGAATGCAAGATAAGACATTTGCATGACGGCAAATCAAGAATGGGAACTATGGGAATTATGGGAATGATGTGCCGGCTACGCCGGCGATGAAGAACTAATTTGCGAGGCCATTCCAATTTGCAGTTTGTTCGCCACGCCGAAGGTGTGGCACATAATTCCCATAGTTCCCATAATTCCCCTTTCCTTCTCCTTGATCCTCTTAGTCTTGTTTTTATGTATTGAAGATTCTGTCACCGGCGTCGCCTAGTCCTGGTATGATGTAAGCATTTTCGTTGAGATGGTCGTCAAGCACACATGTGTAGATTGGTACATTTGGATGGTTTTTATTTAGTAATTTAACACCTTCCGGAGCAGCAATGATGCAGAGCATCTGAATATCTTTTACTCCCCATTTCTTAACTCTTTCAATTGCACTGTCAGCAGATCCACCTGTTGCAAGCATTGGGTCGATAATAAAGGCTCTATCAGGAATCTTTGGTGAAAACTTCTGATAGTATTCAATAGGTTCAAAAGTTTCTTCATCTCTATACATGCCTAAATGGAAAATTTCTGCTGAAGGCATAAGTTCCAGTGCTGCATCACACATTCCTATTCCGGCACGAATGATTGGAACAAATGCAATCTGTTCGCACAATTCAGCACCGGTTGTTATTGCAATGGGTGTTTCGACTTCAACATCTTTAAGCGGCAGATTTTTGCATGCTTCTGCAATAAGGAGGATTGTGAGTCTATTTATGTTGGCTCTGAAAAGTTCGGGTGTAGTATTTTTGTCTCTTATTACTGTTGTATATGTTTTTGCAAGTGCATGGTCTAGTATCTTTATTTTTGGCATTGTTTTTCCTTTCAATTGTGTTTTAAAATTCATTCCCAAATTTAATAGATTTTTTTTGTTATATTTGGAAAGCCATTTTGTATAATGTGAAATATGGGAATTATGGGAATTATGGGATTCCCGCATTCATGTTCAATTGTATAAATCCCACCGGGAGACTTTCCAAAATTCATCATTTGTCGTTTAGCATTCATAATTCCTTTATACTACAACCCTTCATTTTCTTGCCTGTCCGCCGTAGACCGGAACGGCGAAGGAGGATTTTATGGTCGTTTATTTATGAGTGATTTTACAACACTCTTGTTTTAAACACGTTGCAATGTGAAATGTCAACCACCAACTCTTTTTTGTCTTCATTACATTACGACATTCACTGCCGTGAGCAGGAAGATTCTTGGTTTTTTATATTTTCCCGCGGGTTTACACCCGGGGCTCCCTCCTTCGCTACTTCGTAGTCTACGGCGTGGCACAGACAAAGATGTCGCCCCGCTGGGGCTATAACAACACAAACCGTAACAGAGCCATTTTTTTTAATATTTTTTCCTACAGAAAACTAAGGTGATGTAGTTTGCTGATCAATAATCTCCTGGACATTACCTTCATTTTTGACAATGCCATCTTGCAGGAAGACACCATGAGATGCCACCTGATGTGCAAATGGCAAATCATGAGTAACGATAATAAAGCATGTTTCCTCTCGAAGTTCAGCCAACCATTCAGCAAAGTCTGACGTTGTTTGTGCATCGAGGGCACTGGTAGGCTCATCCAGCAACATATATCTAGGTTGTAGCATAAGAGCTCGGGCGATAGCCACTCGTTGAGCTTGTCCGCCGCTGATTTGTAAGGGATATCGTTGTGCAAGTTCTGCAATTGATAATTTTTCAAGCATTTCCATTGCATCTTTTTGTGCCTGTTTTTCAGGGATACCTAAAGCTTTGATAGGGGCAAGGGTCATATTATCCATTACGGTCATATGTGGAAAAAGGTTTAGTTTTTGGAATACCACACCGACTATAGAGTGAATTGTTTTTTTATCAATCATTGCAATATCTTCATCGTCAATTGTAATCTTTCCTTGGGTAGGTCTGATAAATTGAGCAATGCAGTTGAGCAGTGTTGTTTTACCCGAACCGCTATGTCCAAGAATTGCAACAACATGTTCAGATGGCAGTTTCACATTGATATTTTTCAATGCATTAACTTTGCTGCCTGAATATTTATAACTTAAATTATGAATTTCAATCATTTTTCGAAACCTTTCTGTCGGATTTTCTTTTCTAGCACTCCACCCATTTTCATTAGAGGGAATGTAACTGCAAAAAACATTACTGCAACAATAAAATAGTATTTGCTTGGTTCAAAAGTTACAGAGATAATTGCCTGTGCTTCTCTAATTACTTCTGAAACAGAAATAACTGCAACCAGTGCTGTATCTTTAGTAAGTGAGACTACAGAGTTCATAAGGGGAGGAATTGCTACACGAAATGCCTGAGGCCAGACAATAAAACGAAATATCTGAAATTTGTTAAGGCTGAGAGCTCGCCCTGCCTGAACCTGACCTGGGTCAACACTCATTAAGCCAGAACGAATCACTTCAGCCATATAAGCCATTGAATTTATTCCTAAAGTTCCAATAGCTGCAACATAAGGTGAAAGACCAAGTCCCATCCATGCAAACAGCAGTTGAATTAAAACGGGAGTACCACGTAAAAAGTCAACAACAGTACGAACAGGCCAGTAGAGTAACTTCCATTTACCTGTGGATTGATTTAGTATCAAACCACATGGAATAGCTAAAATAAAACCTATGAGCAATGAAGCAAGTGCTATTCCAATAGTGACGGCAAATCCCTGTGCAAGCTTTTTAATTATAACAGACTGCTTCATTTGATTGCTGACAGCAGTTCTGCTTGATAGTCCAAAATATTTATCATGAATTTTCTGTAGTGTTCCATCTGAACGCAGTTGCATAAGTGCATTATTTATCTGCTCCAGAAGTTTTGTGTCCTGTTTTCGGACAGGAATTGCTATATCTTCTGTATACAGCATGGGACCTACTGGTACAAATGGTCGATCTGCTGATTTTATCTGCCATGATCCGACAAGCCTATCGGATACAAATCCCTGAATTCGTTTTGCTTCAAGGAGTTGAAAAATTTCAACACTTGATTTTAGAGTGACCGTATCGATATTCGGGAATTTCTCATCTAGATAGCGTTGATAGGTTTCGCCAAGTACAGCAGCAATTTTTTTGCCATCGCATTCATTAATGCTGTATATTTTTGATGGATTATCTCGATGAATAAACAGTTGTGCTCCAGACTGATAGTATGGTATTGAAAAATTCACAGCTTTTGCACGTTCGGGAGTTATAGCCATTGAGCCAATGATTGCATCATACTTGTTTGCCAGCAGACCAGCTAAGATGCCATCCCATTCGGCAGCCATAATCTTCACATCTCTATTCAAATATTTGCCAATTTCTTTAGAAACATCTACATCAAATCCAGCTAATTGCCCGTCGTTGTTATAATAACTAAAAGGTGGATATTTTCCTGTTAGAGCAATGCGTAGAGGCTCCTGTATATCTTGAGCATATATTTTCTCAGGACAGCTTATAATCAGACTAATTAAAAGAAAAAAATATGCCGTCCACTTCTTATGAAACATAATGAACATACTAATTATCCTCCTTAGTTATATGATATATTTGTTCTGTGAGTTCCTGCGAATTGGCAATATATTTTGTGAAAAACTTTTTAATTTTCATTGCATTCCTTTCGTTTATGTTGGTTCTGTCAAAAGTTTAATACTATTTTAAGACTTATTCTTTTATAGCTCTAAGGTCTAAGTTGCACTGCCGAGGGCAGGTACTTCGCACATTTTATGACGATGAGTCCAGCTACTAACCTTCTAATAATTCAAGTTCATAATTTGTAGAGTTACTTTATATCTTAGTAGCTGGGCGTCGCTCCCAAATGTACAAATCAATACTGATTTGCAAATTCTTTAGGTAGCATAACCTTCTAGGTTGTAGGCGCTCTGCACTTGCAAGCTGGAAGCGTGCGTTACATAAAAACACCTGCGACTGTGTCCTGCCTTAGCCCACCTGACGAAGACTGAAGCTATCCGTAATTTTTAATTATCAATTAAGAATCATTCACCTCCCTGTTAGATCTTTGAGAGAGCCTTGTTTAAGTACACTTGTTATATTATATGACATTATTATAAGAAATACAATCTTTGTTTGGGGAAATTGATATCTATCCCTGATTTTACGGTTGAAAGCTGTTTTTTCTTTTCGGTTCACAGCCCGGCTACTAAAAACAACATGAGCATTTTAAGACTTATACATTATTTACAACCTTAGTGGCTGGGCGACTCTACATTTTTTCCAAACAACGTTTATTTGCAAGTAATGTAGCGTTCGATCTATGATCGAAATTGTATAATATTTTTTTTAATCATCACCCAAGAAGTGATAAAAAATAATTCAAACCCTAATTCTATTGATTAAAACTTATGTTGATACTCTCAACCGCAAAACTAAGGATATCTATCCCTGATTTTACGGTTGAAAGCTCTTAGAACACGGATGACGCTGATTATTCGGGGCTCTTTATAAATTATTGTGGGTCATTTATATTTGTTCGACCCGTAGGCCATTCTCTACGTTCATTGCTTCAGCCTATTAAAGTTTATGATTAGGGGCTAAAGCCTCTCTCACTAGTTCGAGTCAGAGTCGTATTGTGTTATTATAACTAACCCCGCATTGCATACGTGGCTAATAAAATTAGACTACTTCCATGCGTCGCCTTCGGCTATGCAGGACACAGTCGTAGTCTTAGAACTGGGAAGCTGTTCAATGTTAATAGCCATGTATACTACAACCCTTCATTTTCTTGCCTGTCCGCCGTAGACCGGAACGGCGAAGGAGGATTTTATGGTCGACTTTTATTTAACATATATATAACCAGTTTGTTTTAAACATGTTAGAAAACAAATTCACACCTGCCAACTTTTCATGAGAATGAGGACGTAGAAAAAAATGTAAACGTTAAAGGGTAAAGGGTAAATGTTGGAATGCCTCTAGCGGTATTTATATAAAGGAACAACTTGCAATACAATACTGATTTGCAGATTTTAAGGTAGCATAACGTAGGCCACTGCGTTGCTGTCGCAAGCTCCAGCCTCTCTTAAGCTTCGCTACGAGTCAGGTTGTTGGCGTTTTGCACTTGCAACGAAGATCGTCGCGTTACCCCAAAAAGCTGCAAGCTGGAAGCATGCGTTACATTAAAACATTGCTATAACTCTTCTCTGCGTTCTTTGTGCCTTGCGAGAATTCTTTTGGTTGCTTGCCTGTTCGTGTACTCACGCCTGTCTGCGTGCGAGCATCGCACAGGCAGGCAGACAGGCGGCTCGTCCGCCCTATGTCATCTGTGTTTCAAAAAAACATTAACCGTAAGGTTAAGGATGTCTATGTTGTGATAATAAGAATTATTTCAGGATGTCTTTGTATGTCACATGCTCTCTGTTTTTGGCGAGATATATAATTTGGTTTGTTATAGATTTTTCCATTTTGGGGTATTCAAGATCGCCGGGATGTAGTGCAACTCTTAGAATTTCTCTATTTTTATTAATTCTTGTCCATATTGGTTCCCATATCCAGGATATTGTTCTTCTCAGAAAAGATCGTGATGAGTAGACAATTACAGGAGATTGGATAAATGAATTGTCTTTAATGTTTTTAATTCCATGAAATGTTGTGGTGTATGCAAAACCAAGCTCTCGAAGAGCATTGATAGCATTGTCGTTGATTAACCATGCAGGAGCAACAAATCCTTGTGGATGTATATTGATGGCGTTGAGAACTTGCAAACCTTTTTCTATTTTTTCTTTTGCTTCATCAAATGAAATGCGAAAAAATTCACCTTCGCCAGCGGTATAAAAATTTGCTGTTATATATTCTTTCAGACTTTGTGCTTTTTTATTTTCTTCCATATGGTAGAAAGAGTGCAGTAAAATTTCATGACCATGGTTTTGTTTATCGTTCAGCCATTTGCAGAAATCAGGATACTCTTCGATTTTATATTCTTTGTGCCAGTAGGGAACTGCAAGTATTGAGGTTCTGTTGATGCCTAAACTATGTAATCTCTGTATATATTTTTCATATAACTCAAAATTACCAGGGTGTACATCATGTAATGATACGATTAGCTTCATCAAAATTTTTCTTTCTGTAGTCTATAACGATTGTTGAAACGTATACACCCGTTTTTCCAAAATCTTTGAATTTTGTAATCTCTCTTCGGTCATACAGTTCGGCACCATATCGTTCAAATACTTTATGGGAACGTCCGTTTTCTTCATATGTTTGTATTTGACCATAAATTAGTGGTACTTTTTTGTTTTGCAAAAATGCAAGATAACCAAAAACAACCTGTCTTCCAATTCTTCCCTGTCGATAATCATTCAGTAGGTTAACGTGAAAATGTGCAGCATGTTTGGGTGCATCAGGTGTTTCCGAATTGGCTTTTGTCAGAAACCATTTGATAAATTTAAGAGTCTGTTTGTCGTATTGTCCGGAAATTATACGCCATATGATTTTGGGAGTTTTTCTGATTACAATCATTGCCTGTTTAAAGGGATAGGTTTTGTACTTTAGACAACCTATTATATATCCTATCACTTCACCATCGACCTCTGCGACCATGGCATTTTCGGGTTCATTGTCTGTGTAGTATGATGTAAAAAAATCCGCAAAAATCTCTCTATCACAAAACAGTTCATCCACAGGGTCCCCCATAAAGCCTGTGTCGCAACAGATTCTTCTTACTGCATCTCTATCTTTTGCTTCATATGGTCTTATGTGTGCTTTTATCTTCTCTTTGTCTATAATCATATATCCTCATCACTTTCAAAATAGTTTAAAATAATTGTATCATAACTATGTTTCTTTGCAAAGTAATTTAAGAATTCTTGTATTTGACCCTGTTTTTCTGGTTGGTGGCTCTTTTCGACGGTCAACCTGCCTGTGCGATGTACGCCTGTCTGCGTGAGTACACGAACAGGCAGGCACGCAGACAGGCGCCCGCCGCTACAAATGCCAATTTGCAAAATAACCCTAAAACTG
>Ga0209414_1000693_pt1 | contig 16385 bp, 11 predicted proteins | sample LakVidmifraction_4_FD_181154 | JGI IMG/M metagenome (GOLD analysis project Ga0209414, IMG submission 181154) | Hypersaline microbial communities from Lake Vida, Antarctica - Brine Hole Two &gt;0.2 micron (SPAdes) (version 2) | ecosystem: Environmental > Aquatic > Non-marine Saline and Alkaline >... | reverse complement strand
AAGGAAAATATCATCATTTTCCCTGAATATTCCGGAGTTTTGACCAAAGTTTACGTAAAAGAAGGACAACGGGTGAACAAAGGTGCAGTATTAGCAAAGATAGACGATGGTGGACTTTCAAGCCAGTTGGCTCAACTTGAAGCTCGTGCAGCTCTAGCCAAAACCACTGCTGACAGGCAAAAACGATTATGGGAACAAAACATAGGTTCTGAAATTCAATACCTTGAAACACAGACCAATTACGAAGCAGCCCGAAATTCTGTAGATCAGTTAAAATCCCAACTGGGGAAAACTACGGTTAGAGCCCCATTTAGCGGAATAATAGACCAGGTACTTTCAGATGAAGGCCAGGTCGTAAATCCCGGTCAGGACCAATTATTCAGGCTGGTAAACCTTGAAAATATGTATGTTGAGGCAGCAGTTCCCGAAGTTTATTTGAGTGAAATTCAACCCGGAACCCCTGTAATTATAGAAATTGATGCCATTGGAAAAGAGTTTGAAGGAAAGGTGAGACAAGTAGGGAATGTTATAAACCCAAACAATCGTACTTTTCAGATAGAAGTAGCTATTCCAAATAAAGACGGGCTTGTCAAACCAAATCTTATAGCTACCGTAAAATTAAACGATTACACAGCTCAAAATACCGTGATTATCCCAGAAAACACTATTCAGAAAAATTCAAAGGGAGAAAATTTGGTATACATTTTTCAACCTGAAAGTGACAGCACCGGAATTGCTAAAAAAGTTTTGGTAAAAACTGGATATTCCTACAAGGAATCAATGGAAATCAAAGAAGGTTTGAAGCCCGGAGATCAACTTATTATTGAAGGGGCTAAAAACTTGCGCGACCAACAGAAAGTAAAAATAAAAAATTAAGCATTCGCATACCATTTTACTATGAGTAATAAAATAGATAAAGAATTTAGTATTTCATCGTGGGCTATAGATAACCGCATGACGGTTTATGTTATAACAGCGATAATAATGATAGGCGGTTTACTTTCCTATTACAGCATGCCACGGGAGTCGTTTCCGGAGATCATAGAAACAAAGATCTACGTGAGCTCCACAAACCCGGGAAACTCGGCAGAAGATGTTGAAAAATTCATTACAGAACCCCTGGAACAGGAATTCAATAATGTGGGTGGAGTAAAAGATATCAGTTCTACCACTTTTCAGGATTATTCTTTGGTAATTGTAGAATTTGAAGATGTTTTAAGTGTAGACGCCGCCAGACAAAAAATAAAGGACAAAGTTGATCTTGTAAAATCCAAAACTACCTGGCCAACCATCGATAATGGCGCCAAGGTAGAGCCCAATGTCTTTGATTTAAATCTATCTGAAGAACAACCCATCCTCAACATTAACCTTACCGGGGATTTTACCGTTCAGCAGTTAAAAGATTATGCCGAGTATCTTCAGGATAAGATCGAGATCCTTCCCCAGATAAAAGAAGCTACCATTCGTGGTGCGGAAGAAATGGAGGTGGAAATCGCCCTGGATGTTTATAAAATGACCGCTTCGCAAGTGAGCTTTGACAATGTGGTAAGCGCGGTAAGCTCTGAAAATCGCACAATTTCTGGCGGAAATATTATTTCAAACTCTGTACAAAGGAATATTCGGATAATTGGCGAAATTGAAGATCCTGAAGAATTGGAAAATGTGGTGGTAAAAAGGGACGGCGGTACTGTTTTCCTTAAGGATATATCTACTGTTAAATTTAAGGAAAAAGACCCCACTACTTTTGCGAGAGAATACGGAGAGCCAGTGGTGATGCTGGATATAAAAAAACGCAGCGGAAAAAATATGATCGAAGCGGTAGACGAGATCAAAAAAATTGTCAATGCCGAAAAAGCAGAATATTTTCCCGAAAGTCTTGTGATTTCCCTCACTAACGATCAATCTACCAAAACCCAAAGTCAGGTCGACGATTTGGTAAATAATATCATCTTTGGAGTGATTTTGGTGGTTGTGGTATTAATGTTTTTTCTGGGGTTTAGAAATGCCCTTTTCGTGGGATTTGCCATTCCGCTTTCCATGTTTTTGTCATTTATCATCCTGTCCAGCCTTGGTTTTACCCTAAATACCATGGTGCTCTTTGCACTGGTTATGGGGTTGGGGATGCTGGTAGATAACGGGATTGTGGTTGTAGAAAATGTATATTCCCTCATGGACCAGGGAATGCCCCGTACTAAAGCTGCAAAACAAGGGGTTGGCGAGATCGCCTGGCCAATAATTGCCTCTACCGCCACCACTCTTGCAGCCTTTTTCCCATTAGGCCTTTGGCCGGGAACCATCGGAAAATTTATGGTTATTTTTCCCATGACCCTATCAATAGTTCTAGGCTCCTCCTTATTTGTGGCTTTAATAATCAACTCGATGCTCACCTCCAGGTTTATGCAAACCGAAGAAAAGGAGTTTACAAAAAGAAAACTCATCAAATTTAGTGCGATCCTGGGCATTGTAGGGCTAATTTTCCTGATTGGTGGTTATATTGTGAATGCCGGAGCTCTTAGAGCAATAGGGAATTTAATGATCTTTGGTGCGATTATGCTTTGGGTCTACAAATACATTTTATCTCGTGGAGTTGATTATTTTCAGTACAAAGCCTTAAAAAAACTGGAAAATAATTATGAGCGCTTTTTAAAATTTGCGCTGAGAAAAAAGAAAGCTTATGTTTTCTTTTTCGGAACCTTCGCCCTTCTAATCTTTTCATTTGTTTTGGTGGGATTAGTTCAGCCGCTTGTTTTATTTTTTCCGGAAAATCAGCCTAATCAAATCATTACCTATATTGAATATCCGGAAGGTACTGCTATTGAAAAAACCAATGAACTCACCAAACTCGTAGAAGAACAAATTTTTGAAGCCATCAAAAAATATGAAGATGAAGATGGCTATAATTACATGGTAGAATCGGCTATTTCCCAAGTTGGCCAGGGAGCCGGGAATCCCCAAACCGATGGCGGACAGCAAAATGCTGTGCCGCATAAAGGAAAAGTCACGCTTTCCATGCGGGAATTTAACGAACGCCGCGGTGTTAAAAGCAATCAGGTACTGTCTGAGGTACGCGATGCTGTAAAAGGTTTTGCCGGAGCATCCATTGTTGTTGAAAAGGATGCCGCAGGACCACCATCAGGTTATCCCATAAATATGGAATTAAAAGGCGAAAATTATGATGATATGCTCGCCGAGGCTGAACAGGTAAGATCCTATATCCGGGGTTTAAACATTGCTGGAATAGAAGAATTAAAAATTGACGTCAACAAATCGAAATCCGAACTTGACGTTAGGGTAGACAGACGAAAAGCAGGCCAGTTAGGTGTTTCTACATCAGATGTTGGAAGAACCCTGCGTAGGGCGATTTACGGGGAAGAGGTGTCTACTTATAAAGAAGGTGGCGATGATTATGAGATAAACCTGCGGTTTAACGAAGAACTGAGGTATAACCAAAATGTGTTATTCAATCAGCCCATCACTTTCAGGGATCAAAACTCCGGTGATCTAATTCAGGTTCCAATATCTTCGGTCGTTGAAACTAAAGCAACCACAACCTTTAATTCAATTAAAAGAAAAGATCTTAAACGTGTAATAACTATTTATTCCAACGTTTTGGAAGGATACAACGGTAACGAAATAGTGGATCAGTTAAAAACCTCCCTTAGCAACTACAATTTGCCTAAGAAAATGGATCTTGCATTTACCGGGGAACAGGAAAAGCAGGCAGAGAACATGGCCTTTCTGCTAAAAGCACTACTGATTGGATTAGGTGGGATTATGCTAATTTTAGTAGCCCAATTCAATTCGGTCTCCAAACCTGTAATTATTTTGATGGCCGTAGTACTGAGTTTAGCCGGAGTATTTTTAGGACTGGTGGTTTTCCAAATGGATTTCATCATTATTATGACAATGATGGGAATTATTTCCCTTGCAGGTATTGTTGTAAACAACGCCATTGTATTAGTAGATTACACCCAATTATTAATGGACAGGAAAAAAGCGGAATTGGGATATGAAAGCGACGAACTACTTACCCGGGAAGAATATTTTGAAGCTATTGTAGCAGGTGGAAAGTCCAGATTAAGACCGGTATTGCTTACAGCCATCACAACTGTACTTGGATTAATCCCTCTGGCTGTTGGCTTGAATGTCGATTTCTTTAGCCTGTTTACAGATTATGACCCAAAAATATTTATGGGAGGTGATAACGTGGTCTTTTGGGGTCCATTGGCCTGGACGGTTATTTTTGGATTGGTATTCGCTACCTTCCTTACTTTAGTTGTGGTCCCAGTGATGTTTTACCTGGTAAACAGGGCAAAGGTGAACATTTCCGACAGGCGCCGAAAGAGAAAAGAACTTAAATCTGCTTAAAAACAAAAACCCCGAAGCGGGCCGCTTCGGGATTTTTGTTTTTAATTTTTACATTACCTAGATACCTGATAATCTTTAATTAAGCAATGATTCCATAACATTGAATGGCTTAAACCCACCATTTTCACTCCTTAAATTAATTTAAAGAATAATAAAGATTGATATTTTCATTTTTTAAGGCCTTTATCCTTAAGAAACCGTGATAACTTCATACTTTTGCCATTCGAAATTTCAATTGTGAATTATGTATAGAAGTCATACCTGTGGTGAATTAAGACCGGCCCAAATTGGTGAAGAAGTAACTCTTGCCGGATGGGTACAAAAAATAAGGAATAAAGGTTTTATGATTTGGGTAGACCTTCGCGACAGATACGGGCTTACCCAGCTTATTTTTGACGAGGAACGCACCTCAAAGGAAATCCTGGAAAAGGCTTCCCAATTGGGTCGCGAGTTTGTAATACAGATCAAGGGAACGGTGATTGAACGCCAATCAAAAAACCCACAGTTGCCTACGGGTGATATAGAAATATTGGTTTCAGAATTCAACTTGCTAAACCCTTCCTTAACTCCACCGTTTACAATTGAAAATGAAACCGATGGCGGAGAAGAACTTCGGATGAAATACCGTTATCTGGATATTAGAAGAAATCCCGTAAGAGAAAACCTCATGTTCAGGCATCAGGTTGGAATGAAGGTTAGGAATTACTTGTCAAATCAGGGATTTATAGAGATAGAAACCCCGTATTTGATAAAATCTACTCCCGAAGGTGCCCGCGATTTTGTGGTGCCAAGCAGGATGAACGCAGGCCAGTTCTATGCCTTGCCACAATCGCCGCAAACATTTAAACAATTGTTGATGGTTGGGGGAATGGACAAATATTTCCAGATCGTTAAATGTTTCAGGGATGAAGACCTAAGGGCAGATCGCCAGCCGGAATTCACCCAAATTGACTGTGAAATGGCTTTTGTGGAACAGGAAGATATTTTAAACGTTTTTGAAGGTCTTACCCGGCATTTGCTGAAAGAAATAAAAAATATTGAAATTGGAGATTTCCCGAGAATGACCTATGCTGAAGCCATGAAAACATACGGCAATGACAAACCCGATATACGTTTTGGGATGAAATTTGCCGAACTTAACAAGCTTGCACAAGGGAAAGGATTTAATGTATTTGATGAGCAGGAATTAGTGGTAGGGATAGCTGTTCCCTGGGCTGCAACCTACACCCGAAAAGAAATAGATTTCCTTGTAAATTGGGTAAAACGTCCACAAATAGGAGCAAAAGGCCTAATTTGGGTGAAATATGCCGAAGACGGCAGCTTAAAATCTTCTGTAGATAAATTTTATTCTGAAAAAGACCTGGCAAACTGGGCGAAAGAAACCGGTGCAAATCCAGGAGACCTTATTTTGGTCATGACCGGAGATGCAGCCAAAACCCGCACGCAATTAAGCGCGCTCAGAATGCATTTGGCTACTGAATTAGGATTGCGAGATCCTAACGAATTCGCCCCGCTTTGGGTAGTAGATTTCCCGCTTTTAGAATGGGATGAAGAGTCAAAGCGCTTCCATGCGATGCACCATCCATTTACTTCACCGAAACCGGAAGACATAAAATTATTGGAAACCGATCCTGCAGCTGTGCGCGCCAATGCATACGATTTGGTGATGAATGGCAATGAAATAGGAGGTGGATCAATTCGTATTCACGATAAGCAAACCCAATCAAAAATGTTTGATTATTTAGGTTTCACTCCTGAACAAGCCCAGGCTCAATTCGGATTTTTAATGAATGCCTTCGAATTTGGCGCTCCGCCACACGGTGGGATCGCTTTTGGTTTTGACAGATTGGTTGCAATTTTAAGCGGACAGGAAACCATTCGTGATTTTATAGCCTTTCCTAAAAACAATTCCGGACGTGATGTTATGATTGATGCCCCGGCAAAATTAGATTTGGAGCAACTTGGCGAATTGCATTTAGAAGTAAAACTTTAATTATCAATTTTCAGATGATTTTTTTAAACAATATAAACCCAGGCTCCTAAAATGCGCCCAATAACAGTCGGATTTCAACGCTTTTTACTTTGGAAGACAAAGCATCTTTCACAACATCAGTTTATTCTGATATTAAGTGCTTTTATAGGACTTGCTGCCGGTTTAGGTGCCGTTACTATTAAAAACCTCACCCACTTTATTCAAAATAAACTGGAAGGCAAGTTTATAGTTACTTATCACCAGGCTTTTTATTTCATCTTCCCACTCCTAGGTCTTGCAATGGCCTACTTTATTATTAAATACGGGTTTAAGAAGAAAATTGGCCACGGTATTCCTTCTACCTTATATGCTATTTCAAAACGCCAGGGGATCATGAGGTCGTTTCAAATGTATGCATCTCTAATTACAGCACCTTTAACGGTAGGTTTTGGAGGTTCGGTAGGACTGGAGGGACCAACGGTGGCAACCGGGGCATCAATAGGTTCAAATATTGCACGTTTGTTCCAAATGAATCAAAGTTCACGTACCCTGCTTGTAAGTTGTGCGGCGGCAGGAGCAATGTCTGCCATATTCAAGGCACCAATTGCAGGAATAATTTTTGCCATTGAAGTTTTTAGCCTGGATCTAACGCTTGTCTCTCTGCTTCCTTTGCTAATCGCTTCGGTTTCGGCAATTTTAACTTCCTATTTTTTTCTTGGTGCAAATATTCTTTTATCCTTTCATCTTAAAGATCCATTCCTTATTTCAGAAGTGCCGTTTTATATAATCCTTGGGATTTTAGCCTCCCTTTGCTCCATGTATTTTACCTCGGTCTATTTTAAAATCAGTGATCTTTTTAAAAAAATTGGATCCCCTTTCACAAGATTATTGGTAGGTGGAATTGGTCTTGGGATCCTGATTTATTTTATTCCTCCATTATATGGGGAAGGTTACAGCGTTATAAATAATCTGTTAACCGAGAATTACAAGCAAGCCCTTGGCACCAATTTTTTTAATGAGTTTTTAGATAATATCTGGGTAGTCATCGCTTTGCTGGCAGGCCTGGTGATCTTCAAAATTGTTGGTACCGCCCTAACATTCGGGGCTGGTGGTATTGGTGGTATTTTTGCACCAGTGCTATTTATGGGCAGCGCCTTGGGTCACTGTTTCGCATTGATCGTAAATAATTTAGGGATCCTTAAAAATCCAATATCTGTTAGCAATTTTACTATGGTAGGAATGGCCGGACTTATGGCCGGGGTATTGCACGCCCCGCTTACAGCAATTTTCCTAATTGCCGAGCTTACCGGGGGCTATGAACTTATTGTGCCTTTAATGATCACTGCGGTTATTTCGTTTTTAATCACTACCAAATTTCAGCCGCATTCGGTATATACTATGGAATTGGCTGCCCGTGATGAATTGTTAACCCACGATAAGGATCATAAGGTACTCACCCTGCTAAATATAGATCAGGTGATTGAAACCAATTTTGTTCCCTTAAAAGTGAATATGAACTTAGGGGATGTCATTCATAATGGCGTAATAAAATCTTCCAGGAATTTGTTTCCCGTTTTGGATGAAAACAATAACTTTATGGGAATCCTCCTTTTAGATGATATTCGGCCAGTTATGTTTGAAAAAGATCTCTATGATAAAATAAAAGTTCAGGAACTCATGCAACGGGCTCCCGAAATAATCGATATGAAAAAGGACAGCGTGAAGGATATCATGAAAAAATTTCAGGACAGTGAAGCCTGGAATCTGCCGGTTGTTGATGATGAAAAATATATTGGCTTTGTTTCCAAATCGAAATTGTTAACTGCTTACAGGCAGAAATTAATTGAAGTAACCGTTTAAAGATGAACACCATTATCAAAATATTAGCTATAATAATCCTTATTGCCGTTGGCACCGGATTTTATTTTAGAATGAACGATAAAATGATTTTAGGCGACAGGACTATTGGGATCGCCGTTTTGGCCAGCGCCTTTATACTTATGCCTATATTTTTATACGTGCGTTGGAAAGATAAAAATTTAAAAGATTATACCTTCACTAAGGAAAACTTAGATAAAATGCGGGATAAGGATTTATAACAAGTGGATTATAATTAATTGCGTTAAAAAAAATTTATTTTAACTATTTCGGCTAAAATATATTATGTATGTTTGTGCTTTATTAATTACTTATTTTATTATAATGGAAGGTACAGTTAAATTTTTCAATGAATCTAAAGGGTTCGGATTCATTACCAACGACGAAACAGGAAAAGATATTTTTGTTCACATTACAGGTCTTAGCAGTGAGTCTTTAAACGAAGGCGACAAAGTTGAGTACGTTGAAGAAGAAGGAAGAAAAGGACTAACGGCAGCTCAGGTGCACGTTATCAATGAATAATATATTTTTATATTAACATTCGAAACTTAAAAAACCGTCTAAAATTTAATTTTAGACGGTTTTTTTATGTTCCGGTGACACTTATTTTTGATCAGGCTACTTTTATTGTTTTAGAAAGTCAACTTCTCGGTTTTTAATCCATCCAACATAGTCCGTGTCAATTTCTTAATGTCAAATTCGTGTTTCCAGCCCCAGTCTTTTCTTGCCTCACTATCATCTATACTACACGGCCAGGAATCGGCGATTTGTTGACGGGAATCCGGCTCATACGCTATTTCAAATTCCGGCAGTTGCTGCCTGATCTCTAAAGCCAAATCATTTGGGGTAAAACTCATGGCTGATAAATTATAGGATGAACGCACCTTTATTTTCTCTGATGGAGCCTGCATAATATCCACGGTAGCTTTTAAGGCATCATCCATAAACATCATCGGCAAAGCGGTGTTCTCACTTAAAAAAGAAGTATAAGTTCTGTCTTTTAGGGCAGAGTGAAAAATCTCTATAGCATAATCTGTAGTTCCGCCACCTGGCAGGGTCTTATAACTTATAATTCCCGGAAATCGAATGCTGCGAACATCAACCCCATATTTGTTAAAATAATATTCACACCAACGTTCCCCTGTTTGTTTACTGATCCCGTAAACTGTATTGGGTTCCATGACGGGGCTTTGTGGAGTGTTTTCTTTTGGAGAGCTCGGACCAAAAACGGCAATGCTGGAAGGCCAGAAAATCCTTTCTATTTTTTTGTCTTTCGCAAGGTTTAAAATATTGAATAGAGAATCCATATTAAGACTCCACGCCTTCATCGGGATTTTTTCTGCAGTAGCACTTAACATTGCAGCCATTAAATAAACATCTGTGATTTTATGTTTTTCAACCAAACCCTCAATCCCTGCTTTATCTGTGGCATCGGCAATTTCAAAAGTCCCGGAATTCATCAGCTCCTCCCCTCCGTTCTTGATATCACTGGCTATTACCTTGTCATTCCCAAAGAGTCCTCGTAATTTCATGGTGAGTTCACTTCCTATTTGTCCAGCAGCCCCAATGACCAATATTTTTTTTGAATCCATTTTTACAGTTTTGTTGCGCAAAGATATCCATTTAAGCAAAGAAGTTAATAAGAATGAGGTAAAAATAGGAACTTTATATCCTCCTTTGCTGAACTCTCTTTTTTGTCGGGGGGTTTGCTTAACTTTGTTCCTTAAGATCAGGACAAAAAGCCCTCAACAGGATTTATCAGACCCGGAAAAGCCTCATAAATAAATGAACAGTAGCTTATTATTCGATTTCGTTCCCTTAAAACATACTCGAATTTCCTTATAAAAGGCTAATTAGATCAAATTTCAGAAACAAAACACACAGTATCAACAAATTAAAAATCTGTTTTTAGATGAAAAATATATTTTCGATCGTTTTAATTCTTTTGGTAACCGGATGCAACCAAAACAAAGGTCTAAAGTCTCAGGCAGCTAAAACTGAAACAGACACCACTGTTTTTAACCAAAAACTCAGGATCACTGCACAACAAGTGCCTTTGCTACCTGAGGCCGGTGAAGTTACTTCGGGATGGCTTGCCTATATTATCGCCCAGAATGAGATTGAAAATTTTAAGGATTATACCGTTAACGATGTTGTTTCCAATGCCCGCCCTATCGCAGAGATTATGAAAAACCTGCAAGAGACCTTACCCGATTCTTTAAAGGCAAATCCTGTGGAAGCAAGACTTTCCGTGATTCTTACAAAAGCGAAGATCTTGGAACAACTTTCACAACAGCGGGAATTACAGGCAAAAAAAATAGCTGCCACAGCCGAAGACCTGGCTTTGGAATTCAATAATTTAAAAATCCAGATCAACGAACTCTTTCTAAAAACCCTGGAGGAATTTGAAATGGAACTGGATAAATATGAGGCTCCTATAGATTCCATGGAATTGCCCAAGAATCGCAATACAGACACGCTATAGAGCGTCTCAAAGAGCCCTTAACCTAAATAAATGAAAAAACTAAGCCTTATCCTTTTAATGATTGTTACTTATTCCTGTAACAATCCATCGGCAGAAAAAGAGAGCTCCGCAACAGACAAAACAGGTTCTCAAACGGTTTTCAAAGCAGAAATTAATAAGGTTCTGGAAGCCTGGCACTCAGCAGCAGCGCAGGCAAATTTTGAGGATTATTTCGATCTAATGTCCGGCGATGGAATCTTCATTGGTACAGATGCTACTGAAAATTGGCAAAATAAAGAATTCAGGGAATTTGCAAAACCTTTTTTTGACAAAGGAAAAGCCTGGAGTTTTAGCACCCTGGAAAGAAATATTTATGTCTCAGAAAACGGGGAAACCGCCTGGTTCGATGAACTTCTTAACACCCAAATGGGAATTTGCAGAGGTTCCGGGGTTTTGGAGAAAAAACAAAATGCCTGGAAAATTAAACATTATGTGCTTTCCATCGCCATCCCAAATGAGTATGTGGATAAAATCACCCAAATCAAAAATGAATCTGACAGCACACTGATCTCAAAACTTCAATAATTTTTCCGAATAAACAACCACACATCCTAATCTAAGAAATTCAAGATTCAATCTCTTATTTTTTAGTACTTTAGCGACAAATCTTTAATTTTAATTAATAACGACGAATGAAAAAAATAATTAATGCATTGTTGATGCTACTGCTCGTTGCAGCAGCGGTTACCAGTTGTAAAAGTGACGACAAAAAAATGTCAGAAAACAAGGAAACGCATGGGATAAATCTTTCTTTTATGGATACCACGGTAAATCCTCAGGATGATTTTTTCATGTATGTTAACGGAAAATGGGTAGATTCTACCGAAATCCCAGACGAGTATACTACCTGGGGCAGTTTTAACGAATTGCGTAAAAAAACAGATTCCGATGCCCTTTCATTACTGGAAAAGGCTTCTAAAAATAAAGAACTGGATGCTTCCAGCGATCAGGCAAAAGCGGTTTTCCTTTACCAAAGTATAATGGATACCGTAACCCGTAACGAGAAAGGAATTCAGCCTTTGCAACCTTATCTTGCCAAAATCGGTGCTATAACCAATAAAGCAGAATTACAGGCATATCTTACCGAAATGCAGGAATTCGGCGGTGCCGGATTCTTCGATTTTTCAGTAGGTGCAGATGCTAAAGACAGCAACACGAACGCTGCCTATATTTCTCCTTCAAGACTGGGCTTACCAGATCGTGATTATTATGTTGCTGAGGATTCGGATTCAAAAGAAAAAAGGGAAAAATATAAATCCCATATCACGAGAATGTTGCAATTTTTAGGAGATTCTCCGGAAGATGCAGCAAAACGTGCAGCGCAAATTTTAGCCTTCGAGACCGGTCTTGCACAACCGCAACTGGATAAAGTAGAACGCCGCGATGCACGCAAAACCTACAACCCTATGCAGGTTTCAGAATTGCAAAAACAAGTTGGTGCAATAGATTGGAAAACCTATTTCGACAAAATTGGCGCTTCAAATTTGGACACTATAATTGTAGCACAACCAAAATATATGCAGGCCCTGCAAAAAACCTTTGCTCAAAATAATGTAGAAAACTGGAAAACCTATCTGCGCTGGACACTTTTCAATGATGCCGCCAATTCTTTAAGCACCGAAATTGAAAGAGCCAACTGGGAATTTTACGAACAAACCCTGCAAGGAGCCAAGGAACAACGTCCCTTAAACCAACGAGCTCTTGGAATTGTAAACGGAACTTTGGGAGAAGCGCTGGGAAAATTATATGTAGAAGAAAATTTTCCGCCGGAGGCTAAAGTCAAAGCTAAGGAAATGATTGCCAATATCATCAAGGCGTATGAAGTCAGGATCAATAACCTTACCTGGATGAGCGACAGCACTAAGATCAAAGCCATCGAAAAATTGGGAACTACCACAATTAAAGTTGGTTATCCCGATAAATGGAAAGATTACAGCGACCTTAGAATCGCCGGCCCAAAGGATGAAAAAGGATCTTTTTTCCAAAATATGATGAACGCTTCAAAGTGGAATGTAAAAGAAGATATGGATAAATTGGGGAAACCGGTAGATAAGACCGAATGGTATATGGCTCCCCAAATTGTCAATGCGTATTACAATCCAAGCTACAACGAGATTGTGTTCCCCGCGGCTATCCTGCAACCGCCATTCTACGATTATAAAGCCGATGCAGCCGTTAATTATGGTGGAATTGGCGCCGTGATTGGCCATGAGATCTCTCATGGATTTGACGATAGTGGTTCCAGATTTGACGCTCAGGGCAATTTGAACAACTGGTGGACAGATGAAGATCTAAAACAATTTGAAGGACTTGGCGAGGCTTTAGCCGACCAGTATAGCGCGATTGAAGTGCTGGACAGCGTTTACATCAACGGGGAATTTACCCTTGGTGAAAATATTGGAGATCTTGGTGGGGTGAATGCCGCTTACGACGGACTTCAAATGGACTTGAAAGAACACGGAAACCCCGGTGAAATAGATGGATATACCCCGGAACAACGTTTCTTCCTGTCATGGGCAACCGTGTGGCGTACCAAAATGAGGGAAGAAGCACTTAGAAACAAGATCAAAACCGATCCGCACTCTCCGGGAATGTACCGCGCTTATGTGCCTTTGCAAAATATCCCTGCTTTCTATGAGGCATTCAATATCAAAGAAGGCGACAAAATGTACCTAAAACCTGAAAACCGGGTAATTATCTGGTAATCTCCGGAAATAATAAATTTAAAAGGACCGCAGCAATGTTGGTCCTTTTTTATTTTCTGGCTGCGACCCCCACGCCCAAAAGCGTGGCGGTCGGGCTATTCGCTGTAGTCCCGATGCCCTTATGGGCATTGGGAGCTGCCGCTGCTATCCCTCGCAGAAATATCACAAAATTGAAAGTAATGTCATTGACCAGAAAAAAGGCTGAAATGTATTTTATACAAGAAAATTTGTTTCAAAAAACAAATTAGAGCCCTTTCTCAAAACTATAATTTAGCTTTTCTTCGAGATTAACAGATCCTATTATTTTGCCTTTTGAAGGTTGGTCCTGGTCAAACTCCGGCAATGGCAGCTCGTTCTCTGAAGATTTCCTGGTATAATGTTCCTCTTTGGTGGGATGCTCCGGAGAAGCGGCGTTAAAAATCTCTCCCCACGCCTCTTTATTGATGATCTCAATTATTATCCCGATACAATCCTCTAAATGGATCAAATTTACAGGAGCCTTTGGATCTTTTAAATTTTTCTTGCCTGACAAATAATTCACGGGATTCCTTCCGGGACCAAATAGTCCTCCAAAACGCACAATACTTGTAGAAAAGGATTCGCTGTTTTTTAAAAGCTCCTCCGCAGAGCGCAGTTGTTTTGAACTTTCGGAAATGCCGTTGGCCGGGTCATTTTCCGTATAAACAGGAATTTCCCGGGTGTCTTCATAAACCGAGGTTGAACTTACAAACAGTACATTTTTAACGCCGCTCTTTTTGATGTAATCCTGCAACCTGCCAATTTTCCCAATAAAGTTAGCATCAGGATCCCCGCGCAATCCCGGTGGAATATCAATAATCAATGCATCCGCATCCCCCAAAAATGCCGTTATATCTCCCTGAATACCTTCGGTATGTAATTTAATGAGATAAGGCAAGATCCTTTCAGAGCTAAGTTGTGTCATTTTCTCCCGGCTGGTAGTCGAACCTTTTACCACATGACCTTCCTCTACTAACTTTTTAGCCAGTGGCAATCCAAGCCATCCGCATCCCAATATCGATATATTCATAATTTGCGTTTCCTAACCTCCCATTAAGAGAAGAATTTTTTAATGATTTTTTCAAATTTACAAAACTTCAATAAACCTGCCTGTTCTGTTGGGTTCAGTTTGGCTCCACAAAATAAATTGACAACTTCACTTTTGTTTTTGTAATCAATTCGATTATTTCTGTGATTCGTCAAACCTGATCGTTTTTTTAAGGATCACCGCGTCATTTAAAACAAAGGGTCTTGGGATCATTGATCTTTCCCGCTGAGGCACTTTCAATTTTTCATTTTCCAGCAGATCAAAACTTGCTTCATACAATATAAACTCAGGTACTTTTTCGCCCTTTACGGCAAACTCCAACCGCAGCGTGTCCCGGTTCGCAGCATGGTAAATCAGCAATCTGTCCAACCATCTTTTTGTAAAAACATGAAATGGATTTGCTCCCAGATAAATAGAATCTGCCTCCAGTCCATTGACCTTGAATTCCTCAAAATTAAAAGATCTGTCCACAAACAATTCCATCCGATTGATTTTTCGGTTCGGTGCTATTTTTAATGAATAACGGTTGATATTTTGCAAACTGTCCGGAGTATTCAACTTCTTAAAGAAAATTCCCGGTTCCGGAATATTGACAACAGGAGCTTCAGATCTAAAGGTGAACCCCGAACCATATTTACTGCTAAACAATTCTTTTACAGAAGGAATAATAGCAGGATCTTCACCAAAATAAGCCTGTGTCCACGAATCTACAAGTTTGTCGTAAGAATTCCAGGTGGCCTTTTGGGCATCGGTATCCAAAAGATATACAAGACTGTTTGGTTTAGGTCTTTCTTCATTAAAACCGGATTTAAAATGTGCGGTTATAAAGATGACATTGAAGAGTAGGAAAAACAACAGTCCCAGTCCATTTTTTCGTTTAAAATATCCAAAAACAGGAAGAAAAAACACAAACAGGAATACAGTTAATATCGCGGCTACATAAAGGATCTTTAGGCCAAGTGCTACAGGAAAGCTCATTACAAAAGGCAATAACAAAACCAATGCCGGCAAACTTAACAGAAGCATCAGAAATGGGTTTGGGGTTTTTTGCCGCAACATCACCCATAACTGTATCACTCCAAAATAAACCGGGATAATAAAATAAGCTGCGCCTTCCAGATAAAATGCTGTTAAAGCACATATTAACAACCAGAAAAATAAAGGAAATATAAAATCCCCAGCCTGTTTTTCCGGAGTCCCAAGTTTGTGATAAATTAAAAAACAAAGGCTAATACTCAGGAAAATAGCCGAAGCTATATAATAATAACCGTTATAGGTAAAACCCTGCTCCATTTCTGCATATTCCGGATAAATCATCAGGCAGAACTGCCATAGCAAAAAGACCAAAATTGCTGAACCCAGCAGGCTGATCAAAAATGGTACAGCACCTTTGAACACAATTTTTAGATTTATTTTCTTTTTATAAAAACCATAGATCAATACTGCGAAAAACAAACTAAAACCAATTATCAGCATAGGGAAGATCCAGGGAAAAGGATAGCTGATCATTTTTCCAAAAGGCAGATTGAAATAGATCAGGTCTTCCTCAGAATTTAAATCTGACAGGTCGGCATCTTTAAAATAATCCAAAAGTGGCATCAGGTAACTTCCCTGGTGGGCAAGGGTTTCCTTATCCAAATTTGCCGGAATATCATTGGCGGTATGATAATCGAAATGATCGTCTATAAAGGCAAAATTAAACCCGTTAATATTGCCTTGTTCCCGGAGCACAGTTAAATCGGTATCATTGGGAAGCATTTTATAAACGCTATATGCAAGGGAATTGGTGACCGGAAAATCCGGTTTTGCCTTGATGAAATGTTGGATAAGTCCTGAATTTCCGCCATTGGTTTCCAGAAGCATAAAGGAATT
>Ga0209414_1000691_pt1 | contig 16388 bp, 17 predicted proteins | sample LakVidmifraction_4_FD_181154 | JGI IMG/M metagenome (GOLD analysis project Ga0209414, IMG submission 181154) | Hypersaline microbial communities from Lake Vida, Antarctica - Brine Hole Two &gt;0.2 micron (SPAdes) (version 2) | ecosystem: Environmental > Aquatic > Non-marine Saline and Alkaline >... | reverse complement strand
ATATGGCACAAGGTGGGCTCGTCCAACGTTTTCAAGCGGGGTCCGATGAGGAGGGCGTCACCCCAGGTAGCTACTCTCCAGAAATGCTTAAGTACGCCCAAGAACAATTAGCAGCTAGTAGAGGTGCGGGGAACTTGGAACGCGAAGTAAATGACATCTTGCCTATGTATCAAAAGATACTAGGAAGTGGAGACCGTAACACGATGCAAGGTCAAGCGTTAATGGACATTGCACAGGCAGGCTTGCGTCTTGCTTCAGGGCGCAATGCACAAGGGGTTAACGTAGCAGGGGATTCGTTTGCAGGGCAGTTGGCCTCTGCAGGAATGGGCTTGCCTGAAAAGCTTGCTGCCCGTGCAGGTCAGTTCCAACAAGAAGAGCGTGCGGTTAAATTAGCTGCACTTAAAGCTGCCGAAACAAACGTAGAAGGTCAGCGCAAGTTGTTTGGACAGATCATAAAAAGCGCAGGCGCAAGTCCTTTTGGTAAGGGGGACTGGGATTTCGCAGTCTTGAACCGCCCAGGCTTATTGCAAAAGTGGAGTGAAAACCAAACTTCGCCCGAAGAAGATAATTTGATTGAATCTGCTATTACAAAGATGCAGTCTCCTCGTATGGAATTTAAAACGGATCCTGTAACAAAACAGGTCTATCAAGTACAAGTGCCTGGCGTATTGCCTTCTTTTGTTTCTGCAGCTCGAGCTAAACGCGGTGGCGCAGTACCACCTGCACAGACAACAGGGACAGGTAGCTATACAGTTACTCCGCCTGAGTCACCTTTAGTTCGTGATACAAATGGAAACGTAATAGATATTCGTGCTACAGAAGACCCAAATGCGCCTCCTCCTATTGATAAGACATTAGGTGTAGTACCTCCTTCCCCGGGTGAAATTCAAGCATCAACAACCCCTGCCGTAACTTCTGCTTATTCGAAAACAGACCCAACCTTCTTTAATATGGCAGGAAAAGGAACAGGGCCTATTAATGTAACAAAGCCTTTCTTGGCAAAGATCCCTGGGTTAGGGGACTTTATCAATGCAGATAAAGAGATTGAAGCAACCACTTTCTTGAAAACAGCCATTAACCGCATAACGGCTGCACTTGGTGAAACGGAACGGTTCGGGTCAGTTGAGAAAGCGCAAATCTTGGGTCAACTAGATTTGCTGCCCTCTTTAATCGATAGGAAAGAAGCTTACTGGCAACGTGTAGTGGGTCTAGATACTATGTTGCTAAAAGCATCAGATGAATTAGCTTCCACCGCATACAATACTCAATTAACCCCCTCTACGCAGGGTGATGCGCGTGCAAAACTAGATCAGATTCGTCAGGTTAGAGCCTTTTTAGGGGCTCCTCCGCGGGTTTTTACAACACAGGACTTTAATGCACTTGAGATAGGTACTCCGTTTATCTTGCCAAATGGTAAGATTCAGTTTAAATCGGCAGAGATTACTAAAAGGTAAACACAGATGAATGAAGATGATCTCTTAGCCATTGAACAAGCTTCACGGACCGAGGCTCCTGCTGAAATCCCTAACGAAGGTATTGACCCTGCAATTTTAGCAGCAAGCACCCCCGTGTCTGCCCAACCAGAAGCTCGAATAGGGGAAGCAGGTATTGGAGTGGTAGAGGGCGCTACTTCTCTTGGTTTACCTTTAGCAGGAGGCTATGCTGGGGCAAAAGCAGGGATGATATTAGGTGCTCCATTTGGCCCAGCAGGGGTAGGGATTGGCGGAGCTTTAGGTCTTGGCGCAGGTTTGTTTGCAGGGAGCATGGGTGCAAGCGAGATAAAAGAATTATTGCCACCTAGACCAACTGATCCTGATTTACTACCCTATAGAGAAGGTGGCAAGACATTTGGCGAGTCTATTGCATTAGCTCCAATGGCTTTTGGCATACCAATTAAAAGCGCACAACAAATATCAAGCTACATAAACGCAATGTCACCCCTGTTATCAAAACTTCCTGGCGGCACTGTCTCTGGTCAGCTTGGTAAATTTATTGCAGATACAGCAGCTTTGGTTGGTCAAACAGCTCAAAAATACCCTAAATCATTTTTGTCCGCAGAAGTAGCAGGCGCTACAGGAGCAGGGATTGGTGGTGGTATAGCAGAAAGCATGGCGCCAGGTGAAGCGGGTCCGCGGTTCGTGGGCGAAGTAGCGGGTGGTTTTTTGTTTCCTGGTCGCATGGTGTTATCTGCTTCAGGTAACGCCAAGGACTTCCTAGGCACGCTTGTCCAGAGTATTTCAAAAGAATCAAGGGAAGGTCGAGCCGCAAACAAGCTCCAAACTATCTTGTCCGAAGCAGGAGAGGACGTACCCGCCTTAATCAGAAAGCTGTCACAGCCTTTGGACGGGGGTGCTCCGCTTACAGCTGCACAAAAGACAGGCTCTACAACATTGAGTGTGCTAGAAACAACACTTGCCAAGAACAATGCCCAGTATGGTGCTGACGTATTAAAACAAGGCTCGGACTCGCTCAAAGCATACAAGCTTTTGGCAGAGAGATTAAAAGAAGTTGGTTCACCCGAAGCTTTGGCAAAGTCAGCTGAATTACGTCAGACCTATTTTGACGGGATGCTTAACACACGTCTGCAGTTAGCAGATGCAGAAGCAGCTAGACGTGTTGCACAGATAACTAAAGACACCCCTGAATCACGAGCCAAGATTGGTGAGATTGTTAAGACACAAACAGAGTTAGCCCTAAAAGACGCACGGGAACATGAACGCTTCTTGTGGCAAAATGCTTTTAAAGACTCTGTTGAGACCGCTCCTAAAGGTGGCTTAAAGTACAAAGAAGTGACTCCTGCCTCAACCGGAGAAGAGTTCTTAAACATTGCAACGTCAATGACGCCTGAGCGCTTTAATGCGCGTATGCCTGCCGAAGTTCGTAAGATCATGAGTAGGTTAGGGGTTGATGACGCTGCTATTAAACGCTATGAGCAAGGTAAACAAACACAAGAGTTTTTACAAACAGGAAGAGTTCCCTCTGAGTATTTAACTCGTTCTGTCCCTGCCCCAAAAAGCTCGCTTGAGTTGCCAAAAGGTGTTAGTGGAACTTTAGGACCGTCTGAAAACGTTACGATATTTAAAGACACCAATGTTAATGATTTAATTAACATCCGCAGTGACCTTTTGTCGTTTGCAAGAGACGCTGCAGCACGAGGCGAAGCGGCTAACGCCAACTTTTATGGTCGTCTTGCTGAGTCAACCTTACAGGACTTAAACACACTACAAAGCCCTGCATATGATTCTGCTCGCCAGTTTTCTAGAACACTTAACGACACCTTTACCCGTACCTATGCAGGAGACATTGCAACAGGGGTTACGAAAACGGGGGCAGAGAAATTACCTGCCGAGATCCTTGTATCACGTGCCTTTGGGAGCAATGCTGATGTTACTGCATTGCGTATGCAAGAGATCCAAGACTCAGTAGGCATGATGCGTAGTCAGTATGACGATGCTGTAACTCGATTCGGTGCTGATAGCGCAGAAGCTGCACAACTTAAGCCTTTTGCAGATCTTGCCACACAGCGTGTGGATTCTATTGGGGATGCGCAACAGCGTGTATTGCGCTTAGCCGCAGCCAAAACAATCGATCCTCTTACTGGTCGAGTAGGACAGAGACAGTTAACGAAGTTTGTTTCTGAAAACAAGCCTATGCTTGATAAGTTTGGTGTGACAGATGATTTGCAAGACGCCTTGAAAGCAGAAAATGCTTTTCAAGCGATAAGCCAACAAAACAGCTATGCAAATAAAACACTTCGCAAACAAACGGCTTTCGCACAGGTTTTACAAAACGAGAATCCAACGACTGCTGTAACGGACGTACTAAATAGCCGTTATCCTGTTAAAAACTTCTCTAACATTGCCAAGCTTGCTAAGGCGGGTGGGGCAGATGCAGCGGATGGTTTAAAGTCTACTGTGTACGACTACGCTTTTACTAAAGCTGGTGGGATGGAGCGGTTTGATGTAACTAAATTCCGCAAGGCTCTTTTTGATCCAATGGGTCCAGGTCAACCTTCTGTTCTTACAATGATGCGTAGCCAAGGTTTGATGGACAACACGGAAGTCCGAAACTTGTTGTCAATTATTCGCCCCATGGAAAGAGTTGAAAAAGCCATGGGCACTAAACAGATGATGGATGATGTCGTATCAGGTGCGGATGCGGTAACCGAATTAGCGATGCGTGTGGTAGGTGCAAGACTTGGTACGGCAGCGATAAATGGTGGCCCAGGCGCCTTGATTGCTGCTTCAGCAGGCTCAAAAGCAGTTCGTAGTATCTTTGATAAAGCACCTACGATGATGATTCGTGGGATTATTGAACAAGCGACTAAAGACCCACAGCTCATGACACTGCTTCTTAAAAAAGGCGGTACTGAGCGTGAGAAAATACAAATGGCACGGCAACTCCATGGCTATCTTGGCGCTGCAGGCTTAAATTACGCTGAGTTTGACGAACCTGCACCACAGCCAGAAGCACCCACGGGTCCGAGCGCCAGGGAAATGTTGCGTCAAACCGCACCCTCAACCCCCTCTCGTGGCGTACCAGGACTCACGAACCAAGGCGCGCCTGCTGGTCAACCAAGCACCGCGCCCCAAGCGCCACCGCCAGGCCCACAAAGTGCTACACCACAACCCCCAAGCCAGAGCCGTCAAATGCTCTCGGCACTCTTTCCTGAAGATCGCTTGTTAGGAGTGCAGTAAATGAAAGGTCTATACGCAAATATTAAAGCAAAGAAAGATCGCATCGCAGCAGGTAGCAAGGAGAAGATGCGAAAGCCTGGCACAAAGGGCGCGCCTACCGCAGCCGCTTTTAAGCAATCTGCTAAAACAGCTAAGAAGCCTAAGAAATAATTACTTGGCGTAAAACTGTTCTACCCTTTGCAACCAGGCTTGCTTGTATTGTTGAAACTCCCGACCTGCGGTGGTGAACTCCTGAGTAGAGCCGTCTTGTACAGACATCATCACCGCAGCGTTTTCAATGTTCGTGCCATGCACAATGTCATGCGCTAAGGCGTAAGCAGCCAACTGATGAAAGTAGTCTTCAATCCACTCCCGCTTCTTCGGTTTATTTGACTGCTTAAAATCAACAATAGAAGGCTTACCACGGTACACGCACACCATATCCGCGGTCCCCGCATAGCGATCAGGATAATAAAGCGCCGTCTCCGAGCCCCATATCTCATCAATCTGTGGAAAGAACGTGTTAATCAGACGATACCCCATCTCGTAGCCCTTTAGCATCTGCCAACTAGTGGGTCTAGGTAAGTCACGAGCCGCGATCATCCTGTCCATCACCATGTGCATGTGCGTGCCCACAAGCGCAGCTTCGTTCTTGATCTGCTCCGCCTTTTGCTCACCCACTCTCGCGGCCCACGCATCAAGTTCCTTCTTGTCCTTTGTTTCTGACAGGATGCGTGTCACGCTAGGTAGTTTGGTGTCACCGTATACATAGACACGCCCCGCTGGTCCATCTTCTCGAACCAGACTCTCATACTTGTATTTTTTACGCAACGGAATAATGTCAATCATGATTTTTTCCACTCAGGCGTAGAGTTATGCTTGAGCCAATCTTTTGTTTTCTCACCCATCACCTCATTGGCAATATTCATCTTCTGTAAAAGCGCTGTGACAATCTTATCGTCAACCGTGCCAGGAGAAACCATGTCAACGTAAGTCATTTTGTTTACTTGACCAAAACGATCTATTCGAGCCTCTGACTGCAAGCGGACTTCCAAGTCGTAGCCGTTTGAGTAGTAAATCATCGTGTGCGCTTCCGTAAGTGTCAGACCATATCCACCCGTTCTAGGCTGTCCGACAAAGAACCTTAGATCACTATTTGGATCTTGAAAGCGAGCCACAATCTCAGGGCGTTCCTCGTCGGGCGTATCACCAAAATACGTTGCAACACTTGTCATGCCATATGCTTTTTGAAGCGCATTTTTAATGGCTTCAATGTCATACCTAAAGTGCGCCCAGATAACAATCTTGCCTCTCGATTCTTCAATCACCGCCAAGAGTTCATTCATGCGGTTATTGGGCAAACTGACCACTTCCCCCGAATCAAGCGTCACATGCCCACACACGATTTGTTGCAAGCGCATGATTTGTGTGAGCGCGTTAACCGTAGACGCAACACCTTGTTCGAGCTTTGCAAGCGCCATAACACGCATCTGCTCGTAGGCTGATTTTTGTGGAAACGTTAGCATCACTTCGCGCCTCAAGAACACCTTGTCAGGCAAGTCTAAGCACTGCTCTTTGGTTACTCGAAACGAAAACTTATTTAATTTTTGCTGCAGTTCATCTAAGTTTCTGTAGCCCACAATCTGCTTAAAAGAATGCGAGGCAAGTGTGCGTTCTTGGATGATTGCGTACCTGCTTTGAAAGGCATAAAAGCTTGCCGAATCTAAGCATCCGCCAGACAAGAAAAAGCATTGCTGGTATAAATCCATGGGGCTCTTAGTGACAGGAGAGCCTGTCATAATACGCCTGTAGATTGCCTCTTTACCTACTTTGACAATGGCTTTAGAACGAGCGGCTTTTGGGTTCTTGATCGTGGTGCTTTCATCGACTGCCATGAACGCGTCTCTTGATCGCAGGAACCTTGCAGCGAAGCTTGCACCTTTTGTCGTGGAGAACGCTTCAACATTTATGAGCAGTATTTTCAACTCTTCCCCACGTCCAAAGAGCTCAATTAAATCGCTATCTTCTTTTTTCGTGGGATTAGGTCGCCACAGCGCCATTTGGTACTCAATGTGATTAGGCATGTGCTTAGGTATTTCAATATTAAACCAGTTACGGTACACGCCTTTTGGAGCAACAATAACCGCTGCGTTTATCTGACCTTTGTCATACAGCATTGCGATATTATTGATGATCATATAAGACTTTCCAGTCCCCATGTCAGCAAAAAGTGCAGCAACACCATTGTTCCAAAAACGTTCTAAGTAGGCTTCCTGATGGAGGAAGGGCTTATTTTTAAATGGATAGTTAGCAATGTATTCGTCCATTTTTCTCTCTTTCTTTGAGGAGGGGTTGCACCCCGACAAAAAGAAGTATACACTTGGATCTCAATTCTAGAAAGGAGAAATGAAAGTGTCTAAAGTTTACGTTGTCTCGGAAACTGCACAACACAACATCTCATCCGCTATGAAGTACGGTGAGATCGAAACAATTCTGCCACCTAATGCGCAGATTGCTTTTTCCGTTGTGCCAACGGTACACAGGATTCAAAGAAAGCTTGCAAATTTTAACGATGAAGATTATCTTCTGTTTATTGGTGATCCCACTGCGATTGCAATTATTAGTTCCATCGCAGCATCAAAAAACAAAGGTAGGTTTAAATGTTTAAAATGGGATAAGTTTGAAAGAATGTATATACCAATACAGGTAGATTTAAATCCACAGAAAGGAGAATTAAATGACGCTTACGACTTTATTTGAAAAAGACTCAGAAGCCTTTTCGCTTGCTGATGATCAGTTATCTGGTATTTCCGCACTCGCCAAGCGTGCCAAGCAACTTGAAAAAGAACTCGATGAAATGGAGTTAGAATTCAAGAAACGCAAAGACCAATACCGCAAGATGATCGAAGAGACCATTCCTGAAGCGCTTTCAAGCCTCGGCATGAAATCATTCAAAATGGATGATGGATCCTCTATCGAAGTCAAACCCTTCTACAGTGCCAGCATTACGGAAGCCAGACGTGCAGAAGCGTTTGAGTGGTTGCGTGAGCATGGCTTTGATGACATTATTAAAAACACCGTCTCGGTACGTTTCGGGCGTGGTGAAGACGAGCTTTGTGCTCGCCTACTGAATCAACTCGGAGAGACTGGCTTTCCTGCTGAGCAAGCCGAGAAGATAGAGCCCATGACATTAAAAGCATGGGTGCGTGAACAGGTGGAACGAGGAAACGAGTTTCCCACCGAATTGTTTGGTGTCTACATTGGACAAAAAGCCACCATTAAATCTGTTTAAACAACCAAGGATCAAGAATCATGTCAAAAAACTCTGAAGTAGCAGTTAAAGGAACCAGTGCATTAGCAGTTTCATTAATCTTTGAAGAAGATGCACACGCAGGCTTTGAAGGAATGAACCAGGATGATTTTGCATTACCCTTTTTACGTTTACTAACCAACGTCTCACCTGAAGTCGGTGAAGTGGAAGGTGCCGTAGCAGGGATGATCTACAACACCGTTACAGGTGAACTGTACGATGGCAAGAAGGGTATCTTAGTGATTTCCGCTTTATACAACCGTGTCTACATTGAATGGGCACCCCGTGGAAGTGGTAGTGGTGCACCTATTGCCATCTACCCAAGCACAAGTGACATCCTCTCAAAGACACACCGTGAAGCAGGCGAGAACAAGGATTATCTGGATAGTGGCAATTACATTGAGAACACCGCCAACCATTATGTGATGGTGTTAGACGATCAGGGTATCCCTAATCCAGCCTTGATTGTTATGAAGTCCACACAGCTTAAGAAGTCACGCAAATGGAATTCTATGGCAATGTCTGTTAAGCTTCAAGGCAGTAACGGTCTTTATACCCCACCACTGTATAGTCAGATCTATCGACTGACCACGGCTCAAGAGTCAAATGATAAAGGCAAGTGGTATGGATGGGAAATTGAACGTGTCGGAACAGTAGAAGATGCAAGCACTTACCAAGCAGCAAAGTTGTTTGCAGCCTCTATTAATTCAGGTGAAGTAAAAGTAAAACATGACGACGAAGCATCCGTAGCACAATCAGCTCCGTTTTAAATGTTAGGGGGTGTGGGAGACTGCACCCTCTTTTTTCAGAGAAAGAAGAATGACTGACATCACACGATTTAAAGCAATTTTCCAAGGTTTAGATATTGCTTATGGAACTTATCGCATCGAACGCGCCAAGGATAGTGGCAAACAAGCAGGCAAGGCGATGGTTATACGTAAGCCCCCTACAGACGAACTGTGGGTCAAGCACCTCGAAGGTATTGAGCCAAGCCTTGGTATTATCCCTATTCGAGCAGACAACTCTTGCATATGGGGTTGTGTAGACATTGACCAATACCCGCTCGATCTTGCGGGGCTTGTCATGAAGGTGAGAAAGCTTGGACTGCCTCTTGTGGTATGTCGAAGTAAATCAGGTGGCGCTCACGTCTTCCTGTTCACTTCTGAACCCGTTCCTGCATCGGACATGCAACGTTATCTTAAAGCGGTTGCAGCGCTACTCGGTGAGTCAGGGCGAGAGATCTTCCCTAAGCAAACAGAAATCCTTGTAGAGCGTGGCGACACGGGAAACTTTCTTAACCTGCCTTACTTTGGTGGGGACGATGGTTTGCGCTACGGTATCAACGATGATGGCACCTCTGCCACGCTTGAACAGTTCTATGCTTTGCATGAGAAATACGTGCAGACGCCTCCTCTGGCTTTTCCAGAAGAACCCAAGCAAGCAGAAAACCCAATAAAAGATGGGCCACCATGCCTGCAAGCCCTTTGTTCACAAGGGTTTCCAGAAGGCACAAGAAATAATGGTTTATTTAATGTGGGCATCTACCTCAAGCGAGCTGAAGGCACGAATTGGGAAGACAAGATGCTTGAGTACAACATGAAGTATTTTGACCCACCCCTGGGCATGGGTGAGATACAAATCATCTCAAAACAATTACAGAAAAAAGACTATAAATACAAGTGTAAAGATGCACCTATAAACTCGTTTTGCAACTCAGGGCTATGCCGTTCACGCAAGTTTGGTATCGGTGCGGACTCGGCTGACACACCTCAGATGAGCTCTTTGTCAAAGTACAACAGTGAACCGCCTTTGTGGTTCATGGACATCAACGGCAAACGTGTGGAGCTTGAAACAGATAGCTTGTTTAACCAAATCGCTTTTCAAAAGGCGTGCGTTGAAAAAGTTAATATGTTGCCCCCCACCCTACGTAGACAAGATTGGGAAGGTTTATTGAACGCCTTGCTACGTGAAATGGTGGAGCTTGAGCACATCGTTGAAGCCACTGAGGACACGAGCATTAGCGGTCGGTTCGCTGATCTGATGGAAGAGTTCTGCACTCACTTACAACAAGCCATGGACCGTGATGAGATACTCTTGGGGCGCCCTTGGACATGCGAGGAAGAAGGTAAGGTTTACTTTCGCATCAAGGACATTGAACCGTTTCTTAGGCGCAACAATTTTCTAAGTCTGAGTGCCCCAAAAATGGCACAGCGCTTACGTGATATGGGAGGGGAGCCATCGAGTCTCTTTCTCAAGGGTCGCGCAACGCGGACATGGCGCCTTCCTCTATTTGAAAAGCAAGACGCACCGTTTGACACGCCAGACAATGAAGGAGGTGTACCATTTTAAACTACCCATTTATCAAGTTCGAAGGATTTGACACATCTGTAGTCGGTGTCGGGTTAGCATGGAACAATGAAGACCCAGTGGAGAGGCTTATTTATGATGGGGAAAAAATGGTGGAGACATTAGTCTCTACTTTTAATTTCACTGACCCAGACGCTAGAGTGTATTTAGTGGAAGAAGTCATAGAGAAGTACTTGGGCGTAGGTACCCCTATTATCTTGTGGCCTGCAGAGTTAGGGGAGATAGAAGACTGGTACTTAAAAAATGGATAACTTACATAAGGAGTCAGGGTCGAAGATACAAAAAGTCTTCGGCCCGCCGTAATCCTGGTTCTGGCAAAACAACCTACCTACTCAACATCGCACAAACAGAGCTTGAGCGGGGCATTCATCCGTCAATGATTGGCTACTTTTCCTTTACCCGCAAAGCAGCTAACGAAGCCAAAGAGCGTGCCGTTGCACAGTTCCCTGATCTTAACTCAGAGGTTGACTTCCCGTGGTACAGAACGCTACACAGCTTGGCTTATCGCTGTTTAGGTATTGGTACAAAGAATATGATGACTGCAGAGGATTACATGGCGTTTGCCAAAGAAGCAGGCATTAGTGTGGCGCTAGAGGCTACAGACGAAGAGTACGCTGTTCGTGTAGATCACCCAATCTTGAATGAGATTAACATTGCACGTATCAGAGGCGAAGACCTGCGTACTTACTACAATCGTAGTAGGATGGAGATTGAGTGGTTTCACTTTGAATTCGTTGAGCGTTGCTATCGGCACTACAAACAATCAAAAGGTCTTATGGACTTCACCGACTTGCTTGAGCGCCTGTTAGAAGAGCCTCATCGCTTGCCACAGCTTGAGACCGTAATCATTGACGAAGCACAAGACCTTTCTCGCATACAGTGGAATCTTGTCGTCGCATTAGCACAACGATGCAAGCAAGTGTATGTGGCGGGGGATGACGACCAAGCATGTTTCAATTGGGCGGGGGCGGACGTCAAGAGTTTCCTCAACCTGTCAGGAGAAATCAAAGTCCTTGATCAGTCATACAGGGTGCCTGCAAAAATACACGCACTTGCCAACAATGTGGTAAAGCGCATTCGTGTGCGACAACCCAAGACTTGGAAGCCACGTGACACGCAAGGCACCGTACAGTACTACAACCACTTCTCTCAGGTAGATGTCAGCAAGGGCGAGTGGCTCATCATGGCATCCACAAACTACATGCTTAACGAGATGTACTACTGGCTCAAATCACAAGGGATTTTGTTTGAGAGAAACGGTCAAAAAAGTGTTTCAGATATCATCCTCACTGCAGTGCTCGGATGGGAAGCGATTCGAAAGGGTAAAGAAGTCCCCTTCTCTGTGGTCAAACAGATCTATAAGTACCTCGGCTCTAATTGTATCAAACGTGGCTACAAAACCCTATCAGGCGCTGATCCTGAGTGCATGTACACTCTAAAATCACTACAGGAAAACCACGGGCTAACAACCGATGCTATTTGGCATGAAGCGTTAACCAAGATTGGTGAAGACAAACGTGATTACTTGGTTGCGCTCTTGCGTCGCGGTACGCGTCTCACGGGCAAGACTTATGTCAAACTGTCCACGATCCACGGTGCAAAAGGCGGGGAAGCGGATAATGTATTGCTACTCACGGATTTGTCCGCCAAGTTTGCACGAGAGTACGACCGCAACGCAGACGATATACATCGCTTGTTTTATGTAGGGTTGACCAGGGCTCGCGAATCGCTGCACTTGGTGCTTCCTAAAAACGAACAAAAAGGCTTCAGAGTATGAAAACAATACCCCTATTCCCTCGTGGCTCCGAGTGGATACCCCCACAGGATTTTCCAGACCTCTCGGATGCTAAAGAGATTGCAATTGACTTGGAGACCTGCGACCCGAACATGGAAAAGTTTGGCCCAGGCTGGCCTCGCAAAGATGGCTACATCGTGGGCTACGCCATTGCAGTAGACGGGTGGAAGGGCTACTACCCTGTTGCACACCAAGGGGGAGGCAATCTTGATACACGCATTGTTGAGAAGTACATACAAAAAGTACTGGATACGACTGCTGACAAAGTGATGCACAATGCCTCTTATGACTGCGGATGGCTCACGGCTCAAGGGTTTAAGATCAACGGGCGAGTGGTTGACACAATGCTTGCTGCTGCCGTTTTAGATGAGAACCGTTTTTCTTACGCCTTGAACAGTTTGGGCTTTGATTACTTAAAGGAAGTCAAGTCAGAGCAGGGCTTAAAAGAGGCTGCTGCAGACTTTGGTGTGCACCCAAAAAAGGACCTGTGGAAGTTGCCTGCTATGTTTGTTGGTGACTACGCCGAACAAGATGCATCACTTACCTTAAAGCTTTGGCAACACTTTAAAATCCTGTTACGCAGGGATGAAGTCGAGTCAATCTTTGAGCTCGAGACAAATCTTTTACCCGTGCTCGTTAAGCTCACGCATCAAGGCATTCGCTTTGATCGTGAGAAAGCGTATAGGCACATCAAAGAAATGAAGAAGCGTGAAGAGGCGTTTTTGCTTGAAATTAAAAAGACCTGCGGTATGCATATAGATATCTGGGCTGCAACAAGTATCTCCTTGGCCTTTGACAAGCTTAAGATCGCTTACCCAAGATCCAACACAGGGCTACCCAGCTTTACAAAATCTTTTCTTGACGCCAACCCTCACCCCTTGTCAAAAATGATTGTGGAATCAAGAGAACTAAACAAGACCCACGGCACGTTCCTACAGCCCTACCTTGACTTCTCAGAGAAAGATGGGCGCATCCATCCCCACGTCAACCAACTGCGCTCAGACGATGGAGGAACGGTCACAGGGCGCCTCAGTATGAATTCTCCGAATTTGCAGCAGGTACCTTCACGTCACGAAATCATCGGACCATTGGTGCGAGGTCTCTTCTTACCAGAAGAAGGACAGTTGTGGGCAGCAAATGACTTCTCGAGCCAAGAACCACGGATCTTGATTCACTATGCAAGCCTACTGAACTTGCCTGGTGCTGAGAAGGTGGTGGATGCCTACAAAAATGACCCCAATACTGACTTTCACCAAATGGTTGCTGACATGGCGGGCATCGGGCGTAAACAAGCGAAGACACTTGGATTATCCATCCTCTATGGGGCAGGGAAGAATAAAATCGCCTCGCAACTTGAATTAGATGTTGATGAAGCGGGTGAATTGTTAAAAACATTTCATGCAAAAGTTCCTTTCTTGCGTGGTTTAATTGACGCCGTTATGCGCCGAATCGAGCACCCAGCCTCTGCAGGAAGCATCCGTACACTCATGGGGCGTAAGTGTCGCTTCCCACTCTGGGAGCCCAAGAGATGGGGCATTAACAAGGCGCTTCCCTACGAACAAGCCATAGTGGAGTACGGCCCGCTGATCAAGCGCGCGATGACTTATAAGGGACTGAACAAACTGATCCAAGGTTCTGCAGCAGATCAAACCAAGTCTGCAATGATTGCGCTCGACAAAGCAGGATTTCGCGTGCTCTTGCAAGTGCATGACGAACTAGCAGTCAGTGTAAACAACCGAGCGGAGGCGGAGGAAGCCTCGCGGATCATGTGCAACGCTGTACAGTTGGAGGTGCCGTCTCGCGTAGACGTGGAAATCGGATCCTCTTGGGGCGACGCAAAATAACACATCTCACTTAATTATGATACCTGGGGAAAACCCCTAGGTATTTTTTTGTGTAATTGGTTTAATATCTCTTTTATCGACAAAGAATATAATACACAATTAAGCCTTTAAATAAAGGATCTACAAATGCTTCAGAACCAAAAATACTACCCAAAGCTCCGAGTCAAAGCTAAAAGAACCCCGAGTCATAATGAAGCATACGGGAATTGGGGAGCTGTGGTTATACGGTCAGAATTCCTGACCATGGCGCGAGAACTCGCCAACCACTACAAGATGCCAATAGGGAACGTTGCGATGTTAGCTATCGAGCGTGACTTTAGGGAAGTGTTTGGGCAAAAAGAAGTCGTTGCCCCACTTATTCAAAAAAGAAAAGTTGGGCGCCCCCGAAAAGGTAGCTCAACCGCTATGAAAGTGCCTGACTTTAGTGACATAGAACAAGCCAATGCGAGCAAAACATGATTGAATCCACTCAACTAAACCTAGATGTGCACGTCAAGTACGACATCCTGCCCGCTGATGGAGATTTACCCACCCAGATAGACATCACCGCTGTTTACGTTTTACTTGCGATAGACAAACCAAATAAGTCAAGGAAAGTAAATGTTTTAAGTGCACTATCAGAGTCTGAAATTATTAACCTAGAAGATGAAATACACGACCGAGTTTTTTAACGTAGTACCTACATGCAACACCTAACCGTAGTACCTATATACTGGAGAAATAAAATGAAAAAGTATCTTATCGCAATTGCATTAACCGTAGCCACCACCGTAGCCTATGCAGCGTGCCTGACTAACACTATTGTGACGCCTGACGGAAAAGTCATCATGTGCACAACCTGCTGTTATGGCGGAAATTGCACCACCACTTGCGTGTAACGCGCTTAATGAATCATTTATAAACGGAGAAAGAAGATGTTAAATTACCCGAAAGATCATAAAGCATACGTGCCAGCATCATCAACCGATGTGTTGGCAACTTTTAAAAGACTTGGCTTTGTGCCACCGAGTGAGTTGCCTGAGTACCAAGACAAATGGTCTTATTACAAATCGCTGGGGTCTTTATGAGAGACCAAGAATATTACCTTGAGAAAGATAGCGATGCATCGCAGATTCTAATTTTGTTGCAGAAAAATAAAAACTTAACACGCGAAAGTATCGGCAATCATTTGCCAGATTTACTTTCTCGAGCGATCAATGTTGCAGTTGCTACGTTACGAAAACACCACATCGTTTACGTGTCAAGTTGGAAAAAATCAAAATGCACTAGGCCACTCGCTGCCTTTAGTATCGGTGATGAAATCGATGCAGAATTCCCGATTTCTTGTCGGCTTGAGGCTCGAAAGTTGAGCGACGCAGAAATTGAAAGCAGAGCAATCGGTGCGCGTTACGATGCAATCAATCGTGCACTTGTACCAGTCAGAGACATGAGGCAACAACGTGTCGTTAATCAACGTTATTTAGAACATATGCAAGGGATAAGATGAAACACCCACAGGTAGAATTGTTGACCGCTGAGATGATGACACCGACAAATCGCGAGTGGGTAGGGCTTACTAAAGAAGAGTTCTTTGAGATATACATCTCGCCTGCAACAATTGTTGAGCAGATGTCGATGATTGAAGCAAAGCTAAAGGAAAAAAATACATGAGCCTTTACGTTATCTGCCTGCTTATATTTATTATTATTGCCGGCTGGGTTTTTGGACTTATGTCAATTATTTAGGACAAACAGCATTAAAAACATCAATAAACCTTGCGCCCGATTCGAGAGTTTTGGGTGTATCTTTTTTGCTGTAAATCGGCAAGTCACGCGCAAGCTCTCTGCAAATACTACGCTCAGTCGCGGATTCGCCCGCAGCAGCAACAGACGTTCTTGCTACGTTTAAAAGACTGGGCTTTGTGCCACCTAGTGAGTTGCCTGAGTACCAAGAAAAATGGGCTTATTACAAGTCTTTGGGGACATTATGAAACAGTACTTAGTTAGAGCCTATCAGATGCAACAGGTAGAAACGTACATCATCGCTAAAGATGATGATGATTTAGAAAATCAGTTAGATAGTGCTGATTGGGAAGTGGTCAAAGAAGGCGAAATATATGACGTTACATACGAGGTAGTGCCTGAGACATATTGTGATAATGACTAGGAGGGGGACATGAACGAGGAGATGAACGAGGAGATAAACGCATGACATGTACACAAAATACCTAGAAAGGTACACAAAATACCTAGAAAGGTACACAAAATACCTAGAAAGGTACACGTCATCGTGACGTGTACCTAAAACCATAGAATATGGACATGAGAGGATGAAGCATGAACAAACCGCAGTTTAGATGGACGAAAAAAGAGGAAGCGATCCTCAAGGCACGCTACCCGCACACTTGCACCAGAGAG
>Ga0209414_1000690_pt1 | contig 16389 bp, 11 predicted proteins | sample LakVidmifraction_4_FD_181154 | JGI IMG/M metagenome (GOLD analysis project Ga0209414, IMG submission 181154) | Hypersaline microbial communities from Lake Vida, Antarctica - Brine Hole Two &gt;0.2 micron (SPAdes) (version 2) | ecosystem: Environmental > Aquatic > Non-marine Saline and Alkaline >... | reverse complement strand
TTCGGACATACACAGATGGTTGGGGAGTATGGTGAGACAATACGATGGCGCGTCCCCTATGCAGTAGGTGAGAAAGGCCTCTTCGGCCTCTCGAAAAAGAAGCAGCTCTTTGGCCAGCATCCCGAAGAGGCCTTTGTCAATCTCTTCTTTGATGCTTCCAATGGTTCCCAACGGGCCATTACGCTCATTGCAAAGATACAGAAAGCCACCAAAGCGATACAGGTGGAGATACAAAAGGGAAAGAAACCGGTTGTTCCCCGCTCCCTGGCCAAGTATATTTCGCTCAGGCAAGAGGACCAAACCCTTTCTGTAGAACACGATTACACCAAATGGCAGAAGGATGTCGACCTAAAAGGTTTCTGCAGCATTGCATCCTCAGAGGATTTCGGGCCGGAGGAAGTGGACAGAGTCTATCATCTCAGGGACGCATCGGAGACCCAATATTCGATACTCAAGAGCCAGCTTGGCTATGATGTCACCAGGGTGCATTCCACCCCAAGCATCCAGAACAAGTTTGCCGCTTGTTTCATAGCAGCGATTATCCGCAGTGAAATCATGAATGCATGCAAGACCATTGGGCATGCCACAAACCAGATGGTTCGTGAACTGGACAGGATTGAATTCATCCTCCTTCCCAACGGCACATACACTGCGATCCATGATGAAAGTGCAAGAGCCAAGGAGCTCCTTGGCTTGTATGATATCATTCCATCCGATTTTGATTCTATTGCTACTGATGTGAACAACCGCCTCGCAAGCAGCATGAACAGTCAGGTTGGGGTAAAACCAAGTCACGAAAAGCAGGTATCCAAGAAGAGGGGCCGACCTGCCAAGGCCAAGGACAATGCCCCAACAGAACCGAAGCGGAAACCAGGCCGCCCGAAAGGAAGCGTGAAGGATGGTGACCCCGTTCATCTGCAAGAGACAGTGAAAAGAAGACCAGGAAGACCTAAGGGAAGCAAAAATAAGATCAAAGCAGATGCTTTGGCAAGCCCTGACAAACGAGAAAGTGGCAGACCTGAAGGAGCAAAAAACAGCAAGCCGGCAACTGGAAAAACATCAAATGAAAGCTAGCTAAGTGAGCTGTTATGGCTTCATCAGACAGTGGCCGGTATCCATGAGATAGTCGTAATATTTTTGAACTGTTTACCGGTTTGCAGGAAATTCACGTATACACAACGGTAAAGAAAAACAATGCGATAAAATACATGCTAAAGGGCTTTATCAGCCAGTTAGTCACCCAAGTTATTATAAGTCCCTTTGGGTTTTTTCCTATCTCCCTGATACTGGTAAAGTCTATTTTGAGCATCATAGGATAAATCATGAGCCAGATGAGAATGGCTACAGGAATGGACACATTCGCATATTCGAATTGAGATAGAAATTGGGGGATACTAGGTAAATATACTCCAACGAGGACGCCTAGGACCATGCACAACAAGACCCAGAGAGTCAGATACTTCTCAAACGGACCCATCCCTTTTTCCTGCTGTTGTTGCTGTTGCTTTTCTTTTTGCATGCTGTTCTTCCCTTATTTATGAACTATCTACCTACGATCTTTGTTATACTATATCTAAACACTGGGTTAATAATAGGACTCATATTGATAGCTGTCAATATATCGTTGGGTTTTTATGGCTTGCCTCCTGTATCCTTATGGAAATACAGCAAATATCTCTTTTACCATGCAATGCTGGTTACAGGAGAATCGAACAATATCAAGTGGATTACAGGTACCCCAAACAGGGGTAAAAGTTGCGAAACTAAGAGAAAACTTCCTCTTGTACCTCAGGTATCCTAAAATTAATACATGAGTAAAACCCTCTCCAATTGACCCTTATTATCAAGTCTGAGAGGGTTTTTTTGTTGGCTCTCAGTCTTGTTACCTGTTTGGGTATAGGGGATAAGCTCCATATTAAGCCTAGCATTATAATATTGTATAAAGAGTTATTATTTCCACTCCCTTGATTAATCGCTTTATGAGTAGTATTATGCAATAAGACTTGATAAGAAACTATCCAAAGGAGCTATCATATGGGTTCAAAGTACGCATCGTTATTGAAAGAAAAGCTGAGTGAGGCAAGTTATGCCAAACTCATGAAACTTGAGAATGAAAAAGTAACTGATTTTGTAGGCACTTTCGCTAAGCATTGCAATCCCAAGTCCATTTATGTCTGTGATGACAGTAAAGAGGATGAGGAGTACATCAAGGCAAAGGCCCTTGAGATCGGCGAAGAATTCCAGCTCGCCAAGAAAGGACAGACCATTCACTGGGACGGCTACGGTGATCAGGCCCGTGACAAGGTCAACACCCGTTACATGGTCTACAAGGAAAACCTTGAGAACATGAAGAGCCTCAATTCTGTTGAGTATGAAAAGGGTTATGAAGAGATCATGGGCATTGCAGAGAACATCATGGAAGGCAAGGACACTGTAGTGAAGTTCTTCTGTGAAGGACCAGCACATTCCGAATTCACTATGCCCTGTGTACAGTTCACAGACTCATGGTATGTTGCCCACTCGGAATCAATTCTCTACCGCCCCGGCTATGACCACTTCATGAAGATGAAAAAGAAGGATGACTTCTTCAGGTTCATCCACTCAGCAGGTCAGCTCGACGAGAGAAACACCTCAGTAAACACTGACAAACGCCGTATCTACATGGATACCCAGAACAACATCGTCTACTCGATGAATGACCAGTATGCTGGTAACTCCATCGGGCTCAAGAAACACTCCATGCGTCTTGCTATCAGCAAGAGTGGTAAGGAAGGCTGGTTGTGTGAACACATGTTCCTCATGGCTGCCATCGACAAGGACAAGAAGAGACGGACCTACTTTGCAGGTGCCTATCCATCAGCTTGTGGTAAGACATCCACTGCCATGATCCCCGGTGAGGAGATCGTAGGTGATGACATCGCCTATTTCCGCAACATTGACGGTGAGTTCAGAGGCGTAAACGTTGAGCAGGGCATTTTCGGCATCATTAAGGATGTCAATGCTGAAGACGATCCATTAATCTTCGAAAACCTCATGCTCGAACAGGAAACCATCTTCTCCAACGTTCTCAGAGGACCTGACAACAGCCCATACTGGCTCGGTTCCGGTCTTGATACCCCCAAGAAGGGTGACAACCACAGTGGTAAGGACTGGTTTGAAGGCAAGAAAGATGCAAAGGGAAATGAAATTCCTGTAGCACACGGAAATGCCCGTTACACCATGCGCCTTGACTACTTGAAGAACTTTGACAAGAAGGGCTTTGACGCCAAACAGGGCGTAGTAGTCGAAGGTATCCTCTACGGCGGACGCGACAGCGACACCTGTGTTCCTGTTGAAGAGTCAGCAACTTGGGAAGATGGAATCCTCATCAAGGCTTGTACCCTTGAGAGTGAGACCACCAGTGCTACCCTCGGTAAAGAGGGCGTACGTAACCCAAGCCCCATGGCAAACATGGACTTTGTATCCTACCCTCTCGGGGAGTACACAAAGAACAACATTGACTTTGTAAAGGGCATCAAGGACGTTCCCAAGGTATTCTCCACCAACTACTTCCTCAGAGATGAGAATGGCAAGTTCTCTAACGACAAGCTTGCCAAGAAGGTGTGGTTGCACTGGGCAGAGGGCCGTATCCACAACGAGTATGAAGCTTTTGATACTCCTACTGGAAAAATCCCCCTCTTTGCAGATCTGAAGGTCCTGTTCAAGAAGCATCTTGACTACAACTACACAGAGGCAGAGTACAATTACCAGTTTACGTTCCGCTGCACCAAGTGGGTCGAGAAGCTTGAGAGAGCCAAGGCCTTCTTCAGGAAGATGGATAGCAATGCTCCTGAATTCATCTTTACCAGATGGGACGAGGAGATCAAGACGATCGAAGCAGCCAAGGCCAAGTTCGGTAACGAAATCAAGCCTGGTGACTTCAAGATCTAAGTAGTTTCTATCTAGTGTATACCAGAGAGACCGACCATTAGTTTGGCCGGTCTCTCTTTTTGCTTGCCAAGGAAAGGGTTCAAGAAAGGTAAGCAAGCAGAGGGGGTAGTGCTTTTCTCACAAGAGAATCAAAAGCTACTGTCTGGTCTTACTTGTCCAGAACTGCCTGCATACCTGCATAGATGGCATCGGTGCCTGCCTTAGGAGTTACCTCCTGGGCAAAGATCCTTGCAGCGTTGTCAGTTACGATCCCATACCAACGGGTGAAGTCAATGCCTGCAGGGAAAGGAACTGCATTCTCAGCATCCTTATCCTTGGTAAACTTCGAGATGACATAGCTCAAACCGCCAAGCACTGATGTAATGCAAGCAAGGGCAGAACGAATAGGATGCCGTGTATCATCTCACTCTTTCTCATGATCGAGTAGCGCTCTTTAGGCATGCAACAGCCCTCCCCTTTTCAGGTACTCCTCTGAAATTTCAGAAGAGACCGACTCAACGGAAGAGGCGGTAAGCGATCCGGTGACCACACCAATTTGCAAAGATTCATAGAGTTTCATACCATGGAAGCGCCCATACAGGAAACCTGCGACAAAGGAGTCACCAGAGCCTGTCGTATTGCATACATCAATGGTGGGAGCTGGGACAAACAAGATGCCATGGTCCTTGGAAAGGGCCGCAACCCCCTGCGCCCCAAGGGTTATGACGGGCTCCTCTATCCAAAGGGCAAGTTTCTCCAGCATTTTGGGGAGTTCGGTCAAGCCTGTAATGAGTTTGGCCTCATCTATGTTGGGGAAGAAATAATCTACAGAGGAGAGGATCGAAAACCTTTCCTCGTTCCAGCTCTGTGCATCCTGAAAGCCCAGATCAGTGGAGATGGTTACTCCACAGAGCCGTGCCTCCTCTAGAAAAGCCTGCATATACGGCAGAGCCAGCAACTCAAAGGAGACATGGATGTGGGAGAAATCTTTCGGCATCAGGGTGAACAGATGCTGCTCTAGCTCTTTGTGATAGGCCTCACCCTGCTGTAACCACGTAAGGAACGAACGGTCTCCGTCTTGGGTAAAGATACAGCTGACATTGGTCTTTATGCTCTGGAGCCTGATGATATGATCCTGAAGGATGCCTTTGTTTTGCATCAGACAAACAAGGTATTCACCCATCAGGTCATCACCGACTGTAGCGAGCAGGCCGCTGGGAATGTTCAGCTGGGCCAGGGCACTTGCTATGATCGCATTGCCTCCGAGGGAGATGGTGTAATCCTGCAAGTACAGCTCTTCGCCCTTGCGTGGCATCCGCTCATACCCTTGCAACAACAGGTCGCAGAATATGGGACCAATGGTCAGGATAGGTTTCTTTCTTTGCATAGCCTATACCAAAATTGCGGGGGAGCTGCCGTGCATATGAGCATCCCTCATCGACGCGAAAAGCAACGAAACGCCCTTCTCTTCTACAAGCGGGTGTAAGGTGAGAGCCTTCACAGCCTCAGCTTCACTCTTCTCCTTGATAGCCTTGACCACCTGCCTCTCATACCGCTTCATTTGAAGGATGAGCGACCAAGCCTCTTCACATAGGGGTGGGCACCCTGCAATGCTTGCAAAGCTCCCCTCAACAATTGAGGCTGATACCTCAACGATGTCATCCTTCTCCAAGGAAGGGCAGTTAAGGCCATTGGCAATATTGAGGATGAGAAGATCACTCTCTCCTTTTTGCAATGCAGCGAGCACATTGAGTGCTATGGCATCGTAGCCCTTGGAGTTATCCATGTCCAACAGGGAGAACGCTTGGGGGATGTTCCTGTCATAGCCGCTCTCCATCTGCATATAGCTTCCGTTACGTTTGTCGATGTAGGTATTGTAGAGGTCAATGGCCGAGCCTTTTTTCTCTTGCAAAGTAGTATACAGCCACGTATCAAGGGCATGGATGCTCTGGGCCCTGCCCTGGCTTGCATTCCTCTGGTTGGCTAGCACGCTATCAGCGTGCAAATAGTAATACAGGTATTCATTGGGAATAAGGCCGGTAACGTTCATATGGGCCTTCATGCCCGCATAGAAGGGCTCCAGGGCGATGAACTCATCAAGGTGGTTGGTTATCAGGTCGGAGAGCTTCTGCTCCCCCTTGACCTCAACAGAGTAGACCCAGCCAAGATGGTTCAATCCAAAATACTGTAGCGCAACCTCTTGGTCACTACAGCCGTAGATGGTCGCAACATGGGTGGCTATCAGTTCAGGGGCATCACAGATGCCGATGATCTTATCAAAGCCAGAAATAGTCTTCACCGCCTGGGTGACCAGACCCGATGGATTGGTAAAGTTGATGACCCAGGCCAGAGGTGCATACTTTTTTATAATTTCTATCTGTTGGAGAACTACAGGAATAGTCCGTAAGGCAAGAAAGAAGCCTCCTACCCCCACAGTCTCCTGCCCTATCTGACCAAGGGCCAAGGGGGAGCCTTCATCAATGATGCGCGCCTGTTGGCCTCCCACCCGTATCGATGAGAAGATATAGTCGGCATCCCGTACTGCTTCTATGAGGCTTGATGCAACGTGTATGGTAAAGGTTGGACGGGCGTTCTCTTGCAGATCAGAGATGATGGTCTCATTGATGAGGGAGAGCTTAGCCTCATCAATGTCATAGAGACAGAGCTCATCAAGGTAGATATCTTTACGCTTGAGCAAGGTGTGCAAAAGCAGGGGAAATCGTGGGCTTGCGGCCCCTAATACTGTCAGTTTCATCTCATCCTCCCTATGCTGGATATGGTTACTATAGTATTGGGTAAACGTTTTCCCGTCAAGAAAAATATTGAGCATTATCAAATACATTCTTTATTTCGGTCGTTTTCGCTGTTTTGTAGCTGGACTTCTTATATCAGGTCAACGATGGAGAATACATGACTTGCCTTCCCGTATCGTATGGGGTAGCAAGGTCAATTTTTGCACGGGATCCTTGGTCTGCAACATTTGCACCAGGATGGTGGCGGCCTTCTGCCCTATTTCTGAAATGGGCTGACTGACGGTTGTAAGTTTTGGTGTGGTATAGTTTGAGAGCGTGATGCCGTCGAAGCCAAGCAGGGAGAGATCCTTGGGAACGGAGACCTGGTGCTCAAAAGCAGAGGAGAGGGCTCCCATAGCCATCTCGTCACTCAGGGCAAAGACTGCATCAAGGTTGGGATTACGCTCAAGTAGGGCTGTCATAGCCTGATACCCGCTTGCAACAGTATACCCTCCCCCTTCCAAAAGAGCGTCATCATAGGCAATGTTGTACTCAGCGAGGGCTTTCTTATATCCTTCGAGGCGCTTGTCCCCCACAGAGTAGCCACTACCTGCAATGAGGCCAATCTTCCTATGCCCCAAAGCCAAGAGGTACCGGGTCCCATCCATCGCAGCTACATAGTCATCAATCCTGACCTGAGGGAACTGGAGTCCAGGTATGTCGATGCCTGCCAACACTATGGGTACTTGGGTCTTTTTCAGCTGGGCGTAGACTTCAGGATTATTGCTCTCGTGCATAAGGATGATGCCATCGACACGGTTTTGCATGAGCAGGTCCAGGTAGATGCGCTCATTGCGTAGCGTATCCTGCACCCTGCATACCAATACCTTATAGCCAGCTGCTTCCAAGGTGCTTTCCACACTGCTGAAGACCATCTGATGATACATGTCTGAGATGTTTGGGATGAGCAGGCCTATGGTAAAGGTCTTTTTCAGGACCATGCTGCGTGCGATATGGTCAGCAACATATCCCATGCTTTCAATGGAGGCGAGAACTTTGTCCTGCAAATCCTTGCTGACGAACTTGGTCCCATTGAGCACACGTGATACTGTAGCTACAGAAACTCCAGCGTCCTTTGCAATATCCTTAATACCCATTGGCTTTTGGCCTCTCTTCATTGTTCATCACACAAAGCATGAACTGAAATGACGCAAAAAGCAAGTAAGGGCATGTATAAGGGAACCTATTGCAGAGATATCGTAGGACTTCTTCATGGAGTATATACAAGGTAATGCAGTATACAAATAAGCCACCTTCCGTATGGAAAAACCTAAAAAGGTTTGTCAAATGGAAGGTGGCTAGTACCATGCAAGCAGATACCTAAAGTCTAGATAGTGTCAAAGGCCATATTGCTTAGCCTTTCATCAGTACCGAAGCACAGCAGCAATAAGGCTCTTAGAAGGTACTTCTTCTGGTGATACGGCAAATACAGAACCTCCATTGACCAATGTCTGCATCGCAGCCAAATCCAGAAGATCCTCGTCTCCGGGCTGTTTTGTTTTGCTAGGAGTAACGGTATCCTTTTCCTGATCGAATCGACCCCAGATCTGAACATCGAGTGCGACAAAGAGCATCTCAACCCGTCCATGGGACGCCGCTAAGAGTGTCTCGGTAATGTCGGTCGTGGTCTGGCCTGTACCTGCCAACTGATGATATTTTTCCAAGCCTGCTTTTCGTTCCTTGTGGAACATCGGCTCGACGATAGCCCAAGCCTTAGGATGAAGGTCCTTGCTTGTCATCTTATCAGGGTTCCCAGAAATTCCTTCATCCACAAGATGGGGGTAGGAATTTACTTCTTTATAGAGGGGAAAAAGGGTATCCACACCAGCTAGCACCAAGAGCGATCGTGTATCGAGAAGAAGGTCCATTACCGCCTTGTCGATCAGGCGGAACCATTTTTGGAGGCGTTGCTTGATCTCGTTACCACTATCGTGTCCATGGTACATGGCAGCTTGGGTTCCTCCCTTCGATGGAGCACCTGTCTGGTATTGGAGATTTTGCTTGGGCCATTCGCTAGGCAAGGTTTGGGAAAGCGCTTCAGGGGTATCTCCCAGATCAATTTCATCAACTGAATACTGGTTACCCGCCATTAGGCGAACCTGGTTCTGACTAATCGCCAGGATGTGGAATGTACCGTCACTGTTCAAGAGAGGAAGCAACGGCTTGATATGAAAGCGTGAGGTTACGACTACCATCTCGGTAAATGCTATAGGTAACCTGAATAGCTGAAAGAAATCTTCTGAGAAAAATACCGCCAATCCATCGCTTTGATGTTGCCAGAAAGAGGTCGCTTCGAACAGGTTACGAGCTTTAGTAAGGATTTCGTCCACCTTTGATGTACCTAGGCCCTTAGCCTTCAGTTGCTTTTCCGCCTCCCCCAACATATTTTTATACCGAATCGGATCCTGTTCCGTTTTCTGCCCTGTACGATGTGTTGGCATGAAAAGCGAAATACACAAATCAGATTGTTTTGTGATAATTACCTTCAGATGTTCCATTGTGATCAAATCCATATAATAGTCCTCCTATGAAATATAAAATCATTAAAACTACAAGTACAATTGTCTATCAGGTAAAAGGTTAGTTACCCCAAACAGGAAGTGACAAAACTTGTAGCACCTACCCAATATACCATATAAACGACCAATAGTATAGGTAGTGTTTCAGTACCCATGATACATACATCAAGAAACCATTAAGCGACTCAATCGTCTTGTACTGAATCGGCAGATTTCCACTAAAAAGGAAAGAGCCACAAGCACAAACCAAAAGCAAGAGAATATAAAAGATATGACGCGGCGAACCTACACAAAGGGTAATGTAGGTTGTGTTCACCTACCTGGAATTTCATTCATAAGAAGAATCCAATACAGTATCAAGATAGAGATACTGCAACAAAGAGGTCTCTTGAGGTCGTAGTGAGAGTAACGTGTTTTGGATTTTTTAGTATTACGAAAGTTATCATGAGCTTGAATCAAAAAAAGCGGCTGGAATTGTTCCAGCCTTTGGTGGACCCAGACTTTCGCCAGTCCTATGGTAATCTCTACCCTATATGCAAAATAACGGATAAGGAATCTAAAGACAACTGGCAACCATTATTCTATGGGTACTTTACATATTTGAAATATGGACTTTTCAGCAAGTATCCAATGATTTACTCCATATAGAATAACCACCTTTCCTATGAGAAAAATTTCAAGTTTTCCTCATAGTTGTGGTGGTTATTACCCTGTAAGAGCATTCGTTTCTCAGCTCAGACTTGTTTGCCCAGTCCTTACTGCACGTTCTCTCTTGCTTACGTCTCAAACACCTTATACTGCCCCCTCTTCGTATAGGAGGTATGCAACAGGTGATGACTCCTCTCACCAAGGGGCTTGATAAGGAAGTTCTCATACAGAGCCAGTATCTCACTGTTCTCGTGGGACTTCCTTATCGCGAAGTTTTTATCTTCCTGATAGATCGACTCTGCACGCTTCTTGCGTATCGCCTCATTAGTGGGAATGGGCTGGCCTCCCCCACCCAAGCATCCTCCAGGACAGGCCATGACCTCGATGAAGGCATACGGTGATGTATTGTTTTTGATCTGCTCCATCAGGATACGTGCCTTACCCAGACTATGGGCAACAGCTACACGCAAGCTTAAACCGTTGATATCGACGGTGGCTTCCTTGATACCCTCCATACCTCGCACATCCGTAAAGTCTACAGAGGGCAGAGCTTCTTTGGTAAGCACCTCATAGGCAGTTCTCAAGGCTGCCTCCATGACGCCTCCTGTTGCTCCGAAGATAACAGCGGCCCCTGTGGACATGCCCAGGGGGTTGTCGAACTCTTCGTTGGGCAGGGAGGCGAACTGGATACCTATGCGCTTGAACATTGAAGCAAGTTCACGTGTAGTCAGGGCATAGTCTACATCGGCAAAGCGCTCATCTTCGGCTAGACCCATCTCTTCTTTCCAGAAGTCAAAGGCTCCGTCCATCTCGCTCCTCCCTGCCTCAAACTTCTTGGCAGTGCAGGGCATGATGGAGACGACGCGGATGTTTCTGGGATCGAGGCCTGCCTCCTTTGCATAATAGGTCTTTGCTATGGCGCCAAACATCTGTTGTGGTGACTTGCAGGAGGAAAGATGGTCCAGCTGTTCGGGGTAGAAGTGCTCGATGTACTTGATCCACCCCGGCGAACAGGAAGTGACCATGGGAAGCGTTCCCTTGTTCTGGATACGACTTATCAGCTCATGCCCCTCTTCCATGATGGTGAGGTCGGCTGCAAACTGCGTATCAAACACCTTTGAGAAACCAAGTCTACGCAAGCCAGCCACCATCTGGCCGGTGACCAGAGCTCCCCATCCCATGCCCATGGCCTCTCCTATGCCAACACGGATGGCAGGGGCTGTCTGTACGATGGTGATGAGGTTGGGGTTTGCAATGTCGGCAAAGACCTCTTCTATATGGGACTTCTCGGTTATCGCTCCGGTAGGACAAACCAAGGCACACTGCCCACAGTTGGTGCAAACCGATGTTCCCAGCCCCTTATCCAGAAATGTGGTGACCTTGCTACGAAGACCCCGCCCTACAATGTCGATGGCGTGCACCTCCTGTACTTGGGCACAGACCTCCACACAACGGTTACAGAGGATACACTTGTTGGGGTCCCTTACAAGGGAGGAAGAGGAGTAGTCCAAGGGAAGCAGTTTCTTCTTCGTTCTTTGGAATCTGCTCTCCCTGACGCCCAACCTTTGGGCAAGGCTCTGCAGTTCACAGTTGAGATTTCGCTCGCATGTCAGACACTCCAACGGGTGGTTTGCCAGCACCAGCTCCAAGTTGAGCTTCCTCGATGCACGGATGCGCTCATTGTTGGTTGTCACCTCCATCCCGGGCAAGGCAGGAGAGATGCAAGACCTCACCAACCTCCTGGAGTTCTTTACCTCCACCACACAAACGCCACATGAGCCATGCGAAGAGACATCCTCAAGATGGCAGAGGGTGGGTATCTTGATGCCTACATGCAGGCAAGCGTCCAAGATGGTGGTTCCCTTTGCTACGGTCACTTCCTGACCGTCAATGCTCAGAGTGATCAGATTATCAGCCATGTGCAACCTCCTTGGACTCAGTGTTTCGAATATCACAGCGTAGGCAGCGCGAAGCCTCCTGGCGGGCCTGTTCGCCAAGATAGCCCCTGTTCACCTCAGAGAAGTTTCCCTTGCGTTCAGAAATCTTCAGGTGCCGGACAGCGATGGGCTTGATAGCCTCTATCTCAGCGGGAACCTCATCACCATACGAGAACTCCTTAAACAGGGTATCGAATCTCTTTTTTCCGATCAGGTCATAATCAATGACAGCGGCGGCGTCCTTTGCATATCCCATCGCCTCAGCAGCAGTGGATGGTCCGGTGACAACATCTCCGATGGCATAGACCCCTTTCAGATTTGTCTTGAAGGAGTACCTTCCTATGGAGGCATTCCCCCTTTCTGTAGTCACAAGCCCCTCGCCGGTGAGCAGGCCTTCATCGACTTGCTCTCCTATGGCAACGATCACCGTGTCACAGGGTATGCGTCGTGTCTTGTTTGTTGCTAGGGGTTTTCTCCGTCCGGAAAGGTCATACGGGCCGCCCTCCATCTCCATGACTTCGAAGGCCTCAACGTGTCCGGCATCATTACCGATGACTTGGACCGGAGCGCACATACAAGCGAATTTGATCCCTTCTGTAAGGGCCTCATCTATCTCGCTCTTGTTTGCCGGCAGGTCCTCCATGGCACGGCGGTAGGCGACAGTGACGTCACAGCCTCTTCTCCAGAGGGTACGGGCTGCATCGATGGCCACGTTACCCCCTCCTACGATGACAATGCGCTTTCCAATTTCAACGGGCTCCTCTTTTTCCAGCTGTTCAAGCAGGGCTGTTCCCTGCAGTACGCCTGTGAGCTCGATGCCTGGGATCTCTAGCTCCATATGACTGTAGGCGCCTACGGCTAGAATTACCGCTGAGTATTCTTCTTGTAAGCCTTGTATGCTAATCTGATCTCCCAGCTTTGTATTGAAGACGAACTGTATGCCCAGCATTTCAAAGATTTCCAGCTCCTTATCGAGGACCTCCTTGGGAAGGCGATAGGAAGGGATTCCATAGCGCACGACTCCTCCGGCCTTTTCATGCCCTTCATAGATGGTCACCTCATGCCCTAGCCTGACCAGGTAGAATGCAGCAGCAAGACCTGCAGGCCCTGCTCCTACTATGGCGATGGTCTTTCCTGTAGGGGGATGCTTGTCATCAACAAGCTTCTGGTAGATGGCCTCCTCCCTGCCCATCTTGTACATGGTGTCTGCAAGATAGCGGTGGATCTCACCCTGGTGGACCGATTCGTCGATGCTTTCACGCCGGCATCGCATCTGACAGTGGAAGTGACAGATCCTTCCTATGGTCCCGGGAAGGGGGTTGTCCTGAAGCGTTGAGGCAAAAGCCTCCTCCAGGCGATTCTCCTTCAGCAGCTGGATGTAGGCGGGAATGTCCATATGCATGGGGCAGGAGTTGGCACAAAGTGCTGTGACGAGGTCTTCACAGGTCCCGCTTGAACAGTGGTGGCGCAGGATATGGTCCTCGTACTCCTCCTTGAAGTAGGTGAGGGTTGTCAGCACCGGATTGGGTGCACTCTGTCCAAGGCCACATACTGCTGTGTCACAGATGTTCAGGCCAAGTTCCTTCATAAGGATGAGATCCCTCTCCTTTCCCCTGCCTTGGACTATGCCGTTGAGCAAGGCAAGCTCCTGGGCAAGGCCTTCCCTACAGGGAACGCACTTGCCGCAGGACTCCTTGTGGGTGAATTCGATGAAGTACCGTGCTACATCGACCATGCAGTTGTCCTGGTCCATGACGACCATACCACCAGAGCCCATGATGGCACCCAAGGTGTTGAGCGTCTCATAATCGATGGGGGTGTCGAACTTCGAGGCCGGTATGCACCCTCCTGAGGGTCCTCCCGACTGCACTGCCTTGATCTTCTTGTTAGGTGAAGAGGAGCCTCCTCCGATCTCATAGATAAGGGTGGTGAGCTTCTCCCCTAGAGGCAGCTCTACAAGGCCAGTATTCTTTACCTTTCCGACCAGGGAGAACACCTTGGTTCCTGGGCTGTCACTGGTGCCGGTCTTCCGAAACCAAGAGCTACCCATGCCGATGACAACAGGGATATTGCACCAGGTCTCCAGATTGTTAATGGTTGTTGGATAGCCGAGATAGCCTTTCTGTGCAGGGAAAGGTGGCTTCATGGTAGGACGCCCGGCCTTGCCTTCAACTGAGGCTATAAGGGCGGTCTCCTCTCCACAGACAAAGGCCCCTGCCCCTTCCACTATCTCTATGTCAAAGGAAAAGAGGGTGTTGGGTATCTCTTTACCGAGCAACCCAACTTCTCTAGCCTGCTGGACAGCAAGCTTCAGCCTCTCTACTGCCAGGGGGTACTCTGCACGCACATAGACAATTCCTACCGACGTATGCATGACATAGGCGCCAATGAGCATCCCTTCAATGAGCATATGGGGATCACTCTCAAGCTCGTTACGGTTCATATAGGCACCGGGGTCCCCTTCATCAGCATTGCAAATGAGAAATTTCTTCTCAGACTCATTCTTGTTCATCAGCTCCCACTTCAGGCCTGTAGGGAACCCGGCCCCTCCCCGACCGCGAAGCTTGGAGTTCTTCACTTCATCCAGGACCTCTTCCCGACTCATCTCCCATACGGCCTTGAAAAAGGCAGAGTAGCCGCCGACGGCGAGATACTCTTCCAAGGAGGTGGGGTCTATGAGACCTGCATGGCGCAGGACTATCTTTTTCTGGGCCTTGAAGTAGGAGATCTCATTCCACTCAGGAATCTCTTCAAAGCCATGTCCATAGGTGAAGTATGTTCCCAGATGGTCCCATTCCGTCACCTTGCAGAGGACACGATCGGGGGGGAAGGATTTCTTCTCTATAGAGGCGAATATCCAAGGAAGATCCTCGATAGTAACCTTGTCCAATATGAGCAGAGGCATATCAGGGATGTATATGTTCACCAAAGGTTCATTGGCGCAGTAGCCAAAACATCCGACGCCTCGAACTTGCATGTCCAGCTTTTTGGATGTTACATGGTCCCTGATAGCCTCAAGCAGCTCTCCTGCCCCATTACCCAAACCACAGGTTCCCACACCCACTGCTATGTCTACACATCCTGGTCTGAGAAGACGTTCACCTTTTTCCTTGAGTTGTTGTAGTAGTTGCTTCATGCTGTCCCCTTCGTTGCCATAAGCTGTTTCAGAAGCGTTGCTAGTTTGTCGCCGGTCATCCTGCTATGGATAACCTCATCGACTGCGATCACAGGAGCCAATGCACACTGGCCAAAGCAGGCTACCGTGCGTACGGTAAAGCGCATATCCTTTGTAGTATAGGAGGACTCGTCCTCGCCCTCTTCGGTTACATGCAAGCCGAGCATCGCCATGACATCATCAAGCAGAGGCTTTGAGCCTCGGGTATGGCATGCAGTTCCCCGACATACCGTGATGGTATGCTCGCCTTGGGGCTTGAGATTGAAGAAAGAGTAGAATGTTGCCACAGAATAGACCTGTGATAGGGGGATTCCCATGTTTTCTGCTATGTACAGCAGCGCTTGCTCGTTGAGGTAGGTATGTTCTGTACTGCGCTGCACCTCCTCAAGTACTGAGAGAAGTGCACCTGGCTTGCCTGTATAGGTCGCTATGATGGTATCATAGAGCTCATTCACAAGAGACCTCCTTGAAAAAAAAGAGAGACTAAGAACCCAATATATTGATACTCCTAAAAAGGGGTTGTTGTTCATCTTCTAAGGCTGGTCTATTCATAGTAAGGGGATATGTCAAATATAGCAAATATTTTCTGTATTTTTATTATTGCAAAGCAGTTAAACCATCAGTTAATATGAATTAAGGAATATTACCATACCAACAGGGGATAGATTTGTACCACAATAGAAACACATCACTGTCCCGGGTTTGACCAAAAGCCTTTGGTTTCCTATCCTAGGAACACAGGAGTTACCTATGAAAACCTATAGAAAAGAACTTTTCTTCAACATTCCCAAGCGTAGAGCACTAGAAAACATAACGAGTAGAGTGCAACAGGCAGTACAGGACAGCAACGTGCAGGAAGGCCTGGTCTTGGTTAATGCCATGCACATAACAGCCAGCGTATTCATCAACGATGATGAAGGCGGCCTCCATCAGGATTATGAAGTCTGGCTTGAGAAGCTCGCCCCAGAGAAGCCCTACGGCCAGTACCAGCACAACGGGTATGAGGACAACGCTGATGCACACTTAAAGCGTACTATTATGGGACGGGAGGTTGTATGTGCCATAACGAATGGTAAGCTTGACTTCGGACCCTGGGAGCAAATCTTCTATTATGAGCTGGATGGGAAGAGGGAGAAGAGGGCTTTGATCAAGATTATTGGGGAATAATCAGATATCAGTAGAAGCGCATATGAAAGAAACTATTTCTGTAAGAATGAACGACCCCGCCACAAGCAAGGGGGTATCAAACGCCTAAATAACTAAAGTATTTTGTTATAGCTTTTGTATATTTGCTCGTCCATCTTTCAAGTATACCACATCCTCTTTTCGCCCAAGGGGTGGGGAATTACACCCACCTTAGGCTAAACAGAAATTCACTACTTCTTTTGCCCAAGAATGAACACTCCCTT
>Ga0209414_1000688_pt1 | contig 16421 bp, 14 predicted proteins | sample LakVidmifraction_4_FD_181154 | JGI IMG/M metagenome (GOLD analysis project Ga0209414, IMG submission 181154) | Hypersaline microbial communities from Lake Vida, Antarctica - Brine Hole Two &gt;0.2 micron (SPAdes) (version 2) | ecosystem: Environmental > Aquatic > Non-marine Saline and Alkaline >... | reverse complement strand
TTTAATATAGGTTAAAAATGATGACTTTTACACCTATATCTATCACTATTTTTAGCTACTTTTGCAAATACAGTTAAAGGTGTGTTTGTCTCTTCTGCTATCTTGAGAACATCACTATAATGCTCGGGTGCAAAACTTATCAGCATTTCGTACTCTTCCCCACTACGCCCTATTTCATCGCTTATAGGTTCAAAACCATCAAATCCATATTTATTAATATCTAACAATTTATTAGTATCACAAAAGAGTCCATCTGATATGTCCATCCCCGTGCGTAAAAAAGGTCTTGCTTTAGCTATAAAATCTGCCCTTAATATAGGTTCAAAAAATCGGGAATTATCAGCTATTTTTTCACCTCTGAAAAGTGTATCTAAGTTTCGCTTACTCTCACCCAATGTTCCCGTATATGCCAACAAATCATCCTCTTTCAACCCCGTACGTAAAAGAGGGGCATTACTCTTGGATATGATAGTAATGGATAGGTGCAATTTATCTCCACCTATCGTGTCCCCACCGATGATCTCACACCCATACTCTTTGGCTGTTGATTCTAAACTTTGGATCAATTCATCCATCTCAGTGTTTAAAATATCTTTAGGTAAAGAAAGTGTTACCAGGGCGTACTGTGGCTTTGCATTCATGGCAACGGCATCTGAAAGGTTGATAAGCATTGCTTTACGTCCTATCTGTGCAATGCTCATCCATTCACGCTTGAAATGTACATCTTCAAAGAAAGCATCCATGCTATAGAGTGTGTCACCTATCACGGCGGCATCATCACCTATGTGTTTGGAACTTAGTCTGTTTATAAGGTAATGTTCTTTATCTTGACTAGGCATTTCATCTATTCCTGCATGGTTTAATTATTGGCAAAATTGTAACATAGTTAAAGTGTTTTTTCTTTAGTAAGAGTAAAATAGTCTCATTCATAGCACTATAAGGTATACTAACATGAATATTTATTAAGGAAACCCAATATGTCACACAAACTTGAACTAAGAGCATTTTTCTTTAATGCTAAAACAGACTATCTGCCTTACTACAAAAACTTCAACATTAAAGTAGATGCTGAAGCAACAGCCAAAGATCTACTTGCAAAAATACAAGAAAAAAATGAAAACTTTAGCTACTCGAAACAAAAGCTTGTGTTTAAGATCAACGGTTTGGTTGTAGATGCGAAACAATCTGTTTCAGAACTAGTGGAAAGATTTGGAACATCTTTACTTATAGACCCGGTAAACAGCTATCGTTCAAATGATGGACTTAAGATAAATGATGATGACTTTATGCAAAGTTTTGAGCTTTTAGCGCCATATGCTTCAGAGTCAGATTTGAAGTACTACAAAACACTATATGCGCTACATTACGCGTCAGAAACAGAAAATTTTGATCGTGAGTACATTGGTGACGCTGTACTTGTGTTGGCGCACAAGATGATATCTGAAGGTTCAGAACATACAGAAGCCATACTTGAAGCTATCACTTCTGTACATTCAGGACTTCTTGACTGTGAGTACGAGAACAATCTTTTTAATGCTGAAGACCACACAGCCGCTATAAATGAACTTAAAGCGATGGTTAAACCAGAAAAAACACCTTCGTTTATGGAGAAACTTGCAGCACGTTTTTCTAAAAAAGTTGAAGAAAAAGTACAGGCCCCTGTTTCTAAAAAAGCTGAAACTATTGAAAATCTTGAAAACAAACAGATTGCATATTATCTTGGTTTGTCTACTCAAAAAACAAAAGTGATACAACAGATGATTGCTTCTATTGGGGCAAATGAAGTTTCTTTTTCACGAACACGTAAACTCTCCGGATTGAGTATTCTTGAAGACAACAAAACTTTAGCTTTTAAAAAGGCTGGTACAACACTTTTAGATGCCTATGATTCTGGTGCAGAAGTACTTGTAGTTGAGGATCTTGATGTGCTTGATATGTTTAAAAAGAACTTCTCTGATATAGAAAAGATCATAGGCAGAAAGATCATAGGATTAGAACTTATTTCTGTTGAAGATTTCATCACACAGGCTTGTTCCATAGAAGCGTAATGAACTATGAGTGTTGGCAGGAATGCCACGCTACATAATTGTACATCTTCTCATTTTTCAACCCTTATCCTCTAAATTATAACAAAAATTAATGCTAAAAAGATATAATAAAAGCAAATTGTAAACAAAGGATATAGATACTATGAGCAAAAACTCAGATATTAAAATCTACGAATATGACGCAGTAGTCGTTGGTTCTGGACTAGCTGGTTTAGCTGCAGCTAAAGAGTTGACAGAAGCAGGGAAAAAAACAGCGGTCATTACTAAACTTCATCCACTAAGATCTCATTCAGGCGCAGCACAAGGTGGAATAAACGCCGCTCTTGGTAAAGATGATTCTACAGAACTTCATGAGTTCGATACAGTTAAAGGGTCTGATTATTTAGCAGATCAGGACTGTGTTGAACTTATGTGTACAAAAGCACCAGAGACTATACGCTGGGCAGAGAGAATGGGAGCTGTTTTCTCACGCGATGACAAAGGCGACATTGCGATTCGTCCTTTTGGTGGGCAATCCCAGCCTCGTGCATGTTATGCGAAAGACAGAACAGGATTGACACTTCTTCAAACCATCTATGAACAAGCGGACCGTGCAGGTATAGAAGTATTTGATGAATGGTATGCCGGGGACCTACTCTATGAAGATGGCAAAGTATCGGGTGTGGTTGCCTATGATATTCTCAATTCAAAAGTAGCTATTTTTAATACAAAAGTAACTATGTTTGCTACCGGCGGTAACGGTAGACTCTTTAGATTTAACTCTAACGCCCATGCAAACACAGGAGATTCACTCTCTATCGTAGCGCGTCATGGGTTGCCGCTTGAAGATATGGAGTTTGTACAGTTTCATCCAAGTGGTCTTGGTGGCTCAGGTGTACTTATCTCAGAAGCTGCACGTGGTGAAGGGGGTCGTCTCTTTAACAGCGAGGGTGAAAGATTTATGACCAAGTATGCACCAAATGCAATGGAGCTTGCTTCACGTGATGTTGTAGCTAGAGCCATTATGGAAGAAGTACGTCAAGGCAAAGGTGTAGGTAAAGATGGTCAATCTGTGAACATTGACCTTACTCACCTAGATCCGGAGATTATCCTCAAACGTCTTCCAGAGTTACGTGAACTTGCTATTGCCTTTCAAGGGCAAGATATGCTCAAAGAGCCTATCCATATTTCAGCAACAGCGCACTACTCTATGGGTGGAATACCTACGAATATTGACTGCCAAGTTCGTAAGAATCCAAGAGAGTTGGTAGAAGGTTTCTACGCTGCTGGTGAGTGTGCCTGTGTATCAGTACATGGTGCAAACCGTTTGGGCGCAAACTCAGTACTTGAAGCTATGCTCTTTGGTCGTCATGCAGGTGAAAATATGATTAAGGCACTGGATGAAGGAATTAGCTTACGTAAAGCAACGGTAGCAGATGCAGACAGACTTATCACAGAAATGCACACCATTAAAACATCTAATGGTCCAGAAAGAATTCCTGTAATAAGAACAGAACTACAAAATGGTATGACTGCAGATGCTGGTGTTTTTAGAACGAACGAATCTTTAGACAGACAACTGAAACTTATCGATGAGTTACTTGAGAGATTTAAACATGTCCGCATTGATGATAAATCTTATACATTTAATACAGACCTTCAAGAAGCTATAGAGCTTGGTCATATGTTGGAGTCTGCCAAAATTGTTGTTGTGGGTGCACTGACACGTGAAGAGAGTCGCGGGGGTCACTTCCGTGAAGATTTTCCAACAAGAGATGATGAAAAATTCTTGAAGCATACCTATGCTTACATGGATAAAGATTTTAATGTCACAACCGAATGGGGTGATGTGGTACTTGGTAAATTTAAGCCAATGGAAAGAACATACTAAGGAGGTTATGATGGGTCATAATAAAAAAATAACATTAAAAACATTCAGATTTAACGCTGAGACAGACTATCTTCCATACTATAAACACTATGAGATGGAAGTAGGTAAAGATGAGCTGATTCTTGACCTTCTAAACCGCATTAAGTGGGAGATTGATGGAAGTTTTTCTTACCGTCGCTCTTGTCGTCACGGTATTTGTGGGGCATGTGCTATGAAAGTAAACGGACGTGCAACCCTTGCCTGTAAACAAAATGCTTTAGAACTTGTAGAACTTTTTGGTGATGAGTTAGTCATCGAGCCCAGTTCTACAAAACGTGCCATCAAAGATTTGATTATAGACAAATCTGACTTCTGGGCAAAACATGCAGCAGTAAAACCATACGTGGTTGCTGATGTTGACCCACGTCCAGAGCATGAAAGCAAACAAAGCATCGCAGAGTTTAACAACTTTTTAGACTCAGATCTTTGTATTCAGTGCGGTGCCTGTCATTATGCTTGTCCTGCACTTGAAGTAAATGATGCCTTCCTTGGACCTGCAGCACTTAATGCAGCCTATAGATTTACAGTAGATACAAGAGATACAGCCGGTAAAGAGCGTCTTGAGATCACTGCTGAAATGGGTTCAGGTGTTTGGGACTGTGTCAAATGTTTTGAATGCGCAGAAGCATGTCCAAAAGATATCAATCCTATTGAGAAAATCACAAAACTTCATAACCTGCAATTTTCTGAAGGTGTGGCAGTGAGTAATGTTGCAACACGTCACGCTGAAGGTTTCCTACGAGGTATGAAGAAAACAGGTTTCTTGGATGAAGCCGATATTGTACTCTACTCTGAAGGGTATCTTGGTATGTATAAACACTTAGGTACTGCACTTAAGATGATGAAATCTGGAAAAATACACTGGCACTCTGGAATACCGTTTATCAACAGTATTCCAAAGATTAAAAATTTAGATGAAGTTCAAAAACTCATCGAAATTTCACAAACAAATAGACTGTAAGGAGAACAGATGAGCCAATTACATTACGCATTATTTACAGGATGTACTGCAAAGCAGTCTACTCCTGAGTTACTTACTTCTACGCTTGCAGTAGCTGATAAGTTAGGCATTAAAATTACTATACTTGAAGAAGCATCTTGTTGTGGTGCTTCTCACATACAAGACTTCGATGAGTTTTTAGCACATGTACTCAACGCTAGAAACATCTGTTATGCAGAAAAGTTAGGGCTTACGATGATTACCATCTGTAATACTTGCCAGCTTAATTCTGCTATGACAAAACATACACTAGACAAAGACCCCGAGCTTAAAGCCAAAGTTAATGAAAAACTAGCAGAAGTAGGACTTGAGTATAAAGGCACGTCAGAGATTAAACACTTCCTTTATACACTGATAGACGAGTATGGTTTAGAAAATATTAAAGAAAAAGTAACTACGCCACTTTCTCACCTCAATATAGCACCATTCTATGGCTGTCATAACATTCGTCCTTCTGAATTGCATGGAGAGTCAAATGGTAATGAAAACCCATATAACCCTACTTCGTTGGATCAGCTCATTGCTGCGTTAGAGGGTAACCCTGTTAATTATGAGAGTAAAAATAAATGTTGTGGTTTCCATGTAGAACTACAAGCAAATCACACTTCTGAAGTACTAACAGGTAATGCACTTCTAGATGCCATAGACAATAATGCAGACATGATGGTAACACCATGCCCACTTTGTCACCTTAAAATGGATACGTACCAAGACAGTGTAGGAAAAGTCATGGGACGTGACATAGAACTCCCAGTACTACATATGCCACAAATGGTAGCCCTTGCTCTTGGCTGTACAGAAAAAGAGGTAGGACTTAATTTCCACGTACAAAAAGCTATACAGCTTTATCCTGCATAATACATGATTCCTACGCTTTTCGTAGGATCTTAGTGCTGGAGTAATCACATAGTGGAGCTAGACCTTCATCAGTGGTAGCTTCTCTAGCAACTCTTCACAATACTCCCAGTCATCCAATCCTTCTTTCCACTCATTTGGAATGGCATCAATACCTCTATGCGCACCCAATACCATACCTATAGCTATGGCACGTGAAGCATTGTCACCTCCAACCATAGTATTGGCTTGTAGCGCTTTTTTAAGTCCATCTTCTTGGTCTGCATATTTGAGTATGAAATAAATAGCTCCTGGTAAAGTACCTTCAGTTGGGCTTGCTTTTCCTACGCGTATGGGTTCAGACCTTCCTATATCCCAGAGTCTTGCCATACTTGTGAGAGCCAGGTCATCAACAAACTGTTCTTTAGAGAGTTCAGAACTTTCATCTGTGGCTTCCTGATACTTACTGATGGCTTGAGAGACTTTTGAAGAGATAAATGGACTCATTTGCACAGCAACAAGTTCCATGGCATCACGTGGATGTACACCACGGATAACCCTGTGTGTAACCCGTGCAAAAAACTCACCTCCACTGAGTGCTTCTTCACTGGTGTGCGTGAACATGGCTTTTCTGGCTACGATTGCGAGGGTTTCTTCATCATCATAATATCCATGTGCTGCCACATGACGGATGGCCATGGCGTTTGAGATTCCCCCAAGCATATCTACAGTTTTTCCTGCCTGAACCTGTGCAAAAGTCTCTCTTGTCATGGTACATATCCATGAACCCCAGTTGTTCGTCAGTCTGTTCATCCAATGAGGAATAAGTGCTGAAACATCAAACTCTCTTACCGGATCAGCAGTGGCAGCCAAATGTTCTAAAACCAAGATGTTATAGTCACCATAATCTGTCGTACCCCCTGCTTTCTTTCCCGGATGATAGTTTCGTTCACCCCAGCCAATGCCATGTGTCTGACCACCCATCATCTCACCTGGACTCATGAACTTTTCTATGGGTTTATTTTCATAGGCTTTATAGATTTTTTCTGCATCGTATTCATAATGACTCCCTAAACACAGTGCATCACCTACTAATGCACCCAAAAATGCACCTTCTATAGCTTCTTGTTTTGTTCTTTCATTCATCATTATTCCTATTATATATATTTATTATTTTCAATATAACCAAACAAACTTGTACTGCTCTTATTATTTGATTTTTTATAATAAAAACTATGATTTAGGCGCTCATATTTTTCATTACATCAAATATTGAGATAAAAGAGAAATACATTATTATAAAACAAAACCTGGCAGAACCTTTAAGAGATCTTAACATTTCAGACATTATCACCCTACGCTACTCATATTTATATATTATGAAGTGTGTCCTGCGGTGAGTTTTGATAAACAATATGACTACGAAGCAAATTATTTTATTCGACTCTTCTTCGACTTTTATTTTGGAAAATATAATTAAATTTAAATAAGTAAGACAATTTTTATCCCATTTAATTATACTTGTGCTATAATAAACACATAAACATAAAAAAAGGAAACAAAATGCCAAAAATTAACAAATACGTCGACATTAGCGAAGTAGATAGAGAAGCAAAGAAAGATCTTATCGACAGACATTCTCCATTTATAACTTGTGCAGATACTGCAACTGCAGGTGAGCCATTTGAAGTAACTGTAAAAATGGGTAATGAATATACTCACCCAGATGATTTTGATCACTACATTGAGTCAATCACACTTTTTAATGGTGAAACTAAATTAGCTCAAGCTACTTATATTCCAGGTACACTTGGAAACATCAAAGCACACAACACAACTACATTTACAATCATTCCAACAGGTAAAAAACTTAAACTTGTTGCACATGGTTACTGTACAAAACATGGTATCTGGGAAGGTACTGAAGTAGTAGTAACAGTTAACTAAGTTAACTTTACTCCCCTTCCATATAGGGCTTTATAGCCCTATATTTCGAACTCCAATATTTTCTAAACTCTACAATTTGTACTATTTTAACAAACCTCTAAAATGGTAGCAAGATTAAATATAACTACTCCGTAGAATATTTATATTTTCTGGTATTAAATTTTATCCAGTCTTCTTTAGTGTCAATATCAATCGAATAGTTATCTTCTAAAACTACACCATCTAAGGGATTTCTTTTGAAGAGTTTTTTTGCTCCTTCATCTCCTGATAGTTGCTCTAAGTTTTTAAAATATATTTTAGGAAATATTGTAGGTACTGCATTCTTCTTTTTATATTTTGAACAGATAATGGTATTTTCACTATGGTTTGATTTTTCAATGAGTTTTTTAAAATGCTCTAAAGGTATCAAGGGTTGATCACAAAGCATGATTAAGACTTTTTCTGCATTATTTATTTTAGAAACTCCAAAAGCAATGGAACTTCCCATTCCCTCAAGATAGTTTGGATTTTTGATAATATTTATAGAAAAAGGAATTATGATTTCTTCTAAATCTTCATGTTTATGTCCCAGGACAACAGTAACATTAGAGCTTAATTCTAATGCTTTGTCTACTGCTATTTGAATGAATGTTTTATTTTGCATTTTTAAAAGCTGTTTGGGTTCTCCTAATCGACTTGAAGTTCCTGCCGCTAAGATTAAAACTGCTAAATTATTAAACTTTTCCATTTTTCCTTGCTTCTATTTGTGCACAAATTGAAAGTGCTATTGATTGATGCGTATTTCCTCCAATATCAAATCCAACTGGAGCAAAAAACCTAGCATCATCTAAAAGATTAAACTCTTCAGTTTTGCGTTGCATATTCTTCTTATTGCCCATAAGACCTATATATTCCACTTTTGAATTAAGCAATGCTTGTAAATAAGTATCATCCGTTGTATGATTGTGACTTAAAATTACAGAAGCATTATATGAACTTAAATCCATGCTCAAGATATCTTCAAAGTTCTCCAACTCTATTAATTCATCTGCGTCTTTAACATACTTTTCATAGATATTTACATCAATAACTGTAGTTTTCCATCCCATAATATTTGCCATAGAAATCAATGAACTAATATGTGCCCCTGAACCAAAAACTAAAAGTGAATAAGGAAGTTCAATGGCTTGATGGAACTTTTCATTTTCATATTTTGTTTTGGTTATTTCATCTGTAATTTCAAACTCGTTATTATTTATCGATCTTATTAATGTTTTATTGAAATTATTAAGTGCACTGCCCAAGGCACCATAGTTATCTTTTAAAAAGAAAGGTTGTAAAAAATATTTACAAGTACCATGTCCTGATGACTTATCTTTAGGAGCATTTTCAAAATAAAGTGGTTTATTATTAGCCAATGCATCTTTTGCATACTCTAATATTTTATGATGAAACGTGGTACCTCCCAAAACACCTATAAACTCCATATTTGAGTTTATAAGCATTAGGCTACCCACTTTTGCATAAGTAGAACCTAGTGTTTCTACAACACTAACTCCTACCATATCATATTTGTTATTTTTGCTGTTTTCAATAAATTTTATATATTCTTTATTTCCAAACATTTTAAGCTCATAATTTTATTGGCATAGAATGATATCTTTTTCCTGTCGCATCAAAAAGTGCATTGGGTACTGCTGCTAAAATTGGAGGAACACCTGGTTCTCCAATACCTCCAATACCTCCAATATTATTGCCAGAGTTGATTATACTTACTTCAATATCTGGAGCATCTGATATTCTTGCTACTTCATAATCATAGAAGTTGCTTTGCTCAGCAGCACCATCCTTGATGGTTATTTCACTAAATTTGAGTGCAGAAATACCAAAATTAATACTACTAATCATTTGATTTTCTACATTTTGAGGATTAAAAGCAAACCCACAATCAACTGAGCACCATACTTTTTCTACTTTAAAGTCATTTCCTGAAACTCTGACTTTTGCAACCTGTGCACAAATAGAATTAAATGACTTAACGATAGCAACACCATATCCTACATTTTTCTCTTTTTTTATATTTGACCAATTTGACTTTTTAGCTACATCTTCTAGTAAGTTGATGAATCTCTGATCTGTTAGCATATTAATTCTGTACTTAATTGGATCAATACCAGCTGCAAATGCAGCTTCATCTACAATTCCTTCAAGCGTTGGTGCTGATTGTGTATGTCCTACAGATCTCCACCACAATACAGGAATAGGTGATTGCATGGTATAAGCCTGCATGTCATGATTTTTTATAGTATAGGCATGATCGGCTAAACCTTCTTTTTGTGCTGAATCTACCCCATTTTTATATCCACTTCCTTCAAATACAGAGCCTTTAAATATGGATTGTGAAACAATTTTCGCATCTAATGCAGTGATATCTCCCTTTGCATCCAGAGCTATTTTTACTTGATTTTTATATTTTGGTCTATAGTTACCAAGTTTAATATCATCTTCTCTTGTCCATAATGTCATGATAGGGTAACCTTCATCTTTAGCTACAAGTAGTCCTTCAACAACAAAATCTAAGTTAATGGGACCTCTTCTTCCAAAGGCACTACCCAAATAAGGAGTGTTGTAAACGATCTCTTCAGATTTAATTCCAAGTACTTTTGCAGCAGCACCTAAGGCTAATGTTTGAGACTGAGATGAAGACCAAATGGTAGCTTTATTTTTTTCATGATGTGCTAAGAAACCCAGTGGTTCCATAGGCGCATGGGCTAAAAATGGGAAATCATAATTGGCTTCAATGACTTTATGCGCTTGTTTAAATGCTTTTTTCGCATTGCCATCTTTTCTCATCGTTGCACCAGGTTTTTTCATACTTTGTGCATACTCTTTGTTTATATCAGAAGTGCTGATATTTGCAAAATTACCTTTGTCCCAAACTACGTCAATATCACTTAAAGCTTCTTTTGCAATCCACCAATGAGTTGCTATAACTGCAATACCACTTGGAATTTGTTTTATTTTGAGTACACCATCTCTTTTTTGAGCTTTTGAAGCATCGTAACTCTTGATTGTAGCTCCAAAAACTGTTGGGTGAAGTACCGCTGCATATCTCATGCCTTCAATTCTAAGATCGATTCCAAATTCTGCTTTGCCTGTTACTTTTGCCCAAGCTTCTTTTGGATGTCTTGCATGTGGTTTTCCTATGATTTTACAATCTTTTAAATCTTTTATTTTTGGATCTTTAGGTATATCTATTTTAGCTAAATCAGTGACCAATTCTCCAAAAGTAAAACTCTCTTTGGTTCTTTTATTAAAAACTTTTGAGTTTTTTGTCTCAATATCAAAAGTTCTTACTTTCCATTTTTTTGAAGCTGCTTTTATAAGCATTTCATTTAACGCAGCTCCAATTTTTCTCAATTCTAATTGTTTCCCTCTTATTGAACTAGAACCTCCTGTAATCATTAAAGGCCCAAACATACTGTTATATACTGGGGCGACTTTTGCTGCTTTAAAGTTGATCTCTTCCCAATTTACATTTAATTCTTCTGCAATACACATGCCTAAAGTGGTATAGGTACCTTGTCCCATTTCAACTTGACTCATAATAAAATTTATCTCATTATCTAATGTGATCTCAACAAATGCATTGGGCTTTAAACTGTTTTCTTGTTTTGGTGTTTCATTTGCTCTCGATCTTGATGGAAGGTAAAATCCAATAACAAATGCCGATGTTACTACGGAGCTGGTTTTTATAAAGGCTCTTCTTTTCATCTTATGCCTCCGCTACTGCAGCTTTGATTGCTGTTTTAATTTTATTGTATGTTCCACATCTGCAAATATTTCCATTCATAGCTGACGTGATCTCATCATCATTTGGTTTACTGTTTGATTTTAAAAGTCCTGAAGCATTCATGATCTGTCCTGATTGACAATATCCACATTGAACAACATCTTCTTGAATCCAGAATTCTTGTAATTTTTGAACGGTTTTATCATGCTTTGTTTCAATAGTTGTGATTTTTGCATCTTTTATTGTATTAAAAGGTGTGACACAACTTCTTGTTGCAACACCATCTACGAGTACTGTACATGCTCCACATTGTCCAACACCACAGCCAAACTTTGTACCTGTTAGATTTAAATGATCTCTTAAAACCCAAAGCAGTGGAGTTTCTGGATTGATAGTTAACTCATAACTTTTTTCATCAATAGTTACTTTTATAGACATTTTGTCTCCTTGTATTAATGCTCTTAATCTGAACGACTAGTTTAACATATGTAATATTATAGGTATACCATTATAATTTTAGACAATAAAGTTTAGATAGTTGTTAGATTAATTATAAGTAATCATTTTATACTTTGCTGAACTTACCCACCCTACCTTATTGCTCTTTGTGACGGAACGACATCCATTTTTGGGTAAGCCTTTATTTTAAAGAGAACATATTAAGAGTTTTGGGGGTATAATACTTCCATGAAAAACCTCCGAAATGCACTTTTACTCAAACAACTCTATCAACTTAAACAGCTAGGCTATAAATATACATCTGTTTCACTATACAAAGAAGAAGAACAAGAACTTAAGCTTCCTAATACTCTTGAGTCTTTAAAAAAACAAGCGATGGAGTGTCATCTGTGTGAGCTTAGTAAAAGTCGCCATAAAGTGGTATTTGGAGAAGGTGATCCAGAGGCTGATATACTTTTTATCGGTGAAGGACCTGGTACAACAGAAGACAGTTTAGGTAAACCTTTTGTAGGTCGTTCAGGTGAACTTCTCACCAAGATGATAGAAAATGTATTACATATTTCTAGATCTGATGTCTATATCACCAATATGGTTAAGTGTCGACCTCATGACAATCAGGTACCTACGCCGGTGCAGGCACATACTTGTCAACCCTATTTGATGAAGCAGATAGCACTTATCCAGCCAAAACTTATCGTAACACTAGGTGCAACAGCATATCATTACCTTACAGGTGATGATACGGAGATTAGTAAAATAAGAGGTACCATACATAAACAAAATGATTATACGATTATACCTACGTATCATCCAAGTTATTTACTTAGAAATCCAAGTGCTAAAAAAGAAGTATTTGATGATTTATTGAAAGTAAAAGAATTGATGTAAAAATTATAATTGGTTTTATAATATCATTTTCCGGACAGAGTCGGAAAATGAGGAAAGCATAATAATTATGCTTCTCTTGCAGTTGTTTCGATTAGTTTAACGATAGACGGATTTTCAAGTGTTGATATATCTTGAGTGATATCCTCACCTTTAGCAATAGAACGTAAAATTCTTCTCATGATTTTACCTGAACGTGTTTTTGGCAATCCAGGCACTTCAATGATATGATCCGCTTTAGCGATATTTCCGATCTCGGTTGAGAGTAAATCATTGATATGATTGTAAATATCTTTGTTGATATGTCCTTCCTTAAGTACAATATAGATGAAAATAGATTCACCTTTAATATCATGTGGGCGCCCTACTACAGCTACTTCAGCTACAGATTCATCTTTATTTACTGCTGCTTCGATCTCAGCTGTTCCCATACGGTGACCAGAAATATTAATAACATCATCTACACGACCCGTAATCGTAATATAGCCATCTTCATCAAATACAGCACCATCACCAGAAAAATAAACCGGCTTACCATCCTTAACCGCATCACTAAAGTAGGCTTTTACATAACGCTCAGGATCACCCCAAATATTTCTGATCATACTTGGCCAAGGCTTAGTAATACAAAGTAGACCGGTCTCACCTACTTTTTTAGGTATTCCATCAGGATCGATGATCTCAGCGATGATGCCCGGAAGGGCGAATGTTGCACATCCAGGTTTTGTCGGTGTAGCTCCAGGTAGTGGAGAGATCATGTGTCCTCCCGTCTCTGTTTGCCACCATGTATCAACTATGGCACAGTTAGAGTTTCCTACTGTCTCATAGTACCATTTCCATGCCGGTGGATCTATAGGCTCTCCTACAGTTCCAAGTACTTTCAAGCTTGATAAGTCATATTTCTCAGGCTCATGTTCTCCCATCTTATGAAGTACACGGATGGCAGTTGGTGCAGTATAGAACTGAGTGATCTTATGATCCTGTACCATTTTCCATGCACGTCCAGCATCGGGGTAGGTTGGTACACCTTCGAACATGAGAGTTGTCGTACCAGCTGCAAGTGGCCCATAAATAATGTACGTATGTCCTGTGATCCAACCGATATCTGCTGTACACCAGAAAATATCATCACCTTTTACATCAAATACCCACTCCATCGTCATCTGTGCCCAAAGGATATACCCTGCACTTGAATGCTGTACCCCTTTTGGTTTACCGGTACTACCACTGGTATAAAGTAAGAAGAGAGGATCTTCACTATCCATAAGTTCAAAAGGACATTCAGCATGTTGAGAAGTAATAAGTTCATTGTAGTTATGGTCTCTACCCTCTACCCATTCAATTTCTTCATTATTTCTTTTTACAACAAGTACCGATTCAATAGACTTTCCACCTTGAGAGAGAGCCTCATCAACAACTTGCTTAAGCATATATGGCTTACCTTTTCTGTAAGCACCATCTGCAGTTATGACAATCTTTGCTTCTGCATCTTCAATACGGTCCTTAAGAGCCTCTGCCGAGAACCCACCAAATACGATAGAGTGTATAGCACCGATACGTGCACATGCCAGCATCGCATATGCAGCTTCAGGAATCATCGGCATATAGAGTACGACTCTGTCACCTTTTTGAACATTAAACTCATGTCTAAGCAAATTTGCCATTTTGTTGACATGTAGTGAGAGCTGTGCATACGTAATGTGCTCAACATCTCCTCTGTCCCCTTCAAACAAAATAGCTGTTTTATGTGCCTTGTCTGCGAGGTGTCTGTCGATACACTGGTTGGAGACATTAAGCTTACCATTGGTAAACCACTCATAGAAAGGTGCATTACTCTCATCGAGTACTTTATCATAAGGACTTAACCAATCTATTTTCTCATCGGCAAACTCTTTCCAAAAGCCTTCATAGTCAGAAATAGCTTTGTTTTGTAATTTCCAATATGCATCCATACTATTAATGGCAGCATTTGCGGCAAACTCAGGGTTTGGGTTAAATATTTGTTTTGTCATAAAAATTCCTTCTATTATATATAGAATTATTTTAACATAAATTAGAGATAAGTAAAAGAGAAAAATAAATAAATTTTAAATAGGAGTTATTTACTCTTATTTGTAACATTTAGTATATAGAGTGCTTAAACAATCTCTATTTTTTCAACCACATCAAGACCGAAACCTGCAAGACCAACAAACTCAGTATCTTTGTTTGTCGTAAGTAGATTAATATTTTTAATGCCAAGGTCTTTCAGTATCTGTGCCCCTACTCCAAACTCTTTTGCTTGTTCATGAGAGATAACTTTTGTATCAAGGAAGATAAGTGTTCCCCCATTTATCTTTAAGTAGTCTATAGAGCTGTTCAGTGCATCAAAACGTTTGTCATCAAGTATAAGTCCGATATCGGTGCCTATATTGTGAAATTTGACGTTTGCAGTTACACGTGGCTTGTAAAACTGTATCACAGTATGTGTTCTTTCGAGGTGGTCTATGTACGTGATCTTCTCAACTTTTATACCTCTCAGTTCGCTCTCTTCTTCTTTTACACGTTTTATGAGTTTTTCATTGGCTAAACGATACTCAACGATATCTGAAATGTAAACAATGATCATATCATGCTTTTTTGAAAAGATTTCAAGGTCATCCATGCGTGCCATCTTTCCATCATCTTTGATAATTTCACAGATCACCGCAGCAGGAGCAAGTCCTGCCAGCTTACAAAGATCTACTGAACCTTCCGTGTGTCCTGTTCGAACCAATACCCCACCATCTTTAGCAATTAGAGGAAATATATGCCCTGGACGTGCAAAGTCTTCACTAACAGTTTGTGGATTGGCAAGTTTGGAGATACAATCATTTCTCTCAGCTGAAGATATACCGGTTTCAGCATTAGCGGAGTCTATAGATACAGTAAATGCTGTCTCATGGTTAGATACATTATTGCTCACCATTGGAACAAAATCAAGTTTAGAGGCTATCTCATTTGTTATAGGGGTACAGATGAGTCCTCTGGCTTCTTTTGCCATGAAGTTTACCATATCAGGCGTAGAGAAAGTCGCTGCATAGACAAGATCACCCTCATTTTCACGATCTTCATCATCCATCATGATGACCATTTTCCCTCTTTTTACTTCTTCTATCGCTTTTTCTACTCTCTTGCTTGCTTCATTAGACATCAAATTCTCCCAAATATTTCATAGTATACATTATATGTTTTTTTGTATTATACCTATTCGTACTTTATTTAAAGAAACTTTTTTTATTTTTTATAATCCCTTGACAAGTAAGAAATTTGGTGCTATAATGCCGTCCACATAAGCAATCAGCTTGTGAAGATTGGGGTATCGCCAAGTTGGTAAGGCACTAGCTTTTGGTGCTAGTATCGGGGGTTCGAGTCCCTCTACCCCATCCATAAGATTAATCTTGGTTTAATAAAATCAAGACATAATCGCACACCAATTAAATCGTAAGATTTATAAATTCCTGTCGCGGGATAGAGCAGTTTGGTAGCTCGTCGGGCTCATAACCCGAAGGTCACAGGTTCAAATCCTGTTCCCGCAACCAATTACAA
>Ga0209414_1000685_pt1 | contig 16483 bp, 17 predicted proteins | sample LakVidmifraction_4_FD_181154 | JGI IMG/M metagenome (GOLD analysis project Ga0209414, IMG submission 181154) | Hypersaline microbial communities from Lake Vida, Antarctica - Brine Hole Two &gt;0.2 micron (SPAdes) (version 2) | ecosystem: Environmental > Aquatic > Non-marine Saline and Alkaline >... | reverse complement strand
ATTTTAAATTTTTTGGTGTATGATTACTATTTCTTGACTTATGTAATTTGTGGTTTATTATATTTTATACATTTTCTGGTTTTCCATTTTGAAAACATTTTTTTTTGTGTTCTTTCCAATGATCTTTTTGACACTCTCTGGAACAGTACTTAGTCCAACCACACCCAGAACATCTATGAATTCCTTTATTGGTACAATCTGTATTCTTACATATTTTACCTATTATATTCAAATTATCTGTTAATTCTTGTTTATCTTCAAAATATTCCAAATCTATATCAGGATTTCCTAATTCTCTCAAAATTAGAAATTTTATCATTAGAGTTTTGAAATCATCAGGCATAATTTTTGTAGGAACATATACTTTCTTGCAGAATTGATTATACATTGGATTCAACTGGTTTTTTAATTCCTCAAGAATGTCATCTGTCACTTCTTCTAAGATATGATTTTCTCTTAAAGTTCTAACAACCTGCTTGGTTTTCAGGATTGCTAAATGATAATTTTCTTTGGAAACAGGTAATGCAACTCCCAATTCACCACTAATTATTTGACACTGTAACATTTTGCTTTAACTTATTATATAGGATTTATACCAATATAATATTTACAAAAAAGCATTTCAATTTTTTATAAATTAATTATTCATCTTCACCATCATCAGAATAATCTTCTTCAAAATCATATTTATAATGTGGTTGTCTGCATAACGGACAATCAAAAATTAATCCTTTTTGCAATTCAGTTATTCCATCTTGACAACAAATACATAAGTAATGTCTACAGTCTATCTGTGTTAATGTAGGTTCTAAACAAACAGAACAAATTTCTTTTTCATTCATATATGTTGTTCCAAGTTCTAAATCAATAATATTATTTTTATGGTGTAATTCACCATTAAGTTTATCTGCTTTTAAATCTGGAAGTATTCGATAAAGTTCTTGTAATGATTTTTTAATGACTATTTTTACATCATCTGGATCACCATCACCATAAAAACTTTTAGAAACATAAATGTTTCCATTGATACCTAAAACACGAGATTTAATTCCAAAAGATGAATTTACTTTTAAATTAGTATCTAAGTAAATAGTAACTAAGACACCTAAACCGTCAATACGTCTTATATCTCTGAAATCATATTGTTTGCGACAACAATCTGAACTAATTACTGCATTAGTTATCTGCTCAATTAATCTTTCGCTTGGAATTGTCATTTTATTATATAGGCAATATAATATTTCCAAAAAGGCATTTCAATTTTTTCAATCCAAACCATCTACTAAATATTGTGTTAAATAATTACTAACTTCTTGCATTTCAGCGTCCGTAAGAACTGTATCCCATACAATTATTTGATTGAATGCAAAATCACTTGGTCGTGTTAAATTATTAATACCTAAATTTATTTGTCCGCCATTACCACCATCAGAAGTACCAACTGCATTATTATCTGCAAGAATATTATTAGGAAATGTTGATTCATTTTTACCACACATCACAAGCCATTCAGTCCTTAAACCTGAATTAGATGTTGATGTCATCCAAGGCTTATAATATGCAACACCTCGCGAAGCATACCAATGTCCATGTATAAATTGTCCTGAATTACCATTGTTTTCACCAACTAAAATACCGTCTTGTTTAACTGGATCTGATGATGAATATCTTGTAATACTACACACTGTGAAATTTACGGGAACATCAACTTTGAAATTAATTATTGAATTAACAGTACCATTTAAAAACGGAATTGAAGCATCAGCACCATTACCTGCACCGGGTCCTACTGTAAGGACATCTCCAGTTGTTTCTGCAGTAAAATCGCCTATAAACGCTGGTATTTCACGAGTATCTGGATCATAATCCTTTGCTCTAAAATAAGCATAAGGGGTTTTGGAAATAGTTTCTAATAAAATCTCAAATTTGGTTCTTGAAAGGGCAACTAAATCAATACCAATTGTTACATCCCCTTCTGATGTTCCTTCTAATCTCAATGTTTTATTACCCGCTATCAGTATGTCAAATGTGTGAGTGAATAATTTCCAATAATCTACAACTTGATTTATAGTTGTTATTACAGTACCATTTATAGATATTTCAATAGGATTATTTTGTGTTCCATTTCTGCTAATAAAATAAGTTGAAAAAATATAAGTTCCAATATTTAAATAAATATCTTGTTGAATAAAACTTGTCGCTCGCATAGCTAATGCTTGTTGCCCAGTTACAAAAGTAGGAAATACGTAACCTGAATCACCATCTGATATTGTAGGTCCTTCTCCATTTAAACCACCTCCTGCAACCCATTTAAATTCTTCTTTTTCTATTTCCGTCATATCTTTATATTTTTTTGTTGGACTAATAACTGGAGATTCAAAACTCTCATTCATGATAAATTCATTAGGTAAAAGATCAACAACAACATCTAAGATACTTGCAGAGTTAAATAAAAGAAGAAACATTTATATATCATGAGAGATTAAAATGAATGTCTTCTCACAATTGGTTCAGTAGGATGAGTATGTTCTACCTCATATTGATAAGCCTGATTTTCCAAATCTATATCACGCATGCAAGAACTTCCTAAACAAGATATTTTACTGCATTTAAATCTAAAGAATTTTCCTAGTAACATGGACATACCACCAAAAAAGAGTCCAATAATACCGAAAATAAAACTCTCGGTTATGGAAATCATACATTATAGTGATATATTAATTTAAATTATTAGCAGTTTCTGTAACGATCATATTCCAAGAATTTTGATCAATTGTTACTGTATCATCTGAAAAACCACAGTCAATAATTATTTTTACTGTAGAATAAGTTCCACCTGGAGAAGCAGTTCGATTAATTCCTGAAAGTGGAAATAATATTTTATTTGATTGTCTTTCAAAAAAACCATCTCCAAAATTTGCTTTTTTATTTGCAAGTGTAAAAGTATTATTTCCCTCCTCAATTACTATAAAACTATTTATTGTATCATTGTTACCTCCACTAACTTCATATTTACAATCAAATGATACATATACAGTTGAACGGTCATTAATGGGTGTAAACTGTCTTGAAAAAATTGTTACAGGTCCATTATCATTATCTATACTTGTAGTAAATAAATTATCATAATTATTACCATAAGTTTTAGTTTGAAGATGCTGACCTCGAGAAACTTCTGCTGATGATAAAATAATCCAATCAAAATAGTTTGATTGTATGATTAAAGTGTCTTTATTACCTATAATAAAAGTATTACTTGTATTTTTACCTGTAAAATTTCCATCTCCTGTCATACTTATTTCTAATGATTTACCACTATAATTTAAAATATTAACTGTTTGACCTTGACAAGAATTAGGATTAGGTAATTCTATACCTGAATAATCAGTGCTGTTTGGACTTAAAATAATCAATTGATTTATACCCAAATCTTGTTCAGTAAAAACTGTAAATACATTTATAAAATATTGTTGAGTACGTAAATAAGGACCATTACCTATAGAAGTAATTGAACTTAAATTATTAAAAAAATTATTACCAGTAAATGTATTATTACGAGTAAATATTGACGCTAAATATCCCCATATTGTTGAACTAATTTTATTACCTCCAATTATTATACCATTATCTGCTTGACCTTCTATTGTGATATTTCCATTATCTATTACAACATCTTGGTCTTTATTTGTTCCTGCAATTGTTAATTGATTTGTAAATGAAACAAGAGTTGTAGTTATATTATATGACATCATATCTTTCAGTTTATTTAAAAAAAATAATAAATCACTACTTAAAATATTACTTCCAAGAGTTAGTGAATTTGCATTAACTGAACCTGTATTAACAGTTATTCCGTTTGAATTCACAACCAGTTGTTGTTCATTACCTAAATAACCTACAGCAGCTTCATCCATTGCTGAAAACGTAAATTTATAATTATTAGTAGATTTCGATGTAAAACCAATAAAATTATTATTATTTGAAGTAAAAAATAGTTTATCATTTAATCTTAAATGTTTATTAAAAGTATTAAAATTTGTCCAAGTATTATTTGTAGATAGTAAATCACTTGTATCAATATTATTTATTTGTTCCTGAATACTACTTGTTACTGGGGTTAAATATCCTAATAATGTTTCTGTTAAAATATTAGTTCCAATAGTTAAGTTTCCATTTAATTTTATTTTAGAAAATGATTTTGTTGCATCTAAAACATCGTCTATTTCATTATCAACATATAATTTTCTTGTATTGTCAGTGCTTGTAATAGTATTATTTACTGTTGTAATTTCATTATCAATATAAGTTTTCCTTGCGTTGTCAGTTGATGTAATAGTACCATTTACTATTTCAATTTGGTTATCAATATAAGTTTTCCTTGCGTTATCAGTCGATGTAATAGTACCATTTACTATTTCAATTTGGTTATCAATATAAGTTTTCCTTGCGTTATCAGTTGATGTAATAGTACCATTTACTATTTCAATTTGGTTATCAATATAAGTTTTCCTTGCGTTATCAGTCGATGTAATAGTACCATTTACTATTTCAATTTGGTTATCAATATAAGTTTTATTTGCATTGTCAGTAGATTCAATGAGTTCCTCAAGTTCAGTAAAAGACTCATTAAATTTATTATTATTACTAAAATTAACACTTGAATACGAATTATAAAACATTATACTATACCAAGAATTTAATCTTTAATAATCTTCTTCGAAAGTTAATTTTATAGTATAACTAAAAGCAGTTTCACTTGTAAAGGGTGATCCATCATCATTTAAAATTTTTATATTGAAATCTTTGACATTAGGTCTATGAAGTAGGTATATACACTGTCCATTTGAATTAGATATTAAATAAGGCGATGTTTTAGTTTCAACCTTATATAATTGTCCAACAAATTGAGTTGTTTGCGCAACAATAAGAGTTCTATTTGCACTAAAAGAAGCACTTTGGCCTAACTCAATAAAAAGAGATGGTATTTTTACAAATGATGTTGTCAAGGCACTGCTTACAAACTCTACATAAACTTTGTATTTTATATCCTCAAAAATATCCCAATCAAAAAAAAATCTACTATTGAAAAAAAATCTAGTATTGCTAATAGTTCCTGAATTTGAATCTGCACTATTTATTAGAAGTGTGTATGTCATTATATATATTATAAAAACATATTTATTTTTAGGCAAATTTAAAACCTAAATCTCCAAAAGCCCCTTTCTTATCAAGTTCTCCACCTGTTTTAACACTTCTTTCTAAAATATTTTTAATCACTTCCTGTCCATTTTGGTCTTTATAATTATTTACATCTGTTATTCCTGCTAATCCTCTCGCACCTATGTCGGCAATTTTTAGACCTTCATTCAAGGCATAAAATTCGGGCGCTGCTAATTTCAAGGCATTACCAAGAACTGGAATATCAAAAATTTTATCTCCAAAACCTGTCACTGCAGACAATACCCTATCAGATTCTCCAAAAGTTTTAGTTAAAAACCCTGAGATTTCTCTACCAAGTTTAGGGGTAAATGTTTTATTGAATCCTTTAGAAATTTGGTTATCTAAACGGTCAGTGACTCTCTTTGTCTTTGCTAAACTACGGTCAAATACTCGTTTGGTTTTTCTCTCGCTTCTTCTTAATGCATTTCTTGTTCTTCTAATAGAATCCATAAAAGGGCTCATTGAATTTTGTATATATCTTTACATTATATTATAATATGAAAAAGTATCTTTTTCAAATGATTTCAAACAAAGTTTGGAATTAATATTATGAAATAATAAATTCATCAAATCCATCAAAGATCCTGTTGCTAATACTATTATAAAAAATATATTTATAAGGTTCAGTATATACCATTTTGGAAATTCTTAGAACTATTTCTTTTGGTATTTCAATGACTTCTTCGGCTATAGTTAATAATTCTTCTTTTGATACTTTAAAAATAAAGAAATTATCAAATAATTTTCTCATTGTTTTATCTATTAATTTCCAAGATTGAGTTAAAAAAATAATACTTGTATGAAGATGCCTTTTGTTCATCATTAGTTCTCTTAGTTGTTTTAGTGTTTCTGGATTTTTTAAATAACTCGACATATCATCAAATATTATAACATTATTATTATCTTTATCACCTGCCTTTATTTCTTTTATGACATTGGTTAAGTTCTCTAAAGTAAGTTCATTAAATTGTTGAGAATCTGGAACTACATCAAATGGTGAATTTTTAACTGATGCTTTACTATTATCTGGAATAAATAAATATATTTTATGATAAACCTTTTTTAAAAGACTACTAAAGAAAGAATTTAGGACTGAACTTTTACCAGAACCCGGACGTCCTATAAATACAGAAGTGCTGTGTTTGTTTAGAAATTGTGTTAAATCATATTCATCTAATTTTTCGTGTAGCATCTTATCACAGTTCATTTGACAGTGTTTCAAAATAGGTTTTTCATTTACCTTAAGCCTAATCATATATATACTTTTACATATTTTTCTGCGAAAAAGATATAACTCTATTCCATTGAAAATGGAATCTCGTTACAGAAATTTAAATAATGATTTTTTAGGTGGTCTATAATCATCGTCACTATCACTATCATCACTATATGGACTATCACTGTCAGGCTCTGGTTCTTTCACCTTTACGGTTCTTTTTACTGGTGCTTTTTTTACAGGTGCTTTTTTTACAGGTAATGGTTTATCTATTGGTAATGGTTTATCTATTGGTAATGGTTTATCTTCTTCTTCTTCATCAACTAGTTCAAGCATCTTCTGGTTCTTTATTTGTTTCCTTTTTAAAGCAATAGCCTTGGTAATAATCTTTTCATCTAAAAGTTCTTTATTCTGTTTGTCTAAAGAATCCTTGGCAGTCTTTCTCAATTTTGCATTCTCTTGTCTAATTAAATTAGTTTTTACAAAAGCATCAATCTGCTTCTGTGTTCTTGGCTTTTTAACCTTCAAGGGTACTTGTACTTCATCTAAAGGCCTTTCCAATTCTTCCATTTCTTCTGCGATTTCTTCGGATTTTTTCATTTGTATATATCGTAGTTGAGAGAATAATCTTTCAAGTTCTTACGTCATTTTTCTTTGAAAAATTCATAACTCTATTCCATTTTTGATGGAATATCGTTAAACTAATTATTTTATAAGAAATCTTCTTCTTCTTCATCACGAACTACTAATTTTTTCAATCGTTTTATTCTTGTTATAGGTGTAAATGTATTAAAATTATCTCTATTAATCAGTGGATTATTAACCAATTGATTACTCTCAGACATTTGTGGATTTAAAGAAGCCTGTGGTATTATATCACTTCCAAATGATTCATTACCTTTATCTGGTGTTTTAAAATTTAATGGATTATCTTGTGATTTTGACTCTTTAGCACTTGCTCTTTTTTCTCTGTTTTTTCTATTTGTTTCAACTCTTTTAGCCTCTATTTCCTCTTCTGATTTTAATCCTGTTATTCTTTTCTTTGGAATTTTTTTATTTGGTAATATCATATTTTTTATAAATCTTTGTCCTACTTCTTCAACTTGGTCTTCAATCTGTTTCTTAGTATCTGATGCACTTAAAGGACTATTTCCTAATGATGGAACATTATCAAATGCTGGAAATGATGTAATTCTTTGTGATGATCCAGTAGCCTGTGCTAATTGAGTAGGTGTTAATCCTGCTGTTCTTATAACTTTTGATTTTGGTCTTCTTGGTGGTCTAACTATTTTAGGTGTAATATTTGTCACCTTTACATTCACAGATTGCTTTATAGTTTGGTTTTTATTATTTATTTTAGGTTTCTTCATTGAAATCTTTGATTTCAACAAAGGCTTCAAACCTGTTTGAATCTCTTTCGATTTTTTCATAGGTGGTTTTTTAACTGCTTTTTTCATTGGTTTTTTCTCTTTCACAATCTTTTTTACCATTATATATAATAAATATATTTAATTAGTACTGAATTTCTAATTTTTTCTTCTACGTCTCCTCCTAAATGGATTTTCGAAAGTTCTACCAAAAAGACTCAATACTTTATTTTTTGTATGCAATAATCGATTTCCAGTATTGACAACTTTATCCTTTACGTTATTTCCTGCAGATGCTAAATCGGTAACACTATTTAGAAATTTCCTATAGACACTTAATTTTGATAATAATTTTTCATTATCTTGTGAAATAAAAAATTTATTTTCACTTGTAGATAATCCATTTGTTATAAGAATATCATTGATAAATTTTTGACAATTAGTAGATAATGCTTGATAAAAGAAAAACTTTGATGCTCCAATACGGTTTAATGTTTTTAGTAATAGAGAATTAATAGTTTCATCAGTATCCGCAACATCCATTGTTTCAGTTTTTGCTGGTAATTCGTGTATTTGTTTTAACTGGATAACTTCATTTTTTTCCAATATATATCTATTACCATTTGAAAGAGTAATTTCTAAAAATAAATGAAATAGTTCATCGTGATTACTTCTACCAAGTTTTCTTTTAAAATCTCCTAAACTAATTATATTAAGAAAAAATGTATAAGCAGATGGTAATGGTGTTCTTCCTATGCGAAGATTTATAATATTGTCATCACCTATTGCATTTTTAAGATTTTTAACACTTTGACTATAATCTTTTGATTTAATCTTCTCAGTCATTATATATATATATGTCTATAAAAATAATCAAGGAATCATTTGTAGTTGCTTTAAATAGTAAAGATGCTAAAAGATTAAATGGCACTAATCTAAGTAACGTTAATTTTGATTTTAGGGGATTAATTAGACACAATCATAACTATAAACATCTAAAAGTTCAAATATTAGACGCTATCATTCCACATTCATTTTATAATATAAATCCATTTAATAATTTATTAGTCTTGGATAATATTGACTACATAATTGAAGCGGGAAATTATACACAGAAAAATTTATTTGAAACATTCAGTAAAGTAATATCAAGTGTTAGATATGGTTTTCAATTTGATAAAATTACTGGAAAAGTAACAATAATCAAAAAAGAAGATTCAAATTTTACTATGCAAAAGGAAAGCACAATGTTGTCAGTTCTTGGATATGAACAGAGAGATTATGTTGGTGAAGAGTATAGTATTGATGGACAATTTCAAAAAAAGATTGTTGGAAGTTATCCCCTGTACTTGGCTGGAAATCATATTTTAAAAATATCTAGTAATGCTTTAGCTTGTCACAATCACGATTCTTTTAACAGCAATACAAATAATACTATAAATTTTATAACTGTCAATGCTCCTCCTCAGTCACTTATATTTTATAAAAATTTATCACAAAAACATTTCCCCTTGAATGAAGATTATATTAATGATATCGATATACAAATTTATGATGAGAATAATAATTTTATAAATTTTAATAATACTAACTGGAATATTATACTTTCACTTTCGTATGAAAAAGAAATATATGTTGATGATGTTAATTTTTCAGATTATAAAAAACAAACTCAAGAAGATGATGATTCTTTAGGAAAAATAAAAGACAAAAAGAAAAAAGAAAAAGAACCTATAGAAGAACCAGAAGAAGATCCAATATTTAATCCAGTTGAAGATATACCATTTCCTACAATGAGTGAAAATGATTTGGATTTACTATTGTACAATAATCATATTTATCGGTAAAATTTTCTTATCATAATTAAAATCTATTAATATAAAACTTCGTTTTATGTAATAATTTAAATCCCAGATTTAAATCTATTAGTATATTATATAAATGTCTCTTCCCGCAGAATTAAATTATGACGTCAATCTCAATAGTATTATGGATGGGGTAACCACCAGAACGCATTATATTTTACCGTCCAATGGACAAACCTTTAATTTAGGTAACTCTGGCTCACTTGTCATCTTCGATTTGACATCAAATGACTACTTAGTACCAGATTCCTTGATGCTAACGTATAGTTATAAAGTTTCAAGCACTGGACTAACACAACAACGTGCAGTTCCATATACCAGTATTATTGATAGGCTTGAAGTGATTATGGGTTCGCAGTCTGTCCAAACTATTCCTCAATTCAATCAGTTATCAAATATGGTAACAAATCTCACTCACTCAGTATCAAACAAGCAAGGCTTAGCAATCTCTCACGGTTATAAAACTTACAATAAATTTGTGCCCACTACTGCACACGCCGATGGGGCTGTTCATTTAATAAATGCAAGTGGCAATGTAGGCGGGCCCCTACGATGTCTACTTTCTGAAGCAAGTCATTTAATTCCTTTAGTTTTTATGCCAAATGTCCGTATCCAATTAACTTTAGCAAGTTTAGAAACAGTTTTTACTGCAATTCAAGATTCTACAATACTTGCTGGTGAGACTGCCGCTGATGCTAACGATAGAGTTACACAATTACAGAATGGTATTTTAGCACAACCTGCTGTTGTTTTCCCTACTGGTTTTACTATAACAAATTTCCAACTTTCTTATAATTCAATGACTTTCCCTTCTGTAGTGACTGAACAATTAAGAATGTCTCCTTCTCCTATTCTTATTAAATCTCAAGGTTTTTCAACAACTTCTCAAAATATTTCAGTTGGTACTAGTGGGGTAGTAGAAAATGTTTATAACAGTAGATATGCTTCTATTAAAAGTCTATTTCTTATCAATTCCAGTATATCCACCAATGGAATATTTGACTCTTTTAACATCACTCCTAGTGCATCCTATCAGTTTTATATCAACGGTTTGCAGTACCCTCCTTTACCAATAACTAAAGGCAAGAATGCTTACATTGAACTTTTAAAAGCAACTGGTAGTGCTTTCGATACTGTAGCGAATAACTATGCTATCAATGCTAATGAATACAATTATGAATTGGGGGATGTAACAACTTTATCAGAACCGGCAAAATTTTACGTGGGTGTAAGCAGTGAAATATCTGCATTTAATGATAGACTTCTATCTGGTGTTAGTTCTGAAAATTCATCATTGAGTGTTAGAATGCAACTTGAAATACCTACTGAAGCAGTTGTTACCAGTTCTTTAGTCGTTAATTACGATATGATTATACAGATTGACCCTATGACTCGTTCCGCCAGTATTAAAATGTAAATATAGTATATACAAAATGACTGCCGTAACTAATCCAAGAACTGGAAAAATTACATATACTAATAATTTTAGTATGACGAATGATAGGCTAACTCCCTTCTCGGGAACTCTACGTAACCCTCGAAATATGTTAAGAAGTGGTGGTGTTGTTTTAAGTGGAAAAGGAATGAAAAATATTAGATTTGTATAAGTTTCAAACTTGTTTGACGATATTCCATTTTCAATGGAATAGAGTTATGAATTTTTCAAAGAAAAATTACATAGAAATCATATCTAGAATTAAAAATTCTAGTATATAAGGTATATGAAACGAACCTTAGATAAAATTTATTTTTTGGATAATGATAAGAAAGATTTCAATCCAATACTCTTTCAAAAGATACATTTCCAAGTTGTTTTAAACCATTGTTAAAATTGAAAATTATTATATATTAGTAGTATATAACAATGGCTGTAAGAAATGACGTAAAGAAAATAGAGAGAGATGCTAAAAAGAAGGTGAAAGCCGTTGGGAATAAGATTGCAAGATTCTTTAGGGGATTGTAATTACTTTAGGAAAAAATTCAATATTAAAAAAATTTTTAAATTAAAAAAATTGATTTAAAGAAGTCCCTTATATTTATATATATATAAAGTATATATATACATTAACCTATGTTTAGAAATCAAAGTTTAAGAAAAATCAATACACGCACACCATATACTGAAACTAAAATATTAAGAAATTTTAATTTAGATAGATTAACAGATTTAATTACTATTGGTAGAAATGGTAGAATAGAAAGAACAGATGAACAAGCATTTAATTTTTTGAAGAAACGATTTAATAAGAGACAAGACGAATTAATTATTATACGCAAGAATATAAGAAATGATATTAGAAGTCAAATTGCGAGAAATAGACGTCAATCTCAGGTGTTTCTCAATCAATTTGTTCCAGATTTACCAGTTCAATCACGATTTGAAAGAATTCCATCAAGTAGAACTGTTGAAATAGGAAAATTAGATAAAATTATTACTGCATTTAACAAGAGAGAAGGAAATAAAGATAAACCATTTGAATTTATACTGAAATCCACTATTGCAAATGTAGAAAGACGTTATCCATTTAATCATTATGAACATTTTTTGAATTGGTTTAATAAGGTTCTTACTGATAATGATGTTGCGAGTAGTAGTTCCGCTGGACTTGTTTATCATTTAGAAATAGGTGTAGGAAATAATTTATTTGGTGCAGATGTTATTATAAAGGAACTTAAATTAACTGCAGGTGGATGTAATAAAAATAAAGCAGGATTGAAGAAAATGAAATCGTCATTTTATAATTATCTATTATGGAATCCATACTCAGAAAATAATAATTGCTTATTTGCGTGTTTAAAATATATGTTAGAAATAGAGATTAACATCAAGAAATTACGCAAACAATTTAATATTTCTAAAGGTTCTGTAGCAGTTGCAGATGCATACAAAATAATTCATTTCTTAGATAGTAATATTACTATTGTTGATTATGATACAAATGAAGAATTAGATCCAGAAGTTAAATATATTATTTTGAAAGAAAATCATTATTATGTATTAGAAACTTTTGAATTAATAGAAAAAAATACAAAGAAAACTAAACGAGGATTCTTAACATTTGATTTTGAAACAAGACCAACAGAAGAATTTCATTTGATTAAGAGTTCAAATATTAAATCTCATATTTTAAAAGATACTATTTGTGGTGTTGTTTATAGACCTTATAAACAGGAAAATATCATACAAAAAGTATTTATAACTAATAATAATTTATCATCTGCAAGACAATTTGTTAATTTCTTAAATTTTGAATCAAAAATTGGACATTCTTATAATGTAATTGCACATAACGGTGGTAAATTTGATTTCTATTTCTTCTTAGAATGTTTAACAAAACGAGAAACGTTAGATTGTAACATAGGAATGAGAGGAACAACTATTATTAGTATCAACTATCGAGGTAATTTATTTAAAGATTCTTATTGTTTCCTAACCAATTCATTAGCATATTTATCTGAATCCTTTCAAATAGAACACGGTAAAATTTGTGATATTACAATTGGTGATAAAACTCTATCATCTACTCAGTTATGTTTTTATAAACCGGAATTAACATTTAATGAATTCTTAGATTTACAAAATACTGATGTTGATTTTTGGAAAGAATATACAAATTATTGTGTTTATGATTGTCTTGCATTGTATGAAATATGGAATAAATTTACTGATTGCGTTAATAAATTGGTTGGTAGTATTAGCCCTTATTTATTAGGAAAATGTCCTTTAATGGCTTCACCTACTATTGGTTCTCATTCTAAGAAAATTATTGTTGAAATGAATAATTATAAGGATTATGTTACTTCTTATAAACGAGGTATTGAGATATTTGCAGGATTTCAGTCTATAAAAACTCCTTGTAAATTTCTTGATGGAACTGAAGGATTTCTTAAATGGAATGATACTGATAAATATGATTTCTTAACTAATTTTAAAAGAGGTGGAATTTCTCATTGTAACAAAGCAGGTAAGCATATGACAGGAATTACTGGTGTTGATATTGCATCACAGTATCCGGCTTCATTGCTTTATGCCTATTTACCTACTGGTAAGAGTAATTGGACTGAAATTTATGATGAATCAAAACACGGTTTTTATTTAATTAAAGATATTGTATTTGAAACTAAACATAAATTCAAACCTATAGCATTATCAATTCAAAATAAATCTTTAGATTGGGCTTCTAATAAATTCGGTGACCTATACGTTGATTCTTATATGATTAAATATTTAATTAAAAATAGTGGATTAATTAGTTTTTCAGTTATTAAAGGACTTGTATCTGATGAACAAATACTTGCAAGTCAAATTTTTGGTAAATATGTTAATAAATTTTATGACCAAAAGAAACGACAGGACTTTCTAAAAGATGAGGAAAAAAAAGGTAATATTGACCCTAACGAAAGATATAATGAGGCATTACGTTCAACTATTAAGTTATATTTAAATGCACCTACAGGTAAATTAGTAGAAGATCCTTCAATTCATTATAGTTTAGAGTTTGATGATAGAAGTCGTACAGTTCTTAATGGTGTTGGTATTAAAAAACAATTTAATCAAAAGGAAATAAATTCTTGGATAGTTGCTGGTATTATGGTTTATTCACATAGTAAAAGGACGTTGTTCGAATATGTTAATTGTCTTCCTAATAAATCTTCAGATGTAATACACGTAGAAACAGATGGTATATATTTCTCAACTGAACACTTAGAAAAATTTAAAGAAAATTTAGGAAACTATAAAGGTGATTTTCCTTGTAAGATGGGTTCAGATTTAGGTAATTTAAAAATAGAGAAATCTACTCAGAAGGGACAAGTTGGTTATTTTCTCGGTAAGAAATTCTATTATATTAGTTTAAGTGATGAATATCTAACTAAACCAAGAGATAGTGCTAATGAGGATATATATAGAGTTAAAGGTATTCCACAGACGACAATTACTGATGATGGAACTAAAGTTTATTTGGTTGATGCTCAATTATATAGAGATGTATATGCAGGGAAACAAGTAATAAAAACATTTTCTACAATGAGAAAATCATTATTTACAGAATCAACTCAAATCTCAACTCATAAAATGTCTCGTGTCATAAGGAAGACTGAAAAAGCAGAATATCAGTTGTATGAATAATATTGAAAAAAAATTGATTTGGATTTTTGAAAATATTATATTAATATAAATCCTATATAATGACGGAAGTAGTAGAAAAAACAAAGGAACAGAAATTAGAGGAAAGGAAATATTATCCTTCTGTTTTTGCTGATAAAAAAATTATTATACATTTTACTAATGGATATCATCCACGATTATCAGATGCTTTATTATTTTATATAAGTGATGAACAATTTAAAGAAATATTAAATCCTATAACAAATAGAATTAAATTCACAGAACTGATTAAATGTTACAATGATTATCCTATCCAAAAAAAAAAATTGAATAAAAAACTTTTTGAAGAAGGTAGTAGAGAAGAAGAAGATTTTACTGTTAATGATGGAAATGATTGTATTTGTGGAAAAACTGATATTGTTAAAGAAAATTTTGTGAAGAATAAAAGAAGTAATATTGTTATAAAAGTTGGAAGTCAATGTATTAAAATTTGGTTAGGTTATATACCTAATGATAGTATTCGTTGTAAATATTGTAATAGACAAAATAGTAATGAAATGGATTGTATAAATTGTCAAGGAAAAAAAACTTTACGTGAATGTTTTAAAGGATGGAAAGATATAACTTTAGAATCAAAAATAAATGTTGAAAGACAAAAAATTGATTCAATAATCGTAAAAGAATCTATTCAGTATAAACATACAAATACAAGCGAAATGTCAGACACCAAATACTATTTATCTGTTCCTTTTGAAAATAAAGAGGAGGCAAAATCTCAAAATGCACGATGGTGTCCTGAATATAAGATGTGGTATTCTTATGACAAATACTCACCCTTGTTAGATAAATACAGAGTTATTTATTTAGAAGTTAATTTTAAAGAAAAAGAAAATGCTAAACTATTAGGTGCAAAATTCGACTTTGTAAATAAAAAATGGTACTCTACACCATTAGGTGATTTAAAATTAATTGAATTATATAGTGAAAAAAATAAAACAAAAAGAGTAATAGAACAGTATGAATTTGAACTATATGGTGTTAAAGATGATGATGAAATGCGAAGATATAGATTACACTGTCAAACTGATAATTGTAATGATTATGATAATGATTATGATATTGCAGATTTTAATTAGATAAACCACAAATTATTTATTATTTACTTCATATTCTATCCATTCATTATTGATTCTTTCTATCATATCATCTTCATCATTTTCATCAAAAATAAGCAAACCAAACTTTATCATATATTTCAACTTTCTTATACTATTCTCAACAATACATTTATCTAAAAGTAAATCTTCATAATACTCATTCGTTATTTTTAATTTATTATCTTTTTCAAAATCATTTATTAGTTCTTTTATTTTACTGTATGATGATATTAGTGATTCTTTGAAAACCTTAGTTTGCAAATCTACTATTTCATTATTATATATTTGATATTTAGAAGAACTCATTATATATATACTCATTATATAATTATTATATGGTTTTTTTTTTTACGCTTTTTCTTACATTGGAAAGAACACAAAAAAAAATGTTTTCAAAATGGAAAACCAGAAAATGTATAAAATATAATAAACCACAAATTACATAAGTCAAGAAATAGTAATCATACACCAAAAAATTTAAAATACCCAGAAAAATAACCTTTTTTTTAGAACTATTGAAGTCCCCTAAAAAGGCCTACAATATTATATAT
>Ga0209414_1000684_pt1 | contig 16512 bp, 18 predicted proteins | sample LakVidmifraction_4_FD_181154 | JGI IMG/M metagenome (GOLD analysis project Ga0209414, IMG submission 181154) | Hypersaline microbial communities from Lake Vida, Antarctica - Brine Hole Two &gt;0.2 micron (SPAdes) (version 2) | ecosystem: Environmental > Aquatic > Non-marine Saline and Alkaline >... | reverse complement strand
TGATAGATAGCCTCAATCTCAGCTAGCTTAGCGGTCTTTGCTACTGACCACGATGTTCGCGTGTTATTAATACCAAAGCTAGACACCTGCTCATAACCATCTCCAAATTGAGTAACAGTAGTTTTAAGCTCGGTGTCTTGTGTTGCGCCTGCATTAACATCCCAAGTAAAGATTTTAAGTGTCACCTAGCAATCCCCCTTGACGCTTCTCTTTGCGCAGTGCTTCAGACACGGATTTTTTAACTAAATCAGAAACGGTTTTATTTACCTCATGATTATCAGTGTCGGAACCGGTATTTATTACAATACTAAAACATTCCGCTTTTATACTTAACTTAGCCATACAACATGCCTCCTTGACGTTGTTCTTTGCGCATAACGTCCATGACGACTGCTTTAATGCCGTTAGCCATGTCACGACCCATGCGGTCATTATCACCTGATACGTTATTATTACCTTTAGCATCTACTGCGACATTGATGTTGACGTTATTACCGCCAACGCCTTTGCCACTGCGTAACGCTTCAAGATTCCCAACCCCAATCTCACGAGTGGATTTAGCGTCAAAGACATACTCTTGACCATGCACTGCACCTGCTACATCGTTCACGCCCATGCTGCCTGTGTAACCGCCTGACCTGAAGCCTTGAGGCATAATCCCTGCTACTGCTGACGCTATGCCAGCCGTACCTGCCACAGTCGAAGCAACTGCACCTAAGTTGTATGGAAATGCAGCTGACGACCACGCTTTAGAAATCGCCTCTTCATTTTCTAGCAGCACGCTTGCTAGCGTGTAACTTTTTTCCATAGCAAATAATGCCTTGTATAATCCTGCTTGCTCACCTAAGAACGTTTTTGATAGCCCTGCTAGGTTGCCAAATAGTACCTCGCCTTGCGTTAGCATCAAGTCACGCTTAGCGTCCATGTATGATTGCTCAACAGCATTCCTTTCTGCTGAGTGAACACCCACTAGGTGAGTCCACTGACTCTCATAGGCATCAATTGTTTCGAGTTGAGCTTCATAATCAGCTCGCAACTTTTCTGATGGATTGACTGGATTCAGCTGGTTCGATATATCAGTCATGGCATCGTTTAATGGCCTACGAGCCTGACTGCTTTCTAGTCGCTTCTGTTCGGGAGAAAGGTTACTGTTGTCTATCTTAGATAGTGCAATATCTTGTGCTTTTTTTAGATATTCACCTGAACCCATGCTGTCTTCTCTAAGCTCAAGCAATCTCTGCTTTTTTTCTAACTTACGAAGCGTGTCCTCCTGCGCGTACTGCTCAAGAGATTTTTCTAATCGATAGGCTGCAATCTCATCAACCATCCTTATTTCACTAGCAATTCTTGCGTCCCAATCTGCCTGCCATAACTGCCTGTCAGTCTTGTTGAAACTATCTATCTCGTTGCGCTGCTTTTGAAGCGATAACTCTAGCTGCTCCTCTTTGTACTTAAACTCCTTGTCGATAGCCCTTAATTCGTACTCAAGAAGATCCTTGTTCTCTGCTTTTCTTAATTCAGTATCATGAGTTGCATTAAATATTTCATCTTCGCGAGCCTGATCAAGCATACCTCTTTCGGTTTTCTGATAAGCCTCGCGAGCCGTAACTTTTCGATTCAGACCTTCTACGTAAATTTCCAAATCGTTTGTTGCATCAGCTTCGGCTTGATCCATTAAGGTCTTTTTCTTAACATCATCAAAACCTGAAGCTTCAATATCCACAAGTTTTTCTTGCAAATCTAGCGCAATTTTCTGACGTTTAGTGCCATACTCTAAATCCAATCTCTCTTGTAGCTTAAGCATCTCCTCCCGCTTTTTAACGGCAAGCGATAAAGCGTTATCAGAATCTTTTTGGGCTTTACTATTGGCCTTTGACATTAATCCATCTACAAGCTTGTTGCCTGTACTAGAACCCTTATCAACACCTTCAACGGCAGCCATTTGATGAAGTAGGTCTATTTTTACGCCATCGGCAAAGTTAATGGATGATACATATCCGCCACCTTTAGAGTCAAACCAAGTTCTGACGCTATCGACTGCCACGTTTGTGGTAATAGGCGTGTTCTTATTTACGCCAAAATCAGTCCCCTTATGGTTAGTGGACGCACCCTTAATTCCTGTGTTTCTTTTTCCGTAGCTTGAAGTTTCTCCGTAAGATTGGATGCTTCGACCATTAGCCTGAAACCTACTCAAGTCAGACTCGGTTACAGCCCTGCTTTTGTCTCGGTATTGAATGTGCAAGTGAGCATTACCTACGCCTGTGTCTCCGCTAACACCGACAAGCCTATCAACCAAGCCTTTGTTAAGTGATTTTCCGGTCTTTTCTTGCTCTTTAGCTAGTTTTTTAGCTGTCGCTGCTGCCGCTGACGCTGCATTTTTCGCTACTTTGTCAGTGTATTCTTCAAGAGCTGATTGACTGATTGGTGAAGTATTTACATTTGGTTTTAGATAGTCAGGCAGAGAGGCAATTTTCTTTGCAAGTACAGTATTTTTTCCTATAACCAAGGCGTTAGAAAAGTCAAATCCTCTAGTAGTTTTATTTCCGAAACCCTTATCAAATGGCGTTTCCGTAACTCCAGATCTTTTATTCAAACTTCTAGCGTAATCCCTTATCCCGTCTTGGCCACTAGAAAAACCATCGTTGTAAACGCTTAAGAAGTTCGTGTCTTTGTTGGCATAAGGTACTTCAGCACGGCTATTGTCTTCACCGCCAAAGAACCCTTTAGCTCTTTGACCTGCGTTGTATATGCCGTTTCCTAAGTTCTCAAGCAAAGAGTTGGTGTTTAAAATATAGTTGTCTATAACAGTAAGTGTGCTTGTGAATATGTTAGTAACAGCGAGTAAGGCCGTAGATAAGCCTTGAACCACTCCAGCAAATCCTTTTTCAGTTTGGCTATAAAACCCAAGAAAGTTTTTGCTATTTTTTTCATTTGCGTCAGCCACAGATTTTACAGTTAATCCCATCGCAACGGCAACGGTATCACTGAAGTCCATCCACCATGATTCGCCATCTTTGAGCATGACACCCATAGCGTCAAAGAAGTCGCCCATTATAATGCCACTAATGGTCAGGACTTCGTTGGTGCCAAAGATGGCACTGTTTACAGCAAGAAACCCTGCTGCAACTAAGACAAGCGGGTTTAATCCTGCAACAAAATTAAATACCGCCATGGCTTTTGTGGCAGTTGCTAGGTGGGCAATTATTCCTAAAAGCCCTACAGAAACGGCTGCCATTCCGACTTTTGCAATGGTGTCAAAGTTGTTAGAGATACCCATAAGCAAACCTGATATTTTATCACTGACACCACCAGTTTTATTCATCATCTCATCGGTATATTCTTTGAATTTGTTTTTGGCAACTATGAAAGCCTGACCCATAGTTAGGGGCATTTTCTTGGCTAGCTCTTCTAGTGCGTCCACATTTTTTGTCACTGCGTTATACATAATATCAGCAGTAATTTTACCTTCCTCTGATAATGTCTTTAGTTCGCCTCGCAATACACCCATCTCTTTAGCAACAAGGTCGAGTAGTACGGGTGCGTTTTCTGACACTGAGCGAAACTCATCGCCCATGATAACGCCAGCACCCATCGCCTGACCAAGCTGTAGAATGGCTGAGGCATTCTCGCCTGCTGACCGACCACCAGTACGCATAGCAAGTGAAACTGCTTCAGTGAATTTAAGCGAGTCAGCTTGTGATTTTCCTAAGTTTGTTAAAGCGCGAACTGACTTTTGATAAAGACCAATCGTAGCGCCAATATCAGCGTAGTTTTCATTGGCGACCTTCATCACCTCTTTTTTCATGCCAACGTATTCACGCTCGGTTGCTGTCACAAGTCGTATTTGATTGTTAAGGTTTTGCATGTCGGCTGCGACTTTCACAAAACCAAGACCAGCAAAGAGAGCTAGTCCACTGTTCATTAGTGTATATAGCTTGCTCATAGATGTGTACAAGGTAGTAGAGCTTCGCGTTGCGCGGTTCATAGCACCTGACAGTCTATCAGTGTTTGCTGCTGTGCGAGCTGCTTGGGCTGCTGCACGTTGAGCTGCACCCGCTAGTCGGTTCTGAGCACTTGCGGCTCTTGTTGAGTTTCTAGATACGTCCGCTAGGTTACGGTTAAGGTTAGACATGCGCGGTGCGAGTCTATTCACACCGCTGGTAACTAGAGTATAAGAGCGAGACTGCATGTCGTTCGCACCTGATAATCTACGACCTGCTGCTGTGGCTGCGTTCAGTTGTCTTGTGAACTCTGCTAGCTGTGCTTTTGCTCGGCCTGTGTCAACGACAACCGATAGTCTACTTGTCTCATTCATCGCGCAACCTCTTAATTGTCATTGATATTCAGGCAATAAAAAACCCACTGCGAGAGTGGGTTTTGTTTGTTTCGTTGGGTTAGGAGTTAGTAATCACCATCTAAGCACTTAGCAAAGTATTCCATAGCGAAACTGTGCTCAGCCTCTATGCGGAAACTCTCGCTTATGAACTGATGTCTAGAGTAAGCATCGTCAATCATGTTCTTTAGCTTTCTGCTGTCAGTCATATTAATAACAACGTCATAGTCGTCTCCCATCTGACGTAAACTCATGGTTGCTTTGGCTGCATCTGCCACTGATACGCACAAACTGTAACTGGCCTGAGCAGGAATGGACAGAGCAAGAAGCAAGGGTAGGGCTAGTAATTTTTTCATAGCTCTGCTCCTGTCATTACATCGCCATTCTGTGGTTGGCTAGGTCTTGGTCGCTCCTCACCTTTATCATCGTAAAACACCATAGCCATAACTAAAGCATCTCGCCCCATCTCTATCGCGTCATAGAGGTTATAGCCTTGTGTTATAACTTCGGGCACGTCACGGAAAGTAACGACAAAGCCATTGCCTGTATCGCAGGTATCAAAACATTCTTCAAATTGCGCTGGGTAATAAATCATGTTGTACTCACTTATCGGTTGTTTGATATGCAAGTATATATATATTATTAACCTTTGTCACTATTATTTCGTTGTTCTGATAGAAATTCATCATCAAGGGCAAATACACAAGGGTCAAGAATATCTCTATCAACAAAAACTGGGTGGGCGGTAATAACGTCTGTAATGCCCTTCACACTTATAGGCAAGGGCATTACAGCCATTCCGCTAATGTAGCTCCTACCACGACTGGCATAGTAGAAGCAAGTTATAATTGCACGAGTAAGATAATCAGTAGGTGGCTCGACAGGTATGTCTAAACCCAAATGAGTCCTTACTTCTACTTCGAAGTCGCTGATGCTTTCGTAGTCTTTTTCCCACGAGTAGCGGTCGGTGGCTTTTTTTTAGTAGCAGACAAGCTCTTTGCGTTAGTAATTGCAACTTCTGCTGCACTATCCAAGCACCACTGCACGAACGGCATGGGCTGCTCGATGTTGGCGATTAGCAAGATGAAGTTGTCTGCACTAACCTCTAACTTATCACCGTTTTCATCATTCACCAGCCAATCAGCCACCAAAAACTTGCCGATTGCTTTCACAAGCAGCTCGTCAGTGGTTTTCTCACCATCGCCAATCTCGTCCAAAAAGCTATCGTCAAGCTTACGCTCACGGATAGCTTCGTTGTCTGAACGCTCGCGGCTCATAAGCATGTTATATGCTTTTTGAAACTGTGGGTTATTGAACGACTTTAACGTCATTGTGATACCCGTATCTTCATGGGTATATTCGCCAGTCTTGTTATCCAAGTCGTCAAGGTTAATCTTTTTAACTACGAAAGTCATGTCTTTTCTACCTTATGCCGTAATGAGTTTAATTGTTGGTGCATCGGCTGGTACATCAGCATAGACCGTATAGGTTAGCGACGCTTCAAGCTTCTCTTTACTGCCTGCTGGAATATCACCACTAATCTGAGCTTTTGGAATGGTCAGCACATAGGTGTCACCATCAGGGAACTTAACAGTAGTCTCGATAGCAATCGGTGCGCCTGTTAGCTGCTTGTCTAGAATTGCCTGAGTTCTTTGACTATAAGCCAAAGTTAGCGAACCTGACATGTCAGCCATCATTTCTAGGAAACTAGAGCCATAAAGGCCTGCACCTAAACAATTCTGACGTTCGATGTTGTTAGTCAACTCAAAGCTGAACGCTGTCACGCATGATACGCCCTGCGTTGTAATACCATCAATCTGAATGTCGCTAACGCTCAAGCTTGTGGCTTTAGGCGATGTAATGGCTGCTTCGGGCGATGGAGCAGACGCCACTAATGATGCCTCATAACCACTACCCATAAAGCCAAAGGTCATGCCGATAAAACCAGAGTCAGGAATGTCTAAGCTAAAGCTATTGACGCGCATACCTGACCAGTAGTGATACTGAGTAATGTCTTTATGATTTTTTTCCATCGCAAACAAGGAAACCACATCACCACCAAAGGTAATGGTATCTGTTCCGAGAGGGGCGTCAACAACCCAAGTATTGCCTGCTGCTGCTGCGATTAGGTCATCATAAGTAACTTTAATCATCTCAACTTCAACATCGCCCTCAGCGCTGGCGCTAGTCACCATACCTGCCGTGCGGATTCGACTATCAGCGATTGTTTCACTGTCAGTCATTTCAACCGTATTATTTAAACTATCTGATACGCGAGGTAAAACTTTCCAACCTGTTAGCGGTACGGTTTCTACATCGGTTTGCGGGACATACGATAGTACGACTTTAGTGCCTCTCGACATGGGTTTTCTCCAATAGTTACATTAAAAAGCCACTCAATCGAGGGCGGTGGGTTTGTGCTTAATTATCATCATAAGTGTAAGGTATATAAACTGTGGACAGATAGTAACTATCCGATGTTCGGGTGTTGATAGTACGAGCCGCATCAAGCCAAAGACTACCAACCTGATAGAAGCTAAAGTAATCTTCAAGGCTATCGGTTAGTCGGTTGATGCTTGCTGTGCCAGCACCTGTGTGCTCAAAAACTTCTATTGTCACGACACCTGTTCTGCGAGTGCAAGGGTCATCACCTATAGAGGCGACCTTTCTTAGTACGTGAGTGATGTATATCTGCGCCCACTGACCTGTAGATGGCACGTTAGGGTCTTTTCTGTTCTCATATCCCTTACGGTCAGGACTAAGACCATCAAAAGATGCAAAGCGACCCTCTATGGATTTTCGTATAAATTCTTTACTCATATCGTTAGCCTTTATACCATTGAGCGACACCTAAGAAAGCTGGTCTATACACACCCATAGGTGCTTGTGCTGACTTCGCGCCCTCTAGTTCATTACCGTAAGGCGTGGCGTTAGTAAACCACACGTCATGTAGCTTGGTCGTTGGGAGGGCTGCAATAGATGCCATACCTTCTGCCTCAGAACCTCTCTCGCCTAGTAATTTAAACTCACTGTGAGACCAGTTAGGTACGTCCATGCTGACATTGTGGTTGCTGACATATTGAGTAGTATCAATGGGAGATAAGTCAACCAAGCTGCCTATCATGTCACGACCAATTTTTTTCACATGATTGACAGCAACTTTCTCAACCGAAGCTGCAAACAGTGTTGGTGACTTATTCCACATTGATGCCCCTTAGTTGTACGACCCAAGTGGCTGACGCGGGATCACTTGCAACGGTAAGCACGTTGCGTTGCTTTCCGTCTTGCGTGATAACATCATCAATCTGTGGCTTTATAGTTACCTCGGACTGCAAGCAGATAAACTTAATATCATTAATATCAACCTGACTGGCTTGTATTTCAAAATCATTGTAGCTGGATGCGACACCTCGACCTGTGTAGGTCACATTGGTTGCACCAACATACTCTCCAAGCTCAGGGTCATAATAACCCTGACCACCTTTTCGAGTGCCTGTGAACGTACTCACGGTATCTTTTAATGCGCCATCGAAAGCTTTAGATAAGTGCTTAGTTATAAGTTGGTTTATCATAATAATTCTCGCTTGGCTCGTCAGGGTGACCTTCAAATATAATAGCCAATCTATCATCATCATTAATCACACCATACTCCCTTATTTTGGAATTTGGTTTGATTAATAATCCAAACTGTAATCCATAGCTCGTTAAGCTAAACCAACCATTGTGAGCGCCACCTTTATCGCTAAATTCAACTTCAACGGTGTCGGCTTTCACTTTAGTCACAAGCTGCTCTGTGCCACCTTTCGGAAGGCTAAGCAAGTGAGCCGTCATTAAAGCGGTTGCTAGTTCTAGCTTATTGTCATCTATGTCATACATATTAATGAATAGACCAGCATCGCTTAATGCTTGTTGACTCTCAATGTCATTTATGAATGACGGATAACGCTGTTTAAACGATGCTAAGTCCATGACTTTTACTCACTTATTTTTTAGTGGTTTCTTTCTTTGGTGCTTCTTTCTCGACACGTACAGCGCCCGACTCAAGTAATTCAGTGTACTGCTCTTTTTCAAGACCAACCACTTCTTGATTGGGTAGAAATGAACCTACCGAACCGACTGCAATATATTTATCAGCCATTATTATTCTCCTCATAAATTAGCAGTCAAGCCTTTAATCCTGACCGCCACATTTGGTTATGCAATAAATGCGTTACCACCAGAAACACCGTTAACGTTGCTTGGAACGATAAGCGGGCTTGACTCAGTGATCATCTTGATGGTGCTAGGGTCTTTTTCAACAACTTGATAGTCGAAGAACTCAAGAGCCTGACCATAAGCGTCTAAATGCTTAATTTCACACTGAGCTTGATAGCCCTGCATATCGGAAACCAAGTAGAAGCCTTTGGCGTTAATATAACGAGCAGGAACACCATTCAAGCGATGCGTCAAGTCATAGGTATAGAACTGAATACCAGCAACTTCACCGCGATACTGTGGCATATCAGGACGGCTTAACTGTGGAGCAAATGCACTTGGCGCATTAGCACCTAACGGCTCACGGAAACGCTCTTTGTATTCGTCTGTCTTAGCAAAGGCATTGAACACAGCACTTGACATGATAGCCATTTGAGCTGCTGAACCACCTTTCTCAATAAGCAAGTCATTCATGGTTTCAATGTCAGTAATAGGTTTGGCGGTTGCCGTGTTGTTCCACTTGACAGTAGGCGTATAATCTAGAGCAGAATCACGACCAAAATCAATTAGGTATGATGGATAATCATCACCAACACAAACTGTCTTACCAGTAGTAAGAATGTCAGTTGCCATCAAGATTTTACGATTGACGATAGACTGGCGCAAGTTATTAAACGTGCCAATCTGTGCCACACGTAATTGCTCTTGTTTTGACAACATACCGTTAGTAGTCGTGATGATACCTGCTTCACGCAAGGTTACTAGCAAGGCGGTATCGAAAACGCTATCGGGAGTTACTGAGCCAGCAGGTTTTAAGTAAGCTGCTTTTACATACTTACGCTGGAAGTCGCCTTGAGCTACGATTGGCTTACCTTGAGATAAAGGGGATACAAACGGAGCAAGTGGGCTAGAAGTTTCAAGCTCATCTAGTGGCACAGCGTCTTTACCATTGAAAGACACTTTTTTACCAAAGAACGTGTCTAGCAACCATGAATCAACTGGCTTGGTTTTGTTATTGACGATTGCTAGTTGACTTTCATCTAACAACTGTACTTCTTGACCTTGAATATTTACGGTAATACTCATAATTATACTCCTGTGCCAAACGGCATACGTAGTTCTAGTGATGTAGCCGTGTTAGCACGACCTCGTGCTGCTGCTGCATTCGCGGTGGTGACTTTAACACCATTCAATGACGTTTGCAGGACGTTAAACTCGCCCTGAGTATAAATTGGAATTTCAAACCCTGCTGCAATAGCTGCGTCAGCTTGATCGGCAGTAACGTCTTCAACGACAATGGCATTAAACTCTGCAATCGTTAATGGATGGCTTGCTACGTTGGTGGCAGGTGCAATAGCAACTAAATCACCACGCTTATATGCGGTTGCAGCTGTCGGTACGACTGAATCAGTCTGTACGCCATCACCAACTACTAGACCGTCTTCAGCGGTATATGCTACGTCTTGATACATCATAATTATACTCCTGCCCATTTAGCAATATTGGCATCTAGGTTGTCGTTTGTTTGATCGGTTTTACCTTGCGTTGCTTGCTCACCAAAGATAGCCAATGCTGGCTTGGTAGGCTCAACTGCTTTGGCAGGGATAAATGAAGTCGCCATCTTGAAAGACGCAATATCCATTGCTTGCATTTGCGCTGTTTCGTCTGCGGTAAACTCACGACCTGACTTTTCGGCTATTGCCTGAATGTCATCGGTACGTTGAGCAGCTTGAAAGGCTTGAAGTTCAGCATCTTTAGCAGACACCTGTGCTTTCAAATCTTGGTTTTCGGCTAGTGCCTGTTCTAACGTCATGCTGTCCTCCTCGGACATTTGGGAAATTGTTGGCTGACTTGATATATCATCAATCAAACCCTGTGTTAGTGCTTCTTGGGCTGAGAAAGTTCCGCCCTCCCAATCAGCTACTGTTTTTGTGTCAATGCCACGCTGAGTGGCTACGTGGTTGAAGAAGTTTTTGGCTGACTCGTCAACACTAGCCTGTAGTGCTGCGCTTTCGTCATCACTCAGGGCGGTAAAGTCATTAAAAGCACCTTTCCATTTGCCTGAGCGAAATATTGAAAACTTAACGCCACGTTCTTCGTAAGCTTTGGACTGCTCAGTATGGACGTTATAAACGCCAATAGAGCCGATACCTGCGCCTTTATGGGCGGTAATCGTATCTGCTGTAGCACCAAGCCAATAAGCTGCGCTGTACATGCTGCCACTAACGAACGTTTCGACTGGTTTTGCGCTGTTGGCGATAGCCTGTGTTGGCTCATCAATACCAGCAACGTAACCGCCGCCGCTGTCAATATCCAATACCACTTTGCTGACGCTGGGGTCGTTGTCAGCGCGTTTGACGTACTCAGCGATATGATTGTACCCTGTAATGCCATAGTCGCTGTAATCCTCGTCCATGTGCGGTACAAGTAGCCCTCTCACTGCGATAGTTGCAACGCCATTGGCTACAGAATAACCTGTAAGACCATCATCACTATCGTTCGTCATACGAGAAAAGTTGACCGCCTCAAGCGCCTTATCAATATCATGGCAAGTCAAAAGCTCATGGCTTTCAACGTCTGCTCTAATTCTTTCTTTTAAGTTCATGTTATTTGCCTTTTCCGAGTCGGTAAAGTATGTCCTTAGTCGGGTTGCTACTATTATCTAAATATTTTTTGTGGAGCTCAACCTCACGACCTAGCTCTTTGTCTATTTTGTCTTTATGTTTGACGAGCGCATCACGATAGTCAGCTAGCGTACTCCAATATTCCTCAGTCACATTATCAGGCTTACCAATACGCAATGTCTCGGACACTTGTTTTGCTAACCTAGACAACCTTACAATCTCAGTAACCATGCTAGGTATAGGTTCAGGCATGAGTTTGGTTATATAATTCATGTTGTGCGCGTGTTCGGCCATGTCATCTACCTATAAGTTTTTTAGCTGCATCAATTAGCTTTCCGAGTGAAGCTTTTGGCTTGTTTAGGAATCTGGTTGCTGCATCTGATATACGACCACTGATTTTAGTCACCGAACTTGATTGTTTGAAATTATCTAGCATAAGTGTCGATATCTTATCGTTCAGCAATCCTGTAAACCTGTCATTATATTGCTGTGGCGAATGACCAAAACCTTTGGCTGATTGACTGGCTGGCAAATCAACCGCTAGCGTAATGCCTCTTTGCTCGGCTTCTCGTGGTGTCAACCCTCTTGTTACACAACGGCAATTAAAATCCAGTGGTGGCGTGTTATATAGCCAAAAAGCATCGCCAATAGGTCTTATAGTCTTATTTAGTATCCGATGTTCGGGTCGAACCAAGTTGTCATTTTTAGTGACGTACATCAGGTAGGGTTTGTTTTTGGCGTTGGCTTGTTGCTGCATCCACCGACCATGACCATAAGCTGCTTGTAGGTTGGTTTGATATATGGTTTTAAGTCTGTGCCGTGGTAGGTCGATATCAACTAGATTGACGTTTTGCCGGAACTGCTCAAACGTGCTGCCGTTAATGAGCGCACTATCAACTTGTGCCATCACGTAGCGTATCTGCTCAACCTCTGCAAGACCAGCTATTGATACGGCTTGTTTGCGCTGTACGGCTGTTAGGACGTTATAGTATTCCTCGCCTATAACCACATCACGACTCAAGGCATAAGCAATTGCTTTTTCTAATTCTGTTGCCATTGCTTAATCCTTAAATTACATACGTAAAAAACCCCACGCTAAGTTAATAGGTGGGGTTTGTTGACTACTCCGCACAAGCAATTTCAGAAACAAGATTTCTTGGCTTTCGCCAAGCGTCTTAAGTTAAACGATACGGTCAACAAGTTAATTATAACACAAACTATTCGTCCTCGTAATCTTTGGGTAGTTTCCTGTCGAGATATTCAATAGCCAAAACAACTGCAATAAGTAAGTATTTACGCATATTAGTTCCCTGCTGACTCGTCAGTATATCCGTGAAGATCAGCAACCATCAAAGCGGTTGCCATGAATTGTGTGAAGTCGCTATCAGCCAAGTCTTGACCTACCATGTCGAGTAGCTTGGTACGCATGTCATCTTGATCGGTTGCACTCTTAATAACTGCCAATATAGCTGCACTGTCCATCGGCTGCTTGTTGGCTGCCGACATGCCAGTGGTTATGTTTTCAATTTCTTGCTGCTCGGGTGTAAACTTGGCCGCTAGTATCTGCTCGGGCGTGTGAAGCGCCACTTCTTTTTTCGGGCGTTGCAGTGGAATTGAATCTAAATCACTGCGCCCTAAAGCGCGTACTCCTGCAATGTATTTCTCGTCAATATCGTAAGTATCTTCATAATAATTACGATTAAACTCAACACCTTGCAAAGTTAGCTTGACATCTCTATCTGCTAGCTCGTTTTGAGCGCCTTTTTCAATCTGAAAGTTAAACCAAGGCGCTTCTGATATGCCGTTCATTTCGCAAATTAGGTTAATAAATTCACGAATGTATTTAGTAGCAAATTTCTTGTCTGACTCAAATATAATCTCTTGCTGACGCTCGTGAATTTGACCTTGACCTGCCGTACCACCTCTATCAGTTCCAGACGTTAGCGTCTGACCCAGCAAATACTTGGCCAAACGGCGACCAATTGCTTCGTCATATGCTTTGAATGACTCACCTGAGCCAACAGCGCCAATCGAATCTACTGAGTCACCCTCAGGCATGGTAAATATTGACTGATTGTGAGCAGCAGCCAGTGCTGAGGCCATCTCTTTAGTGTCGCCCTCAGTAGTACCGACTAATAATGGGCTACCAAAGCGTTCTAAAAACTTAGACCAAAACGTCCAGCCATTTTTCTTAAAAAACCAAAGCCAATAAACAGGGCTAAGAATTGCCACCCCTTTCGGATTGGCGTAAGTAGCACGATGTGATTGAAATAAGTATTTGACTTTCGTGTCAATCTCAACTGGCTGAGCCAAATTATCTGCAAAGTAAAGCAGACGACCATCATTTTTAGGCTCAAACCACTGCATCGGCTTTTCAGTTAAGCGAGCAGGAACAATTTTTCCTGTGGCGTTGTAGACCGCTTCGTCCCATATAATCTCACAAACACTATAGCCATACAGCTTGGCGTTCATGCTAGCCAGCAATAGGTGGTCTAGATGCTTGTTTAGCTGGTCGTAGACGAATAGAGCGTCAGTGCCCTCACTTGGGCTTAGCGTGTATCCTGCCTGCATTAGGTTGTCAATTCGTCTATCGACTTTCTCGACAATTTCATCATCACCCAGCAACATTGATAGTTGGTGGCGTTGAATACCTACTTTATTAAGAATTTCGTCGTTCTCAACACGCATCATGTTGTCAAAGAACTGATTGTACTGACTGACGGCTTGGTCACTATACAAATAACCGCCACTTGACGCTCTCATTCTAGTCATAGCCGACACGATGGGCTTGCTAGTCAGCGCATAATTTTTAACTCTGTCTATAATGCCCATAATGGTCTCTTAAAATGTACGAGTGCCAGAAGCACCGTATGAGTGTTTCGTTCTAAAGCCAACTAAGTTCTCACTAAACGCCATAACAATAGCATCTGCCAAGTTAGGTGATTTAACGCCACGCTTTTTAAGGTCAACTTTACTTTCAACCTTAACCTTACCTGTATTGTCTCGGTCTTGTCTGGGTGTTGATAACTGAGCCTTAATGGACTCTAAGTCTTCAATGCTACTTGAGATACTTATCATCTCACTTGGGTCAAATTTTTCGCCATCTTGAATGGCGTTATAAGTATTTCTAAAACGTTTGGCTAATGCCCACCACGCTTGCGCCTTTAGGTTGCCAAACATATCTTTGTTTAAAACTTTGTACTCGTATTCTTTTTTGGGTTTAATAACTGCGCCTGACGCTGCAAATTTGGCATAGGCAAGGTTAGGGCTTGAGCGATTCGAGGCATCTCGGTTTAGCTGTGCAATGTTCGAACCCACACTTGCACCAACACCTATCGAGTCGTATATGATGCTCGCGCCTTTTCCTTGAGCCGTACCATAGGCTCGTGCGCTGCTTTTTAGCAGCTCGTCCTCTTTTCCTTGCCATTCGTCAATCCCTAGCAGTACGCTACCATGCTTAAATGCTGTGGCGTTGGTATCTTCACCTGCGTCAGCAACGTCATACCCAACCACTCTCGAACCTTCTGCTTTAAAGCCAAGTTTTAGGTGAGCATCTACGGCTGCGTTAATCCACGAGCGTTTAATAATCGCCATTTCATCATCTGATTTAGCAACGCCAAGATAGGTATGCTCGTAGTCCTCGTAGTCGGACTTTTTTTTGGCGTCAATGACTTTTAGTATGGTATTTGATAAAAAGGGGTTTTCATCGTAATTGATATGACGAACGATAGTATCGGGTGGGGTATTAATGACAAAATGCTGATAAACAAAATCAGTCACCAAGTCAGGGTTGAAAAGTAGCCAAAATTGACTGTTCTCTTTACGAATAGTCGGCTCTAATATCTCCCACTGAGCGCGTGTAAGACTATGAGCTTCCTCAATCCAACAAACATCAATACCTTCTAACGACTTAATTTCTTCAATATGTCGCCAAAGACCATAGAAAATAAACTCACTGCCTGTCTTTTTATTGACAATCTTATTTTTCAGTACATCGAAATTGTTTTGCAAACCAAAGCGTGCAATCTGCACCTTTAGTAGCGTATAAACACTTTCTTCAATCTTAGACTGAATTTGGCGCGCACATAAAAAGCGCACGTTATAGGTGTTGGCTAAAAAAATAGCAAAACCAGCAGCATCCCAAGAATTATGGGTAACCGTACCATCTTCTAAACAAAACAGATGGTCACCATCAATCGAAAACCCTGCGTAATCACCCGAGCCTAACGATTTAACCTTTAGAACTGAGCTGCCACCGTTTTTATTTCTATGCAATGGCTTCTTTAACGCTTGCTTTCTTGGTAATTTGTTCGGTACGGTTGAAATGTCACCACTGATTGAGATATTAAAGCACTCACCAGTCTTAGTAACGCCATTATGCGTCCACTTGGTCTTTCTTGTAGATATTAGAGCAGGAAATCCTAACCATGATGCTAGTTTGTGAATATCACGAGCAATTAGTTCGTCTTTTTGCGTAATAACGAAACAAGACTTATCCTTGCTATATGTGCCATCACTATCAATAATGCCTGCCAATATTTCTAGGCGCTGATTTCTTGATGCCGTCATGTATTCAAGCGGTATGGATTTTTTCGACTTGCCAGCACTTGTTAACTTGATGCCGTTTTCGTATCGCTCTGCAACGATGCCTTGTGATCTAAACGATTCCCATAAAGGGAACGGCTTTTTAGATGGGCTAAATATTCTATATGTTGACGCTGAATTGTTTTCTTTGGTATTAACATTAACACCAAGACCGCGACTTTCCGCAATTTCGTGAATGTATTGTACAATCTCAGCATCTTCTGTGGTAATTGATAGCGAATCTTTATTGCCGTCACCTAGCCACATGCCTAATAAGTATGGTGGTATCTCTAATTCTTTGTGCTCAAACTCAAAACCAACACGGTATCCCTTGAAGTGGTTACGCTTGCGGTCTGACCAAGACATAAACTCTTTAACTGGCACATTAATAATATCGCCAGAATCAGGGTAACGGCCATCACGTTTGGCTGATTCACTTTTTCGTAGGCTTAGGATATGGTCTTCGTTGACCACATAGTCCATGCCGAACGACTGCGAAACTTGAAACAACTCAGAAACGCCTTTAGTGGTGTGCATTACGTTACGGATGCAACCATTAGCGCCCATTACTTTATCACCAACGGTGACCCGCTCAACTGGCTTGGTATAGCCATCATGCATGATGACCATCGTACCTAGTGCCAAGCACTTACTTGAGGATCGCCCTCCGATTAACACGCGGTTGCGAGCCTGCACTTTCCAAAACTCTTTAAGAGCCGGATTGAGCGTAGCCTTGCCACCTGTGTCAGGCGTTGCTATCTTTATCTTCTTAGCCAT
>Ga0209414_1000682_pt1 | contig 16521 bp, 18 predicted proteins | sample LakVidmifraction_4_FD_181154 | JGI IMG/M metagenome (GOLD analysis project Ga0209414, IMG submission 181154) | Hypersaline microbial communities from Lake Vida, Antarctica - Brine Hole Two &gt;0.2 micron (SPAdes) (version 2) | ecosystem: Environmental > Aquatic > Non-marine Saline and Alkaline >... | reverse complement strand
AAGGGTTAGCAATGAATAAAAATTTAATAAGTACTTTGAAAGGTGCTGGCTTTAAAGTTGTCACAGGAAAGAAGAATGTGTTGATGGCAATAGAAGATACTGCTGATTCATCCGAAAAAAGATGTTCGGGTTATGGAGTCTTCCCTGACGGCGATAAATGTAATGGATGCCCAGATTGTAATTTGAAAAGGAAAATAATCAATGAGTGATACAACAAATATAGTAGGAATAGAAGGAAAAATACGAGGAGAAATCTAGGGATATACTTATTTATGATGGTCTTTCTTTAGTTGTCAATATACCAATTCACGACAATGAAAAAATAATCATTGCGAGATGTGGTGATAGTATTACTTATGAAACAGAAAAATAAAACAAAAAAGGTGTTGACATTGCAAAGAAAATAGTCTAACATACGCCCAATCATTAGATATTCACTCGTGATTGACATTCCTTCTTCCCCCAATCCTGCAAAGGGTTGGGGGTTTTTTGTGCCTTTTTGAAAAATAAATCAAAAAAGGTGTTGACAAATAGTAAAATTATGCTATTGTTCTATCAAAACTAGCAAGATAGTAATAAATTTAGCAAGATTGTACTATAAAATTATGAGCAAGAAATCGAAGATATCATTATTAAGAAACATAAGCGAGAACGGTTTAATCAACAGAAACCCTTCTGACATACTCCGAGACTGTGGCATCAAACCTACCAAAGAGAACGTCAAAGATATTGTCATGGGGCAGTACAGCGTTAATGCTTTGACTACATCTATGGAGCGAAGCACGGATCAACTGATGTCTACTATATATGGGGGCAAGGTTGATATATACGCACAGTTTGGTTACAAGGAAAAGCTAGAGCTAAAAGATTATGATGCCAAATACAAACGTAATGCCTACGCTCAACCAGTAGTAGAGTTTTATGCCAAAATGTGTTGGCGAACTCACCCTTTTATTCTCGACGGAGAAAATACAGAAGTTACCAAATTCCAACAAGACATTAAAGATTTAAACACCGAGGTAGGTTTATGGGATGCTTTTAGAGATGCCGATATCCTAAGTGGTGTTGGCAGATATGGCGTTCTTGTCATAGGCTACAACGATGTTAAAAACATCAACGACTGGAAGACACCAGTCACCCAAAATGCTTCTCTCAAAATTGTTTGGTTTCAGAGCCACGAAGAGAGCCGAGCTAGAATAACAAAGTACGAATCAGATTTCTCCTCTCCTAGATACGGAATGCCAGCAGAGTATTCAGTCCAGTTGCATTCAGCAGGTGGCGACCAAGTAGTTTCAATTCATTATAGTAGATGTGTACACGTCTGTACAGAAGGTATAGGCAATAAGCTTTATGGCGACCCACGAATGGAGTCGGTCTTTAATAATTTGGATAATACCGAGAGAATACACGGTGCAAGCGGCGAGGGATATAGACGAGCTGCACATCCCGGAATTGCAGGCGATGTCTCCGAAAAGATAGATACCAAAGGGTTCGATACAAATGAAGTCAAAGAGCAGATGAACAACTACGTAAATAAATATTCTCGTTTTCTGCTGGTTGACGGAGTTTCCTTCAAAACTCTGGCTCCTAACGTCCGTCAGCCAGTGGATTTTTTAAAAGCTGAATATACAGCCATCTCCGTAGCCAAAAGGATTCCTCAAAGAGCATTGCTTGGCACGGAAGAGGGCAGGCTTGCAGGCGATCAAGATGGTTCGATGGTTACAGATGTAGCCACCGAACGAAGACATAATACTTTAACTCCAATAGTGCGTGATTTTATTAAGAATCTTATAGAATATAAACTAATATCAAAACCTGCTAGCGGAGATTTTCAAGTTGACTGGGAGGCGTTATTTCAGAAGGGGGCAAAAGAAGCCGCCGAGGTTGGAGAGATTACTACAAGAGGTTTGGTTGCGTATTCAGATAGTATGTCCGCCAGTGATTTTATACCCGAAGACTTTTATTTGAGCCAAATACTAGGCTTTTCACAAGAGCAGATTACCCAGCTAAACGTCATCAAGAACAAGATTAAATCAGTTGACGATGATATAGGCGACGAAGAGACGGAGCTGGTACCGATAAACGAAGAGGTCAAAGATGAACCTCCAAAACAATAAACTTTTGACCAATAGAAAGAAAGCCAATTTGACTAAAACAAAGAAGTTGGCTAACGGTCTTGCTAGTAATACGAAAAAGATTTGGGAAGATTTTAACAAAACGCTTGCCGATAGATACGATAACGATAAGAAAATAGATGCCACAACAGCATTAGCAATATTATTATTCTTCGACAGGTTTGTTAGGTTGGAGAAGTTCTATAACGATAAGACAAAATCTTATTTAGTAGAATCGTACAACCAAGGGCGCAAGATAGCAATTGGCGATACCAACAAGATAGGTTTTGAGACAGAGCCTGTTGTCGGAATGCAGGCTGCCGAGATTAAGAATTTACAGACCTATAAGATAGGCGAGGCTAGATACAAAAGCGATATGGAAAAACATATTGCCGAGGTGCGCAAGAAACTAGAAGACAATTTGGACTTATTTGTACTAGCAGGCGCATCGTTTTTAGAGTTGAGACGAGAGACTAGAAGAGCGGTTAAGATATCGGGGAAGACAGCAGGTACTAGGTCGGCTCATTACATAACTTCGCAAGAAGCCAATTTCGCCATATTAGATTTTTATGGTCAAAGGGGAATAGAGACGGTCGGAGTTGTTCTGGAGACGGCGGGCGACGATAGGGTTTGTCCTGTATGCTTAAAAGCGTATAGAAGAAAAAGAATTTACACAATAGAAGAAGCGTATGGAGTATTACCGTTTCATCCCGAATGCAGATGCAGATTTGTAGCTGCACAAAAAGAAAAAGAATTATAAAAAGGAAATTATTATGCCAAGAGAAGAACAAGACAAAATAAAGGAATCGAAGAGAAATACTGTCAACAGAAAAGTATCTATCAATTTTAATGTTTCCGAGGTTTCAAAATCAACAAGGACTGAAACTATCAACGGAAGAGAGTTCATAGTTGCTCCTGCAAAGATTATGCCTGTAGCTTGTGTTATGAATAGAGTAATGTACCCAGATTATGCCACGTTTGATTCTCTTAACCAATGGAACGGCAGACCTCTTACATTAAGCCACCCCATTAAGGATGTTGGAGACAACTCTATTTCGGCTAACAACCCTATTACTTTTCAATCACAAGTAATCGGAACGGTTTTCAACGCTTTTATAAAAGATAGCTTTGTACATACAGAACTATATATAGACGTGGAAAAAACAAAGACACTAGAGAATGGTGCAGAATTTTTAGAAAAGTTAAACGATGGTGTTAATTTCGATGTATCTACAGGAATGAGCGTTAATGCTTATTCGGAGATTTCATCTTTTAACAGTCAAGAATATGACGAATATGTTACAAGTTTCGTTCCCGACCATTTGGCAATACTGTTGAATGAACGTGGAGCTTGCTCATGGAATGATGGAGCAGGTATGCCAAGAACGAATGCAGACAATCAAACTAATAAAGAAAGGGTTGATATGAAAGTAGAAACACCTACAAAAGAAAACGCATCTACCGACGAACCCACGAAGGTAAAGGTCGATGTCGCTACATTGCAAGCAGAGAACGCTAAACTTAAAGCATTCTTTGAAGCAAATGAAGAAAAAGTCAAAGCATTGGAAGTAAAGGAAAATGAATTAATTCAAAATTCTATTACATCTATTCTCGAAGACTGCAAAGACGAATCAGTAAAAACAAAATTTAATTCAGAATTGGTTGGATTGTCAAAGGAAATACTTGGCTTCCTATCTGAAAAAAAAGCTGTTGTCGTAACGGAAAACGCCGCACAGACACCAGTCGCAGTAGTGGAAAACGAAACACAAGAGGTTTCTTCGACTGTTAAAACAGTAGAAAATAATGCTACTAGCGAAGAAACTATTGAATTGGATATATAAACAAAATATAGAAAGGACATGATTTATGTCAAAAAGTATAACACAATATTGCTTTGCAAGCTCGGCTGGTGGGATGGAATTAAGACCCGAAGTTACGGTTTTGGATGCAGGTATTAAAGTTGGTAGCCTTGTTACGGTTACAAGCAAAACAGCAGTTCTTCAAGCTACAGCAGGGGCAGATTTGCCTTTAGTACTTGTAGCTACCGAATGGATTGCAGCAGGGGTAGAAGTTGGCGACACTTATGCGGTTGGAGACACTGCTCTGCTTAGACAGTTTAGTGCTGGCGATGTAGTCTATCTTAGACTAAAAGCTTCGGCAGGTGCCGTTACGGCTGGCGATCCCATTAAGGCAAGCACTGTAGGATTAATTGACTTGTCCAATGGTACAACTGATAACGGCATAGGATATGCAGTTGAAGATATTGCCGATCTTGCATCAGAACAATTAATTAAAGTAAAGGTCGCAAGAATCCTTGCTTCAGCATAATTCAGAAAGGTATTATAATATTATGAACGGAAATTTTTCAACATTTACACTACACCAAGACACTATTAATGTTTTGCGGGCAATGAACTTTGACCCAGCATCACACCAACCTTTGGTTTCAACCAATAAGGCTGACGGCAAACAGGTTAGAGTTTTGGATGTAACTAATTCAAGAACGAACCACGGTACTACGTTCAAACAGAACGACCGTGTTTTCAAAAAAATAGAAGATAAATCCTCTATACGTATGAATGATGCTTTACCTTTGCGTGCGGCTCTTTATATTGATACTATCGTCAAAGATGTTTACGAAAAAGAGACACAAATGCTACAGTTTGTGGATGCTCACGGTACTCACGCTGGAACTGGCATGGACAGAGATTCTGCATTATCAAATATGCTTTATACTGTTCAGCGTTGGGATGACGACTCAAAGGACGGTGATACTGCTACTATCGACATGATGGGTCGTACCGCAAACACCAACTTCAATCTTTCCGTGGAAGCTGATCTAATTCCTATGCCTTTACAGCATATCGAACTACAGTACACAGTTAGAGACAAGGCGGCTTTTGAGAGTGGCGAACCTAATATTATGTATGACGAAACTCTTCTTAGACGTTTGATTAAAAAAATGGCTAGACAAAAAGAGCTGATGGTTATTGGCGGTACGGATTTAGTTCCTAATCCCTTTAGCTATGCGGGTCATAAATTGTATGGTTTCAGAGACAATCCTAAGAGTATGACTGCCGATTACACTGCGTGGACGTCTGCGACATCTGCCGCTACTATTCTTTCTGATGTTAGGTCGTGGTGCGTTCCATTCCAGACACAGAATGTTAATGCAAGTCTAACACTGTTCTTGCCTACAAACGTTAAGGTGCTATTGAAAGCTGATTATCAAGATACTTCTAGTATTAGCATCTTGGAAAAAATCAAATCTGACGGAGATATTGAAGAAGTTATATTCCTCAAAGATTTACCAGATGATGAAATTCTGTTGTTCCCTAAGAACGACGACTTCTATGGCTACTTCAATGGTTTTGAAAACACTGTATATAATTGGACTAACGGAGACCAGTGTATTAAAAACATGAAAGTTATGAATCTTAAAAACATGATTTTTAGACCTACGGAGAATGTAGTTGGTGGGTTTATACCTTGTTTGGTGGTTTCTGCTGTTTAATCTATTTTGAAAGGAGCCCAACATGACTAATAAGACAGAACCAAAAGTAAAATTAACAAAGTATATTGTTACGAGTTCGATTTACAGTGGTATGATATTTGGCACTTGCTTTGAGTCCAAAAAGGATTTAAGCAAGATTGTCAACGTGTCTGGGTATAACACAGCGTTACATTCAGATATAGCAATCAATCCTCCTCCTCCACCCGGTCGTCCGTCAAAGGATGAACCAGAGGCAGAAGAGGAAGTGGCAAAAGAAGAGCCTTACGAGGACTTTAAGGAAAAGGTGTTAAAGCCCGAACCTAAAGCCACTGCTGCTAAAAGTACAAAGAAAAAATAGCAATAACAGATAGGATATAGCATAATGGCAAACAGAAGCGACACAGATATTGTATATGGATGGTTATCCGTTCAAGATGTTCCACGAGGACAGGACTTAACGGTATTTTGCACCCAAGCTAGCTTGATTGTAAAGACATACGTTGAGCCTAGTACAGACTATGATGAAGCGATCTATATGGCAATAGAAACGTTTCTGGCTTGTCATTATGCTACCCTTAAATATAGAATGACCACTTACACTTCACAGGCTGGTGCGAGTGATACATTCATGGAGACAAGTTACCTTGCAGAAGCTAGGCGATTGGATCCGGACGATACAATACCAGACGAAAAACCTGTTCCACAATTTAGGACATACGGTAATTACGAGGACTTTTAATCATGGCAGATGCAAATGACAGAGCTATAATCAGAACAAAACATTTGAAACAGACAGCGATATACTGGGGATCGGGTTCCGTAGTTAGTATTACTGGTAATACATCAAATGCCGTTCCGATACAAGTTTGGTGTTTGTTTCACGAAGATACTCAAATTGTAAAGACAGTTACAGGCGAAGAGGTGCTAAGTAAAAGCCGAGTTGACGTAGATAGGTTAATAGATGAAGGCGGTTGGATTTTAAAAGGCGAATTGACCGACATAACTGTTACAGATGATCCGCAAGATTTAGAAGCAAAGAGAATACTAAAAGTATTAGATACGGTGAATTTAAAGAACACGCAGAGGATTATAACAGCAAGGATTTAAAGAATATGCCTAGAAGACGAAAATCTGGATTTTATTTTGGAAAGACGTTGGACGACTTTGAAAGAAGACTGAAAAAGATTCAGCCAAAGACAGAGGAAAAGGCTATCGCTCTTGCTAAAAAGACGGCAAACAAAGTTCTCATGTTGACAAGGAGGATTTACGCTCCTGTTGATACTGGCAAAATGATTTCGGAAGCCTACATACAATTCTCGTATGGCTTCAACGGAGTGATGATAGCCGATGTTATTTATCCGACAGAGTATGCGATGGACGTGAATAATAATACGAACCTTGGCGAGCCTGTAGAGGAACCTAGTTGGCGACACGGAACTGCGTTCAACTATTATTATGAAGATGCAATATCGCAAGGCAGAACACATGCAAGAAAACCGACGGAAACGGCTTATTTTATGACTATTGCAATATCAGATGTTAAAGAAGAATTTTATGACGGACTAAAGAAAGTATTAGTACTATGAGCAATCCTACAACAATAGCAATGGATTTATACACACTATTGACGAGTGGCGAAAATCCTATATGCAGCAGTGATTCCACTGGTAAAGCCGATTGGAGAGCGTTTGTAGGCTATATGCCAGACCAACCAGTCAAGGCGGTGTGTATAATGGATGCAATGCCAAACAGACAGGTAGAAACGTATGGTGGCAAAGCGTGGGTGCAAGGGTTCGTTAGCGTTTATGTACGAGGTGGCAAGACCGATTATTTTACTTGTCAGCAGAAGATTTCAAATATAGTAAATGCCGTTAGGGCGAAGACGGGTCAGATGTCCGTGGGTGGTAATGTGTATCACACTTTTTTAGACACTGGTTTTCGTCCGCAAGGGCAAGACAGAAACAACAGGTGGATATGGGTAGTAGGCTTTGAAGCTTCTTACACCAAATCACCCATTATTTAAAAAGATATATCCCGAAAGGACAATATTATGGCTACACAATTTAACGGAGTAGGAACTACTCTAACAGCTCCGAACGGAGACTGGGTCGCTCTTCTAAGAACAATCTCTATAGCTTACTCGACAGAAGTGGTGGATTTTACCACAATGGGCAGTGGCAGGCTTGGCAGTAAACAACAGTCCGCATTTGCAAACATGACCGTCGACATGGACGGATTGCTTTTGTTCGGCAAGACCAAGGCTACACAAGGTAATTTCAAGTTTACATTCATGGACACGGTAACGATTGACTCAACTACTAGTTTGGTTACAACAGTAGATGTTGGTTCTATATTAGACACCTATGGCTTCTCAACTAATTTTAGTGTAAGTATTGAAAACGATACAGAAGCAACGTTTAGTTGCTCGTTGCAGATTGTTAGTCTAGCCGCTGGTAATACTGCCGATTTGGAAACAGCAAGTCCTTACCACGCTTAACCCTATTATAGAAAGGTAGATTATATTATGCTAAACGTATTTAACGGACAAGGAACAACATTGAGCTATACTCCCATTAGCGGTGCAGCCAAGAGTTGGGATTCCTTAATTAGAACAGTCTCTATAGCTTACTCGACAGAAGTGGTGGATTTTACCACAATGGGCAGTGGTAGGCTTGGCAACAAACAACAGTCCGCATTTGCAAACATGACCGTAGACATAGACGGTCTAATGTTATTCGGTACTGCCTTAGGCGGTTCGGGAACTTATGCTTTTACTTTTGTAGATGACGTAACGATAGTCAACGGATTGGTTACGGCGGTAGGCTCGACTACCACATTGACATGTTATGGTTTTTCGACAAACTTTAGCGTTAGTATAGAGAACGACACAGAAGCAACTTTCAGTTGTTCATTACAGATTGTTAAGGTTGATGCTGCATCTCTATTGAATTTAGAGACAGCAAGTCCTTATCACGTAGTGTCCGGAGTATAAAATAAATAAATAAACAATAAATAATAACAGGAGCTATTATGACAGAAGAAAAGAAAACAGAGTTAAAAAAGACAGTAAGTAAGAAAAACCCCTCTACGGCAACCAGGAAACCAAAGGTTGCCAAGGAGGTTATTGAACCACAGGAAAGCAACGTGGCAGAAGTTAAGACTACGTCAAAACCACTTAAGGTAGAGGCAGTCGAAGCTGGTGACTACATTGCAAACTTTAGGAAAAGCAAAGCCAAGAAAGTTAAGTTAAAGAGTTTTGCAGACCAAGAGTGTCTTGTTTACACAGTGACTGTTGATTTTCGTAAAGATTTGTCATCGAAAAAAGTGACGGACGAAAAGGTTGAGGAAATTATTTCCGATTTAGTTAGAGATTTGGACGGCAACAGAATATTTACAGAAGAATGCAAGGCATTTGGCACGTTTAGCGATGCGGAAGCCTATGCTGTTATCGGTGAATTGATTGACCTCTCTCTAGTGCAGTCGGCAAAAAACTCCTAGCCGACCCCTGTGAACTCTTCTTGTTTAAGCTAGCAGGGCATTTGCACAAAAGTGTGAGTGAAATACGAAACTTAGACAAAGAAGAGATTCTCCAATGGGAAGCTTTTGACGAATACATAGAGCCTATAGGAGGTCGGAGAATTGATGTTGCAACTGCGAGTATTAACAGAACGTTATACTTGATGAATACAACGGAAAAGGATTTTGCTAAAGAGCACTCAACTTTAGATTTCGTAGAAGGTCATGTTAATTATAAAGGTCTAGGCGTAGAGGTTGCAGGTGCCGAACAGAGCAATCCAGTTACGTCATTGCTTCTATCTAACAAGAAGAGCAAAAAGAACAAAGAAGTAATGCAAGATGCTTTAGGTAAACTAGGTCTGGACACCAAGACGGTTAGCAGACAATACACTAAAGAAGAAATTGAAGCAGAGAACCAGCGAATAGTAGATTTGCTTAACAGAGCTATCGGACACTTTGATACAGAAGCCGAAAAGGTAGTAGAGTAATTTTAAAACAAAGGATAATAAAATGGGAGATGCAAACAAACAGTTGACGGGTACAATCGTTGTTGACACTTCGGGGTTAAAGCGTGAAGCCGAGCTTGCCGTAAAGCAGTTTGACAAGATAAGAGCTTCCATTGATGCTATTCCTATGAGTATGGGCAAAATGGATGCTTCTTTTGCCAAGCTGGATGGTCTTAAAAAGGATATAGGGAAGTCGTTTTCTATTGACCCAAAAAAGTTAAAAGGTATACAAGAATACTGGGCTGCCAACGCCGAGGGTGTTGCGAAATTTAAGGATGCATTAAAAGGTGGCAGTGTTAAGCCTTTTGCAAATGCTCTTGAAAAAGCGGACACCAGCGCTAGAAGACTTTCGCTAGCTTTGACTCCATTAATACAAAAAACCTTAATCTATCAACAAGCAGTTGCGCCCGAGAAATTCAAACGATTTGATAAAGTTCTTAAACTCATAGAAAGAGACTTGCAAGCTAATGCCGAGAAAACAAAAAAACTCGCAACGGCACAGGAAATTACAAAAGTCAAGACCGAAAAGTTGACTGAAAAATTTGAGAAACAAGACAAAGCTTTAAAGAACAGCGGTAAGTCTCTCGAAACATATAGACGCCAGATGAGAGACTTCGGCAACGCAAATATAATGATGGGCAGAACTATAAATAGGTTCTTTACGGCTCCTATATTGGCTGGCGCTACTGTGGCGGTTAAAGGCGCTATAGACGTTGAAGCAGGCATAAAGAAACTAAACGTTGTCTTTGGTAACTTCGCTAAAAAGGCAGAAAGACAAGCTCAATCGTTCGGCAAGGCATTTGGATTGGCTCCTCAAACCATGCGTGAAAGTATGGGGATGATGGGCGATATGCTTGTTGGCTTTGGTCTCGATCAGGAAACTGCTTTTGAGCAAGTTAAGAAGCTGTCTCAAAAAGCAGCAGACTTAGGAGCCTTCCAGCCACAATTTGATTTCAAAGAAATAGCTAGAAGATTCGCTACAGCAACAACGGGTGAGACGGAATCGTTAAAGCCTGTCGGTATTGCCGTATTGCAGAACAACAAAGAGTTTCAAGATGCGGTTAAAGGTTATATGGAGCTGAATGGTTCGTCACAGATGCTGGCAAGGTCTATGGTTATCATTGACGAAATTATGAAGCAGACTTATCAAAGTGTTGACTTCTTAAAAAACAACTGGGAGACATTACCTATTGTAGTTGGAAGAATTATTGAAAAAGTCAAAGAGCTTAAAAACGCAGTTGGCGAAAAGCTTCTAAACGAATCAGGACTTGGAGAATCTTTAAAGAAGATACCCGACTATATTGATGATATTATTAAAAAAGTTAAAGATTTAAAGAAGGAGGATATAGCTGGTTACATCAAGAAGTTTAAGGTTGTAGCAGGAACTGGCATAGTGCTTATGGGTACTGGGCAGTCTGCTAAGTTTTTGGCGAATCTTACTATCGCAGCTGCTGGCGCAACAGCGTTGACAGGGAAGTTTGTCACACTTGGAGTTAAGATTGCAGCACTAAAAGCTTTGTTCGCCACAGCAGGTGTGGGTGCCACTTTGGCTACTGCAACAGTTAGCTTGGGAGTAGTATCGACTCTTGTTTTGGCTATTGGAGCAGCTTTGACAGGGTGGAAGATAGGCAACGAATTGGCAGACTTCTTTGACAGAGTGGAAGAGAACAGGGAACGAAAGACAGGAATTTTTGACGCAGACAAAGAATCCGCTGCTAGAGCTGGAGAAGAAGCTAGAAAACTAATAGCATTACGTGGTACTATCTTCGAAGATTTAGACGAAGCAGGTGTTAATGACATAGCAAGCAAAGTAGCCGACATAAACCCTTATCGTATGTTTGGCGGAGCTCGTGAAGAGGCTATTCGTCAATTGAAGGATTACAGTGATAAAATAGAAAAACTCCGTGGAAAACTTACAAAACAAAAGTATCAGGAGGAAATTTGGGCAACTAACGAAGCAATTGACGAAAAACGCAAGATTAGAGATGCGGAAAAATTAGCTGTCTTGGCTATCGCCCAAGGCTACCAATATAAAAATCTTTTCTCGAATGAAGAGAAGTATCAAACACTCCTTGCGGAGAGAGAAAGACTTCAAAGGGATTATAACAAATCTTTAATTGGTGGCGCAAATGGGGAAGGTTTGCTTGTGCTTGATAAAATAATAGAAAACAATGAAAAACTTCAAGCTCTGAAGGAGGGTATTGTCAATGATTCCAAAATACAGGATGCAAAGATAGTTACAAATTCAAACGTGGCTCACTCTTCGGAGGTTGGCACATCCAAGGCACTAGAGGATATGTACAGAACAACTCAATATGAACCTGCAAAGATAGACCAAAAGATAGCAGATAATACAAGTGATATGAAAAAGGGTATCGGTGTCCTGAACGAAAATTTCGGCAAATGGATAACAGAACTTATAGCAGGGGGGTCGTCGTATGGATTCAGACCGGCGGACTTTGACATAATAAACATGGCGTACCCTCAATAAACCAACAACAGAAAGCAAAGAATCAAAATGAGATACCTAATACAGATGTTCAGCGGAAACGGAAGTGCCGACAGGGAAGAGAAGTTTGCTCCTGTTGAGACTTATAATTTGGCGGTAGAGGTAGATGCCAACAGCAAAAAATACGGGGTCGGCGATTACAAAATGTACAGCTTGCTGTATTCTTCTGATTATAAATTATATATCGGCAAAAGATATACAGAGGGTCACACCGACAACACTAAAGCTCCCGAATCACTCGTTATAACATCAATCAAATGGGATAGAGTTAAGGAGATGAGCATGACCGACGGAGAGATGTCGGATGGGTTCCCTGCTATTTTCTACAAGGTTACTGTAAACTATACGGATGACCCCGAGACTGCCAAGATAACAGCTGGCGAACTAGACTATGGTGGCGAAGAGACGAATGACAATAGGCTATTGAGTTTTAGTACTTCCACAGAGCTTTTAGAGAGGCGAGATGCAAAGTGTTACGGGTTGGCTTACACCTACAACGGATCAAGCTATACTCCAAACAAAGAAGCAACGACAGAGATAACGCCAACAGTCATGATGCGGACAACTTCGGGAACTCCTTTGGTTGATGTTCCTCACAACGTCTCCGTGTTGGTTTATAACTTTACAGTTAAGTATGATACAGGTTGGGATTCCAAAAACACTTTAAAGTTTCACAACAGCATTAATATAACTCCAATAACTATCGCAGGATTATTGATTTCCGAAAGGCACGCATGGATTAAATCAATATCCGAAGAGCGAGTTTTACAATCTTCAGGGATTGGAGAGTACAGCAAGATTTCTTACTCAATAGCGATACAAGCCGAACATGAATGGATATTTGAAAACCAGAATATGGACACGTGGGCGTTGTTCCTGACTGACTCTGATGGAAACCTTATAGAAGGAGGCGTGACTTCCGACAACAGAAGAAAGATAAGAAACGGTGATGTTGTTGCTTCCACCGGGGAGAACAAGGATATATTAAAAGACACGGTATCTGAAAGACAGGCTCTTGCTTGGGACGGTAGAGTTGCTCCAGTAGACCCAGATATTGATATAGATTTTAGGAAGCCTCATTCTACTTATTGGCTAGACAAGAAACAGCTAGATTGGTCACCTTTAGGACTACCGAAGAACAACAGGTTGGAATCCGAGATAGAGTTAGAAGACAACTTAATAGGAGATTAGCAAATGGCTACAGAAAAAGGACATTTAGTTACCAGAAACGTAGTTAAACAGATACTTAAAAACAAGTATGATGTTAGTACTATGCAGAATAACTTGCCTGTAAATTTACAGAGCAACGTCACTGTTAATAAGTACGCTCCTACTACTGGATTTGAGTTGTCGTTTGGACAAGAGGGAGGCGCATGGTTCGCCTATACTAGCAAGGGTTATTATTCAGACCTCTCAAACAATCTAACGATAATAAGTGCCGACTGGTGGGGCATAGAGATTCCTACGGGTGATGTTACTAAAGAATACTACCTAAGCACGGGGATGATAGATTCTGACGATTATTTAGTATTAACAGAGGCGTATGACGAGCGTTTTACATGGTCGCAAGGTGGGGTTAAAGTACCTCTGTATAAGATAGGTTTTATAAGGCTTGCTCCGAAAAGAGACGGTTCAACAGCGATAGTTCCTATAATTAAAGAAGACATGAGAAACACACCACGCAATCTACCTAGAGGTAATTTTGATTTGCTGAATGTTCAAATAGACGGAACGAATGTTTCGACATGGGTTGACGGCGGAAAAGTAAAAGTTAAGAACCATGGATTTGCTAATTACGGAGGAATGAACGTAAAGTATGACAGCCCTATAACGTTTGACGCTGGAGAAAGTAGTGTATATCTTTATGCCAAGATAGTTACGTCATCTAGTGCTTATATAACGATAGTGTATGCAACAGAGTTTTTACAAGATGAAGTTACAACGTCAACTGTCTATATGCTTTTGTATGCATTTACGAAAAGAAATATTGATATTCGAGATAATCCTGCAACAACAGAAAACGAGGAGGAAACCATTGAAACAGTTGATGTTCATGATTTACGTTTTGTTCCTGTCATATAGCTCTCATGCTCTAACGGTAGAGGAAAGAGGCGAACAGTGGAATGCATACTTTAGAAATTCCCAATGGCTTAGTAACGACCAATACGATGGTGTTGAATATGATAGATTTGTCACAAACAATGTTCTTATCCCTCGTACCAAAACAAACAGATTCAATACCGCCATATATAGCAGTTATGTAACCGAAGAAGGACAAGCTATTCAGACTAATATTGTTTTTGGACAGGCTATCAATCCCGATATACAGACAAATGACTATATGCTTACTACCAAGATGATGAGAGCTGAAATATTAAATTTTCAGGCTGATATTAATAGTAAAAATTATGTTATTCCTAGTCTTAAAGAGTGGTATGATTTTGAAACCAATATATTTCCTGTTTTAGGCGAGATGTCGGAAGTTTCTTCATGCTCGAATCTTTTCTATCGTAAGCCAGCGTTTGTGAGTATTGCTAATGAAGACACGAACGCTCCGTCTTCGCTAGTCACAAACGTGTACACCAAAGGATATCTAAAACTATATCCTATTGTTCAAAACGAATATACGTCAATGATTCTTACCTACCTTTCGCAAGGCGACGAAGTTAATACTAATAGTATATACACAGACGGGTTGTCTCATTCTCATTTTCACAACTTTTTCTATGGCGACCTTTTCGCTTTTTACTACGGAGATCCAATCAACGATGCATTGTTTGTTTTTCCGCAGTCTAGCAATGCAGTAGAAGTTATAAACTTAAAATCTAATACAGTAGACGGGTATCTTTGGTTCGACCAAAAGGAAACCGATAACAGATCTTTTGGCAATAGTAGGGGGTGGTTTACGGAATACTCTCCTACGCTTTTAACCTTTGAACCAATGTCAACCAACGAGTATAAATCTTCTTTTCCTAGCTTTCACTCTGCATTTTTGGCGGTAACTAGCAAACCTCCGATATGGGTCGACAGACAGCATGGTGTAAAGCATTGGGATTGGGAAAGTTCTTCGTCAGAGGAGAATCAGTATTCTACAGATGTATCACGTCCGATAGACGATGTTTATATAGGTGGTACTAATATAAACGGGATATACAGCAAGGGTACAAAAATATTAGAGGAAGAAGAGCTTACGAATCCTCGTTCTTGGAAGCAAGGCGAAGACGTGCTAACTGTTTTTCTGAACGAAGACGATGACGAAACGGAAGACCCTACAAAAGAATTGACTGGATATATTTATTATGAATATCAGGAAGACACAACCCAGGGAGACAAAGAGTTGTTGTTGAGATATAAAAGTCTAGATAATTCTTATGTTTGTCTGAACCCATACGGAAAATCTGTGTCCGACTATTACATAAACAGACTTATAGAACAAGACTATCCGACAACCAATATGTGCGTTAAGGCTAACGAGGTAATCAATAAAGAATTTACCATACGTAGCGCTGCTATTGTTGCTACTCTGCCGTCGTCTCGTACGTTTCTACGAAGCTTCGAATACAGCATCACTGAATATTGGCGTATAGAAATGATTGGAAGAACCAATATCTGGTATGATAATGCAGACGATCCGCCAAGAGCCGATTTAATTACGGCAGCCTATAATATGGCTAGAACAAATATATATATATCTAAAGAACCTATGGTTTATTTTTTTAATAATGGATACTCGTATGGGGATGAACGGTTTTCTGCAAGTTGCGGAGCTAACGGAAAGTCCGCTTCGGTTTATTTTTCATACATAGTTCCCGCTTCTCTCAACATATACATTAGGAATTGGTTCAACCCTTGGTCTTACGATATGATAGAAGGTTCCGTATTTGATTTGAGTATTGCGACTATAGTCACGCCATACGCTGAAGATTATGATTTTTATACTTTCGGCAAAGAATATCCAACCAATGTTTGTTTTGAAATCCAAGAGATAAGCGGTTTTGGTTTAGGCGAGTTTACGAAGATGTCAAATACGGGAGAGTTTGCCGGGTTTTCATATACAAATACAGCAGAATGGTACCAGAAACAATATACTTTTAATTATCCAGCGCCGACAATGCCTATGCCTAAAAGTTATTTATCGCTTTTTCTTAACCTTGTAAATTCAGATTCATACGCTCTTTATACTGACCAAGTGGGGTTTAAAATAGAGCCACCTAGACTATACATAACAAAACAAGTAGAAGAATAGAATATTAACAAAAGAAACATCTTTACAAAGTAACAATTAAACAATATAATATGAAACAACTGATAAGAAAGAGATAAAATATGAGTTTAAATCCGCAAACATACCAATTTAAGAAGATGTATTATAATGCTAGCACA
>Ga0209414_1000681_pt1 | contig 16526 bp, 16 predicted proteins | sample LakVidmifraction_4_FD_181154 | JGI IMG/M metagenome (GOLD analysis project Ga0209414, IMG submission 181154) | Hypersaline microbial communities from Lake Vida, Antarctica - Brine Hole Two &gt;0.2 micron (SPAdes) (version 2) | ecosystem: Environmental > Aquatic > Non-marine Saline and Alkaline >... | reverse complement strand
TGTGCTGGCATCCTATAACTCCGGTCCCGGAAACGTTTCCAAAGCCATACGCCGAAGCAGGGGATCTACCAATTATTGGAATTTACGATCCTATTTGCCACGGGAAACTGCCGGATATGTTCCTGCTTTTTTGGCTACTTTATACTTATTTGAATATGCCAAAGAACACGATTTTCAACCTAACAGGCCTGATATTGCATTTTTGGAAACAGATACCCTTCACGTAAAACAAATGTTGAGCTTTGACCAAATTTCTTCAGCAACCGGAGTGGATAAGGAAATGCTTCAGTTTTTAAATCCCAGTTATAAACTGGATATTATCCCATTTGTTGAAGATGAAGATTACGCCCTTAGGTTGCCAAGGCACAGTGTAGGATTGTTTGTAAACAACGAAGATGTTATTTATAATTTCGCAAAAACAGAATTGGTTGAAAAAGAAAAAGAACTGCCCAAAAATATAATCGCGGAAGACAAAATAAGGTATAAGGTTAAAAGCGGAGATTATATCGGTAAAATTGCTCAAAAATACGGAGTAGGGATCAGCAATATTAAGAGCTGGAACAACCTCAGGGGCAATAATTTAAAAATTGGTCAATATCTTACAATATATTCAGGAAAGTCTGTGAGCCTTAGCGCAACTTCCAGTGATAAAAACAACAATTCTAACAATGTAAAATCATACACCGTTAGAAGTGGAGATTCATTATGGAGCATTTCAAAAAAATTCCCTGGCATAACGGTACAGAATTTGAGGAGTTGGAATATTATAACCAGTACAAACCTCAAACCAGGCATGGTCTTAAAACTTTCAAGAAGTTAGGCCGAATTTTTTTAAATACTTTTTATGAAGAATATAATTTTTTTGACCGTATTATTAGCTTCATTGCTTGTTGGTTGTGATAATTCTGAAAGCGCCAACAAAATCATTCTTACCGATTCCTCAGGTAATATCAACAATATTTCAGTGGTGGTGGAGAATGAAATGTGGGAAAACTCTGTAGGGGAAGCTCTTAGAAAATCACTGGCAGCACCGGTAGATGGTTTACCACAGGAAGAGCCTTTGTTTTCTTTAAATCAAATGCCTCCGGAAGCCTTTAGCGGTTTTGTCCGGAAAAATAGATTGTTTGTAAAAATTGAAGGCAATAAAGCTGCCAATTTTAAAATATTTACAAATCCATTTGCACAACCACAAACAGGGGTTTTGATTACAGGACAGAATTCTGAGGAGATTATAGCTCAAATTAACAAATATTCTGACAGTATAGTAGGGATTTTAAAAATCACTGAAATCAAAGAAAAACAACGACGAATCAATAAATCCTTAAAAGATGATGCAAATCTTCAAAAGCAATTTGGGGTTTCATTAAAATTTCCAACGGCTTACAGATATGCTATTGAAGATGAAGATTTCTTTTGGATCAGAAAGGATATTCCCAGGGGGAACATTGAAATAATGATTTATCAGGTGCCTCTTAGCGCCTTAGATGGCGATACAAATGTGGTAGGCAATATTATAAAAATGAGGGATTCTATAGGGAAAGCCCATATTCCGGGCCCTGTAAATGGGAGTTATATGATTACCGAAGAAGCTTATGCTCCTTATTTATTTGATTCGGAAATAGACGGAAAATTTGCCTATGAAACCAAGGGAACCTGGGAGGTGAAAAACGCGTTTATGGCAGGACCATTTATTAATTATGCGATAAGGGATACTGCGAATAACAGGTATATAATTTTGGAAGGATTTGCATTTTCTCCGGCATCAGCTAAACGGGACAATATGTTTGAGCTGGAAGCAATTTTGAAATCGGCAAAAATAAATTAGAACAATAAAAAGCCCAATTTTTATTGGGCTTTTTTAGAGTTTAGTATATTTATTTTTTCTCCTTGAAATTGGTGTCGTTTTCTTTTGGAAATTCATCCTTTTTCTCGTCTTCCTTGGAGGCATCTTTAAATTCTTTTATTCCACTTCCCAAACCTCTCATTAATTCGGGGATTTTACGGCCACCAAACAACAAAAGGATAACTATCACAATTAATATAATTTGTGGAGCCCCAATAAACAATGGTAAAAATAATGTGTTCATAACAAGAAGTTTTTAAGAATACAAAGTTAGTAAGAAATCACTAATATATACGTTTATAAACAATAAAATAGTATAAAATTAACTTTATGCTATCTTTGTTATAGCACAAATTAATATGGCTAAAGAAAAAAAACACAATAAAAAATTCGCCAAAAAGTTACTCCACAAATACCGGTTGGTAATTTTAAATGAAGACACCTTTGAAGAAAGGCTTTCGTTTAAATTGACCAAACTAAACGTGTTTGTGGCGGCAAGCCTTGGTATCATTGTTCTAATTTCAGGAACCACCTTTTTAATAGCTTTCACGGGATTAAGGGAATATATTCCGGGTTATTCCTCGGCCAACTTAAAAAAGCAGGCTACAGAGCTGGCCTATAAAACCGATTCCCTTCAAACGGCATTGATGTTGAACAATCAATATTACGAGTCTATTAGGAAAGTACTCACTGGAGATTTGAAACCTATGATTTTAAACAGGGATTCCCTTGTAAAGTCCCAGCAAATGGATACTTCCTTATTTGATTTAAGTTCCTCAAGAGCCGACTCTCTTCTAAGAGAAGAAGTTGCACAGGAAGATAAATACAATGTATTGGAAACCGCGGGGTCTCAAATGGAATTTGCTTTATTTCCACCTGTTAAGGGCACAATTTCAGAAAAATACGATCTAAAAAGCAGACATTATGCAGTTGATGTGGTATTAGCTAAAAACGCACCTGTAAAGGCTGTTGCAGATGGCCGTGTCATCTTTTCAGAGTGGAGTGCGGCAACAGGATACGTGATGATCATTGAACACAATTATGGCCTGCTTTCAGTTTATAAACACAATTCATCACTTACCAAGGAGCAGGGCGATTTTGTGCGCTCCGGGGAAGTAATTGCTCTTGCGGGCTCTTCCGGCGAGTTAAGTACCGGACCGCATTTGCATTTTGAGTTATGGAAGGACGGAAACCCTGTGAATCCATCAGATTATATTGATTTTGAATAAACCTATATGTCTATAAAATCCTTTTCGGCAAAACTATTTGCCAATTACATTCGTATTAAAATTGACCAATGGGCATCCCACCCGGAAGAAGCCCAAAAACAGGTTTTTGAAAACCTGTTGAAAAAGGCCGAAAACACCCTTTTTGGGAAAGATTACGATTTTAAAAATATAAAAAATTACCAGGATTTTGCCAAAAAGGTTCCAATCAGGGATTATGAAGAGTTGAAGCCTTATGTAGATAAAATGGTTTCCGGAGAGCCGGATATACTTTGGCCTGGAAAACCATTGTATTATGCAAAAACTTCGGGAACAACCAGCGGTGCAAAATATATTCCCCTCACCAAAGAGTCAATGCCAACCCATATTAATGCTGCCAGAAATGCTATTTTATGCTACATCAACGATACAGGCAATGCGGAATTTGTAGATGGCAAGATGATCTTTTTACAGGGAAGCCCGGAATTGGATGATAAGAATGGGGTAAAACTTGGCCGTCTTTCCGGAATTGTAGCGCATTATGTGCCGGGATATCTTCAAAAAAACAGGTTGCCCAGTATGGAAACCAATTGCATTGATGATTGGGAAACCAAAATTGATGCGATTGTAGAAGAGACAAAAAATCAGGACATGACCGTGATTAGCGGGATCCCATCCTGGGTTCAGATGTATTTTGAACAGCTTCAGGAAAATACGGGGAAAAAGGTAGGCGAGTTGTTTAAAAACTTTAACTTGTTTATTTACGGTGGGGTAAATTACGAACCATACAGAGCTAAATTTGAAAACCTGATTGGAAGAAAAGTGGACAGCATTGAATTATACCCGGCCTCCGAAGGTTTTTTTGCCTTTCAGGACAAGCAAAATGAAAAGGGAATGCTGTTGTTGCTGAATTCCGGAATTTTTTACGAATTTGTAAAAGCGGAAGAATTTTTTGAGGAGAACCCAAAACGCCTCACGATTGGAGAAGTTGAAACTGGAGTAAATTATGTGATGATCATTTCTACCAGTGCAGGATTGTGGGCATATAATCTTGGTGATACAATTCAGTTTACCTCATTAAAGCCTTATCGGTTGATAGTTTCGGGGAGGATCAAACATTTTATTTCAGCATTTGGAGAGCATGTAATAGCAAAAGAGGTGGAAGAGGCTATGCAGGAAGCCACCGAAAAAACCAATGCCAGAATTACCGAATTTACAGTAGCTCCACAAATTACTCCGGAAGGCGAAGAATTGCCGTTCCATGAATGGTTTGTGGAATTTGAAAAAGAACCTGGTGATATGCAGGAATTTATAATGATATTAGACAAAGCCCTTCAGCAGCAAAATTCGTATTATTTCGACTTAATAAAAGGGAAAATCCTTCAGCATCTGAAGATCAATAAAATTCCCGTAAACGGATTTCAGCAATACATGAAATCCATAGGCAAGCTGGGAGGACAAAATAAACTCCCAAGACTGTCCAACGATCGAAAAATTGCTGATGAATTGGAAAAAATTAAAACTTAGTAGAAAAGAATGGGAAATATAAAATTAATGGGGAGAACCCGGGCACAGGAAAGCACAAATGCAATAGAACGTATGTACATTACCATGCGACACTTGTTTAATCGGGGATTCTATAAACCAATGGGTATTTCCGGAGAAACTCTGCGCGAATCTCTATTAACCCTTAGACCCGAAATTTATGGTTCCATAGCTGAGGAAAAGGTAGAACTCAACGGACTTTTATATGTAATAGACAGACTTCCAAAGGGAATTGAAGAGTGCACCTTTATCAATTTAACAAGTGAAGAAGGATATGCTAATTCTCATTTTAAACCTATAATTCCTTCCAAAAGAAGAAGAAATTGTTACCGCATAGACGAGGAACAAATGAATATTGAAGTTACCCGGGGACGATCGGAAATTTATGATATCCTTACTCATTTAACCTTCTTATTTATGGAGTCGCATAAAATAATGCGCAAAATTATTACAGATGAAGAAGGCAGCTATACCAGAGATTGGATCAAACTGGAAGAAGCAGTTTTAAAGAAGGAACTCAGCCAGATAGAACGCGAAATAGCGCTTTCCCATACAGCCAACATCCTGGGAAGAACCTTTAAGGAAGTTTCTTCTATTTATTCAAAATTCATGCTTTCCGATAATGAGGAGCGATTTTTACATATTATTTATTGGCTTGGGAAGTTAGCGATAGAGGAAACCGTTAACAATAATAAGCGTGTTGTAAATTTTAGCCCGGTACTCAGGGAGCGTCTTGGGCACCATATTTACGGCGAAATTTGGGCAGATTCCGTAAAGCAGCAATTGTTGGAAAACAATTTAATGCACCGGCCAATTCATATTATTAGTGCAAATATGCACTCTGTAATGAACGCTTTGTTTGCTCCCGAAGCCTTGAAAGCGGAATCAAAGAAAAAGAATCCATTAAAGATCTATGAGGATCTAAGCAATAACGGCAATGGAGAATTGCAAAACAAAGTCATGAAAGTAGCTTTGGAAAACGGAATGAAATTTATTGAAGATACCAGCGGGACAAATATCGACATACAAATTTTTGATACAGCCAAACTTAAAAACGGCTTCAGAAATCTCAACTTTAAGGATAAAACTTTAGAGGAAAAACCCGTGATCGTGGTTATGGATTACGCCTTTGGGGAACAAGCCTATGAAACTTTGGAAGAGTTGTTAAAGCCCTACAATTTCGAAAAAAACGAGATCCATTTAAATGTGGTTTCCATTTCAATCATGGGAAAAGCCGGGATTCTGGATGGTGGTAAAGGAGATATTATGATCCCTTCCGCCCATTTATTTGAAGGTACGGCAGATAATTATCCCTTATACAATGAACTCCGGAAATCAGATTTGGAAGGCAACGGAATAAAGGTTGTAGATGGCACAATGATAACAGTGTTGGGGACTTCGCTGCAAAACAAGGATATTTTAAAATTTTTCCAGGAATCTACCTGGAACGTGGTTGGACTTGAAATGGAAGGGGCACATTACCAAAAGGCAATTCAGGCAGCCTCTAGGTTACGCGGAAATATAAGTGAAAATGTAAAAGTGAGATATGCCTATTATGCCTCAGACAACCCATTGGAATCCGGAAGCACTTTGGCTTCAGGAGGTTTGGGAACTGCCGGGGTAAAACCTACTTACCTGATCACCGAAAAGATCCTGGAACAAATATTCAACTCATAAAAGAACTATGCAATTTCATAAAACGCCTTTACAAGATTGTTTATTAATTACACCTGAAGTATTCAAAGATCATCGCGGTTTTTTTTTGGAGACTTATCATAAAAGGAAATTTTTTGAAGCCACCGGGCTTGAAATCGAATTTGTGCAGGATAATCAATCGGTTTCAAAGCGAGGGGTTTTGCGGGGTCTGCATTTTCAGTCTGGGGAATTTGCCCAGGCCAAACTGGTTCAGGTAATTCACGGGGAAGTTATGGATGTGGTGGTAGATTTAAGGCCGGATTCACCTACATTTAAAAAAACCCACAAAATTATTTTGAATGATCAAAACCATCATCAATTATACATTCCACAGGGTTTTGGACACGGATTTATAAGCCTTTCTGAAACCTCTGTTTTTTCATACAAATGCGATAGATTTTATTCACCCGGCACAGAATCCGGGATTATCTATAACGATCCGGAACTGGCCATAGATTGGAATTTCCCGGAAGAAGATCTGATCCTCTCTGTAAAGGACACTAAATTGCCCACTCTAAAACAATTATTTTGATGAAAACAGTATTGGTAACCGGTGCCTCCGGCCAATTGGGGAAATGTTTTCAGAAATTGGCAGCCGGGGAAGAAGGCATAGATTGGCTTTTTATGGATTCATCGGAACTTGATATTACTTCAAACCAGGATCTCAAGGATTTCTTTAAAAGTAAAAGAATAGATTATTGCATTAACTGCGCAGCCTATACAAATGTTGAAAAAGCAGAATCTGATCAGGAAAAAGCATTTGAAATAAATGCCAAAGCAGTGAAGATCCTGGCTGAAATTTGCAAAAAATTTCATACAATACTCTTTCATTTTTCCACCGATTATGTTTTTGACGGGACTTCAAAAATCCCTTATTCTGAAACAGATCAAACCAATCCTATTAATGTTTACGGCGCTTCCAAGCTAAAGGGGGAAAATTATATCAGGGATATCTTAACCGATTATTTTATTTTCAGGACTTCCTGGTTGTATTCAGAATTTGGCCATAATTTTTTCAATACCATTTTAAATAAAGCCGAAGAAAAAGCGATTTTGAATATCACAACTGCCCAAACCGGAACTCCTACCAATGCCAATCATTTGGCGTGTTTGGTTTTAATGCTAATAAAGAAAAAAAACACTAATTTCGGGTTGTATCATTTCAGCAATTCAGGCGAAACTTCTTGGTACATGTTTGCAAATGAAATTTTAAAAGTTTCAGGAAATTTAAATAATGTTCAGCTTAATAAGGACAATTCTTACAAAACAATAGCGAAAAGGCCGTCGTATAGCGTGCTTGACAAAACCAAACTCTTAGAAGCCTTTAAAACAATTTTAGAGCCTTGGGAATACGCTGTTGGGGAACTTTATAAAAGCGGGATTCAGAATTAATTGAATTGTTGAAAATTTCATAACTTTAAGAATTCAATAATATAAATTTTACCATGACAAAAAGGATATTGATTACAGGAGCTGCCGGTTTTTTGGGCTCTCATTTATGTGACAGGTTTATTAAGGAAGGCTATCAGGTTATTGGAATGGATAATCTTATAACGGGAGACATGAAAAATATAAATCATCTTCTCAAAAGGGATGAGTTTGAATTCTTTCATTACGATGTTACCAATTTTGTCCATGTCGCGGGAAAATTGGATTATATTTTGCATTTTGCCTCTCCCGCCAGTCCGATAGACTATTTGAAAATTCCAATTCAAACCTTAAAAGTAAGTTCCATAGGGATCTTTCATTTACTTGGCCTTGCCAAAGAAAAAAATGCCCGTATCCTTATCGCTTCCACTTCTGAAGTTTATGGAGATCCACTGGTTCATCCCCAAAGTGAAGATTATTACGGAAACGTAAATACCATTGGGCCTCGTGGGGTTTATGATGAAGCCAAACGATTCCAGGAATCCATGACCATGGCTTACCACAGGTTTCACGGCCTGGAAACCAGGATTGCGCGTATCTTTAATACTTATGGACCAAGAATGCGATTAAATGACGGAAGAGTAATCCCCGCGTTTATTGGGCAAGCTCTTCGGGGGGAAGATCTCACCGTTTTTGGTGACGGTTCTCAAACCCGCTCTTTTTGCTATGTGGACGATCAAATTGAAGGAATTTACCGCCTGCTGCTTAGTGATTATAGCGAACCTGTAAACATTGGAAACCCAGATGAAATTACCATCAAACAATTTGCCGAAGAAATAATAAAACTGACGAATTCCAATCAAAAAATTATTTATAAATCCCTGCCAGAAGACGATCCCTTGAAGCGCCAACCGGATATTACAAGAGCGAAAGAAATTCTGGGATGGGAACCAAAAGTTTCCCGATCTGAAGGGATGAAAATTTCGTACGATTACTTTAAAAGCCTCAGCCAGGAAGAATTATTTAAAAGCGAACACAAAGATTTTACAAAGCACATAAAACGGTAAATCTGCCAAATATGAAAGATGCCCCCCTGGTTTCAGTAATTATGCCCACTTATAATTCGGCTGAATTTATCGGCGCGGCAATTCAATCAATACAAAATCAAAAGTATTTAAATTGGGAATTACTGGTAATAGACGATGCTTCAAATGATTTGACCGTTGCTTTGGTAGAAGATTTTGTGAGCCTGGATTCCCGGATCAAATTATATCAAACCACCAAAAATGCGGGAGCCGGTGCTTCCAGAAATACAGGGATAAAAGCCGCAAAAGGATCGTTTATCGCTTTTTTGGATGCCGATGATCTTTGGTTACCCGAAAAATTGGTAGTTCAGGTTAATTTTATGTTGAAAAACAATTTGGCTATGAGTTTTTCCAGCTACCGGCTGATGACGGAAACCGGGCAATTGCTTCCTGAAGTTGTGGAATCTTTACCGGAATTGAGCTATAAAAAACTGTTGAGATCCAACTACGTTGGAAACCTCACCGGAATGTATAACGCTGATAAAATTGGTAAAATATATAGTCCGTTACTTCGGAAAAGGCAGGATTGGGGATTGTGGCTTTCTGTTCTGGAAAAAGCCGGTTCCGCCCTCGGAATTCAAGAGCCTCTGGCGTATTACAGGCTTCGAAAGAATTCAATTTCCAACAATAAAACCGCCCTTTTAAAATATAACTTTCAAATCTATAATCGGGTATTAGATTATAGCTTTCTGAAAAGCTGTAAATATATGTCCCGGTTTTTATGGGAACATTTTATGGTTAAAAACAAACAGGTTAAAACCTTAAACCAGTGAAGTAAATTGTTTCAATTTCCCGCTTTTGTTTCTTATTAATATCGGTTTTCGCTCGATATCCACTATGAGGTTTTTCCCTACAAATATTTTTATAGCGCTTAAAATTTTATGGATCTGTACCGCAGAAAATTCGTGGTCGCTCACATATTCAATTTTAAAGCGATCTATATGGGTTTGAATAATTACAAATTCTTTGATACTTCCCGCATCTTCAATTATGGATTTGGTCACATAATAAAAGGTGAGCCCCGGCACCACTTTCCCATTGGCAAGTATTGCCACATCATTGGTTCTTCCGGTTAATTTCTTCAGAACAGGTCTTTTAAAAGTGCTGTTTTTTGAAAGTGTCCCTGTATCCCCAATTTCGTAACGAATCATAGGATGCGCTTTGTTGTAGAGAGAAGTAACAACAATTCGGCCTTCTTCACCATAAGGCAGGATCCGGTTATTTTCATCCAAAATTTCAACAAACAAACCTTCAGAGTTTACCACCCATTCCTCACTCGACTTTTCAAAGGCTATCAATCCAACCTCACTTGCACCATACTCATTAATTACCGGCACTCCAAATGCAGTTTCAATGAGGTTTTTGTCGTTTTCAAAAAGTTTTTCGGAAGTGACGATACAAACTTTTAAATCGGGGCAAATGTCTGTTAAAACAAGTTGGCGCTTTTCCAGATATTTTGCAAAAAGCACTATTGAACTGGTATATCCGTTAATGTAATCAAAATTGGATTTTTTAAAGCTGTGTAAGAACCCTTCCAACTTTTGATCGCTTAGATCGAAGATATTAAATCTTCGCCTCAGGCTCATCCTGTCCTTGAATCGCTCTACCAAATTGCCGTAAAAATCCAGCGGAATTCCATAAAAACGTGCTTGAAGTGACTTGTTGAGGTTAATCCCTATCCAATTATAACGATCTATAAACTCCGCCCAAGTGAGAGCATGGCAAAAACGGTCTTTGGCAAATATAAACGGATGCCCACTGGAACCGGAGGTTTTTCCAACATAGATCTTTCTTTTAATGTATCCGTCGCTCAATCTTTCATTTAAAGGACGCTGCAAGTCAGATTTTTGCATGACTGGAACTTCCTCCCAATTTGTGAAATACTTGTTGCCAAAAAATTCCCTGTAATATGAATTATGGGTCAAATGAAACTGAACTATTGCATTTTTTTGATTTTCAAGATAATTTTGGTAATCGCTCTCCGGAATATTCTGTATTTTTCGCAATAGTTTTTGCGCCCGGTTGATAGGGTATTTGTTGAGCTGCAGGGAGATTTTAAACCAGTTCAAAAATTAAAATAGTTTTATTTTATCAGAAAATATTAGTGCTACAATTTACAAACAATTATTTTTGGCACAAGAACATTAAATAACTTCTATATGAATATTTTAATATTGGGTGCTGGTGGGCGTGAACACGCTTTTGCTCACAAAATTTTAGAGAGTAAACATTGCCAAAAACTTTATGTAGCACCGGGAAATGCAGGAACCGCTCAAATAGCCGTAAATATCGATTTAAAGGTAACTGATTTTGAAGCTATCAAGGCTTTTGTATTAAAAGAAAATATCAATATGGTGCTAGTGGGGCCGGAAGACCCTCTTGTTCTGGGAATTTACGATTTCTTCACCCAAGACCCACAGCTTAAAGATGTCGCGTTAATAGGGCCTTCCGAACGCGGTGCTTTGTTGGAAGGAAGTAAAGAGCGCGCCAAGGAATTTATGTATCTGCACAACATTCCAACTGCAGCTTATGAATGTTTTACAGCAAAAAGTTTAAACGCCGGGAAGGCTTTTTTGGAAACCCTGAAACCTCCCTATGTTTTAAAAGCAGATGGCCTGGCTGGTGGTAAAGGTGTTTTAATTATTGATGACTTAACCGAAGCCCAGGAAGAACTCGGGCATATGTTGCTGGATAAAAAATTTGGAGATGCCGGGAGAAAAGTGGTGATAGAAGAATTTTTAGACGGAATTGAGTTGAGTGTTTTTGTGTTAACCGATGGGAAAAACTATAAGATCCTTCCAACAGCCAAAGATTATAAACGCATTGGCGAAGGAAATATTGGCCTTAACACCGGTGGGATGGGCGCTATTTCACCCGTGCCCTTCGCTGATAAGGAACTGATGGATAAAATAGAGGAACGCATCGTAAAGCCAACAATTAAAGGTATACAAGAAGAACGGATTGATTACAAAGGTTTTGTTTTTATAGGAATTATAAAAGTAGGAAATGAACCCTATGTTATTGAATACAACGTAAGGATGGGTGATCCCGAAACCGAAGTTGTTTTACCAAGGATAAAATCTGATTTTGTGGAACTGCTGGTAAAAGTATCACAGCAAAAATTAAACAAAGCCACTCTGGAAATTGATGATCAAAGTGCGGTTACGGTGATGTTGACATCCGGAGGTTATCCCGAAGATTACGAGAAAGGAAAGGAAATTACCGGGATTGATGCCGTAGATGGATCCATAATTTTTCACGCCGGAACGGCCGAAAAAGAAGGGAAAATTATAACAAATGGGGGCCGGGTAATCGCGGTTACTTCTATGGGAAAAGATTACAAAGAGGCACTAAAAAAATCTTATCAAAATATAGAAAAGCTACATTTTGATAAGATGTATTATAGAAAGGATTTAGGATTTGATCTATCCTAAGAACGAATGTGCAGTTGAATCGCGGTCTTCTTCGTTATTATCATTGTATTTTTTAAGTTGTATCATCCAGTATATAAAGGCTGAAAAGCCAACAACAAGAAAAACCCAATTCAGAATATTGGCCGCAAACCAGGAAGTTAATTGCAGTTCCCTGAGCGCATTGAAAGGAATAAACAAAATCTCTTCAAAAAGCCAGGCAATACCTTCAAATATTTCTTTCATTGTATAACTTTGTTATATTAAGTCACAAAAATATAAAAAACTATAATGCTAACAAGCTTTTTTAGCAAATCAAAACCTATTAATTTTATTGCTGTCATTTTATTTATGACGGTATTTTTTATAATAGCCAATTTTCATGAGGTGTTCTCTTCCTTTAGTTTTTCACTTCTCGCGGAAAAAATTGGAGTGTTCTTAGCCTTTTTGCTTAGTCTAGTAGTACTGGACTTCATTGCAAAAAAGAACGATCTCACCCTTCGCAGCGCCTATAAAATTATAATTTTTGCAGTGTTTTCAGTTTCATTTTTGGCTATTCTAAAGGATAATCAAATCATAGTGGCCAACCTTTGCGTTTTACTTGCCCTGAGAAGGATAATAAGTCTGAAAACACAAAAGGAAATTTCTAAAAAGATTTTTGATGCAACATTTTGGGTATGCATTGCTTCCCTCTTTTATTTTTGGGCCTTTTTGTTTTTAATCATTATTTACATTGGAATTTTGTTGCAAGCAGCCAATTATTTTAAAAACTTGTTAATCCCTATAATTGCTTTTTTTGCCGTTTTTTCCCTTGTCACAGGCTTTCACCTCATTTTTAACGACCAATTTTACACTTTTTCGGCCTGGTATCAGGAAAGCAGTTTCAAGTTTGAGCATTATCAAAATCTTAAATTATTAATCCCGTTAAGCATAATTTTAGCATTGGCTTTATGGACACTTTTCTATTATATCAAATTGATTAAAAATGCCAATATCAATTCGCGGCCAACTTACTTTTTGGTTTTTCTCACTTTAATAGTTTCCATTGGAGTGAGCATTTTTTCTCCTGTAAAAAACGGGAGTGAATTGCTCTTCTTTTTTGTGCCCCTATCTATAATCATCTCCAATTATTTTGAAAGTAAACAGGATCGGATTTTTAAGGAAATTCTTTTGATCGGTATTGTTTTAATGCCAATTTTGATCCCCATTTTCTTTTGAAAGTTAGAATTTTAGCTATTGAGTCAGGGAACATTATGTCTTTCTATTTTTAAAAAGTGGCTGATTTATCTCTTAGTGCTATAAAAAAGAGTAAAGATTAGTTCATCTTAGGCATTCCCTTCAAATATTAATTCTGTAGAACATAAATAAAAGCTTAAATTATAAGCAGATAATTTTATTCAGGATGAAAAAATTTGAATTAAACAGAATTGAGGAAGAATTAAAAAAACGCCTTAACAGTCCTTATGAATGGGGGAGGAAACAAAATGATGTTTGGGATAAGAAATCGAATTTCATTTATGAAATTAAAGATTATGAAACTTTGAGACTAAAAATTTCTGAGGCTTCCGAAAACAGTGATTTCAATAAAAATGATTTTTTTAATTACAGCAGTAATCGATGGTTCAACTTTTGGAGCGCGATGGCATTGGAGCAGATTTTTACTGAGATAGAAGGAATTCAGGCCAACATTAATTCAAAAAACCGTCTTATCGATTTTAATTTCTTCGGAATTGATTTTGACCATAAAACCAGTGTTTTTCCAAACGGGTTTGGCCAGAATCTGGAATTTGCGCAAAAACACCCCGAAAAACTGATCACCTGGTTATATAAAAATCAAAGCACACAACAACGGCAACACTTTGACAACAGATTGTTTCTTGTGGTTTATGCTAAAAATGGCCAACATTGGAAATTAAAGGCCGAAATTTCCTGGTTAAAGCTGATCATTGAAAAATATGTTGCTACTTTTGAAACTTCACAATTAAAAAGATTTGAATTTCATCCGGGAAAAGCCACATTTTCTGATATTATCTGGGTAATTAAATGAATTATATAGGTTCTAAAAACAAACTTGCCAATTTTATAAAATCCAATGTGGAAGCGGTGGTTTCAGATAATTTGAGCGATAAAGTATTCTGCGATCTCTTTGCCGGCACGGGCATCGTGGGCAGGAGTTTTAAAACTTCGGTAAAAACCGTGATTGCCAATGACGTTGAATATTACAGTTATATTTTACTTCAAAACTATATTGGAAACCATCAACAGCGTGAATTTGAGTTTTATTTAAATCGGTTAAATAATTTAAACGGCCAGAAAGGTTTTGTCTTTGAAAATTATTCGGAAGGAGGAAAAGCTGGAAGGCTCTATTTTTCAACTGAAAATGGACAAAAGATCGATGCTGTGAGAATTCAGATAGAAACCTGGAAAAATTCAGCAGAAATTGATAATGATCTGTATTACTTTCTGCTGGCATCACTTATAGAAAGTGCAGATAAAGTGGCGAATACAGCATCGGTTTATGGTGCATATTTGAAGAAGATAAAAGCTTCCGCAGCAAAAAAAATACGTATTACGGCTGCTGTTTTTGAAATTACAGAAAATCCGCATCAGGTATTTCACAAGGACGCCAACCAACTAATTAAAGAAATTCAAGGCGATATCCTGTATCTGGATCCACCTTACAACGCACGGCAATACGGTGCCAATTATCATTTGCTGAATACCATTGCAAAATATGATACCTTTGTGCCTAACGGAAAAACGGGGTTGAGAGAGTATTATCGTTCTTCTTACTGCAAGACCGGAGAGGTTAAAACTTCCTTTGAAATGTTGCTGAAAAACGCGAATTTTAAATATGTTTTTTTAAGCTATAACAACGAAGGATTGATGCCTGCGGTTGAGATAAAACAAATTATGCAGCAGTTTGGGAGATATGATCTGGCAACAATAGACTATCAGCGCTTTAAAGCCGATAAAACCGAAAACCGCAATCATACAGCATCTGCAACAACAGAATTTTTACACATATTAGAAAAAAACCAATAAGCATGTTTTCAGATAAAGCAAACAAAATTTTTCAGGACGTAATTAAAAATTACCACGAAATTAATACGGTGGATCAGCCTTTTGAAAATCCGTACGATAAAATTTCAGATCTTATTGAGCATTTGTTATACCGTAAATGCTGGATAGACACGGTTCAGTGGCATTATGAAGATATTATAAGGGATCCAAATATAGATCCGGTTTCGGCTTTAAAGCTCAAAAGGCAAATCGATGGTTCAAACCAGGATAGAACCGATATGGTAGAATTTATTGACAGTTATTTTCTTGAGAAATTTAAAGATGTAAAGCCAAAAATAAATGCAACCATTAATTCCGAAAGTCCGGCCTGGGCACTGGACAGACTCTCCATATTGGCGCTTAAAATTTACCATATGGATGAAGAGGCAAACAGGAGTGATGCCTCGCAGGAACACCGGATTAAATGTCAATCAAAACTGGATGTTTTGCTTGAACAACGCATAGATCTTTCCGGGGCGATCGATCAATTGCTGAAAGATATTGAAAACGGAGATAAATTCATGAAGGTGTACAAACAAATGAAGATGTACAACGATGAAGAATTGAATCCGGTTTTGAGAAATAAATAATACTAATGGCGTCCCAACCCTCTAAAACCGAAAATTTCTCGGCCTCTCCGGAGGAGATCCCAAAGGCAGAAAGGGCCGCACATATTCTGGTTATCCGCCTATCGGCATTGGGAGATGTAGCTATGATGGCGCCGGTTTTACGGGTGGTTACTGCGAAATATCCAAATCTTAAAATAACGGTACTTACCCGTGCTTTTTTTGCTCCTGTTTTAAAGGGCATTCAAAATGTAGAGGTTTTTGAAGCTGATATAAAAGGCTTGCATAGTGGGATTTTTGGATTGTACAGGCTCGCAAAAGAATTGCGGAATCTGGGAATAAATGCGGTTGCCGACCTTCACAATGTATTGCGCAGCAAGGTGTTGAAGTTTGTTTTTTATTTTTATGAGATCCCCGTTAAACAAATTGATAAAGGAAGAGCCGAAAAAAAATCACTCACTTCCGAAAAAGACAAGATTTTTGAGCAACTCAAATCAACCCACCAACGTTATGCCGATGTTTTTGCAGAGCTGGGTTACCCAATAGATTTAAAAAATCACCAATATCCTCCCAAACAAATACTTTCTCAGAAAATCAGTGAAATTTCCGGGACAAATTCCCTGAAATGGGTAGGAGTAGCTCCTTTTGCTCAGCACGATTCCAAGGTTTATCCGCTGGATTTGATGGAGGAAGTCCTCAATAAACTGAACCAAAGCGGGAAACTGAAAATTTTTCTTTTTGGCGGA
>Ga0209414_1000680_pt1 | contig 16531 bp, 15 predicted proteins | sample LakVidmifraction_4_FD_181154 | JGI IMG/M metagenome (GOLD analysis project Ga0209414, IMG submission 181154) | Hypersaline microbial communities from Lake Vida, Antarctica - Brine Hole Two &gt;0.2 micron (SPAdes) (version 2) | ecosystem: Environmental > Aquatic > Non-marine Saline and Alkaline >... | reverse complement strand
TACCGTGAAAACCTCCTGGTTGGTCACAGCCCACCCAGATTCCAACAACCTGGCAATGGCCTTCTTGGTGTCGGGTGTGATCTCCATAGCTGATGATATATGTGTCTGTACCACACACTGGCTTATGCCAACCTCTCTTGCCTTCTCCCTGAAGTCCCTAAGGACCGCTACCAGCTCCTTGGTAACTCGCTGAGGCAGGTAGACAGGGATCTTTGTCCCAAGCCTGACACGCCTCATGGTTGCGTATTTGTCCTCATCCTTTCTGTCTGCACTGTCAAGGAGCTTGTTCTTAGCCATTTGGAGCACAGCATCAAGAATTTGCTGCAAGGAAGCAACAGAACTCATAAAGGCGTCCCCTCCGGTGATCAGGATATCAGAGAGATAAGGGTCATTACGGAAATACTCCATATTTGCCTCAAGGCTCTTTTTCCAGCTCATACGGGGACGAAGCTTCTCAAGCTCAAAGTTGAATCTACCCCCTTGGAAGTCGTACATCCTCTGGCAGTAGGAACAAAGCCCACCACAGGCACGGCCCATGGTATCGGGGATGAAGATGGCAACCTCAGGATAACGACGATGGACATTGTGGGAAGGAAGGATCCAGCCAGCCACATTGGGCTTGCCAGGTTCTGCTATATCTTCCTTCTCCCAGGCAACAATGCTGCCAAATTCGTCAACCAGGTCCTGGCTATAGAAAAGATAGGAGCGAAGGACAAGGTCACTGCCTAAGTTTTCCTGTGCTTTATTTTCCTCTTTTTGGTTTCCCTCGCCTTGGTTTTCCTTTTCTTGGGTTTGCTCTTCTTTCTTTCGAGTGTCTATGAGGGAGAGGAAGTACGGGGTGGCAAAGATGGGGATACCCTTCTTTGCAGCCTCCCCCATGATACGCAGCTCTTCCGACCGCATCGAGTGGTCCAGATACCTGTTCAGCTCCTCAGTGCTCCTGATGGCGAAGTGCAGATGGAAGCGGTCCTCCCTCCACCAGGTGAGCACCTGCTTGCGTATATCCTTGTCACTCATGCCTTCTTTCAGTTGGTAGTGGGAACTATGATTTTTCCTTTCACTGGTCTTCAGCTTCTCAATAATGAGTGCTACGATGCGCTCCTTATTATCAGAGCGCCATGCAACAACATCAGAGTCCAGACCACTGCCATGGCGCTCCATCCAAGCTTGCACCTGACTGCGGGTAGGAATGTTGAAAGGCTCAACCTCACTCAGCTGGGAAAACAGGTGTGCCATATCCTCAAGAAAGTCAGGGTTGCAATCATCACACTTCCCAGTAAGGACCTTCCTCAGCAAAGCTATCGGTCTTGATACAATCTCCTGCCCATGGAGGTTCCAGTCAGGATACGCTTCCCCTTCATGGTCAAGGTAATCCATGATCCTCAGGTATGCCATGGACCTGGCAGAGAGCTTGTAGTAATCCTGTTCGCTCTGCTCTTCGCCTGTATAGTAGGTCCAGGCTGTGGGGTACTCCTGTTTCATATATTCGGTGTAGTGATTACGCAGGGCCTCTACAAGATCAGCATCACTGAGCTTTGGATCTAAAAACAAGGGAAGTATCGTCGGGTTGTCGCTCTGTATCTTGCTGACAAGATGGGAAGCGAGTTCAGATTGTGTGTTCATAGCAACAGAATACAGCCTAGAGCAAACAGAAGTCAAGCATTTAATATAAGTACTTACAATAAATAACTTTGTACTATTTTATTCTGGTATAATCCTGACTTTACCTGCTTTTTGAAGCTAAAAAATCCTAAAACTCGCATCAAATGAATACCAAGAAGAAAAAGTTTGAAAAAATCTATTTATCCTATAACCCTCCTACCCAGTTGCCCCGTCCCTCTCTTAGCAGTACCTTTTTATCGATAGCCCAAGCTTGACGAATGATTGAAAACAACGTATGAATAGATACACATATATTATTGAGGTACCATGCTACAATTCCATACACCGTCCGAAGAGGACAGAAACCTATTTCCTACAACAAGTAACTATCTTGCATATGAATATTACTATTCCTATTCTATAATCTGGGGAGAAGCCATCGGCCTTACCCTCTGTAAGACCGAAACTGCACTTTATATGCATCTTGCAACAGATGACGTATTCCTGCTTCCCATTACTGAAGATCTTCCCAAGGCCATGGCCGAACTGGAAGAGCACTGCAAAGAGAGCGGACAGCGTTTCCAACTGGAGTGCGTCCCTAGTGAACAGGCCCAAGAGCTTGAAAAGCTTGGGTATACCATCGAACACGTACGAGACTTGGATGACTATATCTACGAAAGTCAGAAACTTATAAAGCTCAGCGGCAGAAAGCTGCAAAGCAAACGTAACCACATCTCCCAGTTTGAACGCAAGTACACCTACTCGGTACGAACTTTACGCACAGTGGAGGAGAGAGACGAATGCTACAGGATGGCATCAACGACCTGGCTGGATAATAAAGACGAGACAAGTGAAGAGATCAAGGCCGAACTTGGGGCTCTGAGGCGCACCTTTGACAACTGGGACAACCTAGGTTTGAAAGGCATCCTCATCTGTGTCGACCACCATCTTTCAGCCTTTACCGTAGGTGAGGTCATCGACGAGAAGCTTGCCATCGTCCACTTTGAGAAGGGCGACACCTCCTATAGAGGCATCTACTCTGTCATAAACCAGCTCTTCTGTTCGATGTACCTCTCTGATGTCCAGTACATCAACCGTCAGGAAGATGCAGGAGTCCCAGGCCTAAGAAAGGCAAAGCTCTCCTACAAACCCGACCTTATGGTCGAGAAGTACCGCATAACGAGGCAGTGATGAAGTTAGAGAGGGCAACAACAGAAGACCTTGAGGAGTTGAAGCGACTCTGGTCGATAGTGTTCCAGGATGAACCTGAATTCCTTGAACAATTCTTTACAAAGAGATTCTTCCCTGAACATATCGTTGTTGCCCGTAAAGAGGGTGAGATAGTCAGCGCCCTCCATGCTCTGCCTTCAACTTACTTGCAGGACAACAGGGAGAAAAAGTGCTCCTTCATAGTAGGGGCCGCCACCTATGCCAGTCAGCGCAAACAAGGCATCATGGGTCAACTGCTCTCCTATACAAAAGAGACAACAGATCATCCCATCACGCTCTTCCCTGCCGTTAGGCCCTTCTATGTGGCCAATGGGTATATTACCACCTCCAGCATGGAGGAGTATTGGATTCCTCAAACCATAGGGACAAATGAAGAAAAACAAGAGGATCAAGTCAAACCAGACAAACAAACAACCCTAAGCTCGACTGAGGAAAAGACTATTTCAGTCTCTACCCTCGATAGCATCTATCGAGTGGCAACCAAACTGGAAGGCTCCCTCTCACGTGACGAGCTTGGGTGGAACTTCCTCATGGATGGGTATGAAACCTGTTCGGTCCAAGATGCCTATGCCTTCATCAAGGATGGCATAGCTATAGAGGCAATGGCTACAAGCGAAGTGGCAGCTAAAGAACTCATTGCGCTACTCCAAGGCAAACAGATAGAAAAGCTACGGGTCATCCCAAACTCGCCTTTTGCATCCCTGCTTAAAGGGCCCTTTGTCCAGATATCCATGGGAATGAGCACCGATGAGTCAATGCGTGGGGTCTACATAGCAGAGCAGTACTGAGTGGAAAGAGTCCAATCAGTAGATTCTTGAATCATACAATGAAACAACTAAGGATCATCCTTCCTATCAGTTCTCTTTCGTAGTATCTGACCCAAAGGAACCAGCTTTCAAATGTTGCATATGGAGAATATGACAACTAATAGAATCAGACAAAAGAAAAAGCTAACTCAGCACAGATATTTTCTCAACGATTGAGAGAATATCTTGTTGTAATATATATTTTTAATGTCATCATTTAAGGTAAGAGAAAAAAAGGAATATTTCAGTATAGAGAAATGGGCCATCCGCAATACTGACTTAACAACCTTTCAATAGGCCTCTGGTTATTTCTGGGAAATAAACAAAAAAAAGGAACCTCATACAAGATCCCTTTTATCCAGACAGTCTACATACTGTAATTTCTGCCCGTCAATTTCACTCTTATTATATTGGCAATTTAAGAAATTTGCAATACTTTTGTCAGACCTGTCACTCAAATATTAGCATTCATGCCATTGCCCAGAGATTTTGAATCAATAAATGACAGCAAGCTCCTCATCTTTTCCGGGAAATCCGTAACAATTTCCTGAAACAACTCATTGGACAGTTTTGATTTCAAGGTTGTAATAGCAGCAATGATTTGAGTAACAATTTTCCTAATCTGAGGCTTATTGAATTTCAGATTCTTCATAATAAGGATGACAAGAATGACATCGTCACTAAGTTTTGTGCAATTGACATTTGGAATGCCTGTGCTATGATTCAACATTTCCTTCATTGATCCCCTTTTCTTGAACTCAATATATCTTCCATCAAAAACCACTTTATTATGGGCAATGGAATTCCTGAGATCTTTTATGCACAGGATAATTTTGGGGAGCAAGGCTCCGTCAGTATTCAATGCTTGGGGAATCCCCATTTCATTGGATATTGCTAATTTGATGGAAGGATTCAAGGTTTGAATTAGTTGAGACAAATCCCCCAGCATTAATTCTTCAAATATGGACCAAAGCGGGATAACATTATCGTTGTGGTAATAATGCTGGATAATTTTACTGGAATCATAGCGTTTGGTAAGTGCAGAATAAATACTATCCCTTGTTCTAAATCTGGAATGTTCACTCTTCGGGATCCCTTTCTCGAAAACATCCGAGAAATAACAAGATCCAACTTCTTGAATTATTTTATCGCAGGCAATGCTCTTGATTGCAGATTCAAGTTGCATGAGAGGAAGATAGAGAATTGATTTGAGGGTCTCATCGAATTCAACAACATCCTGAATTTGGCCAAAATCAGAATATTGTATCTTGTTCTGAGCAGTGTTATGAAACCTATAGCCTTTAATCCCATGGTAATATCCCATTAAATAGAGTTTTCGCTTCTGTGCAGAACCTGAGATATCAATTCCCTTCGAACGCATATGTTTCATCAAGGAATTATATGATGTGTATTTATTGTCATTCATGGAAACTAAGTCTAAAGCACTTCAAAACAATATGACAGATAAATCTTCCAATTCTAAACAGTATGCAATCTAACAGAATCCTTACTCCATCATAAACTCTACCGGCAGGGACCAGGCTTCCCCTCTGTTGTCTGTAATGGTCAGCACAAACTCGATGACACTGCCTGATGATGCAGCATCATCGATACCAAACCTGAAGGTATTGTAGCCGCCCCGTATTGCTAAGGGTCCCGTTGTGACAAATCTGCGGTTGTTGGTTGCACACCTGGTAGCTGGGAGAGAACTTAAGGGCAACCTGTCTACAAGCATTGTGACGTGTGGGCCCTCACTTTGCAGTGTTGCCTCCAAACCCTTCAGATTGAGGTTATCCGTATTGTGCAGAAGAAAGCCCACACCTAGCTGGGTATGCTTATTAGGCAGTGCCTCTCTAGGATAGTAAAGTGGTGCAACCTCAGCAATTTCCAGGCTCTTCCAAAGAGGAGATTGCTCACCTCGCCCTTCATCTCAAAGGTCCTGAGCTTCTCAAACCTAGCATAGGCATCGAGGTAGGTGCTTAAGTCACCCTTTTCCCTAGCTTCCAGCATATCCCTATGGGCTTGCTGCTCATCACGGGCAATGCCATCATCGAGGGCGTCATAGGAGCTCTTGATGCTCTCCAAGCTCTGGCTCTGGTAGTCCAGGGCCTTCACATCTCTAAATAGTCTCTCTGCATTGGGGGCTGCTACCAATAAGGCAACACTCACACAAAGCAAAAAGCACATGGTGAATACAGTCTTTCGCATATCCATCATCTTTCTCATTTCTTTGTATATATCCATATACTCAATAAAATAGAAATTGGTAAGTTTTAGCCTTTTGTATTAGATTCATTTTCAGTTCTCCAACAGCGTTATCTGTCCCTTATCAAAGGTAAGGATCTTCTCATCCCTCAAGAGAGCGAGCGTCCTACTCAAGGATGTCCTCTCCACTCCAAGACGATGGGCCAGCTCCTTCTTGGTAATCTTTAGGGTGATGCTTTGGCTGCCCTGCTCTACTGCCTCATCCTTGAGAAAGCAGAGCAGGTTATCCTTAAGGGTCTTCGAGGTAAGATTTGTAAGGGCAGTGGAAAGGGCATGGGCCTTGTCCGAGACTATCTGTAGGAGGTTTTCCGTAAAGAGGCTGTTCGTTTTGCAGAGGTCCAACACCAAAGCCTTGCTTAGGTGCAGGACCTCTGAAATCCCCTCTGAGACAACGGTCATGGGAAACTTGCTGGAAGAGCCAAACAGCAAGGTCGCTCCGTAGATGTCACCCTTAGTCAGGACCTGAGCCTTGAAGAGGCTGCCATCCTCATTAAGGCTCTGTAGGGAGACACTGCCTTTGAGTAAGATGTCCAAACTGGTGCAACTATCCCCAGAGAGATACAACATCTGATCTTTCGTATAGCTTTTTATGCTATAGGGTTGCTTCCCGAACAAGCTTTCAAGCTCTGCTAGGGAGAAAGAGGAGAAAAGGGGAAGTTCTGTAAGGCACTGGTATTGATTAGCCTGCATACATACTCCAAAGTGTAACATAGGTAACTCTCTAACACTATATGGGAGAGTATACTACAAAAACCATTGGCTAGGAGGCCACATATGTTAGAAAAAATCTATCCGTTCACCATACCCCAGAAGAAGGTCATTGAGCAGCTTGTCGGAAACGACGAGGTTATGATCAACCACATTGCCCTGGAAAAAGGCGATACGGTTCCCATCCACTTCAGTGACTCAAATGTCTACCTCATCGTTGTGCAGGGAACCATAACCTTCATATTCGACGAGCAGGAGGCCAACCACCACAAGAGTGGCTCCATAGTGGAAGTTCCCTTCCACACGAAGATGAACATAAGCAACACGCATGACGAACTCGGTGAGTTCTTCATCATCAAAGCCCCACACCCCCGCAAGTATAAGGAATCACTGAAGTGAAGAAAGTAGTACAACGAAGCATACAGATACTAGCCCTAGCACTCTTTGTAGTATTGGCTGTCATTGGGAAGATCCAGATATGGATGGGCATCTTTGCCGTCGCTGCTCTGGCTTCCCTCATCTTCTCCAGGTTCTACTGTGGTTGGCTCTGTCCTATAAACACCACTCTGAAGCCGTTGACCTGGGCGAAGAAGAAACTGCACATCAAGAGTTTCAAGGTGCCCAACTTCCTAAAGAAGACCTGGGTAAGGATCTGTATGCTTGTACTCTTTCTTGGAATTCTGGTTTTTACCCTCAAGACAGGGAAAAAACTCCCTGTCCTGCCTATCTCGGTTGCCTTGGGTTTCTCACTGACCCTCTTCTTTCCTGAAGAGCTCTGGCACCGCTACCTCTGCCCCTATGGTGCGATTCTTTCCTTACCGAGCCGCAAGGCGATGTACGGGATGAAGATTGACCAGGAGAAGTGCATTAGCTGTGGCAAGTGCATGAAGGTCTGCCCTTCGTTGGCTATAGCCAAGGAAGGAAAGAAGTACAGCATCACCAAAAATGATTGTCTGGTATGCAGAGCCTGTGCAGAAGTCTGCCCAATTGATGCGATAACGTACCACAAGTAAAGAAATGTAAGAGTTTAGTACAAGTTTGAATATAGACAGGGTAAAGGGAGCGCTAGGCGCTCCCTTTACTTGGCATACTGTGCTTGTCCGCTTTAGCTGGCAAGCACCATCACTGCTGTACTATTTTTGGTTCTTTTTCTCTCTCTTGAAGCAGAGGAACCAGTCAAGACAGTACTGATCATCATCCTTGCTTTCCATGCGCTCCTTGGCAGTTCCACAGGAACCGGCGGTGGGAACGATGACATCATCACCGGGCATCCAGTTGGCTGGAGTGGCGATATGGTCCTTATCAGCTTTCTGTAAAGCAAGCACTACGCGCTTGATCTCATCAAAGTTACGACCGGTTGAAGCAGGGTAGAACAGGATGGTCCTTACAATGCCCTCTGGGTCGATGATGAAGACGGCTCTGACTGCCTGGGTGGAGGACTGGGACTGAACCATTCCGTACTTGCGGGAGACATCCATCTTGATATCTTCAATAAGAGGGAACTTGACCTCAATGTTCTTCATGCCATTCCATTCAAGCTCCTGAATCTTACGCAGCCATGCGATGTGGGCATAGAGGGAGTCGATGGAGAGTCCGACAAGTTCGGTATTGAGGGCCTTGAACTCGTCTGCCATAGAGGCAAAGGTCATGAATTCAGTGGTACAGACAGGGGTAAAGTCAGCGGGATGTGAAAATAGGATTACCCATTTTCCTGCATAGTCTTCGGGAAAATTGATGTCGCCTTGGGTTGTTACAGCGTGAAAGGCTGGTGCCTTGTCTCCGATCAGGGGCAAGCTCGGGCTAGTTTTTAGTTCTTCCATTATTACATCTCCTTAATGGTTGATTGTTTCTCTTACATCTGTAGTATAGCAATACTATTTGATAATATCAACTACTAATTGATAAGTAATTCTATTAGTGTTTTACTTTGCTTTTCCCTTTCCTTGTCCCCTTCCATTTGCCCTTCCTTATTTTTTAGTATATTTTAGGAAAGCAGTCCTCTTGTTAACAAGCCGGCAGGAAGGTATTATGAAGTATATTACTAGGAAGGACAGTATTAAGCATAAAGGAAGCATAGCTCGCCGTTTTATCGTGGGAATCACCATAATAGGCCTCACGATGTTGGGCATAGGAACCTTCAAGGTGACCCTGCACAGCAAGGCGATGGAGATCAACAACCTCGTAGACCAGACCCATGAAATACTGCATGAGTCAGCTTTGCTGAAAATTGCCTACCAAGATATCATCCTGCACGAACGAGCCTACCTGCTTACAGGTGAGGAGGAAGAGATTCTTCAGATAGATATTTCCATCGGTACATTTGTGCAACATCATAGCAAGCTCTCCTCGCTGACCAAGGGCAACGAAAGCCAACAAATAAAGCTCTCTGATCTTATGCAGAAATTTCTAAACATGCATTACAAGGTTATCGAACCAATGACCCAGATGCGTTCCTTGATGGAAGCCTCCCCAGCAGACTTTGTCCAAGGGCTTCAGTTCACCGATAAGTTCCACTTGTCAGAAGCATATACCTCCGAACAGCTCACCTTCTTGGATAGCATCGAGCAAAGCTCACAACAACAACTTGCAGAGCAGCAGATAGAAATGGCAAAGTGGTATCGCTACGACACTATCCTTACTGTCTTAGGCCCCTTTATCATCCTGCTGGTAACGTTCCTTACGGGGCTGTTGGCCATCCTGAAAATTTCCTCTTACCGAAAGGAACAGGAAATCTATCAGAAAGAACTCAAACATAGCCGTGACCAGTACAGCAATGTCATCGATGGGGCCAATGTAGGCACTTGGATATGGCATGTGCAGGAAAACACTATTTCCGTCAATGAGAAGTGGGCAGAGATATTAGGATATACCATCCAGGAGCTACAGCCCATCTCCTTCGACACATGGGATGACAACATCCACCCCGATGACTACGCCCTGTCTCAGCAGATGATACAGGAGGTCTTTTCAGGTGCAAGGAAAACCTACAGCTTTGATGTACGCATGAAATGCAAAGACGGCTCCTGGCTCTGGATTCATGACCAAGGAAAGGTCATCACTTGGAATGAAGAAGGCAAGCCCCTCTTGATGACAGGCACCCATACCAACATCAACAAACGCAAGGAAGCACAATTCGCCTTGGAAAAGAGCGAGAAGGATAGTCGACTCCTCATTGATTCCATGAGCCAGGGCCTCGCCCACTGTGAAGTCATTCTTGATGAGAGTGGCAAACCCCATGATGTTCGCTTCATCAAGGCAAACCCAAGCTTTGAGGACTCTTTGGAAGTTCCCAAGGGATACCTCGTCGGCAGGACCCTGCGTGAGGTCATGCCTGAAGTGGAGGACTACTGGATCGATCGCAACTGCAAAGTTGCCCTTACAGGAAAACCCGCCTCCTATGAAGCATACAGCAAGGTGTTGGACAAGTATTTCTTTGCATCGACCTACTGCCCCAACCCAAACCAGTTTGCTATCATCATAGACGACATCACCGAGCGAAAGCTCCTGGAACAACAGGTATTCTTTGAAAAGGAGCTTTTTGAAACCACCCTGCTCTCTGTTGGTGACGGAGTCATCTCAACCGATGCAGAGGCAAAGATTCTCTTTATGAACAAGATTGCCGAACAGCTTACCGGCTGGATAGTTGACGAGGCAAAAGGCCGTCCTTTCACCGAAATCTTCAAGATTGTCTGTGGGCCTGAACGATCTAGGTGCCCAGACCCTGTCACCAGAGTCTTGGAACAGAGAAGTGCAGTCAACCTGTTAAAAGACACCATCCTCATCGCCCGCGATGGCGTGGAGCGCTATATTGACGACAGCGCCTCCCCCATCATGGACAGGGAGAAAACGATCAAGGGCGTGGTGCTGGTATTCCGCGACAGTACCGAAAAAAAGAGAGAGCAAGATAAAATTTTACAACTAAGTTACTGTGATCCCTTAACAGGACTCTACAACAGACGCTACTACGAACAGATCAAGCAGACAGTCGACAGTGAACCCTACTACCCCCTTACCCTGGTCCTTGGGGATGTGAATGGTCTGAAATTGACCAATGATGCCTTCGGGCACGAAGCTGGGGACCAGCTGCTGAAGAAGGTCGCTGCAGTATTTCGCAAGACCTGCAGAGAAGGTGATATCATCACCAGACTTGGAGGGGATGAGTTTATCCTCCTGCTTCCCAGAACTGATGCCCTCAATGCCAAAATTATCGTCGACCGCCTCAATGAAGCCCTATGTGTAGAAAAGATTCGGGACCTTAGTGTCTCGGTATCCTTCGGCTATTCGGTGAAGATAGAGGGACCAGTATCCTTTGAGGAGACTTTCAAGCTTGCCGAAGATGGCATGTATATCGAGAAGCTCTCCAAAAGCTCGGCTTTCAAGAAACATGCCATCGACACCCTCTTGGTAAAGCAGTTTGAACTAAACCAGTGGGAAAGAGAACACAGCCTTAAGGTTGGGGCACTGAGCAAGCGATTCGCACAGGCGATGGACTTCACCAAGGAAGAGGTCTGGCAGATCGAACGGGGTGCAAGCCTGCATGACCTGGGAAAGATAGCAATAGACGAGAGGATCCTCTCCCAAAAGGAAAACCTTACACAGTCACAATGGCTCGAGCTGAAACGCCATCCCGAGATAGGATATACGATACTGCGCTCAGTAGGAGAGTACGCACCCTTTGCAGAGTATGTGCTCTACCACCATGAACGGTGGGATGGGACAGGGTATCCACAAAAGAAAAAAGGGTCTGACATCCCCAAACCTGCCAGGATGATATCTATCGTTGATTCCTATGTTGCTATGACCAGCGACAGGGCGTATAAGAAAGCGCTCTCCCCCAGTGAGGCCATTGAGGAGCTGTACGCTTGCAGCGGTACGCAGTTTGACCCTGATCTTGTCCCTATCTTTGTGGAGAAGGTGCTCTCTTCAGAGATAGAATAGTGACCAGAAAGAAGAATCTTAGTAACAAGTGAGGTAAAATGGCTACTATCGTACAAGTTGGTGAACATTGTTTTGGATGCACTGCATGTGTGCACATATGTCCTGTTTCATGCATACGCATGGTTCAGGATACAAGAGGATTCCTGTATCCCGTTGTTGATGAGAGCCAGTGCATTGACTGTGGATTATGCCTACAGGTATGCCCTTTTGTTACTGATAGCAACTTAGGATCTGAGCTGTTCCCTGAGACCCTTGCCTATGCTGCCAAGCATACTGATGATGCAACCAGAAGGCAAAGTTCCTCAGCAGGGGCTTTTACCGCTATCTCTGAGTATGTATTGGGGCAACAAGGGGTGGTATACGCAGCGGGATATGATGATGATCTGACTGTTTGTCATGTGCGAGCGATTTCTATCGAACAACGCAATCTACTTCGCGGTTCCAAATACGTACAAAGCAACCTTGGCGATACGTTCAAAGATGTTGAACATGATTTAAAGCATGACCTTTTTGTTCTTTTTACTGGCACCCCATGCCAAGTTGCAGGGCTACGAAACTACCTGCAAAAAGAGTATGAAACCTTGTTGCTGGTCGATCTCATATGCCACGGTGTTCCTTCCCAAAAAGTATTCAAGGATTATCTGGACCTGGTGGAAAGCCTAGAAGGCAGTTCAATAACGAGCTGCACGTTTAGGGACACGAGCAAAGGGTGGAGGAATCTTGCAATGAATCTTGGGTTTGCATCAGGGAGCAAAATTATCGATGCTTCCAATTCGAGCTATTATACTCTTTTTGTCAATGGCACCATATTACGTCCTTGTTGTTATGAATGTAAGTTCAGTAATTTTGACCGCTCAGGTGATATCACCATAGGGGATTTTTGGGGAATTGAAAAAACCCTTCCCCAGTTCGAAGATGAACAAGGGGTTTCCTTGATATTGGTTAACTCCCATAAGGGTGAGACTATTTTCCGGTCTGTTTCAGACCACCTTACCTGCATACAAAGCACCCATGCCGATTGCCTGCAACACAGCCTCTACGCTCCTACCAGAGCCCATGCGAACAAAGATGCTTTTTGGAAAGACTATGGAGAACATGGATACCAGTATGCTGGTAAAAAGTATGGTGGGGGAGAAATGCATCCATAATTCAGGAGAGTGGTAAGACTTAGATTTCAAGATGTGTTGCTATTTTTGTCCACTTAGAACTATCCTGGCAACCATACGGCGGTTGCTCCTCTGATAGCTCAAACCCACCAGGATCAGCAGTATCCCTGAAACGACAAGCAGGCTCTCTATGGAGACTATGTCTGCTAAAGGCCCATAGAGAAGAATTCCCAAGGGCATAGAAAATCCGGAGATCAGCTCCACGATGGAAAAGACCCTTCCCATCTTGCTTGGCTCTACGATCTCCTGGATCAGGACAGTCTCTGCTGTTGCCAGGATCGGCATGAAGATGCCCACAAATACCATAACCACCAGATAGAGCGAAAAGGGTTTTGCAATACCCAGCAGGGCAAAACCAACCCCAAAGCCCACTAGGGCCAAGGCTATGGTGCGCACCTTGTCCTTGAACTGCCCCTTAAGGATGATAAAGAGACCCCCTACCACACTTCCGGCAGTCCAGGCTATCTCATTAGCTGTCAGCTTCCAGATCTCAGGACCGAAGGAACGCTCAACCAAGAGCGGAGTCAGAATGGCAGCAGGGGTGACCAGGAAAAAGGCTAAGGCGTAATACAGAATAAGACTCTTCAGCACCGGATTGCCGAAGGTATAGGAAAGCCCCTCCCTCATGTCCTTACGCACCGAGAAGACTTCACCTTTACGTTTGATCTGTTCGACCTTGATGAAGGCAAATACTACGATAGCAAGAAAAGCGGTAATGACATCGAGCAGGAATGCCCAGGAGATGTTCATCACCGAGAGCACTACCCCTCCGACTGCAGGGGAAAGCAACAAGAGAACAGAGCGTACGCTCTGGTTGATGCCCTGAATTCTGGTAAGATGTTCCTTGGGTACCAGCTGGGGAAAGATTGCATTGACAGCAGGACTTTGGATACCGGAACCCAAGGACCGTATGACCGAGACTGCAAGAAGAAGCTCAATATGCCTGTATCCCATCCTGAAGAGGATGAACAGGGCAAAGGTAGCCACTGCTATGAAACCATCACTGAGCATGATCAGGCGCTTACGGCTATACCTGTCTGCCCAGACTCCACTGTAGAGAGAGATAAGCAGGTAGGGAACCATCGTAGAGAGGGTGACAGCCATCATCCAGGTCCCGCTGGAAGTCTCTAGCGTCACATACCAGATGATGGCATAGCCAACTACAGAGGAACCGAATATGGAGAGGTTCTGACTCACAAGAAAGAGCAGTATGGATGGGGTGAAAAGCTTTTCTTTCTTCTTGTCAGGTATTGAGTTCATTACTATCCCCTCCTACCATTGCAATAGGAATTTGACTATAGCAAGAAGGGCCCTGGCAATACAAGGCTCAGGATGATCAGGGTGTAATATGCTCTGAACTGTTGCTAGGAAGAAAGTCCAACCTCATTTTCCCCTGAAACCTAGTGGTAAGCATGGAATATCCCTATACCTTCCACTCCCCTTGCTCCCTCATCTTCTGGTTGGTCTTCTGATACAGGAAGCCGACCAGGGCCATGAGAACCCCTGAGATTATAAGCAGGCTCTCTATGGAGACTATGTCTGCTAGGGGGCCGTAGAAGAGCATACCCAAGGGGATGGTGCTTCCAGAGAGGACCTGCACGATGGAGAAGACCCTACCCATCTTGTTCGAAGGGGTAATTTTCTGGATCATGACCGTCTCTGCTGTAGTGAGGATCGGCATGAAGATTCCTACGAGGGCCATGATCAGAAGATAGAGGGAGAAGAAGGGGGCAAGCCCCAACAGGGCGAAGCCTATGCCCAGTGCAATAAGGGAGATGGCGATAGCCTTCACCTTGTCATGAAAGTGCCCTCGAAGTGATACTAGGATACCACCGATAAGGTTTCCTACAGTCCAGGAGACCTCATTGACCGTCAGCCTCCATACCTCCGGGCCAAAGCTGCGTTCAACCAACAGCGGAGTGAGGATGGCGGCTGGGGTAAGCAGGAAAAAGGCAAACGAGTAGTAGATGATGAGGTTGCGCAGTACTGGATGCCCAAAGGTGTACCGAAGCCCTTCGAACATGGCATGCACTACAGGGATGCTCTTTTTGGCACGCTTTATAGGATCGACCTTGATAAAGACAAATATGGAAAGGGCTATGATGGCTGTCACCACATCAAGAAGGAATGTCCATGATATGTCCATAAGACCCAAGACCATTCCTCCCACCGCAGGGGCGAGCATGAACAACACTGATGAGATACTCTGATTTATGCCTTGGATGCGTGTTAGGTGCGTAGGAGGGACCAGCTGAGGCAGGATGGCACTAACGGCCGGGCCTTGGACGCCTGTGCCTAAGGAGCGTATGACAGAGACAAGCAACAGCAGCCAGAGCTGTTGGAAGCCCAGGCGAAACAGGATAAACAAAATAAGGGTGACCAAAGCGATGAAGCCATCGCTTAGCATAATGAGGTACTTCTTGCGGTGGCGGTCAGCCCACACTCCGCTGTACAGCGAAATGATCAAGTGCGGAACCATATTGGCTAGGGTGGCGTACATAAGCCAGATACCGCTGGAGGTCTCGATGGTTATATACCAGATGATGGCATACCCCACTACAGAGGAGCCAAACAGGGAGAGGTTCTGACTTATCATGAAAAGCACTATCCGCGATGAAAAAAGCTCACCTCTTACCGGCTTTTGTACGTTGTCCATCACCTACCTGGAAGGCCTCCTGCAAGGCACTATATCCAGATACTACGATAATATCATTTGTCTTCAAGGGCAAGCTTCCTTCACAAAACAAGCAGACCTAATCGTATCGGAATAGAGCAAGGAAAGTCCCGTCATTGAGGCGAGATAGTGCAGTGTCTTCTGCGAATAGAAGGTGATGTGGCTCTTCTCCCGGATGTAGTGCCAAGAGAGAAAGTGCTCCTCGTCATTATGGTGGAGGAGCGTCATCACCGAGAGGACCCCTCCAGGGGCCAACAGGGAGGCGAAGAGCCTGAAGACAGACAGGGGGTCAGGAAGATGCTCGAGGACCTCAGTACAGGTGATGAGGTCATACACCTTACCTACATATACCTTCTTTGGAGAGAAGAACAGGTCATAGCAATCTGTTTGATAGCCATAGGACTCTTGTAGCAGGGTTGCCAACACAGGAGCAGGACCACTACCAAAATCAAGGACCCTCTTCCTTTCTGGAGCAAAAGGAAGAATGGCATTTTCTACAAACTCTCGAAAGTAGGCAATGTAGCGAGGGTCAGAGGAGGAGTTCTCATGCAAGGAGTACTCCTTGATGGCTTGCTCTTCACTGGGATAGAAAGAGGGGTCTAGTGCAATGCATTCACAATGGGGACAGAGTTCGAGACTGCCCATTTCAGAAAAAATACCTACAGACTCTTCTGCATGTCATGCTCCCTTTGATTGTCTGCAATCAATGATGGCATCAATAAACACTCTATTTTCAAAAACGGAAAAGACCGCCTTGTACCTTTGAGCGAAAACAACCCGTCTGTATTTTCCGCTAGGTAATCCAAGATCCTCTTCCAGTTGGAATTGGAAGGGATTATCCTTCAACTTAGCAAGAACAGAACAGAACTCATTTCTCAATACTTTGGCAGCAGGGATACTCACTTGGGCAAGGAACCTTACGTGACTGACAAGCATTTCATCGGCTTTTCTGGAGACGATTACATCATACTCCATATTTGGCTTCAGCCTCTGCCACAATCAAGTCAAAATCCTTAAGCATTTCATCTCCACTTCTGCCAACATACCCGTTTCTACGTTCATCTTCTGCAACAAGCAAATCTGCATACAATGAATTCTGGGAAGCCAGAGACAAACTCAGTGGCACTGACTTTTCCCTCACA
>Ga0209414_1000679_pt1 | contig 16531 bp, 14 predicted proteins | sample LakVidmifraction_4_FD_181154 | JGI IMG/M metagenome (GOLD analysis project Ga0209414, IMG submission 181154) | Hypersaline microbial communities from Lake Vida, Antarctica - Brine Hole Two &gt;0.2 micron (SPAdes) (version 2) | ecosystem: Environmental > Aquatic > Non-marine Saline and Alkaline >... | reverse complement strand
CGTACATGTTTCTTTTGAAATTCCGGAATATACAGGAAATGCCGATGGATTGGGAACTTTAAGATTATTAGAAGCTGTAAGGATTCTAGGCTTAGAGAAGAAGACAAGAATATACCAAGCATCAACATCAGAATTATATGGAAAAGTTCAGGAGGTTCCTCAATCTGAAACTACTCCTTTTTATCCAAGAAGCCCTTATGCTGTTGCAAAAATGTATGCTTACTGGATTACGGTAAATTACCGTGAAGCCTATGGGATGTATGCTTGTAATGGTATTTTGTTCAATCATGAATCACCAATTAGGGGAGAGACCTTTGTTACTCGTAAGATCACCAGAGCCACTTCCAGAATTGCCTTGGGATTACAGGATAAATTCTATTTAGGGAATTTAGATGCTCAAAGAGATTGGGGTCACGCCAAGGATTATGTGCGCATGATGTGGATGATCCTTCAGGCCGAAGAAGCTGAAGATTGGGTAATTGCAACCGGGAAAACTACAAAAGTCCGGGATTTCATAAAAATGTCTTTTGCAGAAGTGGGAATTGAATTGGAATTTAAAGGCGAAGGTGTAGATGAAAAAGCTTTTGTAAAATCTTGTAACAAACCAGATTTCCAATTGGAGATAGGGAAAGAAGTTCTTTCTGTAGATCCTAAGTATTTCAGGCCTACCGAAGTGGAATTGCTAATTGGCGATGCTACCAAAGCAAACACCAAACTCGGCTGGACTCCGGAATACGATTTGCAGGACCTTGTAAAGGAAATGATGGCAAGTGATGTGAAACTGATGCAAAAGGAAACGCATTTGAAAGAAGGTGGTTATCAGATTTTAAATTACTTTGAGTAAGATTGGTGAAGCCGTAATTAGGTGAGGCGGTGAAGCTGTGAAACGGTGAATTGATAAATTGATAAAAGAGGAGATGACACATAGAGATTTAGAGGTTTATAAAAATAGTCTGGAGTTCGTGGTTAAGGTTTATGAAATCACGAAGCAACTTCCTTCTGATGAAAAATTCGGATTAGTGTCTCAGCTAAGAAGAGCTGCTGTTTCAATTCCCTCCAATATTGCCGAAGGTGCGGGTAGGTCTTCAACCAAAGAGTTTATCCGGTTTCTTGATATTGCCAACGGATCCTTAAGCGAGTTGGAAACTCAACTAATCATTATTGAAAAATTAGGATATACGAATACAAAAGAAATTATAGATGCTGATGTCACCTCAATTAGAAAAATGCTTTTTAGACTAAGACAATCTTTAAGAAAAAAATTATAAAGCAGTGAAATAGTGAAACAGTTAAGCAGTGAAACAGTGAAAAAGCATCTATACATCACCGCATCACTGAAATGCATCACCGAAGAGCATCACCGAATCACCCATCACCGCATCACCGAAAAGAATCACCCCATCACTGCATCACCGTCTAACCGTATCACCGTCTAACCGTATCACCAACATATGAATAAACACACAAAAATATACATCGCCGGTCACCGCGGAATGGTAGGTTCAGCGATCTGGAGAAAACTTACCGCTGAAGGCTACACCAACTTAATTGGCAAAACTTCCAAAGAACTGGATCTTAAAAACCAACATGCAGTTAAGGATTTTTTTAATTCTGAAAAACCTGAAGTAGTTATTGACGCTGCAGCCAGAGTGGGCGGGATACTTGCAAACTCTGAATATCCATATCAGTTCTTAATGGAGAATTTACAAATACAAAATAACCTTATAGATACTGCTCATAAAACAGAAGTTGAAAAATTTATCTTTTTGGGAAGTTCTTGTATCTATCCTAAACTAGCCAAACAACCTTTAAAGGAGGAATATTTGTTAACCGGAAGTTTAGAACCAACGAATGAGTCGTACGCGATTGCAAAAATTACAGGGGTTAAAGCCTGCGAAGCTATTAGAAAGCAATTTGGAAAAGATTATGTAAGCCTGATGCCAACCAACTTATATGGAAGTCATGATAATTTCGATTTAAAAACTTCTCATGTACTCCCTGCGATGATCCGTAAATTTCATGAAGCTAAATTGAATGATAATTCTTCGGTAATTTTATGGGGATCGGGAACACCAATGAGGGAATTTTTACATGTAGATGATATGGCAGATGCGGTGGTGTTCGCATTAGAAAATAAATTACCGGAGCACCTTTATAATATTGGATCTGGGAAAGATCTTACGATAAGAGAATTGGCAGAAACCATTCAAAAAGTTGTAGGTCATGAAGGTGAAATTATCTGGGACGATTCTAAACCCGATGGAACTCCACGAAAACTGATGAATGTAGATAAAATGAAAAATGCAGGGTGGCAGGCTTCTACTAATTTGGAAGATGGGATTAAAAAAACCTATAAGTGGTTCCTTCAGAATAGCGAAAATTATAAGCAGGTAAAACTGTAATTACCTCTGCGTAACTCTGTGGTTAAATAGAACATAACTTAAAGATAATCCACGCAATCCTTTTTTAATCCGTGTAGTCTGTGATTAACATGGAAACACAGTGTAGACCTAAAAGCAGAAATTTAGAGAATGTATAATTTGTATAATTCAAAATTAAGATTATTGCAGAAAGATTAATTATTAAAAGATAGGGGTTATACAACGTTGAATTATTTTGAGTAAGGACTAATTTGTTTATTAAAAGTATTTTATTAATTGAATTATTTAAAGGAATTGATAGATTAAAATCAATAAAAATAAAAAAAATGAAAATATTAGATTGTACACTTCGAGATGGCGGTTATTATACAAATTGGGATTTTGACCAAGATTTAGTAATAGAATATGCAAAATCAATGGAAGAACTTCCCATTGATTATGTTGAAGTTGGCTACAGAAGTATTCCATTGAATGGATATTTGGGAAAATATTTTTATTGCCCAATATTTGTTTTAAAAGAATTAAAAGAATTAATGCCATCTAAAAAACTGGCTGTCATTCTTAATGAAAAGGATATTAGAACTGGGCATGTACATGATTTGTTAAAACCAATTTTACCTTTTGTAACTCTTGTTAGAATTGCCGTTGATCCTAAGAATTTTGGAAGAGCAGTTAAATTAGCAAAGGCAATTAAAGAATTAGGATTTGAAGTTGCTTTTAATGTAATGTACATGTCTAATTGGAAAAAGGATACTTCTTTTTTAGATTTACTTGAGGGAGCAGATGATTTCTTAGATTATTTTTATATGGTCGATTCATTTGGAGGAATTATGCCTAATGATGTGAAGGAAATAGTAAGATTGGTAAAATCAAAAACTAATGTGCCTTTAGCATTTCATGGACATGATAATTTACAAATGGCATTAATAAATACCATTACTGCATTAGATGAGGGATGTGTAATGGTTGACGCTACTATAACTGGTATGGGTCGAGGAGCAGGAAATCTAAAAACAGAATTATTACTAACTTATTTCGAAAGTCAAAATCAAATATTATTAAATTTTAACATGCTAGGAGGTGTTGTATTTGATTTTGAAGAATTAAGGAAAATTCACGGATGGGGTACTAGTCTGCCTTATATGTTTTCTGGAGCATATTCATTACCACAAAAAGAGGTAATGGAATGGGTAGGTATGAATAGATACACTTTGAATTCAATAATAAATGCGCTGAATAATAAAAAGATGGTGGTTAAAGATAATATTAAACTACCAGTTTTTTCAAAATGTGAACGATTCAAAACAGCTATAATTATTGGAGGAGGTGAATCTGCAAAAAGCCATAAAGAAGCAATTTTGGAATTTGCGGAAAATAAAAAAGATGTATGTTTAATTCATGCGGGTGTAAGAAATGTATCAACTTATATTGGGACACAATGTGAACAGTTTTATTCTTTAGTAGGAACTGAGAGCGAAAAGTTAAAGAAGCAATTAGTTGATCTGTCGAAAATATCTGAAACTTGTGTTTTTCCTCCTTACCCAAGAAAAATGGGAACTACTTTACCACTTGGATTAGAAAAAGCATCAAAAGAATTAGAAGATATTCAATTTACAAAAGCTTCAAACGATTCACCACTTGTTATCTCCATTCAATTAGCTTTAGACATGGGGGTAAACGAAATATTATTGCTAGGATTTGATGGATATGATGTAAACATAAATAAAAGTCAATTTGTTTTAGCTCAAGAAAATCAAAAAATTATTGACGATTTACTTAAAATAGAAGGTTTGGAAGTTAGTTCCTTGAGCCCAACTAAATATGAAAATATTGAAATAACTTCAATTTATAGTTTAATATGATAACTGCATTTTTACCTTGTAGAGCAGGAAGCGAGAGAGTCCCAGAAAAGAATACTAAAACATTTGCTGGAGTAAAAGGTGGCTTGTTGGTAATTAAATTAAATCAACTATTGCAAACTAAATTATTGGATAGAATTGTCTTGTCTTCAAATGATTCCAAAGTTTTAGAGATTGGATTTAAATTGTCGGATAGAATTATTATTGATGAAAGACCAGAACACTTAGCTTTGTCTTCAACTAGCACTGATGATTTAATAAATTATGTACCTCAAATAATTAAAGAGGGTAATGTACTTTGGACACATACTACGTCTCCATTTTTAGTTCCTGAAATTTATGATAAAGCGATTTCAATTTATTTGAAAAATTTGGATGAAGGTTTAAATGATAGTTTAATGACTGTTAATAGATTACAGACTTTTTTATGGAACGAGAAAGGTAGTTTTAATTACGATAGGAGTATCGAAAAATGGCCAAGAACTCAAACTTTACCAGAGTTATTTGAAGTAAATAGTGGAATGTTTATTAACTCAGTTGAAAATTACAAAAAATTAAAAGATAGAATTGGGAGTAATCCATTTCTAATGAATACAAAGGGATATACTTCTTTTGATATAGATTGGCCTGAAGATTTTGTATTGGGTGAAATGATTTATAGAAGGTTGAATGAAGATGAATAGTAAAATATTCTAATTATGATAAAAAATATATTATGGGATTTTGACGGGGTTATATTAGACTCTATGAAAGTAAGAGATTGGGGTTTTAAAGAAATTTTTAAGAATTTTAAAAAAGAAGATATTGAAAAATTAATTCACTATCATAATTTAAACGGCGGTTTATCAAGGTATGTGAAGATTCGATATTTCTATGAAGAAATTCTAGGTAAGAATATAACAGAATATGAAATTTTAAAATATGCTAATGATTTTTCTGTTTTGATGAGAAAAGCCTTAATAAACCCTGAAAACCTCATTCAAGACTCAGTAAATTTTATAAAGGAAAATCATAAAAATTATAGTTTCCATATTGTTTCAGGTTCTGACGAAGATGAATTACGTTTTTTGTGTGGAGAATTAAAAATTGAAGATTATTTTATATCTATTCATGGTTCGCCAACTCCTAAGAATGAACTGGTAAAGGATTTGTTGAAATCCTATAATTATGAGTTGGATAACACCTGTTTGATTGGCGATTCTTTCAATGATTATGAAGCCGCTATGTCAAATGGCATCGGATTTGAAGCTTATAATAATCACAACCTTTCTAAGTATAATACAAATAGCTTAACGTTTTTATAGTGACGATGTAAGTGAATATTTCACTCAATGGAATTATCCACAGGTGTGATTTCATCTCAAAAACCGTTTTAAAAAATTAATGGATAATTCTAACAATAACAAAAGAATTGCAAAAAATACAGTAGCACTTTATCTCCGCATGGGTATTACCATGTTAGTTTCGCTGTATACATCCAGAGTGGTGTTAAATACTTTAGGAATTGAAGATTTTGGAATATATAATTTGGTAGGGGGTGTTATTGTGTTGTTTTCTTTCCTTAGTAGTTCGCTTAATGGCGCAATTCAGCGATATTTAACCTTTGAACTTGGAAAAAATAATATTTCGCAATTTAATAGGGTTTTTAATGTGAGTTTACTCTCATTAACAGGTGTTTCAGTCATTCTATTTTTATTGTTTGAAACGATTGGTGTTTGGTTTATAAATTATAAGTTGGTCATCGATGGTTCCAGATTATTCGCTGCCAATATTGTTTTTCAATTGTCTTTGTTTTCTTTTCTCATTAATATTAATACAACACCCTATAATTCAGCAATAATAGCCTATGAAAAAATGTCTATTTTTGCTTATGTGGGAATATTGGGAACTTTTTTGAAACTATTCGCTGTTTTACTGTTACCAGTTTTGCCCTACGATAAATTAGTTACTTACAGCGTACTAATCTTGCTTGTTACATTTTCAATCAGCCTGATCAATATTTTGTATTGCAGAAAAAAATTACCAGGAACTACTTTTTATTATATCTATGATAAGTCTTTATTAATAAAACTCTTTTCCTTTTCAGGGTGGAGTCTTATGGGTAGCATATCAAATATTCTTTCTAACCAAGGCATTAATATTTTATTCAATTTATTTCATGGCGTTGTACTAAATGCTGCTTTTGCAATTTCAAATCAGGTTAGTAGTTCAGTATGGCAATTTGTAAGTAGTTTCCAAACTGCTTTTTCTCCTCAAATCACAAAATTTTATGCGAGGAATGATGTAACTGACCTTTATAAATTAATTTACAGGTCATCTCGTCTTTCCTTTTTTTTATTGCTGATAGTCTTGTTCCCGATTACTTTAAGTATTGACAATATTCTATCTATCTGGCTAAACATTGTGCCCGCCTATACTAATCAATTTTCTGTCATAATTTTAGGTGTAATGCTAATTGATACGATATCCGGGCCATTATGGATGCTTATCAATGCCACTGGGGATATCAAAAAGTACCAATTCTATATTTCTGCTATAGCTTCATTAAATATAATATTTGTATACCTACTCTTGTATATGGGAGTCTCTCCTGCCTTAGCTTTGCTATCGCGGCTATTGGTTAGTATTCTGTTACTAATAAGTCGTTTAATTATATTAAAGCAGAAAGTAGACTTTAAAACGAAACCTTTCTTTAATGAGGTTTTAGCACCGTTAATTTGGGTGACATTTTGTGTTGCGATTATAGGCATTCCCATTTATGCTTTTGAAATTTCAAATATCTGGATTTCAGTACTAGTAAAAACAATGCTTGCATTCACCCTTTCCATTCCGATTATTTTTTTTATAGGATTAAATATAGAAGAACGAAGATTTTGTATAATCTATATTAAGGATAAAACATCTAATAGCTAAAACAAATAATGAATTATAAAACAAAGAATACAGTTAGGCCTTATTACCATTTTTTTAAGTATCTCGTTCCATTCGTAATTTTCAACATAAAGCTCCTATTCAAAAAAACTTATAGAGTGAAAACTAAGAATTGTTTTAGTGGTAAAATTGCTGTACTAGCTAATGGTCCTTCATTGAAAAAAATAATACCATTAATAGATGTTGATAAAAATTTCAAAGACTATGATTTTGTTGTGCTTAATTTGTTTGCTTTAGAACCTAAATTTAAAACCATTAAGCCAAAGCATTATTGTTTATCAGATCCTATGTTTTACCAGGATTATGAGCCTCGATTAAAAGATATTCGACGAACCTTCGAAATATTGGAAAATGAAGTAGATTGGAAAATTAATCTTTATCTTTCATTTCCCTCGCCAAAAGAATACAAAAAATTTCTAAAGTACAGCAGACTCACAAATCCCAATATAAAAATTGTAAAAACCAATCTTATTGATTATAGGGGTTATGAAAAATTTAGAAACTTGTATTATAATACCGGTTTCTGTATGCCAAGAGTTGGGAATGTCTCAAATCTCGCAATATATATGGCCATACTAAATGGTTATACTAGTATTAAAGTTTATGGTGTTGATCATGACTTTTTCTTATCATGGGTAATAAACGATAAAAATGAGCTGTGCGCCAAAGAAATGCATTTCTATCAAGATGGTAATGAAGTAAAACTAAAGCCGATTGTTGATACTATAAAAGGAGCTGGATCTGTGAAAATCGCAACATATTTAAGTGGACTTTCTGTAATGTTTAAAAGTCATGATAGGCTACAGGCATTTGCTGCCTATAAAAAAGCAGAGATTATTAATATGACAAAAGGATCAATGATTGATTCGTATAAACGAGGGAAATGATGAATGTACTTTTTTATTTATCTCGCTACCCTGGCTTTGGTGGTATTGAAAAAGTGACAACCATACTGGCTAATGCTTTTGTGAAAGCAGGATATTGTGTTTATATAGTGTCCAAAATTCAAAAGAATAAGGAATTACTTGCTGAACTGGATAATAAGGTAAAACTATTCCCGCTCCCGAATAAATACCTTTTGGCTGATGAAAATCAAACGTTTCTCATAAATGAGATTTACAAAAAAAAAATTGGTGTTATCATACACCAACATTCTTATGACCCGATTCATGAATTAATTGTAGCGATTAAAGATAAAATTAATTGCAGGGTATTCACTGCCGAACACAATACACCTGATGCTCAAATAAAGATGTATTCGAATTCTTTATTAGAAAATAAATATATCAATAACTGGAAGTTTAATCTTCAAAAATTGTTCTATCCATTATTTATTGCTAAGTGTAGATTTAGAGAACGACGAAGGCACAGATATCTTTATCGACACAGCGACCGTTACATTCTACTTTCAGAGCGATTTGTCTCTGTTTTTAAACAAGTTACCAATCTTAAAGATTGTCAGAAACTAGCATGGATACCTAATCCTATTTCACTTCCAGCCTTAGAGGAAAGTGTGTTGATGAAAAAAGAAAAAATTATTCTTTATGTCGGTAGGATTGATAAATCTCACAAAAGAGTTGATCGTCTGATAAGTATTTTTGAAAAACTGTATAAAGATTTTCCGGATTGGAAGTTGATTATTGTTGGTGATGGTCCCTTCAGAAATGAATTAGAACGTTATGTAAATAATAAAGGTATTGAACGGGTGTTTTTTGAAGGTTTTCAATCGAATGTAGTTGATTATTACAAAAAAGCTTCAATTCTCTGTTTAACTTCAAATATAGAAGGTTGGGGTATGGTTTTAGTTGAAGCCATGCAGTATGGTGTTATCCCTTTTAGTTTTGATAGCTATAAATCAGTTCACGATATAATTGATGACAACAAGAATGGTTTTATTATACCATCATTTGATGAAGAGAAATATATTCATCAATTAAAACTTACAATGTCTGATAGTAAACTTAGGGAAAACCTATCAAGTAATGCAAAAACTAAGGTTGTAAAGTTTTGTGATAAAAATATAATCGCAAAATGGATAGAGCTTATTAATCAATAATCAGGAATACCTTTAAGGTAAGTTTTTTAATAACAATTAACTATCAATAATGAAAATACTCTGGTTTACTAACACCCCATCCCTATACGATCAAGGCAATCACCACTACCACGGAGGAGGATGGATAGAATCTTTAGAAGAGCTTGTAAGAGAGCAGGAAGATAATGAGCTGGCCGTGAGCTTTTTTCATAAAACTGATAATGAAAAGGCGAAAAAAAATGGAACGACTTATTACCCAATCCTACAGAAATCGGCAAAAAGAAATCCTTTTAAAGCAGTACTCAATAACTGGAGGGGGAAATTTGAAGAAGAAAATTTGGATGATAAATTCTTGAATATTATCAGCAATTTTCAACCTGACGTCATACAAGTGTTTGGTACAGAAGGTCCATTTTCAAAAATCCAGGAGCTTACCAAGATACCTGTTGTAATACATATTCAAGGGGTTATAAACCCGTGTTTAAATGCATATTACCCAGTAAATTACTCGGAATGGAACTATGTGTTGAATAAAAATTATATTTTTAATAACCTTATCGCCAATTCCCCTGCTTTTGGAAAAAAACGTTTTGCAGCACAGGCAAAACGGGAAAGAAATTTTCTTTCAAAAGCAAAATATATTATGGGGCGAACCCATTGGGATAAAATGTTGGTAGAATTATACAATCCCAACGTTCAATATTTTCATGTAGACGAGGTATTAAGACCTTTGTTTTACAAAGTGGATACTATTTCTAAATATCATCCAAATAAAAAATTTAAAATCATTTCAACTTTATCCCCTACGGTATATAAAGGCATAGATGTGGTACTTAAAACTGCTAAAAAACTTAAAGAATTGGCCAATTTTGAATTTCAATGGGAAATTATTGGATTAGAGGAAAATGCGACTTTGCTTCAACATTTTGAAAAGACTGAAAAAATAATGCATCAGGAAGTAGACATTATTTGCAGTGGAAAAAAAAGCCCTGAGGAAATAATTAAAATTATGCAGGAAGCTGATGTTTTTGTGCATCCTTCTTATATAGATAATAGTCCTAATTCAGTTTGTGAAGCGCAAATCATAGGATTACCAGTCATTGCTTGTAATGTGGGTGGAGTTGCATCTTTGATACAACATAAAGAAACTGGTTTTATGGTTCCTTCAAATGGAGTATTTGAATTAGTTCATTATTTACGCAAATTAAACGAAGATAAAAATTTAAGAAATAAGATTGGCCAGCAGGCAAGGCTTATTGCATCCCAGCGTCATAACCGTAAAAAAATTGTAACAGATTTATTAGCGGTGTATTCAAAATTGAGTAACTAATAATGCAAAAAATAATCATTTTTTTCTTTAAAGGACTCCGGTTACTTAGTGTTAAATTCCTTCAACCAATTGATTGGTTCATGACTTATTTAGTTTTCTATACTAATGGGGTTGAGTTTTCAAACTTCAGAAATTATGGTTGGCCCAGAGTAAATGTAGGTCTTGGAGGAAAATGTATAATTGGCAAAGATTTTAGATCCAATAATCGTGAAATGTCAAACCCTATAGGACGGTTTAATAGATGCAGTTTAATTGTAGGAAAGAGTGGTAAACTTAGCATAGGAAACAATGTAGGTATGAGTAGTACCGCAATAGTCTGTCATAATTATGTAGAAATTGGCGACAATGTAAACATAGGTGGTAATGTGGTGATTTATGATACGGATTTTCACAGCTTAAATGCTGAATCCAGAATGGATTCCAAATTAGATAAAGCAGGAACTAGAACAGCTCCAGTAAAAATTGGTCAATCCGCTTTTATTGGTGGACATACAACTATTTTAAAAGGAGTTGAAATAGGTAAAAATGCTATAGTAGGTGCCTGTTCGGTGGTAACCAAAAATATCCCGGCAAATGAAATTTGGGCAGGAAATCCTGCGAAGAGGATACGAGGAAATAATATTAGCGAATAAATGGGGAATAATTTTAATAAATTAAATCTTTCTCTTTTGCTTTTACTCATTTATGAGTTGAGCATGGTTATTTTCAAACTAGACGGATTATCTATTTCAAAATTAGTGATTACAGGTTTCATATGGCTTTCAGTAGGAGTTGCTATTTACACTTTTCTTAAAAATTATAGAAAATTAAAGAACAATATACCTAGGTTCGCATTTAGCATACTTTGGATATTGATTATATGGAATTTAATTAACATTGGCAGGGGTTTATATAGTGATAGTGGTTCAATGACGACACTCTTTGGTAATGTATTTACTTCCATAGCACTCTTGGTTCCTTTTGTGATTATTTTTTCAATTAAAACAGAGAATATTAAAGTAATTCGTCGCTATTTTTTCACTTTGCTAAAGATTGGTATTCTACTATTTGTATTGTTTTTTGTTTTAGGTGGAGGAGTAATAAATGTTACTCAGATAAGGATTTTGAATCTGTCATTTTTACCTGTTATTTTTCTAATAACAACAATACATTTTGAAAAGAAGAAATATATATATATTGTATTAATAGCTGCGATTTTATTGTTCTATGTGTCATATATGAATAGTAGCCGAACAATGATGATAAGGGAAATATTGCTTATCACAGGGTTAATTTCGCTTTATTTTTATAGAAAGTTCCATTTTAAATGGATCTTAAAAGGAACTTTTGTTCTTCTCATTGCGCCATTTATTTTCATTCAATCTAGTATGGATAGTGGAGAAAGTTTCTTTCAAGAAAATCTTTCATCTGTCTCAGATGACGAAATGAGTACCGATACCCGAACTTTCCTTTATGTAGAAGTGTATGAAGATTTAGTGAAGAACAACAAACTCCTATTTGGTAAAGGAGCAAATGGAACCTATTATAGTAATTATTTTGATACAGCGGGAGGAGATACGGATACTAGGCTAACGGTAGAAGTTGGGGTGCTTGCTATATTATTAAAAAGTGGATTAATCGGAGTAACACTATATCTCTTACTCTTATTTGTTGCTATTTATTACTCTTTTTTTAGGTCCAACAATCATTTTGTGGTAGGAATTGGTTTTATGTTATTTATTTATACAATGCTTCTATTTGTCGAAAATATTATTAGTTATTCCAGTCATAATCTGTTTGTTTGGTTTTTTATTGGGGTATGCTTATCAAATGAAATAAGATATATGACCAATTTTGAAATTCAAAACATCCTTAATCCCAAAAAGTACATTAATGAAGTTTCAACCATTAATTAGCATTATCACAGTTGTATATAACGGTGCCAAAACATTAGAACAAACCATTCAAAGTGTTTTAAATCAAACACACGAAAATATAGAATATATTATAATTGATGGTGGTTCAACCGATGGCACTCTTAAAATTATAGATAAATACAAAGAACATATTACATATTGGGTAAGTGAACCGGATAAGGGCCTGTATGATGCTATGAATAAAGGCATTCGTATGGCAAAAGGGGAACTGATAGGGATGATAAATAGTGATGATTGGTATGAACCAAATGCAATAGAATTAATAGTTGAAGCCTTTAAACAAAATCCTGAAAAGAAAATATTTCATGGTGATAGGATTGATATTCTTGGAGATGGGACAAAACGCTTGCGGAGATTTCATCCTTCAAAATTCAAGTTTTTGTATTACGGAATGACATATAATCATCCTTCTATGTTTTTTCATAGAGATATCTATAAAGAGAGCTTCTATAATATTAATTTAAAGGCTCTATCGGATTATGAATTTGTATTAGCCCAATTTTTAAAAAATAAAAACTCATTTCTCTATATTCCAGAGGCTTATGTTAATTATAGGCTGGATGGAATTAGTGCACAAATGAAATTAAAACAATCCTTAAGCGAAGGTTTTATTTCCAGAAAGAACGCTGGACAAAATATAATTCAAAATTGTTTTGCTTTTACTGTGAGACTGTCAATTTTCTTAGTCTATAAAGTAAGATTTTCAAAATAATAAATTACAAAATATTTAATAAAAGTGAATAATAACTTTCTACCTCAATTCTTTGATGAATTAAAATCACAAAATCTCCAATACTCAGTTCTGCGAAACTATCAATATCTTCCAAATTCTACAGGCGGAAGCGATCTGGATATGTTGATCAATAAAGCTGATGCTGGGAAATTTTTAGAAATATTAAAAAATATTTCTAAAAAAACTAATGGAGCTATAATTTCAGTAATCTCATCCGAGATTTGCCCTCGCATTTGCCTTGCCGGCAGTTATAATTCAGGTTGGGGAGTTATGATTGATCTACATTATGAAGAAATCACTTATAGGGGATATACTATCCTTTCTAATAATATTATCTGGAAAAACACCTATACATTGGACAATGGGGTTTCAGTTCTTGGCCAAAAAGCAGATGCGTTAGTTGGGCTTTTTAAAGAACTCTTAAACAATGGAACTTGTCAACAAAAATATTATGATGACTTCAAAAAATTATCAACCGAAGAATCATTTTTAAAATCCGTTTTTGGGGATATTGGAAAGGAAGACATAATTTCCCCTCTTTTACATTGTCAGCAGAATACATATTCTGACAATGAAATTCATCGGTTAAATACGGCTTTGAATAAGGAATTCCCTAGGAAAAGCTTGTCTTTGAAAAGTAAAGCTGAAAAATTTGAACGTTTCTCCAAGCAACCCGGATACAGCATTGCCTTTTTAGGCACCGATGGCTCGGGGAAAAGCACAATTATAGAAAAAATTACGCCAACTTTAAACGATGCATTTCACAACGCGGTTTATTATGAGCATATGCGACCCAATAGGTTTCCAAGTATTGCCAGATTGATGGGTAAAAAAGAGGAATTTAGTGGGCCGGTAACCAATCCCCATGGCAGCGAACCTTCCGGATTCCTAGGTTCTTTGCTACGATGGTTTTACTATATGTTAGACTACACTTTTGGTTTTTATTTGAAAGTATGGCCAAAAAAAGCAATCCGTTCCTGCGTTTGGATATTCGATCGTTATTATTACGATTACTTGATTGATCCAAAACGTGGACGAATTAATTTACCACAATGGATTTTGAAATTAGGACAATTTATTATTCCCGAACCGGATATTATTTTATGCCTTGGTGCAGATGCAGAAACTATTCATAATCGTAAACCAGAACTTACTTTGGTGGAAGTGGAACGCCAGGTTGCAGAATTAAAAAGATTTTGTAGTTCTCATAAACGTGCAGTCTGGATAGATACAGCAAAAAGTATTGAACAATCTTCTACAGATGCTATGGAAACTATTATTAAAGTAATGGCTAAACGATTTGAATCGGTTAAACTCAACGAATAATTAATGAAGTATTTCTATATCCATCCTTTTAAGCCTCAATATTTTTTTCCGAAGGCTTTTAAAAAGCACGAGGTTTTTATTTCCTTTTTTAAACCTTATTCCCGAATTGGAAAAATTTCCTGGGGGTTATTTAGAACTTTTGGATTATACCGAATGTTGTTTAGGAAAACCAATATTGAAGTTTTTATTCCTGAGAAAGAAATCAGAAAAATTATAGGCTTAAAACCTTTGATGGCATTTAATACTGGAACTCCCGGACCTGAACAGAAAATCACGGGTTTAGGATGGAATAAAAAAAACTATTTCTTTATTAAGTATGCTCAAACGCCATTAGCAATTAAAAATGTTGTGAATGAACATAATATCCTGAGCCAACTTTCTGGCTTCGATTTTGTTCCACAAATCCAAACTTTTTTTCAGGACGAAAAACAGGTTTTGCTAAAAACTGATGTTCTAATCGGAACTCGTTTAGGCAATGTTGCTTTGAACGAAACAATTTTGAACTGCTTATATAAATTGTCGGAATTATCCATTACTTTAAATAATAGATACACATCTTCAACTAAAACAATTTTTTCTCATGGTGATTTTTGTCCCTGGAATATGATGGAACAGGACGGCCAAATTTTACTTTTTGATTGGGAAATGGGCGGAGAATATCCTTTAGGTTATGATGTATTTACTTTTTTATTTCAAACTCATTTTTTGTTAGAACCTGAAAAACCTATCCAGTCTGTACTTTCTGAAAATAAAGAAATAATTGAACAATATTTTAATCATTTTAAAATTTCTGACTGGAATATGTACTTAACTGCTTTCAGCAAGGTAAAAGTAGAGTTAGAAAAGAAAAAGGGTGCAAAGGGACTGTTATCACAATATAAAAATTTGTTAGAATATGCCGAAAAAGCTTAAGTTATTAATTTCCGCATATGCGTGTTGTCCAAATCGCGGTTCAGAGCCTGGAATGGGATGGAATTTTGTGATCGGATTATCTGAATTTCACGAAGTTCATGTTATTACTGAAACAGTCAAGTGGAAAACTGAAATTGAACAACATTTAGCCGAATTCCCTGAACTAAAAAAGAATATAACCTTTTACTTTATTGAGAAAAAACGAAATAAAAAATTGCGAAAACTTTGGCCGCCTTCTTATTATTGGTTTTATAAAAACTGGCAAAAGGAAGCCTATCAACTTGCATTAAAATTAGATATAACAGAAAAATTTGATATCATTCACCAGTTAAATATGGTTGGGTATAGAGAGCCGGGTTATTTATGGAAAATAGATAAACCCTTTGTTTGGGGGCCCATAGGAGGTCTTGAAAATTCCCCCTGGAATTTTCTTCCCTCTTTAGGATTAAAAGGTATGGTGTTCTATACTGGTAGAAATATTTTTAATTTATTTCAGCGTAATTTATCTAAAAGACCAAAACAAGCGGCCACAAGGAATAATGCTACGTTGATTGCGGCAACTCCCGGAAACCACAAATTGATAAATGAATTATGGAATACCAATTCCGAAGTAATTTGCGAAGTGGGACAGGAAAATCTAGAAATTGAAATTGTATCAGCTAAAAGAACCACCACAACTGAACCACTGAAAATTATTTGGAGTGGACTTCATACGCCAAGGAAAAATCTTCCTTTATTATTAAATGCACTTGAGAAAGTTAAATTTCCATTCGAACTGCATATTTTAGGTAAAGGTGAGATGACCAATAATTGGAAAAAAATAGCACAAAATAAAGGCCTAATCGAACATTGTATTTGGTACGGCTGGATAGAAAGACAAAAAGCTATTGAAATAATGAGCACCGGCCACGTTTTTTGTATTACAAGTATTAGTGATTTAACATCTTCGGTTACATTAGAGGCTTTGTCCTATGGTTTGCCAATAGTTTGTTTAGACCATTGCGGGTTTGCGCATGTGGTGACCGAGGAATGCGGTATTAAAATTCCTGTAAATACTCCAAAGAGAGCTGCAAATAATATAGCAAAAGCATTGCAAACTTTTTATTAT